>JAABUV010000717.1_pt1 | contig 50482 bp, 83 predicted proteins | sample 5559971 | NCBI WGS metagenome assembly JAABUV01 (sample SAMN10711881, study PRJNA513362) | rock metagenome | isolation source: Antarctica rocks | place: Antarctica: Victoria Land, Knobhead nord | collected 2015-12-19 | reverse complement strand
GGCTGCGGCCCGGGCTGCGCTGCCGCGGGCACGCGCGCGAGGGCGGCGACGCCGGCGCGCCAAAGAAGGCCGCGCGGCTCGGGGTGTCTGCGCAGCCCTGCGCCTGGTGTGTGTTGCGCTCCTGCACGAGCGCGCGCGGCAGCGGCGGTGCTGCTGTCACGCGGGAGGCTGCGCCAGTGACCGCTGCGCCCACATCGCGCGTGTGCGCAGGGCACGCTGTCGGAGAGCCACCGTCGCGGCGGGCACTCGTGCGCGTCGTGCAGCAAGCATAGCCGCACGAGCCGTGCCACGGGCCGCTGGCCGCCGCCGAGGGCGCAGTCCTGCAGTCTGAAGCTTTCTCCGCGGCCTGGGCCTCGGCCGGGGCGCACGACATGCTGGCGCCGAGCGTGTGCAGCATGGCCTGCGGCCGCAGCGCTAGCCGCAGCAGTTCCGGCCGGCCTGCACTGGTGCTAGAAGGCCCTGCGCGGTGTTTGCTGTATCACGGCCTGGTACAGGCACGGGGGTTGGTGTCGCAAGCCTGTTCTGGATTTGCGTCGGAAGGTGCGCACCATGACCCACGTGTCGGCCATGCGCCAGCAGCGCACGCGCCGCGCGCACAGTCTTGTGGGGCTGTGCGTCCGCTGCGCTCTCAGACTAGAGCACCCCGGGCAGCGCCCAGCTGGCCTGGGTCTTGAAGCTAGACCATGGCGTCACAGCAGGCGTCCACGCAAACAGGGCGTAGAGCAGCGTGCAGACCGCCGCCGCCAGCAGCACCGCACGGCGGGTAATAGGACTCCGCATTGTGCACGGAGTCGGTTACTGTACAGCGCAGCTCTGCTCCGGTGTGAGATGCCCCTTCTTTGTCCCGACAGCATCTCTCACATTGCCATCCCTACCAGCCCCTTTTACATTTGCCATGCCCATTGTCTCTGGCCCGGCAGCCGCCTGCACCAATGTCTCTGCGCTGGCACACACAGCACATGTATGTGCCAGCTGTACAGGACGCGCAGTCAGGCATCTGCTGGCGACAGGAGCCGGTGCGGGCGCGCTCGCGCGCGCGCCGCGGCGCCGCGCTTCCCGCAGCCTCTGGCCGATTGCCGGCTGTGTACCAGCCGCGATGGGCCCAGAGCTCACTGCACCATGATGACACTGCACCGACGAGCATGTTGCAAATCCGCATAGGGATGGGGGATGCAGTAATGTCCGGACCCCGTCGCCACTGGAACTGAACGTGGGCATTCCCGCGCTCAGCCGACCAGGAACTGGCGGAAGAAGGGCGTGAGGAAGCGCTGCCGCGCGAGCGCGCGCGGCAGCGGCAGCGCGCCCGGCAGGCCGCCGAGCGCCTTGGTCTGGCTGCCGCCCGGCCGCGCGCCCAGCGCGCGCGCGCGCGGCAGCAGCTCGGCGCAGAAGCGCACCCAGCGCGGCTCCGCCGGGTCCTCGAAGATGGGGTCGAACACAAAGCTCCAGCCTGGCGCGCGCGGCTGTGCGCCTGAGCCCCTCCGTGGTGCTGCATCTCTGGTTAGACTTGCCTCACTGCATGCTGTGCCACGAGCGCAGACACCGCTCAGCACGGGTGGAGTGCACGGCGTAGCTCATCCGAGCAGTCTGATCGGTCTCACGCAGGCCCAGCCCTTTATAATGGAACCGTGCGAAAGCATGGGCCTCAGAGTGCGCCCGCTGCATTCTTGGTGGTGCTGGAGCGTGACAGCAGAATGCGCGCCAAGGCCGCATGCATGGGCAGCAAGAGCGGCGCGCCCGCGTCGCCGCCATAGTTGAGCTGCGCGTTCGTGCGCCGCCCGGAGCGGCGCACAAAGTACAGCGCGAACGCGCCCGGGGCGAAGCCGGTGCGGTCGCGGTAGGCGCGCGCAAAGCGCAGCAGCGCGGTGACCGTCGGCTCAAAGGTGGCCAGGTCCGGGTATTCAAAGTACGAGAAGTCCAGGCGCGGCTGCGCGGCGCGGCAATGTAAACACAGCCGCATGCGGTGCAGCTGTGGACCCTGTATGTGCGCGGCAGCATGGCGCGGCACAGCAGCCACGCCAGTTATTGACAGCAGCATGCGGTGCAGCTGTGGGACCTCGCATGCGCTAGGCATGATGACAGACACAAGCGGTGCGTCTGCTGCAGCACTTCACAGCAGCGGTGCGCAGCGGGGCAGCCCTCACTGCAGCTGGCAGGCAGCATGTGAGCGAGCAACACAGAGCTGCCTGCATGCGGGAAGGCGGCAGCAGTCAGTCAAGTATACGCGCGCCTTCCCAGTTGTCGGGAGCCCACATACTTCACTTTAAGGTGGGAGAGCTCAGGCGGCCCCGCGGCATGCGTGCGCGCGCCTTTGTGGCGGCCACGGGCGGGTAGTGGTTGACGAGCTGGTACCGGTGGTGCACCAGGTTCACGGGCTTGGTCTTGGCGACGACCGTGCCCGCCGCGTCGTACTTGCCCTCGCTGAACATGTTGAAGCGGTAGCTCCGGTAGAAGTCGACCAGGGTCTGCCGCATGCGCCGCCCCCGCCCGCACTGTGCTTGCTTGTTGCCCTTCAAATCAACCAGCAAAGCAGGCACAGCCAAAATGACAGACCTTATATTCACTATCTAAAATCATTTGCGTGGGGCAGGGCGTGCGCGTGCATTCGGCTGCTCCGGCAGGTGCTTAGTGCGGGGCGCCTGCCAAAGCACCGCCGGCACCAGAGGGCCGCCAGGCGCGGGCCATGGCTCCGTGTGCAGGACACCCATAGCAGACTCCTCCTCTGTGAAGAGGCAGCCCGCAGCACGGTCCCCCTGAGCAGGTCTCAGCAGTGGCAGAGGCGCTTGCTCAGATGTGAGCACAGGTGAGGGTGCGCATGCATGGAGCCCCGCTTCTTGTGGGTGCCTGGACGGCAGCGTCAGCACCACCGGCCATGACTGCAACGCATGGCTGCACCAGCAGCTGGCACAGAGCGGACCAGACCCGTGCTGTGGAGCGTGGCACGGCTCGAGCCCCGCACCCCTGGCTGGCCCAGCTGCCGTTGCCAGGCGGCAGGCGCCAGCGCTGCTCCACGAATGCCTCGTCCAGGCCGACGGCCGCCCACACGTTGTCCGCTTGCGCGCGCAGCTGCGGGTCGCGCTCTCTGGTTGAGAGTCCTGGGCAGCGCACAGCGCCTGCCGCTGCATGCGTGCAAGCAGCGCAGCCAGGTCAGGGAAAGCCGGGCGCTCGCACTCGCCAGCAGGCTGCTGCCGACATAGACATGGCAGCAACATGACATGGAGGCTGTGATCAGGCCCGGATGCTGCCAGTGCGGGGCGCGCCCGCAGCAGCGCGGCGGGCAGCGCTGCGTCGCTCGGCAGCAAGGCGGTGACCGTGCGCAAGAGCGCGGCCGGCCGCACGGCCACCGCCAGCTCGACCGCGACGCCGCGCATGCTGTGGCTGCACGTGTAGTCCTCCAGCGCGGCCGCGTCGGCAGCGCGGTCCAGGGTCACCAGCTGCGCAGCATGGTAGGGTAGGGTAGGTTGGCACGGCATCCCCGGGTGCTGCTTCAACCCGCTGACCGAGACGCATGCGAGGCGCGCAACCGGTCACCGGCACGGTCAGCTTCCGGCGTGAAGTGCAGCTCGCGCGTGCGGGACGGTGCGGGCGGCGCTCTGCCGAGCCTGGACGGCGGATGCGGAATGCTTGTGCCCTCTAGATTGTACAGGTGCTCGCAGCGCACAGGCGCGCGCGATTTATCAGCAGTCCGGCGCACCTCGCCGTGCTCGTCGACGAAGGTGACCGAGGCCAGGAGCGCCGAGAAGTAGCCTGGCGCATCCAGCGACGAGTCCTTGCTCGTGCCGCTGGCTAGGCTGCCGACGGTGGCGTCGCCGATCTCTGCCGGCGCATGACGTGCGGCGGGCCTGTAGAAGTGCGCTTGTAGCTACGCTTGTAGCTAGAAGGTTGACAGAGAGCTGGTGCAAGCACGAACACAAAATGTTCACGTCGGAACTGCGGTGCACGCACACAGGTCAGCACTAAAAGCAGCCGCCTCTCCTGGTCATACCAGCCTGCCCAGCCTACAAGATCGCATAATATAGCACCACACGCGCTCCATCCTCCACAAGTGCTATGAAGGAGTGTGAGAGGCCGGGACGCAGAACGGGCACGCAGCGAGCGCGCCGCACCGGGCGCGAAGCTGCACTCGTAGCCGCGCTCGGCCAGGTAGGTGTGCAGCTGCAGCATCTTCACGCCGGCCTGCATGCGCGCCACCACCCGGCCCTGCCCGGGCACGACCTCGTCCGCGCTGCGCGCCGCAAACGCATGCAAAGGCCCTCGGTCCATGAATAAGCGCCTCAAAGTGCTGCATGAGACAGCGCTCCCGCATGCGCACGAGACTCGCATGCGCCCGCACCAGAGACCCTTGCTGGCAGGCTGCTGGCATCCAAGCCTCGGCACAGCTGCACCGCGTGATGCAGTGCACAGAGGCGATTCGCTCTTGGCAGATATGGTACATGCTGCAGCACAGCACGCGCTGCACGCTGTGAACCATCGAGCTCTGTCTCCTGTGCTGTGGGCCCCTGGTGTGCCCGCATGCTCCTGGCACAGCGCGGGCAGGCAGGGCGCGGGCGGCCACCGCTGCTCCAGGCCGAAGATGGTGTCCCGGCCGCCAGCCGCCAGCTGCAGCACCGTGCCGCCCTCCGCCAGCACCGCCTCGTTCACGGTGTGCGCGCTGCCGAGCGCAATGACTGGCGAGGGGAATGCTGCCGGGTTGCGCACCACCTGCGCTTGCCGCCGCGCGTCAGCGCGCGCGCACGCGGGAGCGAGCGGCGCACCAGTGCAAGTCGCACATGCTGAGTGCATGCCTGCATGCACAGCGTGCGGCAGACAGGGTCATGGGTAACATAACTTCCCTGCACTGCAGCGGAAACTGCTCATGGGTACCGCACGTCTAGCCGCGCATTTATGAAGGCACTGTGGTCAGCGCATGGCATGAGTCGGGTGCAGGGCAATGCACTGCAGCCCGGCAGCCTGGTGTGCAGAGGCGTGCGCAATAGCTGCCGAGGCGCGTACCGCCTGGATGTCAGCGACCGACTCTGGATACACCACTTTCGCTGCCGTGAAAGTCATGCACCCGTTCCAGTTGGACATCTGGACCGGCCCCGTGCTGTTGGCTGGCACAGGCGCACTCGCCGGCGCTCCACCTGAGCGTGCACACGCTCGTGATATGGGCAGGTGGCAGGTGCACAAAAAGATGACTTGATGTGGTCCGCAGAGGTGGGCGCGCGCGTCACTGGCTGTTGTGTTTATGCGCGAGCACGCGCTGATCATGTTGCTGCTAACAAATGAGCTGGACGATTGCAGGCATGACCTCCTGAACGGCAGAGTGAGGCAGCAGTGCATGTGAACGCACGCCTGCATGCCAGCCGCTGGCAGCGACTCTGCAGCCGCTCACCGCGTGCTGGCGCCGGGGCTGCCCCAGCCGCCCCCTCTTGCGCAGTGAGGGTGCGCCACTGGTCAGCTGCGGGCCAGGGCGCCGCAGCGCCGGGCCCCCGGCCGCTCCAAGGCGCCGCGCCGGCCAGGAGCGAGCAGGACATCAGCAGATGCGCGCATGCGCGCAGCACTTCTGCGCGCCGGCGGCTGAAAAGAAAGTGAAGCCACTGAAACCACGACTGCGTGCGCATAGACAACAAAACTTGCATAGCGGGACTGCTCGAGGTGTTGTGCCCGAGGTGTACCTGCCGCCGGCCTGCCCATCTTCTGCAGAGAAATCCCTGAGCACCTACCTGTGCTCACGCAACATCAAGGCCTCTACCAGCCGCCTGCCATGCATCATCAGAATATGCGTGCTCATGTGGTGCCGATGCTGGATCTGTGTGCATGCTGCAGGCTGGTACATGTGCCCGTCCAGTGGAAGGTAATCTTGGAGAGGTGACACGAAGGGCTGCCGATTGTCCAATGGAAGCGGTTGATTATTTAGGTATTCGGGTTATGGTATGAAGTTTATTGCAATTCACCCATACGAGCGAACACACCCTGTGCGGGCCAGACTTGTCACCTGCGTCACTGATGCCACTAGCGACTCAGATGTCACTAATGCACTATCGGAAGCCTGCAAAGCAGGCGCGATCGCGGCCTGCCGTGCAACGGCCAGACAGGCACGCCTGGAGCAAGACTCTACTGTGGTACACGCCTCAATACGCCGCAGTACAGCGCCGTTTTGCTCGGCCACAACCGCACTGCCAGCGCCGAATGCAATCCACCCCCACCTCACCAAGGCAACAAAGCCGCAGCCCAGAACATGGCCTGCCGCCTCCATCCCGGTCACCCCACAGGCACATGCATGCAAGCACACTGCCCTCGTGGCCCGGCATGCCATGCGCTGGCATGGACGCTCCACGGACTACACGGCCGCATGGCCTGCCAGCTGCTAAATGCACGGAAAGCCAACCCATGGCCTTGACATTCAGGGCAGGCGGTGGCCGCGGCCTTGATGCTACCGTGATCAGGAGCAGACCGCTCCAGCTCTGCCCTGAGAGGGCAAGGTCCGGCAGCAGCGCTCAGGAGTGGATGGGCTTGTCATACGTGGCCATCGCGGCCTCCTTGACCGCCTCAGACAGGGTGGGGTGGCCGTGGCAGGACCGCGCGATGTCCTCCGTGGACGCGCCGTACTCCATCGCCTGCCGGGGCGTGCATCCCTTACGCCGCAAGATGTGTAGGACACATGCCTGGGCGACGCAAACCGTCTAGAAACAAAGGGCTGCTGGCAAAAGAATACCTGCCACCTGCAGCGCTCCTCCGGGGTCCAGCGCAAGCAGCTCCATTGAGAGCTGCACGCGCTCAATACAGGCAAAAGCTTTGTGACCTGTATAACTCACAGCGCGCGGGACGCTGCCCTGGTACACGGGAGGCCAGCGGCGCGCACCAGGACACACTCGGAGATGAGCTCGCCCGCGTTGGGGCCCATGATGTGCACGCCCAGGATCTTGTCGGTCGCCTTGTCCGACACAAACTTGACCAGGCCCTCCGTGTCCGACACCGACCGCGCGCGGCTGTTGGCCATGAACGAGAACTTGCCCACCTGCGCGCGGCGCGGCCCCGCGCGCGCTCGGCCCGGCCGCGGGCGGCGGCCTCTGCGGGCGCTCAGGATGCGCTACGGCATGCTGCTGTCAGAGGAATTGCAGGAACTGGCGAGGTGATAACAAAAGTGTAAAGCAAGCTCGTGCGCCAGGTCGCTGACTCGTATATGCAGGAAGAAACCCAGGGTCACAGACTGCCTGACCAAAAAACTTGAGCCAATTCAACTCAGAGTTTTTGCTGCTGCTCGCTGCCAGCCCTGTCAAGCGGCCCAGGCGCCAGCAGGTGCGCGTAGCGCCGCAGCGCTCACGCCGAGCGGCGCGCGCAGCGCGCTAAGCGCACGCCGGGGCGCCGCACCCGGTACTCGCCGCCCTCCGCCTTCACCTGCTCCTCCGTCTTGCCGACGGACGCGACCTCGGGGTGCGTGTACACGATGCTGGGCACCGTGTTGTAGTTCACGTGGCCCTTCTTGCCCGCCAGGTTCTCCACGCACGCAATGCCGTCCTCCTCCGCCTGCGCGCATCACCGCTGCGTCTCCTGCACTCCATACCCTACACCCTACACCCTACACCCTACACCCAACGCCCTGCCAGTCGCTGGCTTATACGCAGGCCTGACAGAGTTGCTTGCTTGAGCAGCATCCTGTGCGCAGACCCGCGCTGCCGCCGGCGTGCAAGCCCGTCCGCGCAGGCCCTGCGGCGGCGCGCCTTGTGCGCCAGCATGGGCCCGTCGATGACGTCGCCGATGGCGAAGATGTTGCCCGAGGGCGCCGTGGTCTTGAAGTGCTCGTCCACCTGCACGCGCCCGCGCCGGTCCAGCTCCACGCCCACCTGGTCCAGGCCCAGGCCCTCCACATACGGCCGCCGCCCTGCGCGGCCAGGGTTTCTTGGCATGGTGCAGCCATACGGGCGGGGCCCTGTCTGCGAGCAATGCAAGGGCGAGGCACTGCAGACTTGTTTGTCTGCCGACTGGGAAGCACGGGAGATTGGTCAATGGCATGGGCGGGGAGGGCTGCATGCGCCATGTCCACACGGTCGTACCAGACCGCTGCACTGTGGCAACCTCAAGCCCCAGGTGCCGACATGCAGTCGTGCAGCCGGGCGGGCGGCGGCCGGCCGCACCGGCGGACACGAGCACCACGTTGGCCTCCAGCTCCTCGGACGCGCCGGTCTTCACGTTCTCCACGGACAGCTTGACCGCGTCGCCCTCCAGCTGCGCGCCGGTCACCTTGTAGCCCAGCTTCCACTTGAAGCCCTGCTTGGTCAGCGAGCGCTGGAAGTTCTTCCGGATCTCCGAGTCCTGGCGGCCCCGGCGCGGCCTGTCAGCGCGGCCCGGCAGGACTCCTGGCTGAGGCGCTGAACGCGCGCTGGCCGACTCCTTGCAGATTTGGCGCGCGCACAGTACAGGCCGGCGGCAAGATCATGCCAGAAATGGGGATGTCTCAGGTTGGACTGTGTCAAGTGCCGACTCTCCGCGCAGCGGTGTCGCCGGCAGAGATTATTGGCAACATCGCATCACAAGCGAGGCCATGGCAATGAGGATACCCGCGCGGCCCTGGTGCCGCAGCGTGGCCCGGGCGCCACGGGCGCGGGCGGCGCGCCATGGAGGGCACGATGTGGTCCAGGAACTCGACGACGGTGACCTCAGAGCCCAGGCGCTGCCAGACAGAGCCCATCTCCAGGCCGATGTAGCCGCCGCCGATCACGATCAGCTTCTCGGGCACCGCCTTCAGCGAGATCGCGCCCGTTGACGATACGATCCTGCGCCGCGCGCGCGCACGGTTTGCAAGGCGCCCGACTCAGACACTCGGCATGTGTGATCGCCCTTCTGACGCGCGCTGACTGCATTCTAACACAAGCAAGCCGCACAAGGTGTCACATGGACGCTCTATGTGATGGGCTCTCTCTCTGCAGCACACCTGTCATGCTCATCTCGCAAAGCCTTGTGACAGTGCTGAGCTTGCAAGGGGCTTGCACTCCCGTGCTCGTCAAACACATGCGCTCAAACTTGCTGACAGATTTCTGACTAAAAAACAGCGGCCAAAGGTGGTACGTGCTGCTGGATTTGCAAGCGCCGAGGGCGCGACGGCCCTCACAGGCGAACCACAACACGCAGCGCAGGCAGCCGGCCGCCGCGCCCGGGCCGGCGCGCGCCTCTCCTCGTCGATGGCGATGCCGGGCAGCGGCGAGACCTCCGAGCCGGTGGCGATCATGAAGTTCTTGGACTTGACGGTCGTCGTCCCGCCGTCTATCAGCGCCACCTCCACCTCGTTCGGGCCGGCAAACTTGCCCCAGCCCTTCACGTACTCCACCTGCGCGCCACGGCGTGCCCTGTTTGTTGCATCTTGTGTTCGGGTTCAAAGTACATATTCACTTTGTGGGAAGCACAGCAGGCCAGCTGCGGCCTCCGTCTGCTCTCTATGGTCCTAAAACTGAGGTGGCTCTATGCGTGCACATCCGCGCATGCATGGCAACCGCATGCATGGTGAGCGCATGCGCGGCAATTCACAGGGCGCTCCGCCGCTCTTCTTGCATGACTACCGAGCAGCCGTACGCGCGCACAGCCAGGCTTGCTGTAACGCACATGCGACCATGCATAGACCATGCATAAGAAACCACTGCATAAGACCAGCTGCCAACACTTGGAACAAAAAACAAGTGACCACAGAGCACGTGGCACGATGTGCTCGACCAAGCGCCTGCTGCCTGCCTGCGCGCAGGGCGCGCGCCTTGTACTTCTTAAACAGGCCCTCGATGCCCTTCGTGAGCCCGGCCACCGCGGTCTCCTTCTGCTCCATCATCTTGCCCAGGTCCATCTTCACGCCGTCCACCATCACGCCGTGCGACGCGGCGTTCTTCTTCACCTCATGGTACAGGTGGCTGGACGCCAGCAGGGCCTGCGCAAACCGTGCGCCGCACACTGGAGGCCTGCCCGCAGGCGGTGGCAGGCAGTGGCAGAGCGTGCCCCGCCCAACCGCCGCCAGGCCTGCCACGCACTCGCAGCAAAAACACACAACAGGCTATGCGTCAAGCACGTTGTAACGAGCGACCCCGCGCTTCACAAACTGCAGTGGGTGGCAGCATAGAACAGCACCGCCGCAGTCTGCCAGACAAACTGCCCAACCGGTGAAGGTGTGAGCGGGCGCGCTCGGCAACCTTTGAAGGGATGCAACCGACGTTGAGGCAGGTGCCTCCCAGACGGCCGCGGCCCTCCACGCACGCCACCTTCATCCCCATCTGACCGGCCTTGATGGCTGCAACGTAGCCGCCCGGCCCGCCTCCAACAATAACCAAGTCCTGCATGCAAGCCGGTCAGCCGAAGCAGGCAAGTCTAATAGCACTGGCGATAACTTTGTTGGCAAAGATAAAGTGCTCGACACAGGGCTGTCTTCTGCGAGACAGAAGAGCCTTGCTCCACACACACACTCAGGACAGGCCGTTATAAGCGCTGCAGGCACAGGCTTAGGTCGCATCACGCAGCGCTCAAACAGCATGTCTGCAACCTGGTAACTGCGGACACGCCAGAGACATCCTTCACCTTCTGCTCGCCCTCAGAAGCATAGAACCTCGCAGCCAAGAGCTGTGGAGCGGCCAGCCTCTGCAGGCTCGCGCGTCGCCTGGCCACGCCACTGGCCAGCGACCGGAGAGCCATGTTTCCTACTTCGTCCTGGCTGTCAGCGCTCCTACGCTCTGCTCATCTTATTACTCGACCCGAGCACACCTGTTGACAACAGTCGTACCTCGGTTTCACCCTGGATCCACCCACCCATGCGGGTGTGGTGTTTTACACACGATTGCCTATTTTTGGGGGGGGGTTGACTTGTGCGCCATTCGTGAAGTGTTGATACGTGGTGGTGCACAAACAGGAGTTGCATGAGCAGACTTCACACTTCAGCGCACCCACTCTTGGCGCTACCCACTCCATATTCATATCACCACCAACTACAAACATATCTAGCTTGTGAGTCACCTGGCAACCACCCGCCAATCACCAGCTTGGGACCCCGAGGTCCAGGCGCAGGTTCTCCGCGGCGCGTGCCTCCAGGTGCGGGTCCCGCACCGCGGCATCCGCGTGCTGGCGCCACAGCCGCGCCAGCTGTCGCGACACAGCACAACCCTTCAGCGGCCCTTCAGCGGCCCTAGACTTGCCGCAATCCATACATTAACAGCAACCACCGGCGCATGCGCATGCAACGCGTACAGAGGGTTTACATGCAGGCACTCGTGTGCAGCAGCAGCGCTGCAGCTCACATGAGCGGCGTCAGAGCAAAAACATATGCCTCCATGCACACTGATGGGGGGCACCTGGACATCGAGGTCCAGGGCATGCGTCAAGCCGCGCAGCAGCATGATGGTGCGGCCCAGCACGAAGAGGTCACGCGGGAAGCACTGCAAGGGGATCTTCTTTATGACGGCATCATCCGCCAGAGGCGAAATCCGCGCCGCCGCCATTGGCCTGAACCACACCAGGTTGCACTGCTTAGCGCTGAACTGCACCGGGGCATGCTCACCTGCACATGGGCGCTTGTAAACAGCATTGTGGACAATGCGGCTGAAGCCGCGAGCATGCACAAGCCCATGGCGGCCTGAACATGGTCTTACAGTGGTGGGGCATGCATGCATATTCCCAGGCCATGGGGTACCGCACTTGCACAAAGAAAGGACCATAGCAGCTCGTACTTCAGCATGTCAGGAAATAAGCTATGTCACTCGCGGGATGTGCGGGCGCGCCTGACATCAAACATGATGTATGCGACGGTGGCGATCAGCTGCGGGTCTGCAATCCCGCCTTCCTGCGCGCCCTCACTCAGCATCACGCTCCTCGAAGCATCATTCACGAGTCCTCGTGCCAAATTGCACGCCATCTGAGGCTGCTCTCATGGCGTGGCCTCTTCCTGGCAACACAGGCCACAACTGCGAGTGCTGGTCCCACGTCCTTGGTTGGGAGGAGGATGCTAACCAACGCACAGCAACCACACTGCAACCACTGTTGCTGATACGCTCTGCGCAGGGTGTGGGCGGCGGCCGAGGCGGGAGGCCTGCCTTGGCGAGGAAGCCGAGGCCCATGTTCGACATTGCCGCCACGATGCCCAGGCTCCACCCGCGGTCCAGCGCGACGTACAGCCGCGCGAGCGCGCGGTGCCGCGACGCCGTCAGCGCCTTGCACTGGCCCCAGTCCAGCAGCGCTAAACCGCCGTCTTCCTGCGCGCGCGCGCCCAGCTCATCGGCAGGTGCCTTGGCGAGCGCCGGCCTCTGCATGCGCACTGTGGACAGTGATATGTACAGACGCGGGGGTCCACTGCTATGTGCCCCTCCACCCCAGCCACTCATCAGAGTACAAACACATGCAGAGCTGCAAGGCCCCGCTGCTTTGTCCTCATTAACCTCAGCCACTCAATCAACAGCTCTAGAAGACCATACGGGCAAAGTTGATATGGTATCGATGTTGTGTGAATCGTGGCATGGCATCACGTCAGCGCCAGCGCCGGGGGCGCGCCTGCAGCAGCAGGTTGCCGGCGTGTGGGTCCGCGTGAAAGCAGCCGCCGCGCAGCAGCAGGAAGCCCAGGGCGTCCAGCAGCGGCACCATGGCCGCGGCCGCACGCCGCCGCACGCGCACATCCTCGCTCGCCAGCACCGCTGAGAAGGGCACGCCTGGGCCCAAAGGATTCCCCAGCTGTAATTTTGAGTTGTCAGGTAGCATTGGGCTTGTCAGCCCACGCTGATAACGAGCAGAGGTGCAGCGTGTGCAACATGCGCCCGCCACTGTCCCACTCTGCGGTCACAAGCAGGGTGCATGGCCAATTGCACTGGCGTGTGGCCCAAAACGCCCTGGGACAGTGTGAGTGGAGGCACGCGGCTGCCTGGAGGGCGTGCACAGGCGCATCCAGCATTCACCGCGTGACAGGCTTATGCAGCAGTGTCAGGTGACTCGGCGGCTACTCGGGACTGTATGACGCGGGTCGCCAGCGGGGTCGTCACCCTGCATGCGCTGCATGACGAGCAGGCGTGGCGAGGTCAGCGCCGCCAGCGGCTCCGGCACGAGCACCGCAGCGTGGCCGGCCGCGCGCAGGCGCTCACCCAGGGCCTTCATCAGGCGCGCCTCGCGGGCAAAGTCGAACTCGCGCGGCACCGTCTCCCTCATCTCGTCCAGCATCTGCACGGCAGAAGCGCCCGGTGCTTCTACGGGTCCCCTGACAAGGGCAGCCAGTTCTGCCCCGGCAAAACTACATAATGTGACATATGCAATTCCGCAGAGCTGAGGCTGGCTGTATGCAGCTGGGCGTTGCATGCACACTCCCTGTCATCGCTCCATTTGCTCCATGACAACTGCGTATGCATGAATTGGGCATCATGCATCCGTACCAAGTACGGGTCGAACGGGAGCACGGATGACACGAAAGCACATAGCCGGCGCAGATTCCGCACATCGCTGTCCATCAGGCCCTGCGGGTCACGCGCTTGAGCATGCGCAAGTGGCCCTGAGGCAATGGCTTGTCCTCATAGCGGGACGGTCGCATGACCAAGATGAGCAAGCATGCATTCTGCCAGCGCTTCTTACTTTGCGCGATCAGTGTAATCAGGTGACTCACACCAGGGTAGCATAAGCAGTGGGTATGCAGGCAAGGCCTGCTATGGGGTGGTTTGGTGCTTGGAAAGGCGCCGCGCCTGCATCTTTGCATTCTGCACCTTCAGCACCACTTCTGGGCCATGCCGCCACCTCCAGCCCAGGTCAACCTCAATGTCCAACGTCAGCCGCGCCGCATGCACCTGCATCAACCCCATCACCTTCGCCGGGTCGAATGCAGGGTGTTGAGACCATTGGACTCAGAAGAGGTGCAAACAAATTGACAGCACTGCTCACCCTCATGACGCTTGAAACCCGTCTCTGGCTCACCAGCACGGCACCCAAGCACGTGGGCCTGCCTGCGCGATGGATGCGGCCGCCAGGCACTCAGGCGCAACATGCGCAAACGCGTCGCACGGCAGCAGGCGGCGGCCATGCACCGCCCGCGCGCGCCCCTCCGGACAGCTGAGCAGGCCCTGGGCGATGTCCTGCGCCGTCGCCACCAGCGCAGCGGCGCTTAGCCAGCACGCTCAGGGACGCCGCATGACCTTTTCTATTGGTGTCCTTATCTACACACCACGAACACATCACATGGTTTGCAGGCGCATGCCTGGTGCGCTTCAGGAGAGATCAGCAGAGAGCCACATGCCGCTGTGGGCTTGCAGGCGTACCCTAAATATGCATGGAGACAGGGCGTGTGCACACCTTGTCAGGGCCGGCCTGCATTCAAGGGGCCCGCAGGCGCACCTGCTCCACCTGGCGCCACGGCCGCGGCGGCATACGGTCGAACATCGCGGCCAGGCGCCGTGTCCAGGGCTCTGGTCTGCAGGCAGGTCAGGCGTGTCAGCCATGCATGTCCTGTATATGCCTGGTCCCATGCTGTGTGCGTGAGTGTGAGATCCACATGACATCCCAGGCAAGGTTTTTCACTCTGCAGTTGTCGTCTTTGCGAGTTTTGCTAAGCTGTTACATGGCAACATGGCAGAGACTGGCATGCGCTACAAATGCTGCGCGCAGTGCTGGCAAGCTGGGAAAGCGAAAGGAAGGTCTCTGGGTCAGGCGTAGGCAGGCGCACGCATGCCGCTCAGCATACATGCACCACAGGCTGGTGCCGGGGCCCGCACAGGAAGTCGGGCTTGCTCGCCAGCAGCTGCGCGCCCTTCACATAGTACCCTGGCCGCAGCCCCTAGCACCATCTGTCATGCCAGCATTTGCTGGACAGCCCTCAGAACATGCATGAGGACGCGCCACAGTGCGTGCTGATGCATGTCGCGTGGTTGCCGCACCGCTGAGGTCCAGGAGCATGTCGTGCACGCGCACGCCGCCCCACTCGTGCCGCGCCTGCCACTCCGCCTCGACCCGCTGCTCCAGCCAAGACCCCTTCAGCCTCGCGTCCACTTGCAGCACATGGTGTGGACGACTGGGCTGCAGGCGCAGCAGGAAGGGAGGGCACTGTCCTTTGCACTGGCTCGGCAGGGTCAGCATGCGCACCTTGGCGGAGAAGCCACGCGCCTCCTGGAACCGCCACTTCGTCCACTTGTAGCGCATGTAGATCGGCATGAACCTGGCACGAGCGGGCAACGGGGTTCTCCGCGGCGCAACGTGTAGGCACGTGACATGTGCACTGCAGCGAGCAGGGACAGGGGCGCTGCAGCCTACCTGGACCAGAAACGGGCTGTTCGGCTGGTGTCTGGCGCCAGCAGGCGCAGCAAGCGGCCTAGGACGGCGGAGAGCAGCAGCGCATTCCTCAACGGCAGCGCCTTGCCTGCTGCGCGCCTAGCAAGCTGCCCGCGTGCGGCCAGGCCCTGCCGCACAGCGCCGGCCGTCACCTGCTTTGTCCTGTCACAGTCAGACTCTGACAACATCAACATACTTTCGGCAGCGAACAAGCAATCGCATAGGATGGGGCCAGACGCACGGGCACTGCGGTGCGGCGCCGCAGGAGTGGCAGCACGCTCAACGCACTTGCCAGCTGGCTCAAGCGGCCAGCCTTGGGTGCAAAAGTCTGCAGAAGGATGGCGCACGCCAAGTGCACGCCCAGAGCGCCACACGACCTGCCTGTGACCATCTTGATGTTTTGTTTGCGGTGACTTTGCAGTTTGGCTTTCCCAAGCAGACAAGGAAGCTGGTACTGTCTGCAAGAGCTCGTCAGGCCTTGCTACGCACCTGTGCTCAGTGCTGAGCGCCATCGCATCGCACTGTGGAAGACGCCTTTTCTTGGACTACTTGTCCATGAGATAAGTGCACACAGTAAGGACAGCTAACAAGCTACGCTTTTATGAAACACTGTCATTGTTACATACAAAGAGGCCAAGCAGCATACATACTGAGACAGGTGCAACCCGCCGAGTTTCAACAGGTCCATGCAATGAGCCAAAATTGGTTTTGTGCACCGATGATGGAACCAACAGCTGGGCACAGCTGCAGCAGACTTGTCCAGGAAGCATAGGCAGGCTGCCAGCTACGAATCGGGTGGCACTGACAAGCCAACTAACAAGCAGGTCCTACACACTTTATGAAGCAGTCAGGCAGACCGCTCCGCTGAGGTTACTGCGCACGCAGGGCAAAACAGAGCGAAAGCGGCTCATTGCCACTCGTGGAACCAGCGCATGTGAGGCGGCACGTACTCGAGCCCCAGCGCCCGAAAGATGCTGGTCTCGTCCTTGCACTCCACGCCGGGGCCCATGAGCACCTGCAAAACTCATGGTAAGCTCTGGTGGCAGAGGCCTCTGCCAAAAGTTCCAGCCTGGCACTCCTCCGCGCCTTTTGCAAGCACTTGGCTTTCTTACTCCTGAATTGAACATGCCTGGAAACCACTCCTGCATCACACCAAGGTCAAGACAGCATATGGGTCACAAGACCTAACGCGCACCTCGTTGTGCTTGCTTGCGCGGCCGGCAGACTCAGCGCCGTACCTGACAGCGGCGCCGTGGCAGACCGGCGTAAGGCCGTACTCGTTCAGCCGGAAGCCATTCGCGCCGGGGCGCAGCTTCGCCGCGGACGCGCGCGCCACCGCGCTGCGCTGGCACCAGTAGCGCAGCGCGCGGAGGAAGTCGCGCGAGCCGGTGAAGTGGTTGACGGCGAAGGGCAGGAAGCTGCGCGAGCACCAGGCTTCTAGGGCGCCGGAGCACACTAGGCATGTGTTGTGGGGGGCGCTCGTCCACAGGCAGGCATGGCGCGCGAAGGCCATGCAACTAAGAAATGGGTTTCTGCAGTGCTGTCACGTGGGAGCGCAGGGCATGTGCACAGAAGCAAGGGCCTCAGGTACCTCATTTCCAGTCGACTCTGGCGTGTCTGCCAGTGGAAACCCATGCCCTATTCCTTACGGTGACAGGTTGATTTTACGAAATACATATCCACCCGCGCATGCAACGACTTGGGGGCAGTGCGCACATGCGGGGAAAGACTTTGATGTCCAGGCGCCGCACGTACGGGCTGCCTGGCGGCCGGCACACGCCCAGCCACGTGGCCGAGCCGCCATCGACCGAAACGGGGGCGCTGAAGTCGGGCAGCATGTCGTCCAGCAGCAGGTTCTGCGCAGCGCTCCTCAATTGGTTACAATGCTATGCAGTAGACGTGCGCTTGATGTGCGCAGTGTCTATGCATGCACACTGCTGCAAATTTTGCAAACGGGAGTGCGCATGCATGCACGCGAACACACGCAGTGCGCGCCCGCACGCATCTGAGTGTAAAAGAAACAAGCGAACATGAGTGAGAGGGAGATTCGCAACACACAATCTCGCGCAGGCGGAGTAGGATGCGGTTCAGCAGAGGCTTGCATGTCTCCTTGTACGAGAGCGGCGCCAGGATGGTGAAGTCAATGTCGCCTGAGTTTGGCTTGCCGCGGCGATAGCTGCGCACACCACACACAGGTGCCTTTAAGTAGCCAAGAAGCAGATCTGCTGTGACGAGCACGCCCCAAAAGATATACAGCCCAGCGACTTCGCATCCTGTGCAAACCAAGAAAGTGCTGGCAGCACATGCATCACTTATAAGGTATCCGGCATCTCAAGCAGCACCGCATCCCTTTTCAATCCCGCAACTGTGCACCCGTGTGTGGCAAACCTCCCCGTGACGCGGCAGTACAGCCTGTCATCGGCAGGCGCGCTCCGGCAGTCCAGCAAGTCCGTAACAGCCTGCGTGCAGCACACACGCTCAGGAATGTCGACCTGCAGAACTATGTGCATGGCAACAAGCGGAGTAATACCATAGCTCAACACACAGCAATCAACAACTGATGCTCTTATGCATAGGGGCACTGGTCCTCGCACCAATCCCGCATACCTCATGCACGATATGCTCTACAGCGGCCACCTCCGCGGCAGGGATGCGGTGCTGGAAGTCCTCGCGATATTTAAACCAGCATCGCTGCCGGCATGCAAAATGTTACGAGTCAGCGGTGCATCTGTTTTCCAAGCGCAATGCAGTGAGCGAGCAAGAGGAGCGCTCCCTGGCAACAGCCACGCCATGCAACACATGCTACCTCTGGACAGCCTGATGCAACCATGCACTGCAATGCATACTGCCCCTGCAGGCAAACAGAGCAGTGCCTACTCATGTACAAATTGCTATGTAGTGCATCCAAGTCTATTCTGTAGAGACTCACAGCATAACACTCACTCTTCGGTGGATCATCGGTGATGCAAGCAGGACTGCGCTCGGTGACAAATCTGCAGGAGGAGGAGCGCGGGTCCGGCTCACTTGCTGCGTGGTGAGGTCGGAGCGCGCTTCCACATCCTGCAGGCTGTGGCAGCCTTCCTGCTGCCACCTGCGCGCGGTGGACTCGCCGGCGCCCCACACCTCCAGCATCTGTGCGCAGACAAGCACGGCCTCACCACCGCAGCCTTTCCACATTTTCACTGACCCAGATTTGTGGATCAAGTGGCCAAAGCAAGCAAGGGTTGCCCTAACTTTGTGTTGTATCCTGCTGTATCATGTCATGCGCACAGTGTAGAACGCCACAGCATCCAAGCACAGCCAGCTGCAAGCATAACACCCCATTCGTGCCATACATAACACAACCCTATGTTTCCTGAATGCTTGCTGGTGACAGGATTTGCAGGGTATGTCAGTACCAAAAACATTGAGTACATGGCACGTCAGGTGCAGGCAATGCGCAGCTGCATGCACTGATCACCCCCCGTACCTGCGTCCATTCCTGTTGCTTCACCTTTACATACTACTACCTTTCATTTCAACCTAACTACTACACACGGCGCGGCTTCGTACCTGCAGCCGCTCCTGATGCTCAGGGTCCTGCTCATGCAGCGTGTTGCGCCGCAGGGCCCCCGTTGTGACGACCTCCTTAATCTGTAGGGCACGTCAGGTTTTACTCACTGTCAAGTCTTGTCAGCCCTCCCGCCTGCTGGCAAGTAAGATAAAACACAGCTGCACATTTACACACACGCGCGCAGGCGTTGAATACTGTCTGTAATTCCACAACCGCGCACGCAGATTGACTGTAATCAGTGCACACCCAACTCAGCAGTGCAGCAAGTGGTCATGAGAAGCAGCCAGTGCTCAAGCACGCAGAGGCACCTTCTTCTTATATGTAATGCAAGCAGACCAACCTATGTTGGCTCGCACACCTTCTCCTTTGTCTTCTTCCCCAGCGAGGCCAGGTGCTTGTCCACATCCTCCTCGGTGTCCAGGGGCACATCCAGGCTCGCCAGCGCCCTGATGCCGTTGGTGGCCGCCTGTGTGACGACGCACGCTATTGACACACATGCTACTGCCAGTGCACTCCATGTCTGTCAACGCCCGACCACAGCGTGCGCGCCTTCATCTGGAAGTTCTTGTGCTTGTCGTCCGAGCTGCGGTAGTTATCGTGCAACTTCTCCAGCGCGCGCACGATGCACGCGGACTGCCGCGCGCACGCCGCATGCTTGCACACGTCGTTGCTCGGCGCCGCCTCGCCGTCGGCGCCGTCTTTGGCAGCTGCATCCCCGTCGCTGCGCTCCCGGGTGCGGTGCCACTGCTTATCCAGCAGGTCGACAATCCGCCGCGCGGCCGCCGCATCAAACGGCTCGTCAAACACGCCGTCGCGCCCGTACGGCACGCCAGTGTCGCCGCCCGTGAACTGGGTCGGCACGGCCGCGCTGCCAGTTGCAGGGTCGATGCCCGGCATCGCCGCAGCGCCGACCGGCATCGCTGCAGCGCTGCCCGGCATCGCCGCAGCGCCGCCCGGCATCGCCGCTGCGCCGCCGGCCGCAGGCTCTGGAACAGGCGCGGCCGCATCCTGGCCGGTGCCCGCAGGCGTGGTGGCCGCAGCCGCGGCGCTGGGAGCGGCGCAAGCCGCAGCATTGGCGGCAGCGCTGACCGCCGCATCGTTCGAGTGCTGGCGCACGCCCATGCCTTGCACTGCAAAGCTGCGCAGGCTGCGCTCAAAGTCGCGCCGCTCGCGCATCGCCCTCGTGTCTTCCGCCTGGACGTGGCAACACAGGAAGTAAGTACAGCTGGTGCCCGCAACAGTGTAATGTCAGTGGCACCAATGTCAACATGCGCACCTTGACGGAGTGCCTGAGCCGCACTCGTCCCCAGGCATCATACACGTCTGCATCAGGTACAAACCCGCTCGAACGCTGTGCTCACTTCCTCACTCCAACAGTGTGCTTCTGCCCAAAAGCTTCCGATTCGCATTTACATGCAGAGCCTGCTTCTGTTCATCCACCCATGAAAGGTGGTCAGCAGATCAGCCAGCAGGCTGGGGCCGCGCACAACGCCCTCATCGCGCTGCCAGGCATCCCAGACGTCCCTGTAGCCCAGCTCCACAGCAGGGTTGCCTCGCGCGCGGCCGCCCAGCGCAGCTCCTGCGCTGCGCCGTGCTTGCCGCGGTCCTGGCCGACAGCCTGCACAGCGCGAGACCGCCCTCACGCAAGTGTCACTAACTATGGCAAAGGGTACAGCACATCAGGCGACCTGACAATACTCAACACACAACACTCGTTCCCTGCCGCAGAACATGATATACAATATCCTGGTTTTCACAGGCTTATCCAGGCGTAGGCACTCCTGATCCATGCTGTGCAGAGGTGGACAAAGTGACCACAAGGAGGGCACGCAGCGCTGCAGGTGTCACGAGCGGCGGTCACCTGGGCGCCGCCGGGCGCGCCAGACGGCTCGCGCTCGGGCGACACGCGCGCGGGGGCGCCGGCCGCGCCGCGCGTCAGCGCGCCCATGGCGTCCACGGGGAAGTCCTGGGCTCTCGCCGCGTCGCCCTGCTCGCGCCTGGCGGCCACCCACTCGGCCGCCACGAACGCCGCGCCGGCCGGCAGCGCGGCCGCAAGCGCCCCCGCCGCGGCCGCCGCCGCGGCCGGGCCGTCGATGCCGCCCTCCGGCACCAGCTCGGGGCGGCCCAGGCCCCGCGCGAGGGCAGCCGCGCCCGCATCGGCCTCCACAACCAGGTGCGTCACGCCCGGCGCTCGCACGTCGGCGACGACCCGCGCGCCGGCCGCCGCCGCATTGTCCGCCAGGCGCCGCCGCTGCCCGCCGATGCTCACCAGGATCACCAGCGTGCAGCCAGCGAGCGCGCCAGCGCCCGCGGGCGCCCCCTGGACGCCGGCCGCCGTCTCCGGCAGCGCGCCTGTCGCAGCGGCCGCGGAGGCGCGCGATTTGGCCTGGCCTGCCGCGCGCGCGGGCTGCGGCGTTGCGGGAGGCTGCGGCTGCACGCGCGCGCGCTTGGCGCCCGCCGCGGGCGCCGCGGCGGGCGCAGGCGCGGCGCGCTTGGCGCCGCCCGCGTTTGCTCCGCCCGCGTCGGCGGCCGCGCTCGGCGCGCCGCGCTGCCGCTGCTGCTTGAACGTGTCGTCCAGGCGGGCCGCCTGCGCGCGCGCGCGACGCGTCAGCAGCCAGCAGCTGTCTGAGCACAGGGTCTGGGGCGTGTTGGTGCGAGTGTGCGGGAACACTACGCATATCCCAGACAGCATGCACGAGCGAAGCCTGGCCACAGCGTGGCCCAGGACCCTGCAGCGGCTGAACCTTGCAGAGGCAAAGCGCCGCCTTGCGCTGCAGGTCAAGCCCCAAGACCTGCAAAGCATCACAGCAGTTGCATCCCCGCTCACAGCCCTCCTGCGCATGTGAGCGCCTCACCGTCCACAGAGGCAAGGCTAGGCGAGGTGAGCGCGCCACTAGCCGCACCTGCTTCGCGTCCGCCGCGGCGCTGCCCGCCTTCACCAGAAACTTGAACTTCGGCATCGGAACGCCGCTGCTGTCCAAGATAAGGTACACCGCGTCGCCGAGCTCGAGCTGCGCGCCCGCTTTGCGCTCATGTGCGTCCCACGAGGCTGACGCACAGCCTCAGCGCCCTTCCAGTCACCAAGGCCGCTTCACGCAACCGTTCACACCCGGCTGGGCGAGGCGAATGAGCGAGGCCGCGCGCTGCACACACAGGCGCAGGGCCGAGGCAGAGCGCCGGGCGGACAGGACCTCCCTGCTGGGCGCGCCTGCGTGGAGGCGCCGGCGTTGACGGGCACAGCTTGCTGGCTGCCGCTGGCGCGCCTGAAGACGCGGCTGTTGGCGCGCAGCAGCAGGCCGCCGGCGTGCAGGGCCACGCTGGCGTGCGTGCGCGACACCCGCTCGTCATTCTCCATTGTCCACTTGCCCGAGCGCCCCAGGACGAGCTCCTTGCCGGGCTCCACGGGCCTGGTCACGCGGGGCTGGGCGCCCACGTACTGGATGAACCAGCGCATGTTGCTTACGTGCTCCTGCCTGGCCTGCTCCTTCCCGGCGGACCTCCAGTCATCAGGAACGTGTTCCAGCTATCGCAGCCCAACTTATTGACCAACACTGAGGCTCAGTGCCCGCTGAGGCTATTTTGTGCAGAGCCCCGGTGGTGCCGTGCTGCGGCGTGCTGAGGTTTAGCTCACAGGGTTCCAGCCTCCTCGCTGCTGCCGGCAAGGGCCGGTGAGCTCTGGTCGGCTACTCCATTATGCCAGGCATCGTTCGTGGCTACTTGTGCAAACGGGCGCGTTCACCCTGAGGGCTGCCGTGCCTGACAGCCTGACATCGCCGGCAGCTAGGTCGTGCTGGGGGCTTGCTGGGAGCTTGCTGGGAGCTGCACAACCATTGCGGGCCGCAAACGCACAGCAGCACAGCTTATACAACATCCTTTGTTTGGTGGCTTCTGGCGCGCACGCTGCATGTATATAGTACCATGCCAAGATGCAGTTCTCAGATGTTGCCAACCTTGACCTTCGTGTTAGCAAAGCAAGGTGATCTGCCTATGTATATGAAAGACCCGTCACTGGCCGCGTTTTAGATAGTATGCCTAGTGTGTGTTCGGTAGGACTGAAGTTTCCATGCGCATTGCAGAGGCATGCCAGAAGCATGCCCTGGCAGCTTTGGAGGATAATAACGAAGTAGACCCCTGGGAAGTTGGGAACGTAGGAGCCATTGACCGCGCGTTGCGGTGGTGGGTGGGGTGGCTGTGGCAGCCACCTGGCCTGCAGGGTGGGTTCTGTCGTACAGCAGCTGGCCAGTAGATGCAAGATGAATGTCGAGAAGCACGGTCCAGCGGGACCGCCTGGAATAACTCACAAAACTTGAGCAGCACACAGTGCAGCCATGTCCGCGCAGCAGCGCTTTGCCCAGGAGGGCCCGCTGCGCGTGGAGGGCGGCGCCTTCGTGGACAGGCACGGCGCGCGCTTCACATTCCGCGGCGTGTCCTGGTTCGGCTTTGACGGCAAGTTCGGCTTCCTGGACGGCCTGAACAAGGCCTACGACGGCCGCGGCCTGGACTCCGCGATTGTGCGCGACTGGAAGGTGGTCGCCGCGCGCATAAAATTGCTAGGCTTCAACACCGTCCGCCTGCCGTTCGCCTGGTCGGTGCGCGCCGCCGCCGCCCGCAAGCAGCTTCCCGCGGATCGCGCTAATGCGCTGCTGCTGCGCACTTGCCGCCTACCTGCTCACCATGCAGAGCGCTGTGCTTCTAACCGCCCGCCCTTCGTGCTGGTCCCGCTGACGCGCTGGTGCTACGCTCTGCACTGACTGTAAGCGCGCCGGGGCGGCCAGTACGTGCTGCCCAGGCCCGGGATCCGCGCTCTGGACGGGTCCGTCGACGAGCTGGTCAACAAGCCGGTGGTTCCAGTCAGCGAGGACGACCTGCGGAAGAACCTGACCAACCCGGCGCACACGCCCGCGTCGGGCGCCTGGGGCGCCGAGGCCAAGGTCTGCGCTGTGGGCTCTTTTGCGCCGCACCGCTGCAGCTTGCAGTGCAGGCGCAGCTGCCGCAGCTCTGTCATGGGCTGGGTCTACGGGTGCCCAGAAGCTGGAAGTGCGCCGATCCAGCAACGTGCTGGCCCCGCGCGGCTGCAGCAGGCCGCAGAGCAGCGACTGATCGGTGCGCCCACTGTTGCGCGCTTGGGAGGCGCCCGGGCGCTGGCGCGATTATCGCCTGGGTGGATATAGAAAGCCAGGCTCTACAGACACATATAGCGCAACCCGCAGGACGGCGCCGCGCAGGCGCTGGCGCGCGAGGTGCTGCCCCAGAACAACAACTCGGACATCAAGCGGTCTGCGCGCTACGGCGACGGCGCGCCGAGTGACGTGCTGGAGCGCTTCCTGGACACCGTGCGCGAGCTGGTCGGCCTGGGCTTCTTCGTCGTGCTCGACAACCAGCTGCAGCAGGACGCGGAGGCGCAGGCACGCGCCGCCCCTGCCGGCCCCTAACCCCACCCCAACCCAAAACCCCTGCCGGGGTGTAGCGCGCGGACCACCAGACGCGAACCATGTGCCGGCCTTCCTTGGTAAAGGCGCGCACTCGTGACATGCACATCACACTTGTAGCACAGGCACTGTGCTACAGGTTATGCGCAGGTCGCGCACGGTGCCTAAATTCGCGCAAGTGCAAGCCCTGACTAGGGTAGCAGCAGCAAGGCTGGCCAGCGTAGTGCCGCAGGCTGGAGCACGTCACGCCTGGCAGCCCTGCCAGAGCCGGGTGAAACGCTACCCGCCCACCAACCCCTTGACTCACCTGCGCAAATGGCTGCGGTGGCCTGGGATGCACAGGATGCACAACCTGGCGCAGGCTGCGGGCGGCAAATAGCAAGCTGCGGCGGGGCGCGCTGGCGCACACGACTCTGGCAAGCAGCTCGACCAGGGACGGTTGATCAAAACGCTGGCCCGGAGGTTGCTTGCAGTGCAGCACGCACGGTCTGGGGCCAGCGGCCGCGGTGCCTGACGCCGCGGCGCGCGCCCGCAGGTCCTGCTCACGCAGCAGGGCGCGCGGGGCGCGGAGCAGTGGACGCAGAACTGGGTCGACCTGATGCGCCGCGTTTACGCGCTGCCCGCCGTCAAGGGAGCGCGCGTGCGGGACTATGTCATCGTCGACGTGCTCAACGAGCCCGACAACTCCTGGCTCAAGTGCGCATGCGACCGCGCATCGCAGCATGTTCACTTCGTTCATCAACAGTCTTCAACAGGAACACACGCCCATTCTTGGGGTCGTCATGGCTTGCCGGCTTTCCCTGAGCTTTATTGGAAGGCGCACACCGTCAGCGAAAACATGACATGCCGCCCCGCTTGATTCTTGGAGTTGCCTTGGTGACGTGCGCCCCGAGATGCGCGCGCCGGCTGCCCGGCCGCGCAGGTGGGAGCCTAGCGGGCCGCCGTGGAACCTGCCGGGCGTGCGCGACCTGTACAAGGCCGCCATCAGCGCCATCCACGACCTGCAGGCGCGCCTCTGGGAGCGCCGACACATGAGTGCATACATGGGCGCATCCCCGCCTGATGCTCGTAAGAAATTCGGCCATCTGATACTTGATTTGGGTACATGTCCAACATGGTACGCACCCTGTGCTGATCTGGTAGGTCTGCAGCGAACACAATCACCGTGGAGCAGCTGCTGACAGACGGGCGCCTGCCTCTCGGCAGCCGGACGGCGACAAGGCGACCCTGTTCTTCGTGGAGGGCTGCGGCGACCGCTCGTACAGCAGCGGCAAGAGCGTGAATTGGGGCGACTACTTCGAGCAGCACAACCCGCAGGCGCGCAGGTCTCCACAGACCCACAGCCCGCACACACGCTCATCAATAATGCATGCCTTGTGCCACATGCAGTGCAAGTGTGCGCTGCAGCGCAGGGCGCCTGCGCCTCACCGTGCCTCACCGTGCATACGATACGCAGGTCACGGGGTTCCTGGACGACGTCCTGCACAAGAGCTACTTCGACAAGGTCGTCATTTCCCCGCATGTGTACCCGCCGTCCGTGACCAAGCTCGGCGACCCAGACGCGTGGCTGGGCGCCGGGCCCATCCGGTATACACCTGAAGGCATCGTGACTCAGGACACGCCCAGGTGTGCCGCTGCTGCCGCAATAAGAGCTGCTTCCGCATGCAGGTTGTAGAGCCTGGTGTTGTGCAACACGGCTGGGACTGCTGTGCGCTTCAGAGGTGCAGGTGGCTGTCCACTGCTCAGAGATGCTCCTGAATGCAAGAGGTCCAAGCATGTTAGGCAGAGCTGACTATGGTACGACCTTTCATGCACGCTTGCACCATGGAGCCATGCACTTTAGCATGCGGCATGCTTGCCTGTTTGCTTGGACGACGAAGACCTGGGTGCGCTGGAAGCTCTGCTCCCACCCACCTGCATCCGCCCGGCAGGGCCGGCCCGGACCCGCGCGACCTGAAGCTGGAGAGCAGTCCCCGGGCAGAGCCCGCGCTGTTCGAGCGCCTGGACAACCTGTTCGGCTACCTCACGCGCAAGTTCGTCGGCAGCAATGGCGTCGCGCACCAGTTCCCCATCTGCGTGGGCGAGAGCGGCTCCGCCTTTCTGTACTGGCCGCTGCCAGAGCCGGTGCGCCGCCCGCTCTCGCCCGAGCTGCATCACAGTTCTGCGAGTCATGCTGCCTGTGCTCGCGTGTCTTAGACATACCATGTCCAAGACATGGTATGGCGCGGCTGCCATGCCCAATCCCATCAAGATGCTGCAGCTGCACCACACACGAGGTTGTGCACGGTGTGTACTCATGTGCCTGTCTGCATTGGCATTGTGCCTTCAAATGCCTGTGTGCATTCAAAGACAGCATGCCTGCGGTCCGTAAGCAGGCACACTGCAGGCACATAGCAAAATGCGCATCAGAGCAGCCGGTGTGTGCAACTGCGGCGGCAGGATATGGGCAAAACAGCGGCAGGGCCGTGGGCGACCAAGGGCGGCCCCAACAACTATGCCTTCTTCCCCAAGTTCGACCCCATCTACATGAAGGCCCTGGCGTGGTGCGCACCAGGCTGAGCATGCTCCGCAATGATCACCGTCTCAAAACCTATTTGGCGCAGTTTGGCTCGGCCCAGTCTGTAAGGGGGATAAGGCAGAGAGCTTGACCAGCTGTGCGCGTGCTGCAAGGTATTTCCAGGACCGTGTCGGTCACCAGGGAAGCAGCAGAGATTGACAACAGCTGTGCGGGGGCTGCAAGGTACTTCCAGGACCGGAACATCACCAACTTCATCTGGTGGACGTGGAACGCCAATGGCGGGGACACCGGCGGCCTGACCACGCCGGAGCAGGACATGTGGAAACCCAATAAGGACCCCAACAACCCCGACCACATCGTGCTGCCGCGCGATCCGCCGGACGGCACCCCGTGGACGGACGTGCGCGCGCGCCCCCGGGACTTTGAGCAGCCCTGCGTCCCTGGAAGGCGCTTTTGGCGGCGCTGCCGCCCGCTGACCGCCGGTGTCCTGTTTGGGGTCGTAGGCGGCGGGGCGCGGCAGCAACGCCCTGCCGTGGAGGGCGGCTGACAAAGGCGCGCGCGTGCCGCAGGTCACTTGGGACAAGGTGGATTGGCTGCAGATCAACATGGGTCTGACACCCTGGTACAGCCAGGACCCCGGCGCGGCGAAGCGGCCCACGCTGAGCGGTGAGCATGAGCGCGGCCGCCCGCGGCAGGGGGTGTCCATGTGCTGTCGCGAGAGTGCTCATTGTGCCAGGGCGCTCACCGTGTCTGCAGGCGCTGAACAGCCTTGCTTCGAAGTAAACAGGAGCGTGCCACACCTAATGCAGTTATCATGCGGAGCACACCGCTCCAGCTAAGCGCGTGCGGCGCCTGCCGATCAAGTGGGCTTGGTGGCTGGTCATACGCTCGGATCGCTTGTACGTTTGCTCTTGCTCAAGGACTGCACACCGCTGCAGGCGCAGGCGTGCAGAATGGGAGCCAGCACGCGGCGACGTCGTGATGGATGCTGCTGGACGTTCAAGATGATGCGTGTGTTGTGTTGTGCTGCACTTACAGGTGTGCGCTTGACGAAGTGTCTGTATGTGCAGTGCGTTACCCTCCCTGCTTGCGCCAACATGGCCACGAGGCCAAGTATTAGGCCCCACGGTTCACGTGTAGTGCAGTGACGTGCAATGCAAAGACGTGCAGTGCAGTTCACATGCACTGCACTGCACGTCGTGCAGCGACTGAGCAGGCTTGGCTGTTTTCCCAGCAGGGTGGTAACTTGTAGGTAGGGCGGCAGCAGCATGGCGTGCAGTGAGTGTACGCTGGATTTTGTGCTCGTGATCCTTAGTATGTCAAAGTTTTGCACTTAAAGCTGTTACTGCTGTGTAATAAAGTTCTTACTTACACATATGATCCTGCAGACGACAGAGTCAACGTCAAATAACAGTTAACTGTCAACACGTTACTCGTTGGCGGCCAGACTGAAACAGGAATGAATCATGCACTCCCAGGTCACAAGCAGCGCGGCCGCTTCCCAAGCGGGCTCCATGCTTTTGTACACACATGGACTCAGGACTCATAGACGTTTAGCTGTACACGTACCTTGTCTAAGCCAGTCACTGTCAGGTACCGCTCTTTTCACGCTCTACCTAATATGTGCATTTTTCCAGCAGAATACAGTGCCTGCTGTCACCAAGCACTGCTCATCTTCAGTGAAGCTGGACTGTCAACGCTAGTGACAGAAGGAGTAGATTACAGCCGTGCATCAGCCGACATCGGCTGTTTGCTTGCTAGGTTAACGGCCGCTCCTAAGCGTTCTGCTGCTCAGTACTCGCGGTCTGTCTGCGGGCCGCGCCGCTCGCGCTCCAGCTGGACCGCCAGCACGGCGAGCAGCAAGTTCAGCCTGCACACCCAAGGGCCTGCCGGGGCCTGAGCACTTGCAGGCAGGGCTGGGGCAGGGAGGCTGGCGAGCAGGCCGCGCCTGTGGTGCTGCGCCAGGAGCAGCAGCCACTGGCGCTCCAGGCACTCCTGCTCCTCCCGCTCCTGCCGACGCTGGCGCGCACGGACCAGGAGCAGGCGGGTCGTCTCCCGCTTTCTCTCCGCCTGAATGTTCTCAAGCTCTGTCTCGCACTGCTCGTCTACCACCCACCACGCCGCCACAAGATCAGCAACCTGCCTCCGCGTTGCATCGTCCATGGGTTCACGGATGTAAACGCGTAAACACCCTCCGTGCTTGGGCGCTCATTGAATGAAAGAGCGCCAGCTGTTGAGAACGAACTCAAAACAAGACGCTGTCAGGGCCAAACAAGGGCTGCACGTGCGCGTCCTTCTCTAGGCAAGTTCTTCGTTACACTTGCTCCCTTTCACGTCGTCACACCTGGACCTGTGAACACGCAGTAGTGCACCGCTGAGGAGTATGGCGAAGTGGAACCGTGCCTGACTGTACTCAGCACTCTACATTGCTGCACCTCGTCTTTCCTAACAGGTTGCTGGGCTACGCCTGCAGCCCATCAGCAGCCTCGCGCTGGGAATGAAGGTTGACAGGCATGGCGGGCATGCGAGGTCCGTTAGTAGACACTCACAGGGCGCAGCAGAGCGGGCTTGCGCTGGTACCTCCCTCCCCTTACTCAGTCGCGCCTGTGCTGCCGTTTGATAGTGCTTGGTGCGCTCGCAAACAGCTTTGCAATCAGGACTGTGTCATGGCTTTCGTCGTACATGCACTGCACTGCCACCCCAGCGCAATACACACCGCTTGACTCACCCTTGCGTCCACGCCTGGACAGCGTAAGTGCTTGTGTAGCATGAGTGCATGTGCCCAAGCCAAGCGGATGCCCCGTGGGGCCCAGCCGCAGCAGCGCCCCCGGCGCAGGCACGACATGTGCCGCTGGCATTCCCCGGCGCTTGCTCCACACAGTCAGAGCCAAGCACAGAGAGGTCATAGAGGTGCTGCAGCTGCACAGCCAGGCGCGCCGCGCAGGGGCCTGCGGCCGCGGCGCCGCCCGCGCCCGCGCAGCAGCCGGTGCCCGCGTACGTGGCGCAGCTGTTCGACGTGGTGGGCAAGATCGGCGAGGGCACCTACGGCGTCGTGTACCTGGCCAAGTCGCGCGAGCCGCGGCCCTGCCTGCTGGCGGTCAAGACGTTCAAGCCCGGCAAGGCGCGCCCGCCTCGCCCCGCGAGCGTCCCCCACAACTGCAGGAGCCAGCCTTTGCGCCCTGCCCGCTGGTGGTCAAGACGCCCGATCCAGCAACGCCTGCCTCGGCCCACACCGGAAGAGCCAGCTAGTGCGCCCTGCCTGCTGGACGACACAGATGTCCAAGCCCGGCTAGGCGCGCCCGCCCAAGGAGCAGGAGGCAGCCTGCGCGCCCTGCTTGCAGCTGTTTAACTCCCTGGAGTGCTGCGCTTGCCAACTTTGCTCTTCACGCGTGGGGAGCGGCCTGTGCAGCACTGGCATGAGAGGGCCGCAGCGTGGTGCGCGTGAGGTCGCGCCGATGCATACCTGACCAGCAGGACAGGGAGAGTCGGGGGAGGGTGTTGCAGCCGTGGCGCACACGCGGGAAGAGCCCGGCGTGCGGCCGGCAGCAACCTGGAGGACGGGGCGCGCCCAGCCTGGCGGGGGTCGGAGGTGTCACCAGAGGCGCGGCGGGCGTGCAGGAGGGCGATGGCGTGTCGCCGACGGCGATCCGGGAGATCATGCTGCTGCGCGAGCTGCGCCACGATAACATCGTGCGCCTGGACTCTGTCCACATCTGCCGCCAGGCGCGCGCTGGGGAGCGGGGCGTGCGCTTGCCGTGTAGCGAAGCTCCCGCGCGCCGATGGCGCACTTGAACGCCCTCCGCACTTGTTGCCATTCAGAGGAGACGGATCGTACGTGGCGTGGGGGCCGCCATGTCCGCTGCTCTGCTGCGGGGTCGCCTTGCGCAAGACAACACCCCCAGCCTGTGCCATCAGCAGAGCGAGCTGCCGTGGGTGGGTGTGCAGCGCGCGCGGCACATCACCGTGCCCCCCAGCCCTTCTTTCAATGACCGTCTCCAAGGTTGTCAACCCTGCGACGTCAGCAAAGCCTCTGAGCAGCGGGCGCAGCAGCCAGGCCTGCGCGCAAGGTTGTGCGATGCAGGGCCCGAGCTTGCTGCAGGCACCTGCACGCCGCGCCTGCACGGCCTGCGCGGCGGGCGGGGCGCCCGCGCGGCGGGGCGCGAGCCTGTGACCGCGCGCGGCGCGCAGGACCCCAGCCTGTCGCTGGCGTTTGACTACGCGGAGCACGACCTGTACGAGATGGTGCGCCACCACCGCACGGGGCCCACGCTGGAGGCGTACACGCTCAAGAGCCTGATGCGGCAGCTGCTGGCGGGCCTGGCGCACCTGCACGCCGGCTGGGTCATGCACCGCGACCTCAAGCCCAGCAACGTGCTCGTCATGGGCGACGGCCCGCAACAGGGCCGCGTGAAGCTGGCCGACATGGGCCTCGCGCGGTGCGCGCCCGCGCCCGCATGCCCGCAAGGGGGCATGCTGGACAAGATAGGGATACGGTTAGGGCAGGGATGCGCCCGGCAGGCGCACTCCATACGCGGCGGACCATGTCTGGTGGAGACCCTGGGTGAGGCCAGTCCGTGAATCGCGGCGGCAAGCCCGGCGCCGGCCGGGCCGCCGCCGGTACGTGAATCAGCAATCGCGGCAGGCCTGCTGTGCCGCAGGCAGCACCGCGCCCGAGGGCCGCCGAGCTTCGGGAGGCGCGCGCCCGCAGCGCGCGCCTGCAGCGCGCGCCGCCCCCATAACCCCAACCCTATGGCCTGCACGCCGGCGCCCCTGAGCGGCGCGCCGCGCGCGCGCGCGCAGCATCTTCGCCGCGCCGCTGCGCCCGCTGAGCGACAACGGCGTGGTGGTCACCATCTGGTACCGCGCGCCGGAGCTGCTGCTGGGCGGGCGGCACTACACGCCGGCGGCCGACATGTGGGCGGCCGGCTGCATCCTGGCCGAGCTGCTCGCGCTGCGGCCGCTGTTCCAGGGCGACGAGCGCAAGCAGCCCGGCAACGCGTTCCAGGCCGACCAGTGCGACAAGTGCGCGCGCGCCCGCGGTGCTCTCCAAGCTCACTGCTCCCGCACCAGCGCGACCCTGCCTGGTGCAGCTGTCGAAAGGACAGGCGCCCGGCCACCCTGACGCGAAGGAGCTCTGCTTGAGGGTGCCGGCGCGCGCACGGGGCAGGATCTTCCGCGTGCTGGGCGCGCCGGACGCGGGCGCGTGGCCGGAGCTGGAGCAGCTGCCGCACTGGCGCCAGAACACGGAGGGCGTGCGCGGCCGCGCGCCCGAGCACCCGCCCGCCTCGCGGCTGCCGGAGTACCTGGCCGAGCACAGGCGCGTGGCCCCTGGGGGCGCCCGCGCCGCCGCCGCGAGCGCAGGCACGTCGAGCGGGCTGCGGCTGCGGGCGCTGCTGCGCCGCTGCGCGCGCGCTGCGCCCGCACTCCTCGCCCCCGCCCGGAGCGGCATGGCGTGCCTGCCCAGAGCTTGCGTGCAGGGTCTGTTCGCCAGCAGCTGGCCGCGCGGCGCCAGGCCGGCGGCGCGGCTGCAGGCGGCGCAAGCAGGAAGAGTCCGGCATAGCGAGCGCGCGCGTTCGTGCACACAGCGGGCTGATGCCGGTGGGCTGCGCGCGCGCAGCGCGGCGTCGCCGGCCGGCAGCGCGGCGCGCAGCTTCCAGCGCGGCAGCGCGGCCATGGGCCTGCTGGAGGACATGCTGCGCTTCAACCCGGCGCAGCGCGTCACGCCCGCGCAGGCCCTGGAGCACGCCTGGTTCAAGGAGGCGCGCGCCCGCAAGCACGCGCGAGCGCCCGCAGGCCGCCTTGAAGGGCGGGCATGCAGTGAGGGGCCTGCAGTGCGGCCCTGCGGCCGTGCAAACGCAGTCCAGGGTTAGGTGCCGGGCGCCAGCCTGTGCAGGCGGCGGGGTCAAGCACCACACCTAACCCTAATCCTATCACGCGCGCAGGAGCCGCTGCCGGGCGCCAACGCGTTCGTGCACCGCGGGCGCCAGATCGCGCATTACCCGCGTCGCACGCGCTACGCGCCGGCCGCCGCGCCGCCGGCCGCGCTGGCCGCGCCGGGCGGCGGCGGCGGCGGGTACGACGCGCCGGGCGCGCCCGGGGGTGCCAGCGCGCCGGCACCCGCCGGCGCCCTGGGCGCGCCCGCGATGCGCAACACCACGCCGCAGGCGCGAATGGGACGCGCTTTACCGCATATGGGTCGCTGTGTGGAGTTTCTTGGCATCTGTGCAGTCACGGCTCAAAACGCCTTGGGTAGTGCACCGGGCCCCTCAGTGCGGTGGCCAGCTGCGCTGAAGATTGTGTCAAACGCGGGCGGGTGATAGGCCGCATGGGGTATGGCATAGGGTAGCAAGTCACTCCGCAAGGATGCGTGCTGATAGGCCTCAGCTGATCGCGCAGCGGGCGCGCGTCCTGCTTGCAAGTCCCTGCCTGGTGTGCGCGGGACCATGCCCCTGCCGGCTGTGCCGAAGGCCATGCCGCAGTGCCGTCCGCAGCAACACGCTTCGCTCGAGCCCTCGCCTGAGCCTGCCGCCGCGCGCAGGGCGTGCGGCACACCACGCCGCTGCCGGCGGTGCGCAACACCACGCCGCACGGCCTGCCGGGCGCGCCGGCCGCCGGGCCGGCCGCCGGGCCGGCCGCCGGCTTTGCGCGCCCGGCGGGGCTGGCCGCTGCCGCGCGCAAGCGCAAGGCCGAGGCGGGGCCGGGCTTCCGCTGAGGGCCGGGGCGGCGGGCGGCTGCGGCGCCCTGCGTGCCGCACCAGCAGGGGCTGGCAGCTGCTGCCTGTGTGCGTGTGCGCTGCGAGCGGGCTGGCCCGGAGGCGTTGGTGTCGTGGCCGACCGCGCGTTGTGCGGGACGCCCTGTGTCACGTCCGGCATGCATGCATGGTCAGGCATGCACCCACCGTGTGGCACAGGAGCTGGATATGGCTGCATTTTCCGTCTGTGCTGGTGCATGCGACTATCATGGAGGCACGATGGAGTCGAAGTGTGCACGAGGACTGTCTTGAAAGTGTTTGGCTCTGTGCACGCTCACACACTCCTGAGGCTTTGGTCTCACCCTCAGCAAGCCCTGGGCGCGCGCCGTACCCTCGCTCCACCGCTGCCAGCCCCTGCATCATCGCTAACACGCCAGCAAGGCCGGCATGAAGCCAGCTGGGAGCGCCCACAGGTGCTGATAATATGTAACGGGTCAGCAGTGCATCCCAGCTTATGATTTGCTGTAAGTACTGCAGCTCGGCAGAGTGCGTGTCATCACAGCACACACTTTGAGCTCGATCTAAACGCATGCTCTCTTCCAAGTCATGGCTGGGCCTCGCCTCTACCCTACTAGGCTACCCAATCAAACTGCGATTTTAAATCGCAGGGGCAGGACAGTGGGCCAGTCAAGCATATCCACCTACAGCTGCCGGCTACTGGTCAGCCTCCACCACCTTACGTAGAATCGTTTGTTGCGGTCAGGCAGCAGGGAGCGTGCGGCAAAGACGCGCAACACCTCGCAAGGTGCACAGACGCACGAGCACTGTGCTGTGTGCAGAGCTCCCTGCGTGTGCGTAGCATATATACCGTGTCACAAAGACCGCTGAGTGACTTGAGCTTGCTGCATGGGACTGAAAGCACTGTGGCCTTATGTCTTCGGCGCTTACCGTGACTCATCTGTTCTGCAGGCACTCTGCTGCTCGAGGCGCGGGGCTCTGATCAGCGGGCGACCTCCTGGACGCGCGGCTTCTTAGCCACTCAGCGTCTCTGGTCAGAACCCGATCGCAGAGCCCCTGATGGGGCCCAGGGTGGGCGCAGCGCTGCCCTGCGCGGCCGCGGCGCTGCTGTGCGCGCTGATCGCCGTGGCCGCGGGCCCAGCGGCCGCCGCGGCCATGGGGCGCGGCGCGCGGCGCGCGCTGCTGCAGCCGGAGTTGCCGCAGCTGCCGCCCGGTCTGGCGCAGAGCCTGCCGCGGCTGCCGCCCGTGCAGCTGGCCGAGCGGAGCAGCAACGCATCAGCGCAGTCGCCGGCCGCGGCGCCGCCGCCGCCGCGCGGCGTCAGCCTCGCGGCGCTGGCCAACTCGCTGACGCCGGCGGGCGCGCCGCCGACCGCAGCCGGGCGCGCGGCGGGCGCGCCGCCGGCGACGACGGGGAGCTCGGCCGGCGCTGAAGCAACCGCCGCAGCGGGGCCGCGCGCAGCTTCTGCGCGCCCGGCCGTGGCGCCGCAGGCCGCGTCGGCCGAGCAGCCCGTGCAGCCGGAGGCAGCGCAGGCGCCCGTGACGCCCCCCGCAGCGCCCGCTGCGGCGCCGCCTGCGGCAAAGGTGCGGCGGCGCGGCCAGCCCCAGCCTTTGTCTCTAGCCGGGCTGCTTGTAGTACAGATGGGGTGGGACAGGGCCCTCTGACCTGGTGAGCAGCAGCATGTGCCGCATCGCCTCAAGGTGAGAGAGACGGCAGCGTGGCGCTTGGACACCACGCTCTCTCATTGGTCAGGACTTGTGGGCAGCAGGCTCACCTGTACCTGCTCGTTGTACCTGCCTTTTATTCCAAGTGCAATGCACCCTGGCAGTCGCAGCATCCTCCCTCACCCCACATGCGCGGCCCAGCCTGCGCCGCAAGAGGGCACTCGTGTCCTGGGCGTCCCCCAGCTCGCGGCTCGCCTGGTGCCACAGGGCGGGTGCGACGATTGTGCACATGGGAGCCAGAGATGGCGTGCCCATGCCACAGGGTGTCCCTGAATCTGCGCGGGGTGCGTGCGTGCAGGCAGTGCCGACGGCGCCCACGCCGGCGTCTCAGCCGCTGGCCGCGCTCGCCCCAGCCGCGACGCCCGCCGCGCAGCCGGTCGCCGCAGCCACGCCTGCGCCGCCAGCAGTCCTGGCGACGCCGTCAAGTGCGTGGCAGCATGTTCTGTCTACTAACCCGTTGTCTGTACAGGCTGGACCAGCCCTCTGCGGGCAAGCAAGCTTAGAGACGAGCTTGAACGCGCATGTGACAAAGACCTACTCTGAGCAACGCCTTTTGAAGCACCTGCGGTCACGGCTGCGCCTGAACAAGGACTGTCACAGAACATCGGTTCCAGCGACAGCGCTCGGCACAGCAGCGCGCCGACGCCGCGCGCGCGTGCAGCCGACTGCGTGCCGCTGGGGAGCACGCTGGTGGGCGGCTCCTGCGCGCAGTTCGTCGGCGCGTTCAAGGACAAGGCCGACGCCCTGGCAAGCGCGAGCGACGCAACGCTGCGCGCGGCCATCCGCGCCGCGCCCGCGCCCGACGCGAGCTGCTGCTCCGACGCCGCGGCGTTCGTCAACGGGGTGCGCCCGCGCGGTGCACCGGCGCAGGCATATGCTGTCGGCGCGGCGGCGGGCGGCCCGGCCCGGCTGCCGCCGTCCGCCAGGCGCCGGGCAGCGGAGTAGGCGTGCGAGCGCCCGGCGCGAGCGGCTGCAGCGGCGCCGCACCATGGGCTGCACGCAAAGCCAACCAAACCCAGCATGTGTGCATGCTGAGGTGGTGCAGGACACGAGGCCTTGATGGGCCACTTCTGGGGCGCCGCATGCAAGCTCGGGCTCAGCGCATCAGCGGCTTGTCCGAACCACGTCCTAGCCCGCGCAGGTCTAGGGTAAGGGTCAATCAAGGCTCATAGTGATGCCTGGACCTGATGCGCCCGTTGTCGTCTGGGCTGGCGCAGGGGCAGTGGGGCACCGAGAGGGTTCGGAGACGCACACTTCACCTTCTAGAGTGTGCCGAGCGGCGTGCTGACGCGAGCGGAGTCCGCCCCGCGCATGCAGCGGATTCTTCACAGCTCGCAGTGCCGCCCGCTGGTCGGCCGGGGTCGGCGAACGCAGCCTGCTGTGCTTGCAGACCGCCTTGCCGCGGTCCCCTGACCGGCTGGGAGCGGTGCGGCAGGGTTGCGTGTGCGACGCGGGCGTGGCCACATTCGCAGCGTACTACAACCTGAATGCCAACGCCCTGTCCGTCAGTGCGCCCACGCTCCGCCTGCCTGCCGCTCTGCTGCTGGCGCGTGCAGTCCACAAGAGGCAAAGCGGGCGCCGGCGCGCAACTGACGTGCTCTCTGCCAGCTTTCCTACTCGCTGCCGCAGCCGGCTACCGAATCGCATCCATGCATAAATGCTAGCGACGGCCCCGTGTTGAGCTGTGTGTACAAACATCCACAGTGAGCATGCGCAGCAGACATCCACAGTGAGGACGCTGCAGCTCAAGGGCGGCTGCATGCGCGCAGTTGCCAAGGCGGCGCAGATCGCCTGCCCGGCCAGCCGGGTCAGCAACCCCTGCACGGGGCCGGCGCCGCCCGGCACGGATGCATCAGTGTTCTCTGCGTTGGCAGGCTGACTGCTGCTCTATGGGTACCTCACCACGCCCGTGCCGGCGCCGCCCGGCACGGATGCATCAGTGTTCTCTGCGTTAGCAGGCTGACTGCTGCTCTATGGGTACCTCACCACGCTGTTTGCCTAGCTCCTGCTGGGTTCAAGACCATTCAAGAGTTGTTGCATCACCAGGTGCTTTGGCCGCAGGCCGCTGTTTGTTGCAAGCAGGATGGTGACAGTAGGAAGAAAGCAGTGTGCGTGGTGGTAGATTGATGCCAGGTCTGCATGGCAGTGTCTGCTCTGATGTCGCTGCGCGGTCGATAGGCACAGAGTCAATTTGCAGGCGAGAGACTGTTTACGTGTTGTGATGCAAGCCAAAACTCTGCTTTTTTTCTTCTGCTGCAGGCCGCTCAGCATGTCCTACTGTGTCGTCGCAGTCTCTCATTGCATCGGTACATGCAAAACCAGGCTAGCTTTTTCCTTGCTACCCCATGCATACTCCGCAGCATCCAGGCCTGCCAGCAACACCCAACGGCCAAGAGCAACGCCCAGTGCGCAAGAGCACGGCCACTATGCCCGCATTTTGCAGCTACAGACCTACTCAACGGTGACGGTGCCGTTCATGCCGGCGCCCTCATGCGGCTCGCAGTGGAACGCGTACTTGCCCGGCTTGGTGAACTTCGTGGTCACCTCCTCCCCAGGCGCGTTCAGGTAGTCCTCGTGGCTGATGGCGTCGACGCTGACGCCGGCCTGCCGGCACGCAGCGGCGCTCGTCAGCATCACACTTCAGGGAGCGTCAGCACAGCCAACGGTGAACGACTCCAAGCAGGCTCAACAGCCTCCTGCTTGCCCCGAAGGCGCACTGGACATTAAACGCATCCCTCACCTTGACAGGGTATATATATGCACTTTCAACAAACTTGCTATTATGAACTTGCTATCACAAAGCAAAGCAGCACCTGCACAACAGGGTCTGGACCGGCATAAACTGACTTTTCCTTATTGTTTGGGCTCCCGAGTCTACTGCAGAGTGTTTAAAGTTGCAAGGAGAGCAAGCCCATGGCACAGACTCAGCACGACGCCGTCGGCACAGACTCAGCACGACGCCGTCCGCACATCTAAACTGTCCACCTACGCTGCTTCCGTGATTGCAACAACACTGTACACAAACCACTGGTTTGCTCCGTCCGCTTTGAGAGCAACCCTGTCCACTCAGAATGCTGTGCACTCCCTACCTTATGTGCACTCTTATGTTCCCACTGCAGCGGGCCCAGCCTGCCGCACAAGCGAGTGTGCCCGCACCGGGATCTCATCCTCGTCAAACATAACGTTGTGCGGGAAGCCAGCGTTGTTCTTCCATGTAACGCTGTCGCCAGCCTTGATCGTCACGCTGGAGGGCTCAAACACGAGCCCGCCAGTGTCACTGCCCATCTTGATGGTCACGGCGCCCGCCGCCTGTGCCATCAGCGCCAGCGCTGCCAGGCTCACGCCCGCGGCCTTGCCAGCGGACGCCACGAAGTCGCGCGGCATGGCCATGGCGACCGGCGCTGCAGCGCCCCAAGCGCACCAGCGTCAGTTGCAACGCAGTCGCAAACGAGCCCTGCGCACGGCACCTCACCACAACAAAAGCCTGAGTTGGGGGTGCATCTCAAAATATCAAGAATCTGCACGTGTGGCACCGCACGCTGGCTGGAGCACTGCGCCGCCGCAGCTACACCCGGGCTCCTTCAGCACCAAGCAACACACTCTAGGATGCTCTGCAAGCCATCACGCAAGCACAGTCAGGCAGGTGCCCGGGCATCAAGAAGCAAGCGCCCTTGGACCGCCCTGTGCGCTGCACAGCCGCTGGATAGAAAGGCGCGCGCATTGCCCTACCAGCTGCCACCCAGCGCAGGCTGCCAGGACTTAGAAAGCTTCTTGGGCCGGCCGCGCACCTGCGACGCGGGGGCGGACTGCTGCGCGCGGCGCCGCCACGGTGGGCTTGAAAGCGGTAGCCAGGTTGAACGCCATGCTTTTTATATCCTGAGTCCTGCTCGCACACGCGCCAGCAACCTGCATCAGCAGAAATCCTTGCATGAACAAAAGAAGTGAAAATCAGCCGCTCAGGTGGGGCGGCGGACAGCTGCTGGACCTGCTGCTAGAACTGCATGCGCTTAGCAACCAGACACTCGACAATGTCCACCCAAACGAGCAACGAAGCGTGCGAGCGACACGGGCCGAACTCGATGTGTGCATGGCCTGCAACATAAACCCGCACCGAGAGTCTTGTTAAGTGTTAGCGTCCTGGTTTGTGCGGATTGGCGTTCAGGGAGTGGTGCTGCAACGGTGCCAGCCAGGGATAAGATGTGTTCGATTGCCATTAATTGCCCTTGAGCACACCCTTAATCCTGGTAATGTGCCCTGGTGAGGTGTCCCAACTTGACCATGCTCTGTTCGTGATGGCAGCAAGCCGCGCTCAACAGCCAGTGCACTGCCATTGATCCATTGGCGTATAGTGTTTACGCACAATTTGGGCGGCCTCACTACCCCAGGTGTCAGGTCATCCGTGCCAAGCAGCTGCAATCCCAAGACGCTGTCCGCGAAGCAATTCCCGCCTTCACCGAGCAGCCGCCTCGTAGATGCGCCGCAGAGAATGGTCTGCCTGCCGGGTGGCAGCGCCTGCGTATCATCGTAGGGCAAGACCCTACGCGCGCGCGCGCGCGGGCCGGCCCGCTGACGCGCAGCAAGAAGGCGAGCGCGCCGGGCAGTAGGGCTGCGGCGGACAGCATGCATGAGCACGCTGCCGCATGCGTCCAGGTGTGACACGCGTGCGCTGCTGGACGCGCTGGGACCACCAGCGGCCGCTGCCGGCCGAGCCCTACGCCACCCCCGCCGCCCCGCCCACGCGCAGGAGCAGGTCGGGCGTGCCAGGCAGCAGCGTCGCGGCGGCCAGGCGCCCGGCGGATGCTGCGCGCACGAGCGCGCCGCGCACCTCGGCCGGCGGCGCGGCCGGGTGCGCCGCCAGGTACAGCGCCGCCGCGCCGGCCACATGCGGCACGGCCATGCTCGTCCCGGACGCCCAGGCGTATGCGGCGTCGCTCAGCTCCGCGCAGCGGCCTACGCGTGCGGCGCAGCCTGACACTTTGTCGCGAATGAGGCCAAACTAGCCCCGCTCCCGCTCGGCAGCACGGCCGCGGCAGCCTGCGCTGACTGCCGGCAGGCATGCGGTGCACGGGGCAGGCAGGGCGCCTGCGGGCGTGGCTCAGGGCGGCTGCCGCTGCGAGCCCAGGAGGCGCCAGGATTGGATAAAGGGGTGGGATGCGGGCGCGCACGCACGCCGCCGCATGCCGATGCGATTTCCGTGCCGGGCGCGAAGAGGGCGACGCATGCGCCGGAGTTGGTGTACTGCGGCGCGGCATGCGCGTCAGGATCGCTCTGCCGCCCGAAGCCCTGCAACGCAGCCCGGCCCGGGCGGCGCGCACTCCCCGAGCCCAAACTGCTCGGCCCTGCTTCTCATGCAGCCGTGCCTTGCAGTGAAGACACCAGTGCACACAATGGTGGACAGCCGCATTGCAAACTGGTTGTACCCTGCGGTGCAACCCCAGAGGGGGCCACGTGCCGGGTAGACCGCGTCGCTCTGGCCCGCGGCCTCGCCGTCAAACTTGTGCGCGAGGTCCGAGGCGGCCACCGTGATCGCGTCACGCGCGTCCGCTGGCGCGAAGAGGCAGGCGTCGCCGCGCCTGGCGGCTCGGACACGCACAGGGTCGCCGGCGCAGCATGCCACAGCGCCACGCTGCACTTGCCGCGCGCTGAGCATTGTACAGCGCATGTCCCTGCGCGGCGTCAACCAGCGCGTCTCCAGGACCAGGTGCTGGCAAATGCATAGATGGGCAAGTCCGGCAAGGCGCACATGGCACAAGCAATAGAGATATATTACTCCTTGGTATGTCCTTCATGTGCTGTACTGGCAAAGGGCAGCAAAGGCGCACGCCAACCTGCCATGATACCAGCGCATGCCTGGACGCACAGGAAAGCATACTGACTTGGCAGAGGCTCTGCAGAGACGGGTCTGCATAGAGCGCCGCCTGGCATGCAGCTTGCAAGCCCCCTGCTCAGGAACGCACCGGGTTTACGGCCTGGATGCGCGCAAGCGGCGCCCCTCCAGCATACAGCGCTCCACTGCCGGCTCCAGCCAACTATCACGGGGTTATTGGTCAGGCGGAGCGCTTGCGAGCGGCCTGGCACATACAGACCAGCCTGAGTTTCTTTGTGCGCTGATCAAGCATCAGCTCGCCGCAATGCCACCAGAACAGCAGCACATAGACATACCCCGTCACTGTGTGATCCCAAAGGCTGAGGCTCTCCCCCTTTTGGTGTAGCATCCAGCAGTGATGGCGCAGTAGCTCGCGCAGTTGCAACCCTAGACGGGGCGCAGCTCCTCCAAGAGGGCAGCTCAACTTGGTGGCGGTGCTGAGCGTCCACTCGCGCGCCACAACAAGCAGGTCGAGAGGGGTGAGGGCAGCGAGCTCAGTATGTCTACAGAGAAGGTCGTGGTTGTGGCGGTGGACAACTCCAATGTGCGGCGCCACATTGGCTGCCCCAAGCCCGCTGTCTGCTGCGCCGCTTATCACAACAAAATAATGGCTGTTTTGCAGGACCCCTTTGTGAGTCGCCGCTGACGAGGTTGGCATGCCGTCTCTCGCGCGCAGGAGTGCTTGAAGGCGGTGGACTTTGTGAAGTCCCACTTTCCAGGCGAGGCTGTAATCCCCCCTGCGTGCGTGGTCAGCCTGCAAGCCAGTGCCAAGCACTGCCATGACCGCATGTGCCCCAGGCTCAGGTTAACCGGCTGCGGCGCGAGCTGCGCACGCCGGCGCCGTGTCGGGGGCCTAAGCTTTGTGTTGAGTGCGCAGGCTACACGTACAACCTCGTGCACGTCCAGACACACTCTGTCCCCGCCCCCTTCACCGCGGACGTGAGCACGAGGCCTGACCGCGTGGCCTATGACGCGGATGGCCACGCCTTCGACACCAACACAAAGCTGGACAAGGAGCAGGCGCGCGTTCGCGCCCAGTGGCCTCTGTGCTCTGTCCTGCGCTGGCGTGGGCGCGCAGCTTCGTCACGCTTGCTTGCTGCTTGCTGCCCCAACGTCCTACTACCTACTTGCTGCCGACGGCCTGGTGTGGCTTACCTGCTGCGCTCGCAAGGTTTGACAGGAGACGTGGCCGCCAGAAGTCCCTGTGTGCTGTGCAGGTGGCGACTACGGAGCACTTTCTGAACCAGGTTTTCAAACCCAGGGCTGGCTCGGAGGGGGCACAGGTGCTTGCTCCCCTTAACGCTCCTCACTGAAGCACCTCAGTGCTCATGAAACGCGGCAACCTGTGGGCAGAGTGCACGTGCACCAAAAAACTTGGTTCCTGTTCCGCTCACACGGCTCGCTGTTGCTTTGTCTGATAAAGCACTTCACAGACTGTGCCAACGCATGTTGCGGCACTCATGCACCCACACGAGGGCACTCGGCACTTGTTTCTCTCTCTGCTCTTCACCACACCCTGCACACTTGTGCTGCACGCCCTCGGTACATGCACTGGAGAGCACGCAGTCATGCCTGCGCCCCTGCCGGCAGGTGCACGCGACACTGCTGCACACCGGCGGCGACAGCAGCCGCAGCGTGGGCGACGCGCTGTGCCGCTTCGTGGCCAAGATTCAGCCCGCCGCGCTGGTGATCATGAAGGAGAACAAGAGCGCAGTGGTGCAGTTCTTCCTGGGCTCGGTCAGCCGCTTCTGCGCTTCGCACAGCACCGCGCCAGTCATCATCGTCCCGGCGTAGTGAGCCGCCATGCGTGCGGGCGCCACTGGTCAGCAGGCGCAGCCTGCTCGCACGTGCCATAATGGTAAGCCAGGACAGTGTGCCGGTGCTGCCCGAAGAGGCCTATGTGGTGGCTGGTGCACTGTCCGCCAGGCACATGGTGGCATGTTTGCAGCACGCTGCTCTGTGCCGTGAGGCTTTTGCACGGTTGCTGCGCAGTCAAGTTGGGGCGGACGCGGCCTGATTTGGGTGTCTGGTTTTGCTTCTGTACATTAGTCACTGTGTGTGTGCGTGTCAAGGTTGTCGGGAGTCCCAACATGCACAGATGACAGCGGTGCCTGGCTGAGTTTACTGGCAAGAACCGGGGCACATAGCCCTGGTGCATACCTCCATGGGCTTGAGCAAAAATCTTTCCATCTTGACAGGGTGTCCCGTAACCAGGTTTCAGCCATGTACAGGGCACGTTAGGCATGTTTAGAGGTTCATCTGATGCAAGTCCAGATCGTCCTCTACTTGCAATGGCAAGACATTTTTCTTGCCCTGAGGATGCATCATTGGTGTTGTGCTGTTGTGTAGCACTAGCACTGTGACGCGACATATGTCAGCGCAATCCAGGGAATTTGAGGAGCTGCTGGGCATGGTTGCGCACATAGTACTGCATCACTTGGCCCCAGAAGGTTGTGTGCTTACACTGGTGAAGTCACTCTAAGACATGCTTCCAGCCGAGTAGCGCTGCACAGAAACTTGAACCTAAATGCAGCAAAGCACTGTCCAAAATGCCAGATTGCAACCCCAGAAAGAGCTGACAGCTGCGCTGCAGGACAGCAAAAAAAAGACAGCAGAGTTGACTGGACAGACAGGCACAGTGTGCTGGTGCCAGCAATGCTATGCAAAGCTATGCATTGCCAGCAATGCATAGCATGCAGTATAAAGAATACAACTCGCTTGCAACAAAGTGCTTGACGCAGCCTGCATGCACATGCCTCTCGCAGTTGCAGGAGGCATGGTAGGCGTCTACATGGGGCCGCCCTTGCTTGCACCATCCTCTCTTTCTCTGTCAGGTGACCTCGGTACAAAGATCACTTCACAGCGCGCACCAGTGGCAGCCTGGGCCGCACCCGTCCCCCCGCAATCTCAACCATACACCATGGTAAGGTGTAAGCCGCTACAGCACGCATATTATGCGCGCCGAACCACGCCTTCATATCTTACCTGGCAGCAGCCACAGCCTGCACAACTCACTGCCTCTATCGCAGCCAGGCCCGCAGACGACACAGCTATTCGGCAGCAGCCTCAGGCTGCTCTGCGCCTGCCTCCTCCGTCAGGCCATCCTCGTCCTGCGCCTCCTTGACCTGTTCGCGCATGCATGAGCCATTGGTTCATGACAAATGATAGAGACAAAACTGCTGCCGGGCATGCACTCTGCAACACACAGCATGCATGCGCAAAGTGTCTTCTGGAACTGCACTCCACTCTTTCATGGTCTGCAAAGATGCAAACACTGGTGTGCACAGTGGCAAGCAAGCTTGAGCACAAAGCTGGCAAGAGTCCCAAGACCTGGCAACATGTGTGGCAGCATGTGCATTGCGGACAGTGTGTCTATGAGCCATGTGCCGTGCCTGTGCAATCAGAGGCCGCAGGCGCAGGATGTAGAACATCTCCAGGTAGCGCCGCGCCTCTCGCCGGTCCAGCTTCTTGACATACTTCCAGAAGCTGTGGAAGCAAAATTATCAGCTTAGCCATGCTCCAGCATCAACTTGGTTGCTGCGTGACAAAATTGCATGATGGACGCTCTACTCTTCGAACCATGTCCGTGTAAGCGTGTACAGCCTTCCCCACAATGGTATTTGAGGCTATTGACCTGTCATCAGCTGTCACGAGCAGCACCATCACAGCATCACACAACAACCTTCCATGCATTTATCACGGCATTGCAAGCCTCTGTAAACATCTTATCGGGATCACCTGTACACGCGGCTCAGCGTCATGAGGCGCTCCGCATAAATCTCCCAGGTGTACCTGTAACAAACACGCGTGAGCAACGAGCCGGACACAACCCCATATATGCACACACGGCTTTGCTATCCGCCGCCAATCCTGCTGCCTGCACTTGTGCATGGCAGCAGACTCCTTCCAGCAGTCAGCTGAAAGCCCAACGACCCAAAAACAGTGGCATCCGCATGCCTGGACTGTCAGCAGGGCCCATCAGCAACAAGAGATAGCAGTGGGTGCTCTGGCGCACACCGGCTCTTGATGCGCTCGAGGCCCGCCCGGGACAGCTTGTCCCACATGCTGACCTCGCTCGCGGCCTCAAAGAATTTGGCGATGATGTCGCCGGCCGCCTCCGGGTGGTACGGGCTGCGCCCGCCCGGCTGCCTCAGCTCTGTCCAAGGGCACGACTTGCAGCCAGTGTTGGGTGAGCACCCCTTCGGCAGCCACCGAGGACGCACCCTTGCAGTCTGTAGCATTGCTCCCAGCAGCCCCCTGGGGTGCAAAGCATGCCACAGCTCTACTCCTGTATCAATGCTGAGCCAGCGGCATTCCAGATCACTCACACAAGTCCTACTGGCACCGAAACTCAATCCAGTGCACCAGACACTGCCTGACCGCATCAGCTGGCAAGGCGCAATGCCTCGTGGCGCAATGCCGCGACTGGGGTGGGCTTAAGACCAGGACGGGAATTGATAACTGGGATGCACCCCACCCATAGCTTCATGGAAGACAGTGGTACCAGCTCACAGAGCGCAAGAGTGCACCGTGCTCACGCGCAGGCAGGCGGGGGGCGCACTCGATGTGGTAGCCCGAGATGCCGTTCTTGATGATCTCGGCAGGCCCGCCGCGGTTGGTCGCAAAGCACGGCAGCCCGCAGGTCATCGCCTCGATGACGGTCAGCCCGAACGCCTCGTACAGCGCCGGCTGCACGAACGCGCCGCGCGTGTCTGCGCTGCCCGCGCCGGCGTCAGCAGCGCGCCGCGGAGCAGCGCCACCGCAGTGCTGTAGCAGGCCCAGCAGCACCCAGGGCAAGCCTGTTGAACACAAGCAAAGGTGCGTGCTGGGCATGGCGGTGTGCAGAAAACAAACACTTTGATACGGTAGGACACATGTGAACAACAAAGATAAGGCTATGAGCCTGCTCGCACCACATAACCCTCAGCACTGCACGCAAGCCGGAGAGCTCTGCTCATTCATACGCGCCTGCGATGCAGCGGTAGAGCTCGCCGTTAAAAAAGCGGTCCTTCTGCGCGATGAGCCAGCGCAGCTGCCCGTCCAGCTTGTGCTCGGCGATGATGGCGTGCATGCGCTCGCACTGCTCCTTCTCCTCCACGTCCTTGGTCTGCGCGGTTGCGCGCGCGCGCTCGGCCTGGGCGCCTGTGCTGGCTCACGCTCACGAACTCGCCGCGGGAGCTTTGCTCGAGCGCTTGCCACACACGCCCAGCCCTACTCATGCACAGAGGACGATGGCGCGGCGTGACAGCTGTGTGCGAGTTCAAGGCACTGCCCGAATTCAACCTCGGCCCTATCCCCGCACAAGCGCAAATAGCAGGAATTGAGAGCCAGACCGCCTTGCTGGACACCACATGGTGGTTCATGAACTCACTCTGAGGTCCAAGGTTGCACATCTTTCCTCCGACGGCATGGCGACCTCATCCCGGCCCTCACAACGTCCTTTCCTATATGCGGCATGCACGGTATGCGCTGTCCGCCCCGCCCATCAGGCCAACGCAAGGCACGGCACAGAAACCCTGGACGCCAGCCGCGCGCATGCACGGCGCGCGCGCCTGCGACGGGTCCACGACGCCGCCCACGATGACCAAATTGCAGGCAGCGCGCAGGCGCTGGCTCTTGGCATAAAACTCCACCAGGCCGGTCAGGTTCTTCACGCGGTCCAGACGTGCCATGGAGAACAGCACCGGCTTGTTGCGGTCCTGCCGCGCAGCGCACGGTCAGTTCGCGAGCACGGCCTGGCACGCGCCCCCTCATGCGCCTGCCCTCCAATGCAAGCTGCGCTCCAACGTATGCAAGCCCTTACTCACAAACACGGGGCGCAAGCCAACACCAAACCAGGCCGCAGCAGTAATGTGGGCCCTCCCAGCCTGGGGCGGCTCGCGCTTCGTGCTTGACCCGGGAACGCGCATGAGCCGGAGGCCAGGGCGCGCCTTGAGCACGCCCTTGGCGCGCGGCGCCTCGTCCCGAAGAAGGGGTCCTCGATCGCGGGCTGGAACTTCTTCAGGCGGCGCTCCGTCTCGAAGAAGGGGAAGTAGACCTCCGGGTCCGCGCCCGGGCTCACGATGTTGAACTTGGGGTCGAACACGTCCACGCCCTGCGCGCGCGCCGCCCCTGGGGGCCGCGCCGGGCTGACCTGCATGGCTGCACCGCTTCTAGCAAGTGCCCCGTGCCGCCAAGCGGAGGGCACTTGCTTCTGCACCTGCAATAGCACTGGCATCGACAGTGTCATTGGGTACAGCACGAGGGAGAAGCACGAGCAGCTCTGTGCGCGGAGCCCGAGGGTGGGCGTGCCCGGACAACGCGGTACAGGCCGGGCATGGTGAATGCAGTGTGGCTCTCGTACTGGCCTGCGCGCAGAGCAGGCACGTGTCAGCTGCCAGACCGCGCCACATGATCGTCTGAGGAGTGCGCTGACTGCGATTGTTGGCCCTGCATGCTGGCGTGCCCGCACGGCGACATGGGATGCCATGTATGCGGCAATATGACGCGCACGCACCCACGGTATCCGCATCGCCGGCGATCTCCTGGTAGGTGGATGTGATGATGAAGTCCGAGGAGTTCATGGCGATCAGGTCGGCGGTGAACTGGCAGCTGAAGTGGTACTGGTGCTCCAGCTTCTTCCTGCCGCACGGTATAGGGTAGGGTTTAGGTCTGCTTCCCCCAGCCCCCCCAAGCCTTGATCGCCTCAGAGCTGCGTACTTCATGTCGGCGGGGGGTGCTTGCAGCACTTCAAGCATCTTGCCAGCGGCGCCGGAGCGGCAGCCTTGCGGGGGGCGCACCAGTACACGTCGGCGTCCGCATACCTGCGCCCCGAGACACAGCAGCGCATCAGACTTCACCGCACATATTCAGTCGTGCCAGTTGTACCAGGTGCCGGGCGCATGCAAAAGAGCGCATGCAAACAGGGAGAGACGCGTCTGCGGGCGCGCACTTTGTCTTCTCCAGCGCGTGCGCGATGGTGCACATGGTCACGTTGAGGTAGCTGCGCGCGCCGCGCGCCACCGCTTAAAAAGCCTGAGCCACTCGAGCAGCTTTAAAACCCCTCCTGGGTCCACACCCTGATGGCTCTGCACCCCCTGCTCATAACCCAAGTGGCTCTCACAGCGCCCATGCGCTTGCCCAGACGCGCTTGCCCAAACGCACAGAGGCGCGCGCCTGCTCAGCAGCGAGGCGACCAGGTTGCCGTCGCTGTAGTTGCCGATGATGAAGTCGGGGCGGCCGCCGAGCTCCTTGCGCAGCTCGCGCGCCACGTCCATGGCGAACTGCTCCAGGTACGGGTACACCTCGAACCTGCGGGGGGGTGCACGTCGGACCCAGGCTCCATGCAGATCACTGCTGTGGTGAGCATAACACAGCATGGAAGTGGTACCCACACCGCAAGGTGCCTGTGATTCAAGTCTTGACCTGAACCGAGAGGAAGCACCGGGCGCACAGTGTGTACAGACAGGGTCGGTGCAGCATCAAACGTCGCTCACAGACCATGGGCATGCTTGGACTCCGGCCAATGCACTTTGCTGAAGTGGGCGGTGTAAAGCGTGAACAGGGGGCCGACGAGGGCTTCAGCGCACCTGGAGATCCACTTGCGCAGGATGCCAGCCTTGCTGCGGAAGGGCACGCGCAGGATCTTGGCATGCTCGGTGCCCGTTATCTGCTCGAGGCGCTGGTTGCAAGAGGTGCCTGCGCAGGCAATGATGTCAATGTTTGTATCTTAGACGCGCAACCTGATGAAAACAGTGGATACGAAGTTAAATTGAACATGGCGCATCATGCCCACATGCTTGCAGGCCGCTCACTGTGCGCAGACAGGTTTTGGCAGGTGTGGACACCCTCTACCTCGGTAGAACTGCGCAGAGCCCGCGGGGGCAGCCGCTCCATTCGGCCGCTCCATGCAGGAACCGCACAGCCCCAGCCTTGGCAGTCACAGTCATGGGCCGGGCGGCGGGGCGCGCCGAGCGCCTCCGGGATGAGCCGCGTGATCACGATGATCTGCGGCGTCATGTTCAGGCCCTGCGCATGGATGCGCTTGAGCATCTCGCGCTCCAGCGCGCGCACCATGTCCAGGATGTAGACCACCTGCGCGCGGCCGGCCGGCGCGCTGGGCAGCCTACCCTAGTCCCCACCCGTGTGTCTGTAGTGGCACACAGCGTCCACCTGCTGCCTGTGGTCCGGCACGCTCGAAGGCCACCGCTGGCATGCTCTGCAGCATCCTCCATTCTGCTCTTCCTCTGTGCGTTACCCGCCGTCACTCTCAACACCCGCGTGCGCACATGAGGCATGCGACCTTGGACAGATACCCGTATAGTGCCAACACCAGTTCTGCGGCAGCCTCGCCGCACACACCAGCAACTGAACCGCGCCCAGGGCGCGCGGGCGGTGCAGACCTGGCCGCCAGTGTCGGGCTTGCCGAGCACGTCCTTCTGGCCGAAGAAGCCGTGCGGCGACAGGATGGCCACGTTGAAGATGAGCGGCAGGCGGCCCAGAAACTCCTGCAGCAGCTCTGCATCCGGCGCCTGCGCCGCGCGCGCGCGCGGGTGAGGCGCCGACAGGGCAGCGTGGCTGGGGCGGCAACCCTAAGCCTAACCCTGTCCTGCACCGCGCGCGCGCGCCGCGGAACAGCGAGGGCACCGACATGCAACGCGGCCGAGCGGACTGTGCAAGTGCTCATACAGGCCCCGCTCAGCATCCTGGCTTGCGCTCCCGCAGCACTGAGCGCGGGTTCCCAACGCAGGTCACTGGCCTCCATGCAGCCGCGCGCGCCCCGCAATGCGCCCTGGCATAATCACCCCTCCAGCTGCACACCAGCCGTGCTGTGTCTTTACCAAGTCTGGCAATGCGTGTTTTGGCAGGACCTAGGCGCAGGGCTGCACAGGCGAACAGGCGAGAGCTGCAAGGGCATGCGGCTGCAAGTGCGTGCGGCCGACCTGCAGCAGCTCCCCGAGCAGGTGCATCGTGTCCAGCGTGGACCCCACGGTGTCGCCCCAGCCGCGCTCGAAGCCGATCTTCTGCAGCTCCGGCGCCACGGTCGCGATCGGCGCCTGCGTGCGCGGCCTGCTACCTCTGCGCACAGGCAGCGTGCGGCCGTACCCAGCAGGGCGCGGACAGTGTTCCGTGCATGCCGGTGCGATATGTGCATGCCCTGCTGGGCGCGGCGGCATTGCTGTGCGCGTCAGCAGGCGCGCATCAGACACCGGACCTGGCAGGCACCGAAACCGAGCCCCATGACATCAAATCTCATCCATAAGTGACCGCAACCTGACGCCAGGTGCAGCCGCCCAGCTGCAGGCCCTCGCACATCAGTACAAGGGTTGTCTGCGGAGAAGCCCAAGGCCAGGGCGGGCGGGGCGCGACCTGAGCGTCGGAGCGCCGCAGCAGCTTCTCGGCAGCAGTCAGCGCCTTCTGCATGGCCTCGACGTCCGACAGGCGCTTGCCGATCATGAGCGGCTCGCCGTTG
>JAABUV010000716.1_pt1 | contig 50484 bp, 50 predicted proteins | sample 5559971 | NCBI WGS metagenome assembly JAABUV01 (sample SAMN10711881, study PRJNA513362) | rock metagenome | isolation source: Antarctica rocks | place: Antarctica: Victoria Land, Knobhead nord | collected 2015-12-19 | reverse complement strand
CATTCAATAATACATGCATACTTCAATGAATGCTCAAACAGATGTGACATCATGATAGAGATATCATTCTAGAATCTTGATAATTTTGAAATCTTCTGATCTGCAATCATGAAAGTCACAAACAAATCTCACAATCTTTATGCTCGACATGCAGAATTGCGACTTTTCGTCAGATATGATGCAATCGACGAGCTCAAAGTTCAAGAGTACGAAGTCGAGATTCTTAATGTGCTTCAGCACAAACTGATGTACTTCTGAAGCGATCTCTGCATTATCATAAATTGTCTTCGATTTCTTTACTTCAATATCGTCGAGAAAAGATCTGCATATCTCAAGAAGATTCTTTAATATCTTGATTATGACTCTGACAAACTGAGCAATGAAGTTGATGACATCTTGTGATAACGTCGTCTGTCGCAATAATCTCAGAGATGTCATGAACGCTGTGAGATCTCGATATATTTTTGTCAGCGTAATCTGATCGTACTTAGAAAACAGATCTATCAGAGAGATCATAATCATATCGACGAATTCTTCGAAGAATTCATTCACGTCTGAGAGCAGATTGACGTCTCTGATGATAATCTTGTTCATATTCATCGCTGCATTAATCATGTGATACTGATTGAACTTTTTCTTGATCAGAAATCAGAGATTTCAATACGAGTCATGACAAGATTTCAGTATGTCATGCTTTATTTGATTCTTGAGCATGTCTATGATGATCTGATGAAGTGTCTTAGAGACTGAAAAATCGAGTGTCTGTCATGCATCATGCGATATCGTTCGAATTTGCTGCGAGAATGAGACTATGCCTTTTACCTTTTTCATTTCTGAGAAGTCTCAGATCATTGTCGCTTCTCTGTTAAACAACATCTTCAGTAGTAAATTCTTCTCTTGCAGAGTTAAAGCATCGTCGCATATCATTCTCTTCGCTCGCTTCGAAGTCAGTCTGAATTCTCGAGCAATTTTGAAGAATTTGAGAAATAGTCAATGATCGTACTTCTCTGACTTCATTTCTGTCATATTCAATTTGACCTGAGTCAATAAGATTTGTTTTCAGTTTGTCAAATCTTCTGATATTGAGTCGTTCAACTCTGATGAATTCACAGATCGAATCTTCTGAACTTTTCTCTTGTATGTTGTCGCTACTTTGACATGATCTATCTTCTCATGCTGACGAATTGAACTCAGATCAAACCTTCGTGTCATTCGCATCGCAAGTCTGTTCGAACGACATCATAACATTTGTGCGTGTCGCATGCTATTGTTTGAGCAAAATCATTGAACGAAGCTTTGATCTTTCTTTTTCTTTTCTTCTTCAATCTCGACGAACGTCTCAGAGCTTTTCAAGCGCGCTAAATCAACAGTTTTCGAGCTTACACTTCTCATCGCAGATACGCTTTCGACAGAGCATTCGTCTACTCATTTAAAGAGTCTTTCACTTTTTCGAGAAATATTTTCAACACATCTCGATTGACAGAATTGTGCGCTAGAATCGATTTAAAGAACATCATTCTTTTATCATCGTCAGTGACTGTCATCTCACAAGTTTCTTTCGAAGTATTGTTGATGCATAGACGCGTCTTTCGCTCATATGATCTGCTCAGTATCAGAGTGTACTCGTCGCTTTCGATCAAAAATATTGAAATTACTAATTTTGCTTCGTCAATATCGATCTTCACGTCGTCGCAGCATTCAATGATGTTAATCTTTGCTTCGCTGACTTTTATCATATCTAGATGAATGTCTCGTCACATAGACAACTGAGTTCTTGCGACAAGAGTTTCAGACATAACGTTGATTTCAGCATCACTATCAAGCAGTGTCTTAACGTAAATCTCATTGCTCATCAGCACTTATGTTCTCGAACACGTCATTGCATACAGAATCGCGTTCGACTTTTCAAATGAAGAATCTTCAAATTTTACTGCTGTTACTCGCACGTCGTCAGTCTTTTTCGTTTTCTTTTCCTTATGTTGTTTTACTTGAGCGTAGAGAGCTCGAAGAAGAATAGACGAATGTGTGAGCATCTGTTCAATGCTCACGTCTTGCATCTTCTGATTCGCTATAATATGCATCACGTCTTCTGTGTCTATGCATTTCTCTACTATGTTTTGCGTTCTCTTATCTCGATTGTCTGACTCTATCTTGCTGTCACCTGAATTCTTTCTCATCGATTTCTTCGTTGTTTTTACCGTTTTCTCGAAGACAGCTGCATTTTGCATGATCACATTCTCACTTGTTCGCTTCTTTGAGAACGTTCTTGAAATCGACAGATATTCTTCAGAGCGCAAATTCTTCATGCTCGACAGACATTCTTCTTTTCTTACTTTTTTTCTTCAAGTTCAATTCGAACTCGTTCTTTGTTGTGTCGCTGTCTTCATTGCATTTTCATCTGACTTATAGTTGTGTCGAGCTGTGACAATCATTACTTCTTCGTTTCATTTCTGTTTCTCGTCTGTGTTCTCTGCTTTCTTCGTGATCGTTGCTCTTACACTTGTCAGTCTGATGACGTCGACATGTTCTGTTCTCATTTGCTGACTCTGTTTCTTCAAAGCATTGTCAATCAGCTCTTTCTGAGAACGACTCAATGCAAAAGATGTCAATCTGTCATCTCTTTCAGCGAATTTCATTCAGAGTCTGTTTGTTTCATTCACGTGTATCTTTTCTTCTGTCTTATAGATATTCAGTTGACAACATCTGATCTTCTGACATTTTATTTCTTCATAGAAGAAGCATTCTTTCATTCTAAACATCGAAGACGCTCGTTCACTTCTTGAAAGTGAAAACGATGACGACATCAACATTGCTGAACGAGCAGACGTGACGAGTTCGCGTAAGGTATAGACGTTGAGTGTCGAGACAAATGCTGTCATGTTTTGCATGAAAGATTCAATCTTTTTCATTGCTGTCTGCAAAGAAAGCATCATCGTCTCAAACTTATTTATCATCTCATTCATTGTCGTATCGCTGAGCTGTGCTACTATCAAAGAATCGAAGAACTTGTCTGACATCGTTGATTGCTTGACCTGATATTCGTTCACGAGCTTGCTGAGATCATCGAAATTCTTGATCATGATCAAGAATTTCAACAGTGCTTTGACAGAGTCGCAGTAGATCACTATCGCGTCACTAGCTTTCTTGAAGTTCATGAAACTAAGATCTTCAGAATCAAGTGCACACTTTCGTATGATCTTTTCGCTTAGTATAAATGAAAGACTCTTGACAAATCAGCAGCATCTGATATACTCATTCATTTGCTCGCGTTTTATCAACGAATGCGATATGCTTTTGTATTGTCGACTGTACAGCTTCAGATCATTCTTCATGATACGAGACTTATTCTTGAAGATTTTCAGGAAAATTCGAGAATTCAGCTGTTGATCAGTGTCATCTTTCTCGTACTTCTTCTTCATCATCTTCTTCAGTTCTTGCCAGTTGAAGTCGATATATTCGATCATAGTCTTGATGCTATCATCAATGATCTTGTCGCAGTATCTTGACAGCTTGCGAAATCGATCGATCTGATTCAGCTAATAATCATCACAGAAGTCTTCATATCTTTCTAGAAAATCAGTCATGTTCTTCTCTTCAAAATACGAGACTCTCGAAGTTTCGAGCGATGACATGAGTGTCAGATATTTCAGAAACGACACTGTGATCGTGTCTATTTCTGAGCTGACTCGAGAGCTGATGAGCGTAGCACTCGTGTCTACAACAGATGTTCTCAATGAGCTTGTCATTTTGTCGCTGTGAGTTGATATTGAGAGCTGTGAGAATGAAATACAGAATAGCAAAAATAATAGAGCAGTCAAAAAGACCTCGTTATTTTGTTTTTGCTTCTCGACTCGTCGAAGTTCTTCTTTCTTTCTTTTGCAGTTGTTACAACTGATCAAGATGCTTTTCTTTTTTCTTCTTTTATTTGACGAACAACGCTCGATCTTATGCTTCTGCTGAAACATGATTCACTGCTGAAACTGACGTCATTTCTCGTACTTCTGTCTACATCGCTTCGAATTCGTTCTTTGATTCTCGCTTTCGCTGTCTGTTTCTTGCGAGTCTTGAGATCAGACGAACTCTTCTTCTGATCAAAGCGTCTCTTCTGAGTGTCAGTCATTCGCGAAAGTCAGTTTCTCTCTTCTTTGCTGTTGCATCTTCGCTCAAAGAGAAACAGTTTTCATCAGCTGAAGATACGCGTCTCTTCTAGTTTCAACTGTGAGAACTCTGTGACTTGAATAGCTTTCGTCAATATCTCTAAGCGAAATGAAGTCGCTATATCAATTTCCCGTATTTCAGAGTCAAATTGATTCTCACTTCAAATCTTTCGTAAACTCTCTGATCACTGTAGAGATGTCGTGTCGCTCTCTGCTGTTCAGTCAACTGTTCTACTCAAGATATCATAAAAATGATATTCTCGCGTTGAGCTTCAATGTCAAGAAATAGAATACAGATGCGGTATAGAAAGTCGTATCGAAGCAACAGAGAAAGCAAACAACGAACACGTGCAATGATTGTGCTAGTAGAAAGATACTGTAAAACGTGTATGTCTCTGTCTCTATCTACAAGTCGCAATGACATCTATATGTACATTCGGGAAACGTTTCTCGACTCTTCTATCATTGACTCAGACCTCAATCTCTTTCTTCTTACTAACTATCTCGTGAGAATGGTGCGAGCAGCTTCACGACAGCGACAAGATCGATTAATGCATTTCATGTGATAGAAATCGATTGCACATTAGTAATGATCATGTGCAGCTCAGATCTCAACTTGATGAATAAATGAGTTCGCTTATGCTCATCACTATACAATGAAAGTTGATGTTTCAGAGTGCTCAGATGAGTTACAAACGTTCGCATCATCTGATCTGAACGTTGCGATGCGTTCACATACTGCTGAGTCATGTCTATGTCTTGATTCATTGAGTTCTCAATTAAATTCAGAAGAAAGTCGATAAAATTGAATCACATCTGCTGAGCTGCAAACATAGTCTCTTTGTGATTGAATCAAAGTTTCTTTGATTCACTCTTCAAATAAATTATGCAGTACAAAATTCTTTTCTCATCACTTTTAAAATGTCAAAAGATATTTCAAAATGAGATTTTGACATCATGAATTCACTCTCTATGTTCTTTTATGATTTTGTCATGATACTTCTTCAAAGACATTGAGAGTCTTCACTTCTGTGAAACGACTTCGTGATGACTTTGTTTTGTCATCATCAACACTATGAAGACGATGTGTAGATTATTCAAGTTCTTCGTAAAGACTTAAGTGAAAGCTCAATAACTTTTCTTTATCATTTCAACGACTTGCAAAGTCTTAATCTTCAATCAAATAGCTGTTAACTTCTGTTTCTTTTGCAGTTCATCTTGTTGAAGCATTGCTCATGTCAGCTGTTCATTAATATCAAGAGAGAGTTCATCTTCTGCTTCTTCACTTTCTGATTTCGTTATGCAACGTTCGTTTTCTGATATAATGTTTTGCAAGATTGAGATATTATTGTTTTAACTTTGTTGCAATTACATTACTGTTGTCATGCTTGAATATCAAATCATCATTTCTAAGAAGAGTTTAAAATAATTAAAACTGTGATAATCAAGTCTACTAGATGAATAGACGAGATTTATAAGAGTGATATGACAATGTGATATTCTAAGCAGACACAGAATGAATATATATTATGATAGAGCTAATTATTAAGAAGCTCTCAATAACTTGAGAAAATCGATCAACTATAGAAAGTTTGTCAAGCATTGTTAAGTCAAGCACAACATAACTCATGACATATTAAGTTGAAGATATGACGTAGTCTAAATGATATCTTAACAAAGTCATAAAGTTTCAGAGCTAACTCAAATCTGATCTTCAACTCAATCTTTAACTCTAGTCTCTGATTTAATCTCTATGAGTCAATTCATCATGACATAAACATGCATGATTAGATGAAACATTTCATTGATCTGATGAAAAACAAAATGTCTTGCATCGAGTCTATTTATAAAATGAGATGAAATGAGCTCGCTGTGATATAAAACTATCTAGACAGCGCGCTAAAGAAGAAATGAATTCATTCATCAAGTAGTTTTGCAAAAGCATCTGTGTTGTTTGTAAAGAAGTTGAATGAAAGTCTTCATTTATGCGTGAACTATCGTAATCTCAATGAAATAACAGTAAAGAACAATTACTCATTGTCTCTACTGTTTGAAACGCTGAATCGCTTTGCTCATGCAAGACACTTTATCAAAATTGATATTTGCAACATTTATCATCACATTTGAATTTGCAAGAGCGATGAATGAAAAATGACTTTTCATACATGCTATGATCAGTTTAAATATCAGATGATGCTCTTTGAACTGATAAATGCTTCTGCGATCTTTCAGTTCTATGTAAATCACACGTTTAAGTCATTCATGAATATTTGCTGCGTGATATATTTAAATGATGTCTTAGTATACTTTGAGATGAAAGAGCAGCATTGAGAGCATGTGTGCAAGATTCTTTGCACGCTACTAAAATATCAACTATATATCAAGCTGTCAAAATGCACTTTCAATCATAACGAAGTTATCTTTCTGAGATTCATGATAGAATGAAGAAGTATTCAGATGAAATAGTTTTATATCAATGCAATCACTAGCTGATCTGAGTTTGAGTTTGCAAAGAACATTCTCATATTCTTGAAATTTGCAAGATTTTATCAACAATTTATAAGAAAGTTCTTTTAAATTATTATGCTTTTAACAAATTTAATCAAGAATGCGAAGAAAAGAATGATGCATTCATTCTTTGCAATGACGTTGAAAGTAAGAAAAATTTTTGAAAGATTGAAAGTAATCTTTATCAATGCTCTCATTTTGAAACACTATGATTGAGATGCAGATCTTTACATGAAGATCAATGCATCAAATCGCGAAGTCGAAGATGTGCTTAGTCAGAAGAGCAAAACTGATCAATGACATCTCATTGCATACTATAGTTATAAGTTCAAAGAAGCTGAAGTATGATGAGACATGCATGATAAAAAGCTGTATGCTATAGTTCTTGATTTTAAGAACTGATGAAATTATCTTCAGAGTAGCAAGCGACTCATATGTGTGATAACAGATCACAATAATCTTCGTTACTTTATGATGATAAAAAAGCTCAATGCACAACAGATGCACTGAGCTGAGAAATTAACTGCATTTAACTTTCATATAAAATATCACAGAGACAAATTAAACTCTGCAAATGCATCATTAAGAAGACTCAACATCATGAAATTAAATGATAGTAAGAAGAATAATGATTATTTTCTATTTACTTTGTGAAACAAACTTCATAATCAGAAATGTTAATCTGAGCTACTAAAGAATGAAGAAGTTTTAACAGCGATCAAACTCACAGCATTGACAACGTAACTGAATGACATAGTCATTACAGATACTCAAGTCATGTGTTTGAATGAGAAAGTACTCGCTAGATCTTGCAGAATTTTAGACACTGCGTCATCTCAACTTCTGATTCATCAAATTATGAAGTTGAAGAGATTTTATTTGAAGATGAGTGAATCAATGACTGCATGATTATTGAAGTTACAACAAAGAAACATCTTTGTTGCGAATGAAAAGTGATGTCAATGATTCACATCTAGAAAGAATGAGCTTTTGAAATGAAGTATGAGAGACAATAAACTGCTACGTCGTGATCTCGCAGTCTATGTATTCAATGACTTTGCTACAAGAAATGAGATTCTGCATATGAATCATGATGATTTCGAAGCAGATCATTTTGCATGCGCTCATATTGAAACTGCAATAAGAAGAAAATATTACTGATTGAAAATGCTCAAAGAGATGATGAAATATGTTCGCATTTGTTCAGACTGTCAGCAAGTGCAAGTGCATCATCATAAGCTTTATGAAAAGCTGACATTTATATTTTCAGAGAGCATGAATTCATTTCACATGATGATCATGAATTTCATAATAAACATGCTCTTTGCAAAGAATTCATACATCGAAAAAACAAGCGATGTTATATTGATAATAATAAATAAGTTGATTAAGCATGCAGTTTATATTTTGATGATCAAAGATTTAAACATCAAAAGACTTGTGAATCTGCTATGATGAAAATTTGTATCTCAGCATGAAATGATGCGAAGCATTATATCAAATCAAGACTCACTGTTTATCAATTATTTTTAAATCACTCTATGTTGACATCTTAAAGTGAAGCGAAAACTAAGTATTATGTTTCATTCGCAAATCAACGATCAAACAGAAAGACAGAATCAGATGCTTGAGCACTATCTGCGAGTATATTTCAATTACAAGATGAATAACTGATCAGAACTTTTGTCAATGACAACATTTGCATATAATAACAGTGTACATGTTAGTATTAAAAAACTTCACATGAGCTTTTAAAAAGATACACTGTGAGCTTTGCAAAGACATTTGAGAATAGAACTTTAAAGAAAAAGACATTCTTGACTATGAAGTTAGCAGAATGACTACGAAGTATCAAAGAACATTTAATGAAACTATAAAAGTGAGTAGCAGAGCAGCAAGCAAAGTATTATAATGCTCATCATAAAGTTGCAAGCTTTCAAATGAAAGACAAAGTGCTTTTGCAAAGTATAAACATTCATACACTTTGATCGAAGAAGAAGATTGATCACAAATAATTGAAATCATTCAGAATATTGAAGAAGATTGACATGCAAGCGTATAAGCTTAAACTATTTGAAAGATATGATGCAATTCACTCAATCTTTCATGTCTTTTTATTGAAACTCTGATACTCATGTGATGAGAATTTGAAGTTGCAGATCATTCTCATAAAAGAAAAAGAGAAATGAAAGATAAAGAAAATACTTAATCAGCAAATCAAGAAAGAAAAGATTGAGTATTTAGTTCAATGAGTTGATTCATCTTTCTATGAAAACTTCTGAGAATCAATGAAAAATCTTAGCAATGCAAAGAAGATCATTGAAAACTACAAGACAGAAAGACAAGTACATCAGTTGACTGCAAAGAAGTCAAAGAAAAAAAAAAGATAAATCATGTAAGAGTCATGATTGAAAGAATATCAAAAGTGCAAAGACATGAGTTTAAGAAGTTGATACTAAACTACAATTATAAAATCTCACGTAACATATGTTTTTTAAAAAAGAAGATGATGAACGTCGTGAAAGAGTGAAGAAAAGAAGCGATCAATAATCGCGAGCGAAAACATCAAAGTGAAGAGAAAAGCTATTTATTTATCAGCGAATCTCGTCACGCATTGCTTACTTCAGTTGATACTTACAAGATAAAGATGAAGCAATGTGATGATGACAAGAAGTGATGAGAATGAGAAAGATGAGAATCTCTACTTAATTGTTAGATACAATTTCACATACTGAAAAGAAAAACTACTTACTCTTTCATTGTTAAAGACGAAAAGCGAGACGAGTCTTGATGCAAACATTAAGACGATGAATTATTGTCAGCGCAGCACGATGCATCAACAGCTGAAGATGACGTGAAGCTGAGTTCATCATGTAATCATGCTTTTTTATGAAGCAGTACTTGCATTTGCGAGCATGCTTAATGAGAGCAAGACATATGTGAGTCATCGCTGCGTTCAAACGATGAACGCAGCGTTAGCATCAGATTATCTGATCATTATAATTTATCATATGTTAGCATTTATTGAAACACGCAGAAATAAATATGTTTATCAAGAATCATAAACTCAGTCATCAATGTAAAAGACGCGAAGAAAGCAGACATGACAGACGCAGCAACGATAACAAGAATATGCATTTCAATGAAAAGAGCAGATTAAGCAAGCATGTTAGCATGATTTCAGTGAGCGTGACGCTGCTACTTATCATGATGATAATGATGATGATATTAATATTGCTATGTCACTTATGTTAATTCATGAGCTGACTTGCATCACAACAACGCTGCAATGAAAGAAGTTCATATTTTAAGCTGCAAGCTATGCAAGATATGCATAGCAGATCTTATGTTTCATCAAGTTTAAAAAAACAGTATTCATGAAAGAGTATGTTGAGATGAAACAAGAAGAAAAGAAAAGAAGAAAAGAAAGCAAAGATGAAGAGATTGATATCAACAATCTTGCACTAGCTCTGTTTATGCTCATTAGCATGATCAATTCATGATGCTTCTACACAGATGTTAAAACGCTGAAGAAGTCATTGCTACATTATCAGCTGCAAGAAAACAATACAATGCTATGAAGATTCAAAGATCAAGTTTTTAAAAGAAGATGCAGTTGTGAGAATGCATCTCATTGACTATGAATGATGTATATCTGCAAGACTAGTTCGTGAGATTAGATCAAAGAAACTAACAAGTGAATAAAAATAATGATTTGACAGAAGATAAAAACTCTGCGAACTCTCACTTTCATTTCTTAGCAATTAGTTCTATCATCAATAAAGTGCTATCTTATTATCTTCTACTATGCATTTTCATGTAAAAAGATTTCATCATCTTACAATAACATCTGAGATACTGTTTTAATATTTGATTCATTCTTTTCATTTATTCATTCATTTGTGAATGATAAGTTGTAAACAACTTATGATGAATCTCTAATTGATTCATTAACAATTTTCAAAATTTCAATGTGAAAAGTTTATTTCTATTTGAAATTATCTCATCTGATAATTCATGATTTGCTACAATCATTTTCAGAAATGTGTATGTTAAATCTTTTGCAAATGTTGCTTTTTTATATGACAAGAAGTATTTGTACTTGATTAGTCTGTTTGTGACTATCAATATAAAGTTGTACATTGTTCTTGTAACTTTTTCTTTTGACTTTGATAACTTAATTATAAAGTTCAAAGCTATGCTTTTTCATGCATGATCTGATGTGCTGAAACTTTTCAAAAGTTCATAGAATCTGTGTTAACTATGCTTCATTCAAATGCATACATTGCACTTTCTTATGATATTTACTATCTGCTTTCTCATTTTAGAAAAGTAGTAGATTCTAAATATTCTTTCAATGATTTTATTCAAATTCTGATGTTCATGTATCATTGATTCATGATAATCATTTATTATCTCTTGTCTGCATCTTGTTGAAACATAAATGAGATTTTGAAATGTTAGTATTTCATTGATTATTTCAAAGTTCGCGTTGTCAGCAATATTTTCTATAATATTCTGTGCAACTGAGTTCTTTGCTAGCTTTAGCTTTATTCGTTTTTCGAAATCTCGATTGTAGATTCATAGCGTAGTTACATTTTGTTTATTGTAGACAATGAAATCATTTTGATTCTATTATAAGATAGATTGACAACGAGATTCATCTGTACATGATGTCAACTACGAATCTTTTGATTCTATTCTATGTTTGAATAGAAGTTAGAAAAGTCAAGAGATCTCAATTCAATGCAGTTCAAACGATGTTAGAACATTACGTGATCAGAAAAGTCATCATGCAAAGTTTTCACTCATGTGACAACATTTCCTCTAACAGTTACAATCAATCTACGAAGAAGATTAATGACATGTTAATGTCAGTAAAAGATGAAAAGATACTACTAGTGAAAAAGACAACTCAGATGAAGAGTTTGCAAATTGTGATTACAAGTGATCAAAGAATTTGTGACTCGTCAACTGCGTCGATATGCTGAAACATCTTCATCACATTGACAATATCATCAAGTAATTAATGAAAAAATATCAAATAGAATAATCATCTTAAATAATGAGTCTGAGAGTCGTGATTACAGTGTTCGAAGAAGTAATAACTTGTTGATCACGCTGATATATTAAGAGAACTTGAACTCATCTTCTTTACTTGACGTCAAGTCATACATTTATCTACGTGAAAAATTGAGAGTTCATGAGAATGATTAGAACACATTCTCTACTATTGATCAGAGTCATGCATTAAATGATTGCAATCACACGTTTATATTAACAATTTATTCAACGTCTACGTGACATAAGTTAAATCAAGAAAAGAAAAGAATTATTCAATACAATCAAACTCTATCTTCTCATCATGCACATCTTTCTTTCATCATACATTTCTCTGCTCAATGAATGATAATCATTGAGCAAGAGAACACAGTTTCTGCGTTACAATCATGAGCATCATGAATGCAAAGAAACATTTTTCATCTTTAAATCAAGAATTGAATCGAAACATCATTGTATAAAATATCATCAATGAAGAGCAGAACAAAGATAATGCATCATAATTAAACAGTACAGACACTCTCATCAAGAGTTTACTTAAGCATCACGTGTTGAATAGAAGCTATAAATTCATTACTGATAATATAGTGGCAACTTTTGTAAAACAATGAGATCTCTTTACGTGAAACTGCATAGTAGAAGATAATAAGATAGCACTCTATTGATGATAGAACTAATTGCTAAGAAACGAAAGCAAAAGCTCGCAGAGTTTTCATCTTCTGTTAAGTCGTTATCTTTATTCACTCGTTAGTCTCTTTGATCTAATCTCGCGAACTAGTCTCGCAGACATGCATTGTTCATAGTCGATGAGATGCATTTTCACAACTGCATCTCTTCTTAAAGACTTGATCTCTGAGTCTTCATAGCATCGTATTGTCTTTCTGTAGCTGATAGCATAGTCATGACTTCTTCAGCGCTCTAGCATCTGTATAGAAGTGTCGTGAGTTGATCATGCTAACAAGCGTAAACAGAGCTAGTGCGAGATTGTTGATATCAACTCTTCAGCTTTGCTTTCTTTCTTTATTTCTTTTCTTCTTGTCTCGTCTCAGCATATCTCTTCGTGAATACTGCTCTTTCGAACTGACGAAGCATGAGATCTGCTATGCGTATCTTGCATAGCTCGCAGCTCATGATATGAACTTCTTTCATTGCAGCGTTGTTGTGATGCGAGTCAGCTCATGAGCTAACGTGAGTGACATAGCAGTATCAACATCATCATCATCAACATGATAAGTAGCAGCTCTGCGCTCACTGAGATCATGCTAACATGCTTGCGAAGTCTGCTCTTTTTCTTGAGATGTATATTCTTCGTCGCTTCTCTCGCGTCATCGTCGCTGTCGCGCCTGTCACGTCTGCTTCTTCTGCTTTTCTTGCATCTTCGACGTTGAAGACTGAGCTCACGATTCTTAATAGACATATCTATCTCTGCGTGTTTCAATAAGTGCTGACACATGATAGATTGTAATGATCAGATGATCTGATGCTGTCGCTGCGTTCATCGTCTGAGCGCAGCGACAACTCACACGTGTCGTGCTTTCATCGAGCGTGCTCGCAAATGCGAGTACTGCTTTGTGAGAAAGCACGATTGCGTAATGAACTCAGTCTCATGTCATCTTCAGCTGTCGATGCGTCGTGCTGCGCTGATGATGACTCATTGTCTCAACGCTTGCATCAAGACTTGTCTCGCTCTTCGTCTTTGACAATGAGAGAGTGAGTAGCTTTTCTTTCAATCATGTGAGATTGTATCTAACAGTTGAGTAGAAGCTTTCGTCTCTCTCGTTCTCATCACTTCTCATCATCATCACGTCGCTTCATCTTCGTCTTGTAAGTATCGATTGAAGCAAGCAATGCGTGACGAGATTCGCTGACGAATAAATAGCTCTTTTCTTCACTTCAACGTTCTCGCTCGCGATCGTTGATCGCTTCTTTTCTTCGCTCTTTCACGATGTTCATCATTTTCTTTTTTAGAAGACATATGTTACGTGAGATTTTGTAATTATAGTTTAGTATCAACTTCTTAAACTCGCGTCTTTGCGCTTTTGATATTCTCTCAATCATGACTCTTATGTGATCTGTCTTTCTTTTTCTTCTTTGACTTCTTTGCAGTCGACTGATGTACTTGTCTTTCTGCCTCGTAGTTCTCAATAATCTTCTTCGCATTGCTAAGATTTTTCATTGATTCTCAGAAGTTTTCGTAGAAAGATGAATCAGCTCATTGAACTAGATACTCAATCTTTTCTTTCTTGATTCGCTGATCAAGTATCTTCTTTATCTCTCATTCTTCTTTCTCTTCTATGAGAATGATCTGCAACTTTGAATTCTCGTCACGCAAGTGTCAGAGTTTCAATAAAGAGACATGAAAGATCGAGTGAATTGCATCATATCTCTCAGATAGTTCAAGCTTATACGCTTACGTGTCGATCTTCTTCAATATTCTGAATGATCTCAGTTGTCTGTGATCAATCTTCTTCTTTGATCAAAGCGTACAAATGTTTATACTTTGCAGAAGCACTTTGTCTTTCATCTGAAAGCTTGCAGCTTTATGATGAGCATTATAATACTTTGCTTGCTGCTTTGCTACTCACTTTCATAGTCTCATTAGATGTTCTCTGATACTTCGTAGTCATTCTGCTCGCTTCGTAGTCAAGAATGTCTCTCTCTTTAGAGCTCTGTTCTCAGATGTCTCTGCGAAGCTTGCAGTGTATTTCTTTAGAAGCTCATGTGAAGTTTTTTTGATACTAGCGTGTACGCTGTTATTATATGTGAACGTCGTCATTGACAAAAGCTCTGATCAGTTATTCATCTTGTAATTGAAATACACTCGCAGATAGTACTCAAGCATCTGATTTTGTCTTTCTGTTTGATCGTTGATTTGCGAATGAAACGCAATGCTTAGCTTTTGCTTCGCTTCGAGATGTCAACATAGAGTGATTCAGAAATGACTGATAAACAGTGAGTTTCAATTCAATATAATGCTTCGCATCATTTCATGCTGAGATATGAATTTTCATCATAGCAGATTCATAAGTCTCTCGACGTTCAGATCTTTGATCATCGAAATATAGATTGCGTGCTTGATCAACTTATCTATCATTATCAATATAGCATCGCTTGTTTTTTCGATGTATGAATTCTTCGCAAAGAGCATGTCTGTTATGAAATTCATGATCATCGTGTGAAATGAATTCACGCTCTCTGAAGATATAGACGTCAGCTTCTCATAGAACTTATGATGATGCACTTGCACTCGCTGACAGTCTGAACAGATGCGAACATATTTCATCATCTCTTTGAGCATTTTCAATCAGTAATATTTTCTTCTTATCACAGTCTCGATACGAGCGTATGCAAAATGATCTGCTTCGAAATCATCATAATTCATACGCAGAATCTCATTTCTTGTAGCAGAGTCATTGAGTACATAAACTGAAAGATCACGACGTAGCAGTTCATCATATCTCATACTTCATTTCGAAAGCTCATTCTTTCTAGATGTGAATCATTGACGTCACTTCTCATTTGCAACAAAGACGTCTCTTTGTTGTAACTTCAGCAATCACACAGTCATTGATTCACTCATCTTCAAATAGAATCTCTTTGACTTCATAATCTGATGAATCAGAAGTCGAAACGACACAGTGTTTATAATTCTGCAAGATCTAGCAAGTACTTTCTCATTTGAACACATGACTTGAGTATCTGCAATGACTGTGTCATTCAGTTGCGTCGTCAATGCTGCGAGTTTGATCGCTGTCAAAACTTCTTCATTTTCTAGCAGCTCAGATTGACATTTCTGATTGCGAAGTTTGTTTCGCAGAGTAAATAGAAAATAATCATTATTCTTCTCGCTATCATTCAATTTCATGATGTCGAGTCTTCTTGATAACACATTCGCAGAGTTTAATTTGCCTCTGCAATATTCTATATGAAAGTCAAACGCAGCTAATTTCTCAGTTCAGCGCATCTGTCGTACGTTGAGCTTCTTCGTCATTATAAAGTAACGAAGATTATTGTGATCTGTTATCACACATATAAATCGCTTGCTATTCTGAAGATAGTGTCATCAATTCTTAAAATCAAGAACTATAATGTACAGCTTTTTGTCATACATGTCTCATTATACTTCAGCTTCTTTGAACTTATAACTATAGTATACAATGAAATGTCATTGATCAGTCTTGCTCTTCTGACTAAGCACGTCTTCGACTTCGCGATTTGATGCATCGATCTTCATGCGAAAATCTGCATCTCAATCATAGTGTTTCAAAATGAAAGCACTGACAAAGACTGCTTTCAATCTTTCAAAAGCTTTTCTTGCTTTCGACGTCATTACAAAGAATGAATGCATCGCTTTCTTCTTTGCATTCTTGATTAAATCTGTTAAGAGCGTGATGATTTGAGAGAATTCTCTTATAAATCGTCGGTAAAACTCTGCAAATCTCAAGAATATGAGAATGTTCTTTGCAGACTTGAGCTCAGATCAGCTAGTGATTGCATTGATACAAGACTGTTTCATCTGAATATCTCTTCGCTTTATCACGAATTTCAGAAAGATAACTTTGCTACGATTGAAAGCGCATTTCGACAGCTTGACATACAGTCAATATTTCAGTAGCGCGCGAAGAATCTTGCACACATGCTCTCAATGCTGTTCTTTCGTCTCAGAGTATATTAAGACGTCATTCAAATATATCACGCAGCAAATATTTATGAATGACTTAAGCGCGTGATTTACATAGAACTGAAAGATCGCAGAAGCATTTGTCAGTTCAAAGAGCATCATCTGATATTCAAACTGATCGTAGCGTGTATGAAAAGTCGTTTTTCATTCATCGCTCTTGCGAATTCGAATGCGATGATAAATGTTGCAAATATCAATCTTGATAAAGTGTCTTGCATGAGCAAAGCGATTCAGCGTCTCAGACAGTAGAGACAATGAGTAATTGTTCTTTACTGTTATTTCATTGAGATCATGATAGTTCACGCATAGACGAAGACTTTCGTTCAACTTCTTTACAAACAACACAGATGCTTCTGCAAAACTACTTGATGAACAAATTTATTTCTTCTCTAGCGCGCTGTCTAGATAGTCTCGTATCGCAGCGAGCTCATCTCGTGTCATCTTATAAATAGACTCGATGCAAGACATTTTGCTCTTCATCAGATCAATGAGATGTTTCATCTGATTATGCATGTTCAAACTATCAGAAAGAATCTCAGAAAACACTTTCTTGAGATCTTGAATAGCAAAGAATATCTCTGATTCTTTCGCTTGAAGCGCATCACATCTTGCAGTCTGATGATCTGCGTTTTGCGATAAGTCATCTGTAGATAGCAGCTGATAGAGCAGAGCTACATAAGTCTCTCTTCTTTTCTTAGCTGCAAGCATTGTCAGCTCAACAAATTTCGATGTCTTGCACAGACTAACTTGTATTTGCTTTGCACGCTGAGTGCTGTTTTCTCAATATGATCAGCGATGCTCGCGTCAGCGAATATTTAAATTGATCTCATCTAATCATGAGTAGTCAAGAATCATATCATATTTTCGCATGTTCACAGCATGAAACTCAGTATTTCAGCTCTTGCGAACTTTCTTATGATTGATCAACTCGATATCAATCTGATGTGTATCATAGCAGAGAATTCAACGATCATCGATCGTCTGAATCTGTTTCAGAGTCGCATGATTCTTCAATAACTTATGCTCTTTTACTCATGATTGCAATATAAAGTTTCGCTCGATCTCAAAGTCAATAAGACAGTGAGCTTCGCACATCTTCTGAGAAGCATTTGTCAGTACTGATATCATCAGTGCACGTGACAATCGTCTTTTCATAGTTATATCTAATGATTCAACGATGAACATCAGACTTTCTCTTTTCTCGTCTCTTTGTCATGATTGCGAGTCTTTTGTCTGAATGCATAGTTGAAACACATTGAATTATCGATCTTGTGTCTCAGCTTCTTGCATGATCAGCACGTAAGATTGAATGAAGCAACATCTTGCTTGAATTCACTGAACTTGAGTGTCACATCGTCTTTAGACTGCGTGCTCGAAGCAGAGAACTTTGAATTCTTCATTGCAGCGATAGACTTCGTCTTTTCATGCGAGAATCGAGAACTCTTCTGAGACGCTGCACTCTCACTTTGCTGCGAATGTAGCTTCGACAATGCGTCAGTGTCTTGCAGATGCAAGTCAATGTCTATAAAATGCTTTAGCAGACTGACATAATTGATAGAGATGTATGAGATGCGAAGAAACTCGTTCATGATGATCTCGTTAATCTTCATTCGCAAGTACATTATGTGAGTCTCATCGAATATATGATAGTTCAGATCTGCATACAGTCTGATGAGATACTGTTCAAAATTCGCGATGCTTTAATCGACTCGCTGCTTCGCAGCTTCAAGTTGACGTTCTGTTTGAAAGTTGCGAATTTCAAAATTGCTAAGTTTAGCACGCAAGTATTCAGTGTAGTACTTTCAATCGAGTTTCTCATCACGATTGCACATGCTCATCACATGATCTCGTCACTGATTGCAAGACTTTTCTGACAAGTATGATGCAGATCATCGCAGCTTCTCTTGTTTCGTCATGAAATCAAATGACGTCGCGACTATGAAGTCTTCGCAATCTCGCAGTCAGAACATCAAGAAGTCGTAGTTCGTGATGCTTTGCTCTCTAGACTCGCGAGATCGATTAGCACGCTTGCGTGCATCACTTCAATAGTGATCATCACTATGTTGACATCGATGATCAGAGATTGATCAAATCTCTTGCTCAAGTTTCGATACGCGAAGTTGCAAGACAAGCAGTACATTCTGCGTCTTCAGATTCTTTAACTGCTTGCGTACTTCGCTTGTTGATCGTCAAGAGATATGATCTGTCTGTTCATTAGATTCTTGCGATTCAAACTTCTCATCTGCATGTTTGAATGCGTGATTCTCAGATCTGTTCTGATGAAACGACGAATTCTCAGTGTGAGAGAAGTTATCACTTCTTTCGATTGTGCGACTTCTGATGAGTCGCTGCATGTTCGACATCTCTTACTGAGCAGCTTCGTGCGAATGAAGCAATTAGAACTGTGAGACGACGAGATCTCTTTACGTGAAACTGCGTAGTAGAAGATAATAAGATAGCACTCTATTGATGATAGAACTAATTGCTAAGAAACGAAAGCGAGAGCTCGCAGAGTTTTCATCTTCTGTCAAGTCGCTATCTCTATTCACTCGTTAGCTTCTTCGATCTAACCTCGCGAGCTAGTCTCGCAGACACGCATCGTTCATAATCAATGAGATGCGTTCTCACAACTTTATTGTTTTGATGATGTGAAGTCATCATGTAGTTGACAAGCAATTTTCTTTCTCGAAAAGTTTTGTTCATTCAATATACATAGCATAGTTTTTCTCATGAGTTGAACTTAAATTGATATCACAAAAGTGTATGAATTCAAATCAAATCTATTATAAGATAGTTTAATTTATCTGTGATTTATCTATCATGTGATCTGCTTTTCTGCTCAAGACATTGATTTTCAAGTTTTTAAATTTCTTTCAATACTGAATTTAAAAGTTGTATGATGACAATTTCTTCAATCATTTGATCTGTCTTTGATTCAGAACTTTTGTGATCGTAAAGTATAACAGATTTTTATGATTTGTATATACTTGAATCTGATGTTTAGATTCTTTCAAATACACTCTTCATTATTTGAAAGAATCAACAATAACTAGTAACTTTTTATCATGTATTTCATAGTTCAATTCAGCAACTGTAAGCTTATGACTGTAGTAAGTAATAAAATGCTGACGTTTCTTATCATTTGATTGATTGATACACGTCTCAATAGCTTCGTTCAACATGTTCATCTTGAGCGTAATAGATTTTTCTGATTCAAACATGATCAATATTGACTGAAAGATGAACAATTTCTTCAGCTTCTTGAAAGCTTCTTCTGCTTTCTCAGTTCACACAAACGATATATTCTTTTTCATAAGATTCGTAAGTGACGAGATGATTCTGAAGTATTTCTTTATAAAGCATCTATAAAAGTTCGTAAATTCTAAGAAGAATTGAACTTTGATCTTTGACTTTAATGTCAATCAAGTTGTAACAGCTTTTATTTTCTTTAAGTTCATTCTTAAATTTTGAAACATGACTATGAATTCTAGAAACTGTACACTCTGTACATGAAATTCACTTTTCTCTGATTTGATATGCAGATTGACTTTCTTTAAAGTCTGTAGAATCTTTCTAACATGTTGCACATGTTCTTTCTTCGTCTTTGAATATACTAGTATATCGTTCAGATATACTATGACGAATTGATTCAGATAACATCGTAACACGTTATTTATGATTGTTTGAAACATGATTGAAGCATTGATTAAATTGAAAGACATGATCAAGTACTTGTAATGTTCTAGTCAAGTGCAAAAGACTGTCTTTCACTCATCTTCTTTTTTAATTCATATTCAATTAAATGCTTTGAATATATTGAATTTTGTAAATCACTGGGCTTTCTAAAGTCTGTCTTGCAGTTCAAATATGAGTAATAGCGAGTAGCTGTTTTTAATTGTGATGTTATTCAATGCTCTGTAATCAACACATAATTTTAAACTTTCATTCAATTTCAAAACAAACAGAATTGAATATTCTGCTGATGACTGCAATTCTTTAATGAATTCTTTCTACATCTTTTCTTTCAGATATTGTTGCAAAGTGTTGAGCTTTTCTGTCAACAATGAGTAAATGAACTGTTTCATAAGTTTCTTATCATTTATGAGCTTGATCTCATGATTTCACGATTGATGTTTGAGTAGTGTCTCTTGATCACTTTCTTTCTCAAACAGAATCTTATATTTCTGATATTTTTTAGAAATTTCAATGATAGTAAGATTACTTTTAATCTCTCTGCTTCATAACATTTATGCATCTGAGCTGTTCTTCAGCTCGCTGCGCATATCATTTGCTGTCATTACGAAAATTTTCACATTCTTTGATGACTTCAATATCGAGTGCAATCGCGTTGTTTTTATATGAAGAAAAGTGATTATTTCATTGACTCAATCTATCATTGAATTAATCATATGAAGTCATGATATGTCTAGAACTATATTGCTGTCTGACTGCTTCGTAACATTTAAACGTAACTTCTCTCAATGACGTTCAAGTCTCAAATGAATGAGTTGAGTCTTTTGATCTATTAGTTCATTATTATACTTCATGAGTGTTTCATCGAAGTTTTGTAAATTGTAAGATTCTTTCTTCTTCTGCAAAGATATTTGCGTTTTTCTAGCAAATTCTGAGAACATATAGTTCTTCATACAGTCACTGTCAATGAATAAACATGCTGTATGATCATTGATCTTGACTCAGACTCGTAACTGCGTCAAGTTGTTTATGAAGATAAATATGCTTTCGATTTTTGATCTTTGACTAGACTTCTTTGATGATTTATTAATTAAAGAGTTTTCTAATTTTTTGAACTAAAAGTTTGCTTTTTAAGTACTTGTTCTATGTACTGAAATTGATTTGAATTGATCGTCTTCTGTAAATATTTCTTTGAATCACACAGATCAAATCTTTTTCTGATGACTTTTGTCATTTGTCTAAGTTCTCTGAATATATGATTTTCATCAAGAAGTACATATTCTTTTTGCTTAATGAACTTGATTTCTGTAAGTGACTTCTTCATGACTATGTTATGATATTAAATGTTCTTACACAATGCGATCAACTCATCTTGAACTGCATCATAAATAACTTGATGTATTTCATTCTTGATCTGTTGCATACACTATGAAAAATCTTTCTCTTTCTGTTTAAAAAGAGTGTACAATTCATTGTACATGCTTATAAAACTTGCTTAATTTGTAAGCTTTCTAAAATCTTTCTTTACTTCAAGATGATCTTCTTCTTGTTTGAGAGCATCTTCTGTCGTAATAGTGAATGCTTGTAGAGTTTCGCTGAGTCGATTTTCAATCTCGACTGCTTGATGAATAACTTCTTCTGTGCTGTTTGATCTGTTCAAGTCATATTCTTCGCTGTTGAAAATCTTTGATTTTATGATCATAGTGAATGAGCTTTCATCACTTTTCTCATCATGCACTTCTGACTGATGATGAATTGCTGCGTAGAAATGATTCTTTCATAAGAATTTCAAGTATTATTCAGAATCTTTTTTATTACTCAAATGAATGCAACAGTTGTCTTTGTAAGACATTGTTCATGATAATGCTTAATGCTTGTCTTTCTGATCTTCTTTCGTTGCTGCAAAAAATCTGTCTTATTTATTATAAAACTTTAACTTATTCTTGTACTTGTTTTGAATACAATCTTTGAAGAAATGATTTAGCTTTTTGCATGTGTAACATGCTTTGCTCTGCTGAACTGTTTTATCACAAGCGTTCATCAATATCTTTCGAGTTGCATTTAACTTCATAGATTGAGAATTGTAATAAGATTGCTTCTTCTTTTTCTTACTTCATGCAACTAAAGCATAAGCAATCTTGTTCTTTTTTTCAAGTCTTTGCTTGTAGACTGATCATGACGAGTTGAGTCATTGAGATCGAGTCGAGTTTTCAACTCGTCAAGACTCGATTTGAGTCAGAATTCTTGATTCAAGTATTCAAGTCGAGTCGAGATGTTCAACTCAAGTATTCAAGTTGAGTCAGAGAGTTGAAATCAAGTATCGATTCGAAATTTCCGATTTGACTCGTCAAGACATGAAGATAGATAGATAAATATTCTATTATGACTCTCTATTATGACTCTCTATCATGACTTTCTATCAAATAGCCTTCATTTTTCTCTATCATAGCTTCTCTATCATAGCTCTTCTTCATGACTCTTCTTCATGACTTTTCTTCATGACTCTTTATCAAACAGCCTTCATAGTTTCTCGTCATGACTTTCTATCATAGCTCTCTATCATAGCTCTTTATCATAGCCTTCTATCATAGCTTTCTATCAAACAATCTTCATGTTCTTCTTCATGTTCTTCTTTATGTTTCTCTTTATGTTTCTCTTCATGTTTTTCTTCATGTTTCTCTTTATGACTTTCTATCAAAAAGGTAATGCAAAAAGGTAATGCAAAGACGAAAAACCGGAAAAATTTCTATATTTAACTCTCTTGACGTCATATTCGATTGCTTGACGAGTCAAGTCAAGTCAGCAAGTTCTGACTCGACTCAAGATCGATATCGAGTCGAGTCACAAGATTGATATCGAGTATTTAAGTCAAGTCACGACATTGATATCGAGTACTTGAGCGAGTCAGAAAGTAGATATGAAAACTCGACTCGATGATCAGTCTATTTGCTTGTACTGTTGATTATTCAGCACGATTGTCTTGCTAATCATAATGTGCAAAGTCACGAATTTATTCATACGAGCTATCTCATTCTTTATCACATTCTTCAGTTCTTTATAAAACTGTGCTGTAAGAGTCGAGTCATCTCATTTAATCTTTGCTGTGATTGACTGAAAAGTAGCGATGTACTTGAATGTTGATTCTGATTGCTTAATATCATACAGCTGTCATTCAATGATTCATTTCACATCTATGTCTTCATACATTCTTCATATTGCTTGCTTAAAGTTAGAGAAGTCTTCAAAGACTCTGTTAATCTCATTTTCTTGATCTTCTGACTTATTCTTTAAGTGATTCTTTATCAATGATTTAAATCATTTGAAGACATCTTCTTTGAAGTACGAGAATGTAAACAATATCTTGTCATGAGATGAACTTAGTTTCTTGTGTGCTCTGACATAGATGTTCACTTGTATAAGAAAAGCGTTGAGCTTATTTCTATCTTCATAATACAGATTCAATGTCAATATTTTAATCAATGACTTGCTATTCAAGAATGTCATGATGTTTGCTTATATGATTTATTCTGAGAATGACATAATGATCATGATAAGATGATGCTTTGATATCTTGTGAAAGAGTGATGCTCAAAGTGTAATGATTGTTTCTTTAACAACACAAGATATAAACAGAGATCAGTATAATAACAAACTAATCATTAGACTGAAAATCTGAGAATAAATAAGACAATAGACTGTATTGACTATTACATAAGTTGAGCACGAAGCTTCTATTTAAGAGAATGATCATCATTATATAAATATAAAAAAATCATGTCAAGTCATTTCTGCTCTGAATGATCTCTTTGATTATTCTCGAGCAAAATAAGTAAGATGAGCATCATGCTCATCATGCTCACTGTGATCACTTCTGATTCAAGTGATCAGAGCGATCACTTCAAGACTCTGATTACTCAATGATTATTTAATTATTGCTTTATTTAATCATCTGCGAAAAAGTTTTAATACTTATAAAATTTGATCAAAACATCTTTGAAGTCATTGAATTTTTCTTTATTAACATAGTATCATTTATTGTCTTGATTTAATTCTGTTCATTTGACTTTGTATTGTATTTGATCTCAATAGCATTTGAAGTTCAAAATGTCATTTATCTTTCAATGTTCATCATCTTTAATAGTAAGAAATTTAAATGATTTTGAATGCTTTTTTGATAAAAAACCATTGAAATAAGAATTTAATAACTTCAAACTGAATATTAAATGTAGCTGCTTCATGCTTATTAATAAACAAAGATGATAAAAGATTTCAACTTTGACAGTGATTTGATAGAATTCTAGCTGTTTATCTTTCAAATTCTTACATGATTTAGTTGTCTTTATGTTTCTAAAGAATAATCAAACTCAGTTCTTTACTTCATAAATGATGTCTCATCTATGTTTATTGATCTGAGCTTCAATGATCTGCTTCGTCTTTTTCAATTGCTGATGATTGAAGATAAGAAACTCTTTCATTCATAAGTGAAAATCTTTATTGAAGTAGAATGAAGTCATTAAGATGATTGAGAAGATATTGAAATTCTCGCTGAATTTTATCATGAAAAGTCATTTCACTCAATCATTCTGCATGTAGTTACAGTAAATTCTTAATTTACGTTCAACATTTTAATTAACTCATTTCAATTAATTATTAATTTCAGAATGATAAACTGTTGATAAACTAACTGTAATTCTTAGTTACTTGCAAAGACTTTGTCACATGATTGATATGAACTGAGAGTTTCTGTTCAAAACAATAGAACTAGATAAATCATGAAGTCAATAAATGTTTCATAGCATGATTCAAACTGTTTCTTCAACTGAGATGTCATCGTTTTCTCAATGACAGAGAACATAGTGATTTTCTTTAATGAAACAACATATGATTGTGCAAATGACGTTGTATTCTTCTGATAGAGATAGCTCAGTGATGAAGTTCATAACTATATCTTTTCAGCGTTTCTGTGAAATCAAGAGAGAATGATGAAGTTCATTGATGCTATTTCTAGATGCTTTGCTTCGTTGATAAGCATGACAGTTTCAAATGTATCATTTAATCATGACTCAATGATTTGATCAATAGTAGAAGCGCTGAACTAGATTAACAGTTCTTCTATTGTCAAGATGAGAGATAAATGACTGATCATGAATTTTCTGCAGCAATTTCGTATGCATATTTTCTGAAACTCATAATAAGTCTTTTTTAAATAAAACATCATTAACAATCTCGCAGTTTTTCAGTTTTGTGCTATGAAGTTTGAGCTTGTTTTCGCTTATAGCTTGTTTATACTCATTGCAGAACTTATTCATTTGATTGACAATATATATTCATTGATAAAGATTAACTTCTAATTTAATAACTAAAACATTTATTCTATCAAAGATCAGAATAGTCTGATAGCAATCTTCAGTACATTGAGCTGATTCAAAAATATCTGCTATTGACATTCTGATTAAAGCATCAACTTTAGTGTTCATTTTACCTGATTGAAATATGATCTGAAAGTTAAACTCTGATAAAATGTCTAGATAGTTAACTTGACGTCGAGTTAACTGTTTATTTTTCATGAAGATCTTCAAAGTCTGATGATTGATGAATATCTGAATGAGTAACTTGATGCATTCAAGCTCAGATCTTCAGTGTTCAAAACATCAAATAATAATCAGCAGTTTCTTGTCATAGATGTGATAATTGCATTCAGCGAGAATTATGCTTTTGCTGTAGAAGACTATCGAGTGAAGAACACTTTTATCATCATACTGAGATAGTATTTCATCTTTTACATAGTCAGAGACATTGATTTTCAGAATAGTCTGTTATTTGAAATCGAAATGACGTAGTATTAAGACTGAGCTGATCTGTTTCTTTAAATCATCAAAAGCTTGAACACAAACTTTATTTCAAACAAAAGATGTGTTTTTTCTAGTCAGCTGAGTGAATGATTTGACTAGCTTCAAAAAGTTCTTAATGAAACAACGATAGAAGTTAACAAATCTCATGAAGCTTTGAACTTCTTTTAAATTGATCAATGTAATTTAGTTTACTATGACTTTTACTTTGATAAAATTCATACAAAGATCTTGTTCTGATACTATGACTTCTAAGAAGATGATTTCTTCTACATTGAATTTGCACTTTCAAATATTCATCTGTAGATTAGCTTCTCATAAGTGATTCAATATCATTTTGACATGTTGTTTATGTTCTCATTGAGTTTTGCTGTAGATCAAAATGTCGTCTCGATAAACTTGATAAAAGTCATTTAGAAAGTCTTATAAAACATTATTCATATACTGCTGAAACGAAACAAAATCATTGATAAGTTCAAAAAATAACATCTTTGATTTACATGCTTTTAACGCGATAATAAAGATAGTGTAGTTCTCACTATCAAGATGCATTCATAATTTGTTGAATGTTGAAATAATATTTAATCGAGTCAGATGTTTGCAATCAACTATTTTTTCAATCATCTCATTTATAAAAGATAAAGAATAGTGATTTCTTTTGATAATAACATTGAGCTTTTGATAGTTAACGCAGAATCATAAATCTTTATTTGCTTTTAAAGCGAACAGAACGAAAGAGAAATACGAAGCTTTGCTAAAGATTATAAATTCTTTGAAAAGATTCTTGTTCAGATATTTCTTTACTTTCTGAAGCTTGTAAAGAGACATTTAATATGCTCAGCAGCGAAATGATGTTACATCACTAGTAAGCTCTATCTTATGATCATATGAATAATGAGACGATAGCTTGTCTGCTTGAACTCAATCAAAGACATCTAGAAAATTCTGATATATCAATGATAACTTGACTTTAATATTTTCTAGATTCTGAGTCATTTTATTGACTGAGAAGATGTTTAGAACATTTAACTTGCATTGAGTATTGTAGATGATTTCTCTATCAATGTCTTCGATGAACATAGCAAAAATCTTTGTCTGATTCTTCTTTTTTCGTTTTACTAATGCTTGAAAAAAAATGATATTTATATTTTAAATCGAGAATGACTCTTTCTGAATGATCAAAACTGAGTGCTTGAGAATCTTTAAAGCATTGCTATGAGTGATTGAAAAGATGAAAGTTGATTATGATCAACTTAAGTGCTTCATATTTGATGAAATTGAAAAATCGAAATATCTAATTGATTGAGAAATATGATAGTATCATGTTTCATGTTCAATAATATTTCATTTTTATTCATTCAGAATAGACTGATCGCGTCGGGTCGAGTATTCGAGTTCGAATCGAGTACTCGACCCGAAAAGTGTCGAGTTGAATTGAAATTTTTTTGAAAAAGTGTCGAGTCGAATTGAGAAGTTGAATCCGAGCACTCGGATCGAGTTGAGAAGCTTGACTCGACAACTCGATTCGAAAATTCGACTCGACTCGACAAGATATTAGGTAGATGTAAATAGCTTGATCGAACAGTCTACATGGTTTCTCTTCATGACTTTCTACCATGTTTTCCCGTCATGACTCTCTATCAAAGTCAAACGGCCTTCATGTTTCCCCTTCATGTTTCTCTCCATGTTTTTCTTTATGTTTCCCTTTATGTTTCCCGTCATGACCTTCTATCAAACGGCCTTCATGTTCCCCTTCATGTTCTTCTTCATGTTCCTCTTTATGTTTCTCGTCATGATCTTCTATCAAACGATCTTCATGTTTCCCTTCATGTTCCCCTTCATGTTTCTCTTCATGTTCCTCGTCATGACTCTCTATCAAACGATCTTCATGTTTTTCTTTATGACTTTCTATCAAACGATCTTCATGTTTTCCTTCATGACTTTCTATCAAAAGATAATGCAAAAAGGTAATGCAAAAGTCGAAAACCGGAAAATTTTCTATATTTAGCCCTCTTGACGCCAAGCTCAAGTTCTTGGCGAGTCGAGTCGAGTTGACTCAATTCCCAGTCGGATCGAGTCGCGTCGAGTTGAAAATATGCTCAATTCGACTCGGATCGAGTTGAAAATGTGGGCAACCCGATTCGAGTACGATTCGAGTTCAAAATGTCAATTCGAAACTCGACTCGACGATCAGTCTAATTCAGAATTTGCTCAATATAGCTTCATGATGCTCAATATCAGCTATCAGCATTAATACAGTCAATTTCTTATGACTTTCAATCATGAGATTGAATAGAATCTTATGAATAATAGTTTTTCTAACTAACTTTTCATCATAGTCTTGTATTAACTTCTCTTTGACTAGCAATATAAATTGAATTTCAAGTTTCTTGCATACTTTATCAACTAGTTTAATATGTATCAACATGTAAACAATGAAATCACTATCTATCAAGAGTTGAAGACTGAAAGATTCGTTCTGAGAGATGAGAACAGAGAAATGCATTGATTAGAAAAGACTTTTCAAAGTAGTTTTCTTTCAATAAAACTTTGATTTGACTGCACAAAGATATGATCTCTATTTCTTTAATGACTCTGAAAGAAATAGCTAGTTTTTTAAGTCAAAATCTGACTCAGAGTTTGATATAAATCAATTAAACTCATCATTCTTTAATGCATTAATTCTCAAGATTCAATCAAAACACTCTTTAGAAGAATGATCTGACTTATGATAAATGAAACAACTTTCAGTTTATATATTTGTCTTTTTAATGTTAATTAAAGTCACGTCACATGATTTTGACAAGTCAACTGATATGATAACTTCAATCTTTTTATAAAGATTCAATGAATATCATTTTTCAGCAAAGATGACTTGCTTTCTAATCTTGATCATGAATTTCTTTTCTTTGATATCATTCATGACTCAATGCTCATTGTTCAAATGAATCAAATAATTACGAATTTCATTGAGAGATTTTGACTGAATCAATTGATTACTTCAAACTGCATAAAGATGATAAACTATCTTGTCTCGTAAATTGATGATTAATTGTTTTTCATGATATTCTAAATAAAAGAATAGACGTTGAAACATTAAATAGAAGTCATTGAATTTGCTCTTTTCTTGAGTGAAATTAGCATATTCTCTTCGAAAGTTTGTCTCTTTGTTGAAATCATTGTATAGCTTAGCAAGTTCATCTAGTAAATCATTAATTATTGAATAGAAATTCAATGAATCTCGCTGATGTTTGATTAAAGTAATGTTAGCTGCATCTTCGCTAATTCAAGAATGAATGTAAACTAGTATAGCTTTGTCGTTGTCAAAATGATTGACGTTGATTTCTAGCTTATTATGAATCTTTCTTTGTCAATCATTTCAGATAAATTCTTTTTCATCAGTAAATAGAAATGAATTCAAAAGCTTCTGAAAAAGAGTAGAAGTTGATGAAATGACATCTTTAGTCACTTGCAGTTGATGTTGTGCTTCAGTCAATTTGTTCTAAAGTGTCTGATTCAATTGATTCAATCAATTTTTTTTAATTTTTTTTGACTTAATCAATTTTCTTAAAACAAGTCTTTTATATTTATTCATTTGATATCTTGTCAGATCAGTGATGAAACTCATTTGTACATGATGCTGATTACAAATCTACTGTCTAGCTACAGTAGAGTCTAAAGATTATCAAAAGTTTAAACGACATCGAGATGCTGCGTGATGATGAAGCGCTGTGCGTTGATCGTATGCAGAGTTTTCGTGATCGCGCAGACTTTGATAATCTCAATGCGCATGCTACAAAAACAATTTGCACGCAAATGAGAAAGTCAAATAAAACGCAGAACTACGAGAAAAATTGCTTATGAAAATTATTCAATTCAGCATCTTGTCATCATGATGATAAGAACTGAGACAGAACATTCTTGCATTTGATCTGTTGAGAGTGATTAGCAAAAAGAACTTGAATCATGAACATTCTTTAAATTTACATGTCAACTACATATAGATCTTGTTAAGACTGCGTGTCTGTTACTACAACATGAACAACTCACAAGTCTTATTAAGTTTGACATGAGTAAACTTGAGAATCTCATTAATATTGTTTAACAGATGTTCAAACATAAACATTTTATACATAAATGACATGCTGATGAAAAAACTTCGTTAAGAGAAGAGAAACACAAGCAAGTTAGTAAAGAATAATTGAACTACGCTGTCTGATTAAAAGTGTAGCATATAAACATTTTTGCAAAACATAATTAATCTGCATGAGAAAAATTTCTACAGATAACATGAAACAAATGAGTTGCACACTTTACAAGCAAAGCGAGCATCTGTGAGATGTGATATACAATGATGATGACTGTCAATCTTAAGAATCTCACTTCTTCACTGAGCTTTGACTCTTGAATATCTTGATAATAGAATCAATCTTTAGTTGAAAACATCATTTGTATAGTTCAAGAGAACAGTAACATATATTGATGTAATTAAAGAAAAAATCGACTGTGATATGCATGCATATCACAGACGAAACATCTGCAATTCATGCTTAAGAAGTAAACTGTTGAAATCTGAACAATGAGAGATTTTGTTTCTTTTGAACTGTGAATCTGTCATAAGAAAACTCTTTGAGTAATCTCTTAAGTCTAAGAAAAAAATCAGCATAGAGACCATGCTTTATGTATGTTGCATGCAACGTATACAACATATTTTCAATAGAGAGCGTGAAATGAATATCTGAAGCACAATGATCATAAAAATAAAATCATTCAACAAACGAAATGTGCACACTTCAGATCACAAATGCATGAGCTGAGCGAAGCATTCAAATTGATATGATGCTTTGCAAAATGAGTTAAAATCGAAAGTCAATTATCTAAAAAGCTTTCTCAGTTTTTGTCATTAAAGTGAAGCGACTTCAATCATATGATAACGACGTTCAAGAAAAAAATCAAGATACTGCAAGAAAAGTTCTTTCTCTCATCTTCTCAAGCGAATGTCAATGACATCGCAGAGTCATTCATATCTCTGACAGTCTCATTCAATTCATGCATCACAGAAGATGAAGTGAAGCAGACAATCAGACGAGTAAAAGCAGACAAAGCATCAGATGTTTCAGATATTTCAAACAGAATGCTTCAAGTGAGTCTTGCAGAACTGATTTCAGTACTGACGAGTTTATTCAACGCATGCATAATACATAAGTATCATTCAAAGCAGTTTAAAAAGACTTAAACAATAGTACTATGCAAATCAAAGAAAAGTGATTATATTGATTCAAAGATGTATTGATTCATTGCTTTGTTCAATATCATGAGCAAAGCGTTGAAGTCAATCATGATCAAAAGATTGAATGACATAGTTGAGATTCATTGCATGTTATCAAATGCTCAAATGAGAGCGAGACACAAGCAATTCATGATCTCGACGTTAGATTTACTAATAGATCAAGTTCATACAATGTGAGACTGTAAAATCAAATATGTGATCTTCATGCTAAGCTTAAACGTCGTTAAAGCATTTAATTAAGTCTCACACATCAGACTTCTGCATACATTGAAAATGAAAAGAACATCAAGCTACATAATTGAATGAACATGCAACTTTTCAAAGAATCGAGAAACATCACTAATATTCAATAAACAAATGAGTAACATGCGCGAGAAAAACGTAAACATATTGCAAAGATTTCTCATTTTATTGATTTTCTTTCTATTCTTCAACATAAGTTTAATTGAAAAATGCAAAGCACTGAGAATTAAAATTGAAGTGCTTAACTTCGTAAATGATATTAACATTCTAGTCTACGACAGATTTATTGAAGAAATTTGCAGAATATTGAGCAAAGCATACAACATTTACGCGAAATGAGCTTGCACTCATGATGCAACATTTGCATCAGAAAAGTATGAGCTTACACATTTTACTAGAAAATCGAAGAGATTCAACATAATGACTAGCATATAAATAAAAAACTCAATTATCAAATCAAAATCAAACATACAAATTCTAGAAGTGCAACTGAACATGAAACTATGATAAGACGCGCATCTTCAACAAATAAAGATGAATCACGTCACAAGAATGCTGACACTTAATCATCTTGAAGTCTTCACATGAAAAGCTATCTTCACAAAAGTGAAATAAGTATACTCAGCAGTAATGAGATCAGAAATTGCATTTGAAGTGTCAATTTGATATCAGCGCGACAAGAAAGATGAATTGTTGAGCAAAGAATGCAGACTAGAAACACTTCAGAATCAGATTCTGTGTCATGTAGCAGAAGCATTTAAAAGAGTGAGCATTGAAACTTTAAAGACAGAAACATACATAAGTTTGCTACATGTTCATTTGAACATGTTACAAAATAAGATCACGTTACACAGTTGAGTTAATAATTGAACATAAAAGATCAGACAAGCATGCAAACTAATACACGTTCGTTTGACGAGAGTTAATCATGTCATTTTTCGCTTACTCGTCATCAAGAAAATAGTACTTCTGAATGTCTTCATTTAAGAAGATGTGAAGATACAGTTAAGATGTAGACGATGCATTCTCTTCTTCACAATGATTTCAACAAGTGATAGCATTGCAATAACGCAGTATCACAAAGATCAATGAAATTAATGATGAGAAAAGTACAGAGAACATGTTGCAAATATCAATGCAATCTCAGTACAAAGATCACATCTGAGCAATAAGATGATAAAGATGCGTGATGATTTTCAGAAAGCAGAAAGCATTCTTGCAATGCACATCAGAATTGAATGCATAGATTTAAATGCTTATCTGCATTCTAGAAACATTTCAGACATGAATAGCTTGCGATGCAACTGCAAATGAAGTCATTAGACAACGAAGCATGTACTCATGCATTGCTTAAACTGATTGCATTTGCAATCAAGAATGTTACAAAATGCTGACTTCTTGAACTATTGAATAATCATCATCATCACGAAGAATTTCAGAGCAATAGCGAAGATGATGATGAAAATGAAACTCTTGAAGCAATTTAAAGTAATTAAAACACTCGTTCTTTAACATGCAATCAATGTGAACAAATTTGATACATAGTCTCAAAACTCACTGTTTCAACTGCATGAAACAGTCATATAGACTACGAGTGATTTTCTATCTCAAAGAGTTTTGTTCACTCGATACAAATAGCATAAAGTTCTTCATGAGTCAATCTAATCAATGTCACAAGAATGTATAAATTTATTATTATTATTATTGATATCTTGTCAAATAACTCACAAGCTTTTACATCAAGATCTCGTTGAGTTTGAAGATTGTTTAAATCTTCTAGAAACATTTTTGAGTCTTGTTCAACTCAGTATTATAGTTGCTTTACATTTTTTATATTTCAGAGAATAGAAGCTTTCAGAAATTCATCAAGAGTCTGAGAATGAGACAAAGATTAACGACATTTTTGTATGAAGTTGATTCTAAGATATTTTGATATGCAAGATGATAGCTCAGAATAAATGATTAAATCTGCAGTGACAGAAAAATAAAGACTTTAATAACTTTCAAAGAGATTTTTCACAGATGATTGAGTCATAGCGAAGAATTGATGATCAAGCGAAGAGTGATGCTCAACGATATGTAGTGAGATCATAGTTTAAGTTGTTTAGTCTTCAAAGAAGAGTATTGTTGATTTGAAGAAGAATTTTTTTTTGTGATTCTTAAGCAATCAAGATCTTAATCTCTTGATTTTATTAATCGATTTGAATGAGTATATACTGAATAAGCTGTAGATTTTTTAGCAATCAAGATCTTAATTTCTTAATTCTATTAATTTCTTGATGTTGTTCTGTTTTTTGATGTCATTGATCATTAGATACACAAATTTCTTTATATTCATCTTGTTATCAGTTGAGTGAACTTGAATGAGTAATGAGATCAATATCATGTGATTAATGAATTTTTAAAGTAATGTTGAGATCATGTTTAGATATTCAATTTAATCATGTCGTGAGTGAAATGTTTGATTCAATAAAGATAGCTATAACTAAGATTTTAAGAATACAGAAGAAAGAAGATATAAAAGATAAGAAGAATACGCTTTATATAGTAGTTACTCAGATTTAACGCTAGTCTCAAAGAGAACATGTTGAAACACAAGAAAGATGTTGATTTGAAAGATGTTTGTGACACAAAGAAATGTATTTGTCATAGACATCTGTTAACTACTCATAACACAAAGAAGTGTGTTTATTTAAAAGACAATAGAAGCTGATTTAAAAGATGTTAAGAAAGAGAAAAGATGCTGAGTCATATCTGAGTCAAATCTGAGTCAGATCTAGATCAGATCTTGACTAAATCTTGACTAGCTTTAATCAATATACAATCAACTCACTAACATTAATTGTATAATGATTAGAATTAAATCTTTGATCTTATTCAATTCTGATGCATTCATAACACTCATTACTGTAGTACATTTTAACATTAAACTGTTGACATAAAATAGCTTGCTGATTGAGAAAAGAATACTTCGCTCGCAACATGATCTCATGACTATTGAAAAGTTGAGAAGAAAAAGAGATAACTGAAATTTCATGATTTCAGAAAGCATGCTGTATCTTGAGTTTCAAAGTTCTTTGCTCTGATTTCAAGACTTCATCTTGCTGATCAAGATTTACTTCAATTATGCAATTTAAATGACAAGTATCACATTCAAGAAAAATGCACTTATAAACAATTCAGTCTGAAGAAAACACAGATTCATCATTGCAATAATGTGCAAATCATTCTGATGTGATTCTTACTAATGCTGTTCATGCAAAGCTTTGTTAAAGTTCAATAAAATGAGTTCTGAATTCATCAAAATCAAAATGCATCTTTTTAATAAGTCTGAACTTGAAAATTCTTTGAAAAAGATTGATTAAATCAAAAAAGTAAAGATATTTCTTTATTGAATCTGCTGTTACATGTTTCTTCTGCTGTTTTGCTAAGAATGACATCTTGCTGACATTCAATGATAGCAAGACTCATTATAGTTGTAATTATAATAATCATTTCTTGATCTTTCGTTGTAGTGAAGCATAATTCTTGAGTAAATGATTGAGTATTGAATGAGATTTCAGCATGTGAAGAATCTCTTTCAGACTTGAGTACTGCATGCAAAAGATTTCAACTTTCTCACATCACAGATTAAAAGTTAACATGAAAGAGTTGAAATCTTCATCTTGAACTTGAAATTGTAATAGTACTTCAGACAAGTCTTGAAATGAATGACATGATTGAGAAGAAAACATAGAATTGAAAACTTCAGTAATTGATTTTGATATATTTGACAAATTCTTCTTGATGTCTTCATTGTTAATGATGTCATCAAACTCAATGATGAATTGAATGTTATCTTTATCTTATGATAGCAGTTTCAGAGCTTAATATTGATCTGTTAATTGCACTTTCTGAAGATCAATATTTTACGAAAGTTCAGTCTTGATATCTTCGTTTATTTCACTATCGAGTTTAACAATTTGATGAAGACAATTCTTAAAATCATCTACATTCTTTACAATAAAGATCAAATGATGTTTGTTTGATTCTATTTAAACAAATTAAAAGAGATTCATAATGATATTGTTTCAATCATTTGATCAGTCAATGTTTAGCAATGATTTGCAGTCGTTGTCACTATCTGAGAGTTTTGAAGATTTCAATCATTTGTTTTGAGATTCATAACTTGTAGAAATTGAAGATTGTAAAGATGCAATGCAAACAATTCACTCACTCATTCAATTGCATTTGCAATTTGTAAAGAATGACAGAGACAGATTTTAGCGCTTTTAACGATCAATATCTCAAATATTCATTTAATCTCATGTTTCAGATTTACGTCACTTTTAACTAATGTATATTCATAAAAGCATCAACATCTTTAGAACTTTTAAGAGCGCAATATGTTTATTTATCATTTGATTCAACAAATATGATCTTGATATTTGTAACGATTAAAGTCGTAATGTCAAATAATATCATTGAAGCATGTAATTCACTGTTATTTCTGCATGATCTTTCTTCATTAAAATCATCATCAACGATGAAGCTGTCAACTGCATAATTATCATACATTGCAAACCAACTTCTAATGTCACACAGATTATTCAAAGTGTTCAATGTATCTTTTGTTCTTTAATAATCAATATCATCATAAACATCTTGATCGTTTTTCTCAATATTGTCATTCTTTTCTTATTATGCATTCACATCACTTCTAGCACTATGTTCTTTCATGACAGCATTTGCAACATAAGCGCTTATGCATTCTTGAGCAAGATGTTTGAAGTGTTCAATCAATGCATTTGCATCACTATCAGTATCATGTTTTTTCATGTAAACACATGTGACAGAAGTGCTTTCGCAGTATGAAGCAAAATATTCACTTTGTTCAAATTATTTGATTATAGTGACTACTGTGCTTGAGTTCTATTCTTCTCTAATTTCTCTCTTTTTATGAATTATGTTCATGATGCTTTTCTTTCTTATCTTACACATGAAACTTTTATATTTCTTCTTATTGCTTAGAATCTTATCTGTCTTGTCTGCTTTATATCACAAACATTCATTCTTCTTCATGTTTAAAGCATCTCACAAGTTATTAAACTTTCATTCTCAGCTGATCTTAATCATTGTTGACTCAACATCATTCTATTGTGCTATCATAAACTCATATTCATCACTTTGCAATATGATACATGATTGATCTTTAGTTTGTGATGTAAAGTGAAATCTCTTGCTAAGAATTTACTTCTTGCTGACTTGAACATCATCAGTCAACGATTTATTCTCTGTGTTTGATTCAATCAATTTCTTCTACATAGCATCAATGATTGAAGATTTAATAATGAGTTGCAATACATACAGCTTTATTCAATAACAATGTAAAGTGAAATCTCTTGTTAAAAGTTTGCTTCTTGCTGACTTGAACATCATCAGTCAATGATTCATTCTTTATATTCAATTCAATCAATTTCTTTTACACAACATTAATGATTAAAGATTTAATTATGAATTGTGATATCTACAGCTTCATTCAATAATATTACATCAAAGACAAGTAATGTTAGTCTTGAAGATTGAAAGATGAAAATGCTTTCTGAACTCAAGAATGTTTTCTTATGACTTGTGTTTAAATCGAGTTGCACGTCATTTTCTAACTTGTATAATGAGAAATCATTAAGATAATTGATGTATACATTGAGTACAGCTTGAGTGTTCATAATTACTTCAATATCATTATTATTGATCTGTTGCTTAATATGACATATCAAAATCTTCAATATTGATTGTTAATGCTTGCAAGCTTGTTAATTTCATGTTGCATTGACACGCATTCATGTTGCTGCATGTTATCAAGTTCAGCTTCGCTTCAATCACTTTAGTCATTGATATATGCAAATGTTCACTTATTTCTCACATTCAATCTTTCAAACTTGTCTAATCTGTGCTTTTTTGATTCACATTCTTGTATACAATGAGTAATCATTGTCACTGTGATAAGAATGACATTAGTAGAAAGTGAATTAAAGAATATCTTTGAGTATTCTTGATATGCTATTTCATCTTTGACTTTGCAGTAAATCTTCTGAGTCAATATGTTTATTATGATTCTTGCGCAGAATCTGTCTTGAAAAGTCTTTTCATGTTAAACGATGTTGCAATCTTTGATTAGTACATATCTTTTCACATGCAAAAGTCATCATTATTTAACAGACTTTTTATCAAATTCTTTCGCTCTTTTTTTGTGAATTGCTTTTATCAATCATATTCACTTTCAACTATGATTTATACTTAACTCAGTACACTAAATCGTCACGCTTCAAAAATGTTGTACATCTATTTATTATGAGTCTTATTTGCAACGAAAGATCTGAGCATATTATCTTTCAAGTCTCTCTTGTCGTTGAAATGTTCTTTACTTCAGAATGTTTGTGATCTGACTTCTTGTTTAAATGATTTGTGATATTCTTTCATGCTTCTTTCATTAAATCATTAAATCATTTCTTTTTAAAGTCTGATCATGAACTGCTATTGCTATTAACATGATCACTCAATATTCACGTAAGTAGATAATGAGTACAAACTTCAACAATTGACTTATGATCAATGATGAAGTTGCATTTAGTTCAACGTGATATCTTTTTTCATAAATATGATGTTATTGATTTTCAGTCTGCATCATTAATGTCATCATCATCAAAATCAATTCTAGTATGTTTATTATTGATTAATTGAAAAGAATTAAGCTGTTTAATGTTACATATATCAAGTTTTTGAAATGTCGTGATGACTTTACAAAAGTACTTTCACTGAATGCTCTGATAACATTCAATTTTATCTTTTTTCAAATTAATTATTTATTCTTTTGAATTCTTAAGTGAGTTATTACTTTGAGAATGACACGTCTGTCTTCATTGAAGGCTTTTCTCACAGAATCATTATTGCTTGAGTCTGTTGTGATCTTATTGTCATTGTGAATCTCTATATGTTCAACTGCGCTGCGCTTTGATGATGATGATGTCTTAAAGTTGCTCATGTAATGATGTTTTTTCTGTAATATCACTTAGTATCTTGATAAACTCATCATCATAAAGATTAATGTATTTTCATGTTGCATTCAAGATGAAAGTCATTTGATGTGACTCAACAATGTATGATCATCAAGAAAATTTATGCAACAAATGATTGAGAAAAAGAATAAAAAAGAATGTCAGATTGCAAATGATTTTTTCTCATGATAAAAGAGAAATTTATCTTATTTCAAGCAAAAACAATCACAACGCACGCATCACAAATTTTGAAAAAGAGCATTACAAATAAGACAGAGTGAATCTAGAAGATGATTAAATGATGATGAATTGCATGAATTGCAGCAATGCTGATTTGAAGACGATTGCAAGTGACGTTGATTCATTGCAAGAAAACAGAAACATAAGATTGAAATGCTTATGTAATGATGAAGAGAACGTTGCTAACATTATTGATTTACTAATAAAGATATCAACGTTAGAGAAAGAGAAGAGCAAAGATCATTCATGAAAAAAGATAGCATTGAAGCTGATTCAATGTCTTTGACTCGACTCAGAAGAAAAACATCACACGAATCAGAATGTGTTCATCGCGAAGAATGTACAGAAACTAAAGACATCAGTTCAACTGCTTAACAAGCAGTTACATATACAGAGAAGCATACGTCTTTCAACGAAAATCACGTCATGAACGAACGTGACAAGAGAAGACATAGCGACGAAAGAGCAACGTCTCAAAGATGATCTGTCATCGCTTTGCAAAAAATGAGAAGTCATGATTAAAATAATGAACAGAAGAGAAATAGAAAAGATATAAAAGAAGTCAATTGAACAGATTTTACAAAGAATTGCAGATGTGTTGACAGATCAAAAAGATCTAATCATGTCACTTTGTAAGCTGAGTAGCAATGACATTTTTCTTCACGCAGTTAGCTCAGATGCTTGAGCAAATCTGAAAAAGACTCAGATATGAGCAAAAGAAATCACGAGTTCAACACATGTAACACGTTGAATCTTTGCAGTGCTGACACATGAAGTATACATTACAATAGACATGAACAATCAGAAAAAGATCATTGAAAGATTGATAAAAGATAATGCAAGACTTCATGAAGATCTGAAAGTTCTAAGAATAGTTTGACTCAAGAAGATAGCAGAAAGTGAAAAGACTCATTCATCACTCATTGTAGAGATCGCGATCAAAGCGATGATAAATCAACTAATGAACATGAGCATGCTGAACTCATATCAAGAATGTGCATGCAAGCTATTTGAAAAGAACTGTCACATTACACAGTGCTTCAGATGTCACAAATTTGATCACATGACTAAGTTCTGCAGAAAGAATCAGCGCTGTGAAAAGTGTGCAGACAAGCATCACATAAAGAATTGCGTGATGTCTTTGAATAAAAGACGTTGCATCAACTGCAACAAAAATCATGAACTCTGAAGATGCATCTGTTTCAAGTGATGACAGCAGATGAAACAAGTGTTCGAAATTTATAGAAATAGATTATTCAAATACTCTGAAATGTCTAAATATAATTGCACACTCTTCTTGCTGTCTCTGAACTATTTAGATTCAATGAACTCTTCAGATTCAACGAATTCTTTTGATTCAATGAACTTCTTGAACTCAGCAACAGTCATACTGAAAACACGCAGTTGAATCGCTGATGAATCAGCTTGACAGATAGTAGAAATCAAGAAGAGACGAGTCGATCTTTTTTCTTACGTGAGTAGTGACTCAGACGAGACGACATCTGAGCAGATTCAGAAACATTCAATCAGAAAGTGAGAAAAATCATTGATGATTGAAAGCATACAAAGAGTCTTCTCATTGCAGAGTCAATAACAGCTACAAATAACTTTATTATGAAACAGTCTTTTCTACAAATTCTACAGTACAACATCAGAAAATCATTAAGAATTCAAGAATCATTTCTAATTGACAAAGAAGTTCGCGAATTCAACATAGTAGCTATACAGAAGCAAGATCACAACAATAATGACTCACAGTCATTTAACTCAGCACACAACTTCTTTCATCTAATGAAAAACTCGTCATCTCAATCAAGAACATGCATATATGTTAACAAATGTTTAAAGCTCAATCAATGAATAATAGAAACAGCTGAGTCAGACATTTGCTTAATCAGAATATTAACTCGCAACGCAGATGATGAAACGCAGACGCTAAGACTTCTAAACGTCTACAATTCATGCTCATTGTTTACTACATTTACAGAGAAATCTTCAATCATTTCTCATTTGAACGAACTACTCAAGAATGACTGTGAACAACTGATCATAAAAGATTTCAATCTACATCATTCTCATTGAGAGAGATGAAGATGCTTCACTCGTCATACAATGATTGATACTTTGCTAAACATCATTACAAATGCAAGACTAAAATTATTGCTGAAATCAGATATCATTACTTGCGAAGCTCACAATCAATTTACGACGATTGATTTAGTTTTTAGCAGCGAAAAAATACACTTCATGACACGCAAGTGCAAGATATGAATCGATTTGCATCAGAGATTGAATCATCTTTTGATCATTACAGAGTTATGTTTATAAACAATCTCAGTGCAACTCTTGACTCGATGACTCTGAAAAAAATGAATACAGAAGTATTAAGTGCTTATCTGCAAATACATCTATCTTTGAAACACTCTCTAGATGACAAGACTATGATGAATGACAGAGTTTACAAGATTATCAGAGTGCTACAGAAGATCATTGAGAAATCTACTTTTTGAGCAAAGTCATCAAATTAAGTAAGAGACTTTTGAAATCAAAGCTGCTTCAAAGTAATAATGAAATCAAGATGACTGCAAATTATATGAAAAACATAAGATACATTAAAAGCATGAAATGAATATCTGAAGCACAACGATTATAAAAACAAGATTATTTGACAAATGAAATGCGCACACTTCAGATCACAAATGCATGAGTTAAGTGAAACATTCAAATCAATATGATGCTTTGCAAAACAAGCTAGAATTGAAAGTCAGCTATCTAAAAAGCTTTCTCAGTTTTCATCACTGAAGTGAAGTGACTTTAATCATATGACAACGACATTTAAGAAAAAAATCAAGATACTGTGAGAAAAGTTCTTTTTCTCATCTTCTTAAGTGAATGTCAACAACATCGCAGAGTCATTCATATCTCTGACAGTCTCATTCAATTTACGCATCATAAAAAATGAAGTGAAGCAGATAATCAGATGAGTAAAAGCAGACAAAGCATCAGACACTTCAGATATTTCAAACAGAGTACTTCAAGTGAGTCTTGCAGAACTGATTTCAGTATTGACGAGTTTATTCAATGCATGCATAATACACAAGTATCATTTGAAGCAGTTCAAAAAGACTCAGACAATAGTACTATGTAAATCAAAGAAAAGTAACTATATTGATTCAAAGATGTATTGACTCATTGCTTTGCTTGATATCATGAGCAAAGCGCTGAAGTCAATCATGATCAAAAGACTGAGTGACATAGTTAAGACTCATCACATGCTATCAAATGCTTAAATGAAAGTGAAATGCAAGTGATTCATGATCTCAACGTTAAATCTACTAATAGATCAAGTTCACATAGTGTGAGACTGTGAAATCAAATATGTGATCTTCATGCTAAGCTTAAACATCATCGAAGTGTTCAATTGAGTCTCACACATCAAACTTCTGCATATGTTAAAAATGAAAAGAATGTTAAGCTACATAATTAAATGAACACGCAGCTTTCTAAAGAATTGAAAGAAATTGCTAATATTCAATGAACAAACGAGTGACATACGCGAGATAAACGCAAACATATCGCAGAGATTTTTCATTTCATTGATTTTCTTTCTATTCTTCAACGCAAGTTTAATTGAAAAATGCGAAGCATTAAGAATTAAAATCAAAGTGCTTGACTTTATAAATGATATTAACATTCTAGTTTACAACAGATTCACTGAAGAAATTTGCAGAACATTGAGCAAAGCACATGATGTCTGCGCGAAATGAGTTTGCACTCATGACGCAACATTTACATCAGAAAAGTATGAACTTACACATTTCACTAGAAAATTGAAGAGATTCAACATGATGACTAGCATATAAATAGAAAACTCAATTATGAAATTGAAATCAGATGTACAAGTTTTAAAGATTAGACTGATCGTCGAGTCGAGTTTCGAGTTGACATTTTGAATTCGACTCGATTCGAAGTCGAGTTGCTCACATTTTCAACTCGACTCGAGTCGAATTGAGCATATTTTCAACTCAACGCGACTCGATTCGACTGAGAATTGAGTCAACTCGACTCGACTCGCCAAGAACTCGAGCTTGGCGTCAAGAGAGCTAAATATAGAAAATTTTCCGGTTTTTGACTTTTGCATTACCTTTTTGCATTACCTTTTGATAGAAAGTCATAAAGGGAAACATGAAGATCGTTTGATAGAGAGTCATAAAGAAAAACATGAAGATCGTTTGATAGAGAGTCATAAAGAAGAACATGAAGAACGTTTGATAGAGAGTCATGACGAGAAACATGAAGGGAAACATGAAGAGAAACATGAAGGGAAACATGAAGGGAAACATGAAGGGAAACATGAAGATCGTTTGATAGAAGGTCATGACGAGAAACATAAAAAGAAACATGAAGAAAAACATGAAGGGAAACATGACGAGAAACATGAAGGGAAACATGAAGAGAAACATGAAGATCGTTTGATAGAGAATCATGACGAGAAACATAAAGAGAAACATGAAGAGAAACATGACGAGAAAACATGAAGGTCGTTTGACTTTGATAGAGAGTCATGACGGGAAAACATGATAGAAAGCCATGAAGGAAAACCATGTAGGCTGTTCGACCAAGCTATTTACACCTACCTAATATCTTGTCGAATCGAGTCGAGTTTTCGAGTCGAGTTGTCGAGTCAAGCTTCTCAACTCGACTTGAGTGCTCGAGTTCAACTTCTCAACTCGACTCGACACTTTTTCAAAAAAATTTCAACTCGACTCGACGCGATCAGTCTATTAAAGATGCAACTGAACATGAAACTATGATGAAACGCGCATCTTCGACAAATAAAGATGAATCACATCACAAGAATGCTGACACTTAGTTGTCTTGAAGTCTTCACATGAAAAGCTATCTTCACAAAAGCAAAACAAGTATACTCAGCAGTAGTGAGATCAGAAATTGCATTCAAAGCATCAATTTGACATCAGCATGACAAGAAAGATGAATTGTTGAGCAAAGAATGCAAACTAAAAACACTTCAGAATCAGACTCTGCATCACGTAGCAGAAGTATTCAAAAGAATGAGCATTGAAACTCTAAAGACAGAAACATACATAAGCTCATTACATGTTCATCTGAACATGCTACACAACAAGATCACGTTACACAGTTGAATCAATGATTGAATGCAAGAGATCAGACAAGCATGCGAACTAATACGCGTTCATTTGACAAAAGTTAATTATGTCATTTCTTGCTTACTCATCATTAAGAAAATAATACTTCTGAATGTCTTTATTCAAGAAGATGCAAAGATACAGTCAAGATGCAGATGATGCATTCTTTTCTTCACAATGATTTCAACAAGCAATAGCATCACAATAGCGCAGTATCACAAAGATCAATGAAATCAATGATGATAAAAGTACAGAGAATGCATTGCAGATATCAACATAATTTCAGCACAAAGATTGCATCTAAGCAATAAGATGATAAAGATGCATGATGATTTTCAGAAAGCAGAAAGCATTCTTGTAATGCATATCAGAATTAAATGCATATCTGTACTCTAAAAATGTTTCAGACATGAATAGTTCATGATGTGACTGCAAATGAAGTTATCAGACGACGAAGCATGTACTTATGCATTGCTTGAACTGATTGCATCTGCAATCAAGAATGCTACAAGATGCTGACTTCTTGAACTATTGAATAATAATCATCATCACGAAGAATCTCAAAGCAGTAGTAAAAATGATGATGAAAACGAAGTTTTTAAAGCAATTTAAAGTGACTAGAACACTTGTTTTTTAACATGTGATCAACATGAACAAATTTGATACATAGTCTTGAAACTCACTGTTTCAACTGCGTGAAGCAATTGTATAGACTGCGAGTGATTTTTTATCTCAGAGAGTTTTGTTCACTCAATACAAATAGCATAAAGTTTCTCATGAATTGATTCAATTGATGTCACAAGAATTTATGAATTTATTATTATTATTATTATTTTAAGCATTAAGAATAATTCATTTAATCTTGATAAAAATTTATTGAATCTTTATTGATGTTGAATGAATTATACTTGTATAAACGAGATTTTCGCGTAAACAAGATTTCTGCGCACTTTAACCTAGAAAGATTAGCAACAGATAGTATTGAGTTTAGTGTGATAAAAATGACACTAATATAAATAGTTTTAGTTAGCGTGTGCAGAAATCTCGTTTGCGCGAGAATCTCATTTATACAAGTAAGTCTTGTCATTGATTCTTGAGATTTCTTAATTATGACATGATTTCATTATGTCATCTTATACTGAAAGTCTTGAACATGAACATGTTTTCTATGAGCATTCTACATAATTTCTTCAATGATCAGCTGCTTAAATCAAGTATCACAAGAAGTCTGAAATGTACAATCATTGTTTGCAGCAGATTGAATTGTAAAAAGAAAGTGAATAAATTCTTCTGCATGCATTTCTTTCAATACTGTTTTTCAGTCATGCTTATTACTGATATATATTCTTGCGAATTCAGCTCAATTGTATATCATTGTATCTGTGACACAGTCGTAATTCAGCTCATTCTCAATCAGCTTTATAAATTTATTGTATTTCATGTCATCAATGTAAATTGAGTTCTTCACTGATTTACGTTTAAAAAGATCTTATGATCTATAACATGTGCTATGATTGAGATCACGATTAATCTGTATTATGAAAATTTTGACTGATCTGACTGATACTGATTGAGATCTCTTGAAATCTCATTCATCGCAGATGACATAACTCAAGAAATGTGAGTGTGTTTTCAGTTGAAAAGATGATGAAGAATTATACTTGAGATTGTTTTTTTGTGTTTTTCTGACTTTGAGTCATTTTCTTACATTGTAATTTGATCATTGTGTCACAAACATTAACATAAAATCACTTCTTGATTTTATGACATCATTGAATATAATATGAAACTCATGATATATGACTTCAAATGTTGATCTGATGATTTCTTTTGACTTGTTTATATTTAGCTTTCGTTTTATAAGCTGAAGAGATTTCATCTGATTTTGTATTCACATCTTTAATTGCATGTATTCAGACTCATTAATGTTGAGTTCTTCTTTCACTTTGTTTATCAATCATTTGTAGTGTATATACTTTTTACATGACATTTTCAACAATGCATTCATTATACTAAAGAGAAGACTTGATGTTTGTTGAATATTTTCATGTCTGTAACTAATGATTACGCTTATCACAAAAAACTTTAACATCAACAATTCATAACTTCAGAATTTAATTAATATCATACTCGCTGCATCTTGTTCATGTAATAACTGATGTCAGCTTTCAATGATTCACTTACTGCTTAAGCTTTTAACTAGATCTATGAAATACATATTAATTATCTAAAGTCTACTACTGAGTTACTCACACTCTTTTATAATACAATCGCTCGCGATCATCAAGTCAGTTCTCTTTCAGATCAATTCATTAATACAGTTAACTTTGACTGACTGATTTCATGATATCAAATTTGTAGCTGATGATACTCTTGTGATAAGCAAAGCTTTGTTTACTACATATATTTCATAAGAACAAAGCTTTTATGAAATTAAACTCTGACTTTAATTTTCATCAATTTATAGTTGAGACTTCTGTTCATCAAGAAGAATTTGATTGAGCAAAGTCAAAAGATAATTATATTTCTTAATTGTTTAATCATGTAACATCATTGACTTCAATGATTCTGTATATACTTTGAAACATAAACATAATACATATACATTGTTTGATTTTTGTCTGCAATGAAATTGAATCAGTTTCAAATATCTTCAGCTTTCATATTTGAAGTAGTATTCTGCTACTTTTGTTTCTTTATACAAGAAATTCTTCTTGTATATTGAATTGTATAAATCTCAGTTGCTGAAGTTGTTAATGTAGAAGAACTTATTTTTATTCAATTCGCTAAAAATATCGTTTGCTGATACAACATGCACACTTTTCAGAATTGTATGCAAATGAAAAAATCAACTAACTTTGAAAGAATGAGAATTTTTGATGTTATCTTTAAATCAGTGCTTTATCTTAATCATTTCATGCATAATATGTTAAGTTTTCTCATTGCAAGATTTGAGTAGTTCGACAAGAGAATCATTGTGTCGTAGCTCATTATTCTTGTTGTCTTGATGCAATAAATTTATAATGAAAATAATAAGTTGTAATTGATTAGATAGTCAATCATTTAGCAAAGTTGAGACTTCAATCATTTCTTTTGATCTCTTCTGAATCAGAACATAGTCACGTCTTCAAACTTTCTTCTTTTTCTGTCAGTTCAATGAGCAGTATACTTTATCATCAACAAGATTCTCTAAGTCATTGATGTCTTTTTCATCTCATTTTCAACATTGAAGTGATTCATGAATGCTTACATAGTATGATCTCACTCATATTAAGTCTTTTTTCTTTTTATTTAACTTTCTATCTGATACAACTTTCTCATTGACTATGTTGTGATACTTGCGCATGAAGACTGTCAACATGTTAAGAAGCTTCTTTATGTTCAGAATTTCAATTAAGATTGATGCATGACATCATAACTTTAAATTGAGTTTTGTCTCTTGTATTTGATTACATTGTTCATGAATGAATGCATCTTGAATTTTATGAAAACTAAAGATACAACTGAATCATGTTATTATAACAGTCAATGCATGCTTGTTGATCTTACTTTGTCTTATATCTCTGTAAAGAAAAATATCTTTCATTGCAAGAAGATTCAGATGTTGAGTATTATGATGCAATAACTGTCTTTGAAATGTTTCTCATTTGTTGATGCAATCAAAAAAGATCTTTATTAAATGCTTATGTGTGATCTTACTGTGCTCTGTATTGAAATTATCAGCACTATCATATCTTCAAATCTGACTTGCATAATGTATCATTGCATGTAGTTTTGAAATATTGAAATGACCAATGTCTGTATCTGAATGCTCAGATTGCAAATGATGAAAAACATTCTTTAGCTTGTTTAATCAAAAAGCGTATGTTCAAGATATTGAAAAGTTTCTTCATCATGCAAATGATACTGAGCAAGTATCATGAAGTCTATCATTGTTTAAGCAAAGTGAATTATTACAGATGCTCTTGTGATTAGAAGCGATGCAATGATTGATATAAGCTGATATACAATCGACTTTTGATCTACATTAATTCATTACTTAATTGTACTGTACTTAACAAATCTCTTCATGTCTTTAAATGACAAAATGACGTGAAATCTTTGATTCAGCTGAGCTGTTTCTGATGCATCATTTAGAGCTAATCTGATTTCTTTTCTTCTTTGACTTGTACAAACATTCTCATTAATGATTTAACTGAGTCATAACATCAGATATGAGACAATTTTCTTAAATAGTTGATGTAACATGTTTATCATCATTGTTTTGTGAATATTGATAAACATATGTGATCATGCAAAGTTTTTCACTGAATGTATTCAAGCAGAATCATTCTTAATCATATTGTTTTTTCTTTGTTGTCTTTGTTAATTTTTAGTGAATGCATGCGTTCAAATTGATCATGTCTTGTCTAAATTTTCACGCTCATGAGATGATACTTGACAGATAGAGCATTGTTGATTCATCTTAATGTTTATAATTAATACTTATTTCTCGTAGTTCATCATGAATTCAATGATTATCAAATAACATTGTTTTATTTTATTGTTCATGCAAAGAATAGAAATGTCGTTTTTGAACATAGCTTCAATGACTGTTACATGTGAGATCATGTATTAATGCATGATGATATATGTTTAACATATGCTTGAGTATGATTAATAACATCATGTGTCAAATCTTTGACTTGATATCATCATTGTCATTGTCAATTATGAGAAGAAATTTCAGAAGAATCAATCTCAATCATTTTTGAGCATATCTTGTGTATTGATTTAAATTCTCTATCATTAAATATATAAATTATGCAGATAGATTGCTTTGATGCTCAGTTAAGACTGTCTTATCGATGAAAATTAACAGTGATATCATGATAGCATCATCAAAAAGCTTCTTCTGCATTTCTCATCATCAATTAGCAGTATGCATCTTGTTGTAAAAGCAAGACAATAAGTCGAGATCAGTCGTTACTATTCTGAGTGAGATAACGCGACTACTTTGATATCTGAGATATAAAGTAATTGCGTCAAGCATCTTTTATCAAAAGAGTAATATAGATTCTTACAGACTAAATTTATATCATTTTCGTCTGACATAAGTCAATAATAAAAGACGATCTATTGCAGATTTTGAGATAGAAATCGAAAGATTTCTACACTAAAGTTACTGTCTACGTGAAACGCTCTGAATAAAAGATTAAAGAAATATTTAAGCGATGTCAAGTGAATTTTTAGAAGTCAGAAGCTTGAAACGAGGAAAAATCTTTATGAAAAGAAGTATAAAGAGTCGCTTTATGCGCTTTTTCTTGCCTCGTTTCACGAATGATAACGTGAAACTCAGCAAAAGCAATATGTGATGATTGAGTTTACTAGATAAATAAATGAAATCTATAAAAGTGATATGACAATGTGATATTTTAAGCAGGCACAGAATGAGTATATATTATGATAGAGCTAATTATTAAGAAGTTTTCAATAATTTGAGAGAATTGATCAACTATAGAGAGTTTGTCAAGCATTGTCAAGTTGAGCACGACATAACTCATGACATATTAAGTCGAAGATATGACGTAGTCTAAACAATGTCTTGACAGAGTCATAAAGTTTCAAAGCTAACTCAGATCTGATCTTCAATTCAGTTTCTGACTTTAATCTCTTATCATGATGAATTGACTCATAGAGATTAAATCAGAGACTAAAGTCAGAAGCTGAATTGAAGATCAAATCTGAGTTAGCTCTGAAACTCTATGACTTTGTCAAGACATCGTTTAAATTACGTCATATCTTTGACTTAATATATCATGAATTATGTTGTGCTCAACTTGACAATGCTTGACAAACTCTCTATAGTTGATCGATTCTCTTGAGTTATCAAGAGCTTTTTAATAATTAGCTCTATCATAATATATATTCATTTTGTGTCTGCTTAAAATATCACATTGTCATATTATTCTTATAGATCTCGTCTGTTTATTTAGTAGATTTGATCATCATAGTTCTAATTATTTCAAATTCTTCTTAAAAGTGATGATTTAATATTTAAGCATGATAACAGCAACATAATTGCAACAAAGTTGAAATGATGATATCTTAATCTTATGAGACATCATATCAGAAAATGAATGTTGCATAATGAAATCAGAAAGTGAAGAAGCAGAAAATGAACTTTCTCTTGATATTGATGAACAGCTGACATAAGTAATGCTTCAATGTGATGAACTGCAAAAGAAACAAAAGTTAACAGCTATTCAATCAGAGATTGAGACTTTGCAAGTCATTGAAATGACGAAGAAAAGTTATTAAGTCTTCACTCAAGTTCTCATGAAGAATTTAAATGATCTACGCATCATCTTCATAATGTCGATGATGATGAAACGAAGTCATCACGAGATCATCTTGCAGAAGCGAAGATTCTCAATGTCTTTGAAGAAGTATCATGACAAAATCATAAAAGAACATAGAGAGTGAATTCGTGACATTAAAATCTTATTTTAAAATATTTCTTGATATTTTGAAAGTGATGAGAAAAAGATTTTGTACTGCATGATTTATCTGAAGAATGA
>JAABUV010000714.1_pt1 | contig 50539 bp, 45 predicted proteins | sample 5559971 | NCBI WGS metagenome assembly JAABUV01 (sample SAMN10711881, study PRJNA513362) | rock metagenome | isolation source: Antarctica rocks | place: Antarctica: Victoria Land, Knobhead nord | collected 2015-12-19 | reverse complement strand
CCGAACCTAACAGCAGGAGAACCAAAACACCCCCTTGACCCACACCCGCAGCACACGGGAGATATCCTTGGACCGGGTCACTTCTCGATGAAAACACCGGGTCAGGTCTCAGTGAAATTCAACAGTCGGGGCATACAGCGCGCCGCACAGCCCCGCCAGCCCGGCGCCGATACCGAAGCTGAGCGCATAAACCCTGCTGCGGCGAACGCCCAGGGCCTGCGCCATGGACGCGTTCTGCATCACCGCGCGGGCGTGCACGCCGAAGCGGGTGCGCATGAACAGCAGGTAGATGAAGGCCAGCACCAGCAGGGATGCGGCGAACAGGACCATGCGGTAGGTGGAAAAGCCGTAGCCGCCGACCTCGAACCCGCCGCCTGGCGTGCCGATCCCGGGAAAGGTCGACCCGACCAGGACCAGCGTGCCCTGGGTGGCAATCAGGCTGAGCCCCCACGTGACGAGCAGCGAGTCCAGCGGACGGCTGTAGAGCGGCCGGATCAGCACGACTTCCAAGGCCATGCCGATCAGTGCCGCCACGAGGGTGCCGCAAACCTGGGCGAGCGGCAGCGGCAGTCCGGCGTGGTAGCTGGCCGCGGTCACGTACACGCCGCACATGATGAACTCGCCATGCGCCATGTTGATGACCCCCATCATGCCGAAGATGATGGCGAGACCTGCCGCCGACAGGATCAGGAACGCGAACACGTCGGCGAACTGGTAAAAATACGAGAACAGGTCCCCCAGCATTCTGGTTTCCTTATATCTTGGGTAAATGATCCGGCGTGTACTGCTCCTTCGGATCGCTCTTGGTCAGGTCGCAGCCCACTTTGGACAGCCAATATGGTTCGATATTGCCGAAGTCTTTCAGGATATTGACCTGGTTCTGGGCATCGACGCCGATAAGCCGCATCACATGCGAGCAATGCTGGCTCTTCGGATCGATCACGATGCGGCCCTCCGGCGCGTCGATGCCTGCGTCGCCGGCGCGCATGACTCCGCGGATCGCATCCTTGCTGGTCGATTTCGCCCGCTCCACCAGCATCTTATACATGATGATCGCGACGTAGGCGTTGTAGCCCATGTCGTTGATGTAGACCTCGTTGGAGAACTTGGCGTGCCAGCGCTTCTTGAAGTCCTCGGCAGCTGGGGTATTCAGTTCCTCGAACCAGTTGGCCGCCGCGTACATGTCCTTCATTACGCCCGGCGGGAAACGCTTGTGCTCGAAGCCAAGCATGATCTTCACCGGGCTTGCCATCGGCAGGTTGACCCCGGCGGCGTTCTTCTGCTCGTAGAACGAACTCTGCGCTGCGCCGACATCCAGCATATAGAGCCAGTCCGGCTTGGCGCGTTGGATGTTCTGGACGGTCTGGGCGAACTGCGACACGCCCAGCGGGATGAACTCCTCGCCGACGATCTCGCAGCCCAACGGCTTGAGGATGCTGTTGCCCCACGCGGAGGACAGATGGCCGAAATTGTAGTCGGCGGCGATCGTGTAGACCCGCTTGCCGTATTTCTCGACCATCCAGGGCAGCAACGTCGAGAGCTGCTGCTCCGGCACCGCGCCGACGCTCAGCATGCTGCCGTCGCAGACGCCGCCTTCGTACTGGTTCGTATAGATGTAGAAGGCGTTCAGCCGATCCACGATCGGGCGCACCGCCTCGCGCGAGGCCGAGGTGATGCCGCCGATCAGCACATCGACCTTGTCCCGCTGCAGCACGCGCCGCGCGAACTCCTGGTAGCGGGCGTTGTCGCCCTGCGGGTCCAGGTGGATCAGCTCGACCGGCCGTCCCATGATGCCGCCGGCGGCGTTCACCTCCTCGACCGCCAATTGCGAACCGTGCAGCTTGGGCAAGCCAATGCTCGCGAGGTCGCCGGAAACATCCTCCAGCAAGCCGATCTTGATGGGAGCAGCGGCCTGGGCGAAATGCCCCAATCCGACCATCGGCACTGCCGCGGCGCCGAGCAGCAAACTTCTACGATTCATATGCAATCCCCTTGTTTACAGATGCCGGTGCTGGTTCAGCCGAGCGCCGGATGACGCTTGTGCCAGTCGGTCGCCTCTTGGAAGGCGTGGCCGGCTTGACAGAGCAGCGCCTCGGCCAAATGGGCGCCGACGAACTGGAACGCGACAGGGGTGCCGGCCTCGGTGAAACCGCACGGCAGGGTGATGGTCGGGCTGCCACTCATGTCGAAGGGACAGGTGAAGCTGAGCAGCGACGTCATCAGGGCGGCGTCCTCGCCCAGCGTCGCCATCTTTGCCAAGGTGGGGGAGGCGAAGCCCTGGGCAGGTATCAGCAGCAGGTCGATCGTGCGGAACAGCGCCGCGCCTCGGCCCGAGAAGTCATGCCGGCGGAGCATGATCTTCTGGTAATCCATGCCGGACAGGGCGCGGCCCAAGTCGATCACCCCGGACAGCGCCGGGCCATACTCGCCTTTGCGGGACGGATAGGTGGCTTCGTGCGCGACGGCGGCCTCGACGCCGCAGAGGGGAAACCAGTCCTGGACCATTTGCGTGACGTCGGGAAAGCGAACCTCGCGTATCTCGGCGCCGAGGGCGCGGACGGTTGCCACGGTCGCGACGATCGCGTGCTGCGTGGGCGCGTCGGCCTGCGCCTCGGTCCAGGCCGGGGCGATGCCGACCCGCACGCCCCGAAGCTCCCGGCCGATGCCGGCGAGATAGCCCGGCACCGGGTCTTGCAAGGCGGTCGGATCGTTCTCGTCGGCTCCGGCGATGGCGCCCAGCATGGCTGCGGCGTCCCGGGCGCTGCGTGCCATCGGGCCGATATGGTCCAGCGTCGCCGCCAGCTCGAATACGCCGTAGCGGCTGACCCGGCCCCAGGTCGGCTTCAGCCCGGTCAGCCCGTTTGCCGCGCAGGGAAAGCGGATCGAGCCGCCGGTGTCGGACCCGAGCGATCCGTAGCAGAGGCCGGCGGCGGTCGCCGACCCCGAGCCGCTGGACGATGCGCCCGACCAGTGCGCGGCATTCCACGGATTGACCGGCGGCGTCACCTGCGGGTGGTGGTCGGCATAGGCGCCCTCGGTGAGCTGCAGCTTGCCCAGTATGACCGCGCCGGCTGCTTCTAATCGGCTGACGACGGTTGCATCTTCCGCCGGCCGGTAATCACGATGCACGATCGTGCCCGCCGCGGTCGGCACGCCTCGCATCCAGCATAAATCCTTCACGGCGATTGGCGCGCCATGCAGCGGCCCCTTGATCTCGCCGGCGCGGATTTGTGCATCCGCGATGCGCGCCTGCTCCAGCGCGTGGTCCGGCAGCACCAGCGCAAAACTGTGCAGCGTGCCGTCCAGCGACTCGATGCGCGCGAGTGCGGCCTGCGTCGCCTCGATCGAAGACAGCTCGCCGTCATGGATTCGCCGGGTCAGATCCACCAGTTCCAAGAATTGAATGTCATCTGCCGCCATTTTCATTCTCCACTGGTAAGCAGCGCCACCGCCTGGCGGGCCCCCACGATCATACGCTCGCAGGATTGACGCAACCCGCTCGGTGCAGTGCAACCCTCATGCCGAGTGGCATCCTGATACTTGATCCAGCCGCTGCGCAGATCAGCGCCGGACATTCCCATCGTGCAGTTTCGATGCTCCATTAGGCGCGCGCGACCCTTGGTTGGCCCTTGGCGCGCGTTGCAGCCGGACAAGGAGGGAACCAGCCATGTCGCTTGAGGATCTGCACTATCTGCCGCTGCTCGACGTCTCGAAACGTATCCGGCGACGCGAGCTCTCGCCGGTCGCCGTGTTGGAGGCGACCCTCGACCGGATCACGCGGCTGGATGCGAGGGCGCGCAGCTATACGACGGTGGTGGCGGACCGCGCCCGTGCCGCCGCCGCGCGAACCGAGGCGGAAATCGCAGCCGGCTTCTGGCGCGGCCCGCTGCACGGCATCCCACTCGCGGTGAAGGATCTTTGCGAAACCAGCTTCGCGCCTACGAGCGGCGGCATGCCGATGCAGAGGAACTGGACGCCGGACCGCGATGCCACGGTCGTGCGGCGGCTGGAGGATGCCGGCGCGGTGATCGTCGGCAAGCTGAAGATGACCGAGGGCGCCTACACCAGTCATCATCCGGACGACTCCGCGCCGCTGAACCCATGGAATGCCGCGCACTGGGTCGGCTCGTCATCGACCGGATCGGGCGTTGCGACGGCGTTGGGCCTGTGTTTCGGGTCGCTCGGCTCGGACACGGGGGGGTCGATCCGTTTTCCATCGGCCACCTGCGGGCTCACCGGGATCAAGCCGACCTGGGGCCGGGTCAGCCGGCATGGCATCCTGCCGCTGGCGGCATCGCTCGATCATATTGGGCCGATGACGCGCAGTGCGGCCGACGCCGCGGCCATCCTGGGCGCGATCGCCGGTGCGGACCCAAACGATCCCACCGCGATCCAGGACCCGGTTCCCGACTACTTGGCAACGCTTGGCCAAAGCATCCGGGGAGTTACGATCGGGATTGACCGCAGCGACACCGGCGTCGACGGGGAGGTCGCCAAGACCGTGCGGGCCGCCGAGAATGTATTGACGGAACTCGGCGCTCGCATTCGTGAGATCGACTTTCCAGCGACCGACGCGCTGCTGCGCGGCTGGATTCCGTTCTGTGCCGTTGAGACGGCGATTGCGCACCAAGCGAGCTATCCAGCCCACGCCGCCGAATATGGCCCAGACCTCGCTAAGCTGATCGAGCACGGGCAGCGAATGACCGCGGTCGAGTTCGCCACGATCATGCACGAGCGATTGAAGTTCTCCGGACAGTTGGCTGCACTGTTCGAGGAAGTTGACCTGCTGCTCATGCCGACAATGCCGGTTCCGGTGCCAAGCCTGGAGCGCATGGCAGAATACGGACAGGACGATTCGTTGTTGTTGGGCCTGCTGCGCTTCACCGCCCCATTCGATTTCGCTGGAAACCCGACCATCACCCTGCCGAGCGGCATCGACGCGGCCGGCCTGCCACTCAGCCTGCAACTCGTCGGGCCGCACGCGTCGGAAGCGCTGCTATGCCGGGCCGGACACGCCTTCCAGCAACGTACCGACTGGCACACCCGGCGACCGCCGGGGTGGTAGGCGGTCAACATAGCAAAAGTGGCCGTCTGAGATCATGGCAAAGATTTTTGCTTATACCGAGTTCGGCACAAATGCTCATTCTGTCATCATAATTTTTGCAAACTGCCCAGAAGAATGACGTTAGTAATTTAACTAGGATATCTTACCAGTATCGAGCCGGAACTATGCTCTTGCCAAGCAAGGCGTCCCTGCACACGACCGTTTATCCCCTGTTAGTCTAAGGGCGGCGGGTTGCCCGTTTGGTTCATCAGCGACGACACGTCCGATCACCGCGCTGCGTCTGGACAAGCCTCTGCAACAACTCCACAGCCGCAGGTCTTGCCGCCCTAAGCAACATGAGCATGGATGACGCGCTCACGGCTCATGAGGCTCGGCGCGCCAGGTTAGACGCCGTTCGCGCCGTATTGCGGCGTTCGCAATCGGCGTGACATTGCCGGACGTGACGTTGCTGGAAACGTTCGAGTTGCCGGAAATGGTCAAGAATTCAGCATAGTCTGCCTTTGCGGCGGCAATACGCCTATTATAAGTCAATTACATGAAATTGGCTGCACGCGATATTGTTCGCTGCAAGCTTGCGCTTAGTACGAAGCTCAATCGGGCACCGCGATACAATAGGGCCCTCGGCGTTATTTTGGTTTGATCAAGAAACAACTTGTTGTGACGCGCCTGGCGCCTGAACTCGATGGGATCACCAAGACCTTTGCCGGCCGGACGGTACTCGACCGCTTGTCGCTCTCGGTCAGCGCCGGGGAATACGTCACCACGCTGGGGCCGAGCGCCTCGGGCAAATCCACCATCCTGCGGATTATCGCCGGATCCGATTCGCTGGACGACGGCAACATGCGGGTCGACGGCCGCTCGATGCAGGAATTGCCAGCCCACGAGCGCGGCATCGGGTTCGTGTTCCAGTCCTTCGCGCGGTTCCCCCATCTCAGCGTCGGCGACAACGTGGCCTTCGGTGTGCGTCATCGCCAGCACGACCCAGTGACCGATGCCGCCGAGATCGATCGTCGTATCGCCGACGCGTTGAAGCTGACCGGCCTGCAGGGGCTCGGCGGCCGCCTCCCATCGCAGATTTCCGGCGCGCAAAAACAGTGCATCGTGCTGCTGGACCCAGCGAGCTGGCGGCAGCATGCCCGGCGGGCGCGCGAGCACGATAAGCGGAGAGGGCGGAAGAAAGGCGACTTCGAGGGTTCAATTACCCGGAAGCGGACAGTCCGCTCTCGGCCAGTTCGAACCTTGAAAGTGGGCGAAACACCTGCCGATCGACGCGCCGGTCGCCGCAGTCGCTCATCCTGCCGGCATTTAAGCATAATGGCCTCCACGATTACCCTCCTCATGCACGGGATTGGTGCCGCTGGACTGGACGACCCGGCGTGGATGCGTCGAACTCGCTCGGTTCAACAAAACCCTAAGAGGCCGTTTCAGAATCAGGGCGGAACGTTTGTCGGGAGGGGTTGGATGGCCGGGCCAGATGTGATTCCGGTCAGGTGTTCGAAGCCTTGCCGGAGACCTCATGTGGACGCCGACCACCCGTGTGCAGCATAGCCGCGCGGGCCTACGCTGTGGAAGTGACGTGACCGACGCCGAGTGGCTGATCCTCTCGCCGTTCCTGCCGCCCCCGAGTGATTGCGGCTGCCCGCGCAAATGGGAGATGCGGGAGATCATCAACGCCATCTTCTACGTCCTGCGGGGCGGCATTGCCTGGAGCCTGCTGCCCAAGGACTTCCCGCCCGCTTCCACGACCTATCGCTGGTTCGCCCGGTTCCGCGACGACGGCACCTGGGAGCGGATCAACCACCACCTGGTGATGCTTGACCGCGAGCGTGTGGGACGCGAAGCCAGCCCGACCGCCGCCGTGATCGACAGCCAGAGCGTCAAGACGACCGAGAGCGGCGGCATTCGCGGCTACGACGCTGGCAAGAGGATCAAGGGCCGCAAGCGCCACGCCATGGTGGACACCGACGGTCGGGCGCTCAAGCTGCAGGTCCATTCCGCCGACATTCAGGACCGCGACGGGGCCGGGCCGCTGCTGCGAGCGTCGCGGGCGAGCTGGCCGTTCGTGGCACTCGGCTACGCGGATGGCGGCTACGCAGGCCAGCGGGTCGCCGATGCCAGTCCAATCCGCATCGAGGTGGTGCGCAAGGCCAACAACCAGGTCGGATTCGCCGTCATCGCCCGGCGCTGGGTGGTCGAGCGCTTCTTCGCCTGGATCAACCGGAACAGGCGGCTGGCGAAGGACTTCGAGGCCACAATCGAGAGCGTCGAAGCGTTCCTCTACGCCGCCTCAGCCGTGCTGCTGCTACGAAGGTTGGCCCGTTGATGAACCGATCCGAAATGGACTCTAAATTAGACCGGGCCTTTACGTGCCAAGACGACACGCGCTGACGACATTCCAGGATTAGCCGACACCACTCTTTGCGGAGCGGCATGAACACCTTCGGCGGTGTGTCGCGTTTGCCGGTCTGGTTTAGATCCCGCGGCAGTTTCTAAGGCAGTCAGCGCTGGCGCATACCTGCGAAATGTCCTCCAGCGGTTTGTCGCCCAGACGAGCAAGCCCTCGTGGTGTCCTTAACCATTTTGTTCACCTCCGGCCGCGTGCGCAGAAATTTCAGCCAGTGACTGACGCATCTAAGGCCTTGAAGGCGTCCTGAGACGTAAACGACGGGCACGCGACCCGAATGGCTCCGACGCTCAAAAGGGCATCTGCTGCGGATGCAGCGCCGCAAGGCAGTCACCCGCCTCGGTGAACAAGTAGCACAGCGCCCCACGCACGCCCACCTCCACGGCCGCCGACCGGGTGATCTCGCCATGGCCATGTGTCTTGACGTTGAGCGGGGTGCCGTTGGCCAGAACCAAATGGGCCAGGATCTCGCCGCCAAGATGCTCGACCAGTTGCACCTGCGCCGGCAGCGTCGCATCCGGAGCGCCGCCGGGAGACGCGCCGATGCCGAGGTGCTCCGGACGCATGCCGAGAGTGACCGCCTGGCCCGCAGCGATCCCCTCGCCGGCGACCGGCACCAGCACCGTCCCGCCGCCCGGAAGCGCCACCGTGACGCCGCCGGGTCCGGCCGATTGCACGGTCGAGGGCAACAGGTTCATGCGCGGCGAGCCGATGAAGCCGGCGACGAACAGGTTGCGCGGCTGGCGGTACAGCTCCAGAGGAGCGCCGATCTGCTCGACCCGGCCTCGGTTGAGCACGGCGATACGATCCGCCATGGTCATTGCCTCAACCTGGTCGTGCGTCACGTAGATCATGGTCGCGCCGAGCCGCTCGTGGAGGGCGACGAGCTCGACTCGCATCTGCACGCGCAATTCGGCGTCGAGGTTCGAGAGCGGCTCGTCGAACAGGAACGCCTTCGGGTCGCGCACGATCGAGCGGCCGATCGCGACGCGCTGGCGTTGGCCGCCCGATAGCTCGCGTGGCCGCCGGTCGAGCAAGTGGCCGATCTGCAAAACCGCGGCGGCATCGCGCACGCGGCCGGCGATCTCGGCTGTCGGCATCTTGGCGACCTTCAACCCGAAGGCGATGTTCTCGCGCACCGTCATGTGCGGATAAAGCGCGTAGGACTGGAACACCATCGCCACGCCCCGGCGCGCGGGCGGCCACCGCGTCACGTCCTCGCCGCCGATCGTCACGCGGCCGGCGCTTGGCTTCTCAAGTCCGGCGATGCTGCGCAGCAGCGTGGATTTGCCGCAGCCTGACGGGCCGACGAAGACCATGAACTCGCTATGGCGGACCTGCATCGAAATGTCGTTCAGCACGGCGGTCTCGCCGAACGTTTTCTGCAGGCGATCGATCCCGACCTCGGCCATCGTGTCCGTTCTCCCTTAAAGCCTGCACGGGCTGCCGGCGTTGACACTCCCCTACACAGATGATCCAACAACAACAATTGCGTGGTGACGGGAACCGCGGCGACAGCATCAATCCGCCTCGGACGCGACGATCGCACCGGGCGTCTCTGGGAGGGGAAAGCGATGAAGGCTTGGGGTTTTGCGATTGCCACGGCGGCGGCGCTGTGCGCCGGTGGGCAGCAGGCGCGAGCCTGGTCGCTCAGTGAGGCGGCGGCGCCCTACAAGGGCACCTCCATCACGGTCGTCGGGCTGGACCGCCCAAGCTACAAGATCGCGCAGCAGCTCACGCCGCAGTTCGAGAAGGCGACCGGCATCCACGTGACGTGGAACATCTTCCCTTACGAGGACACGCTGAAAGAGGAGACGCTGAACTTCGTCTCCAACAGCCAGCAGTTCGACGCCATCCTCTCGGACGTGGTTTGGCCGGTGAATTTCGCCGATCCCGGCTGGGTGCTTCCGCTTACCCAGTTCACCGGCGACGCCAAGCTCGCCGACCCGGCGATCGACCTCAAGGACTTCTTTCCAGTATGGCTCGCCAGCTTCACGGTGAACGGCAAGCTGTACGGGCTCCCGTTCGATTCGTACGCGGGCCTGCTGTACTACAACAAGTCGATGCTGAAGGCCGCCGGGTTGGACGGTCCGCCCAAAACCTGGGACGAGTTGGGACAGGTCTATGCGCCGAAGCTGACCGACAAGGGTAAGAACATCTACGGCTACGTGATACAGTCGGCGCGCGGCGAAACCCAGACGGCCGACGCGTTCGCGCGTTTCCTATGGCCGTGGGGCGGGCGATTCCTCGACATCGCCAACAAGACGATCCAAGTGAACGATCCCAAATCGGTGGCGGGCATCGAGTTCCGGCAGGCGCTGCTCAAGAACATGCCCGACGGCGTCGTCGCCGACGACCACACGCAGGCAGTTGCGATGTTTGCGCAGAAGCGCGCCGCGATGATCACCGAATGGTCCGCATTCTACCCGACTCTGGCCGCGTCGTCGCTGGGCGCCGATCTTGGCATCGCGCCCGAGCCGAAGGGGCCGGACGGCGCCTACGCGGCATTTGGCGGGTTCTCGTACATGGTGAGCGCCCAAATCGACAAGAAGCACCAGGACGCGACCTACCTGTTCATCCAGTGGCTGACCTCGAAGGAGATGGCGAAGCCGCTGATCGAGGGCGGCGCGGTGGTGGCGAGGCAGGGCGCCGACACGGACCCGTCGGTGCAGGCGAAATTCCCGAACCTCGCGCCGATGGTCGAGACGTGGCGTTCCGCCGTGGTCCCTGATTGGCGGCCGCAGCTCGAGTGCTATCCCCGGTTCTCGGACATCGTCTCGGACTGGGGCTCGCGGATCGAACTCGGGCAGGTCGCGGTTAAGCCGGGCCTGGACAGCATGGCGGGCGACCTCGCCAGCTACATGAAAAGCTCGGATTGCTGGGGCAAGAGCAATGACCCGGAGAAGGCGATGGCGCTCTACAAGTAGGATGGCCAACGGATCGACAACACAGGGTGATTGACGCCGCGGACCATGCTGCGCCTCCGATGGCTCCAGCGCCTCCTTCCTGGTTGGAGGTGCTGGAGCCGTGGTTCTTCATTGCGCCGTCGGTCATCCTTCTGCTCGCGATCGGCCTGTATCCGGTCATCTACACCCTCATTGCGTCACTGCAGATCTGGGTCATGGGCATGGCCCCGCCAGCGTTCGGCGGCCTGCAGAACTACGCCCGCGCCTTCACGTCGAGCGACTTCGGCGGCGCCGTGCTCCGCACGCTGGTCCTGATCGCGGTCACGCTGCCGATCGAGCTCGTGCTCGGCATGCTGATCGCCCTCGCCCTCGACTCGCCGCATCTGGCCGTGCTGCGTCGGCTGCTGCAGGTCTGCCTGGTCATCCCGATCGCGATCACCCCGGCGGTCGTGGGCCTGCTGACGCAACTGATGTTCAACGAGCAGCTTGGCATCATCAACTACTTGCTCGGCGTCATCGGCATTCCCGCCATCGATTGGCTCGGCCGGCCGACGGCGGCGTTCTGCACCGTGCTGGTGGTGCAGGTCTGGGAGTGGACGCCGTTCGTGGCATTGGTGCTGTCGGCGGCGCTGTCCACGGTGCCCAAGGATATCGACGAGGCGGCGATCCTGGAAACTGAACGCTGGTGGCCCCGCTTCAAGGGCGTGCAGCTGCCGTTCATGTGGCCCGGCATCACCGCGGCGCTCGTGTTCCAGACCGCGTTCACGATCAAGGAGTTCGACATGATCTACACGATCGAGAAGGGCGGCCCTGGAACCGCCACCGAGACGGCGGTGATGCAGATCGAGCGCATGGCGTTCCGCGGCTTCGACGTCGGCCTGGCGTCAGCGGAGTCGATCCTGATGCTGGTGCTCTCGATCATGCTGGCCCGGGTCTACATCCGCGCCTTCTACCGGGAGATGGACTGAGGTGCTCGATGCGCGCGCCGGGCTGCTGCGGGCGTTGCAGGCGCTGGGCCTGGTGTTGGCCCTCGTCGTCATCCTGTTCCCGATCTACTGGATGGTGGCTGGCTCGCTGAAAACCGAGGACGAGCTGTTCGCGATCCCACCGCTCTGGGCCTGGACGCCGACGCTGGCCGCCTACACGGACGCGATCGAGAACTCGAACGTGCTGGCGACGCTGCTGAATTCCCTCATCGTCACCGTGTCCGCGGTGGCGCTTGGGCTCGTCGTTGGCGCGCCAGCCGCGTACGGCATCGCGCGCTACCGTTTCCGCGGGCGGAAAGACGTGTGGTTCTGGTATGTGACCAACTGGATGCTGGTGCCGGTCGTCGTGCTGATCCCGTTCTACCTGACCGCCTCGAAGCTGCATCTGATCAACAACCTGATCGTGCTGATCCTGGTGTACCAGGTGTTCATCGTGCCGCTCGTGGTCTGGCTCCTGGTGGACCAGTTCAGCTCGGTGCCCATCGCGCTCGAGGAAGCGGCGCAGCTCGACGGATTGAGCCGCATCGGCATTTTCCTGCGCATCGCGCTCCCGTTGGTGAAACCGGGCATCGCGGTCTCGGCCATCCTCTCCGGCATCTTCGCCTGGAACGACCTGCTCTACGCCTTTATCCTGACCCCTTCGCCGGCGTCGCGCACCGCGCCGACCATCGTCCTGTCCTATCTCGGCGGCTACGTGGTGCCATGGCCGAAGGTGATGGCGAGCGCCACGCTGGTCTGCGCCCCCGTGATCATCGGCGGCATCATCGTGCACAAATACATGGCCCGTGGCCTGACCATGGGCGCCGTCAAGTGAAGGCCGGGACCCCACTCGAAGGGCGTCGCGCGCTGGTCACCGGCGCCGGCAAGGGCATCGGGCGCGAGACCGTCCGCCGCCTCGTGGCCGACGGCGCCACGGTGGTCGCTCTTAGCCGCAAGGCGGACGACCTCGAAAGCCTCGCGGAGGAGTGCGGCTGCGAGACGATCGTCATCGACCTCGAAGATTTGGAGGCAGCGGCCGAGGCCGTGTCGCGCGTCCTGCCGATCGACCTGCTGGTCAACAACGCCGGCATCACCAACCTGCAGTCCGCGCTCGAGACTACCATGGCGAGTTTCCGCTCGTTGCTGACGATCAACACCATGGCGCCGTTGCGCCTCGCGCAGGTGGTTGCGGGCGATCTCATCCGGCGCGGCCAGCCCGGCGCCATCGTGAACGTCTCGTCGATTGCCGCGTCCACCGGGTTTGAGAACCATGCGGCATATTGCGCGTCGAAGGGCGGCCTCGACGCGCTGACCCGGGTGCTCGCGGTCGAACTCGGACCGCACGGCATCCGCGCCAACACGGTCAACCCCGTGGTGACGCTGACGCCGATGGGGCGGGCTGCCTGGGCCGATCCTGGTAAGTCTGCCGGCATGCTCGGCCGAATTCCGCTCGGCCGCTTCTGCGAGTCCACCGACATCGCTGGCGTGATCAGCTTCTTGCTGGGCGACGATGCCGCCATGATCAACGGCATCTCCGTCGATGTCGACGGTGGGTTCCGGATTGGTTAGAGGCGTCGGGCGGCCGCGGCTGCGAAGTCGCCGCCGCGCAATGAATAACTTCATGGTGACTGCAGCGCAGACGGCGGCTGCCAGCCCGGCGATGACCCGAGCCCGTAATTGCGCTTCCGTATTTTCGGCGATCCCCGGGAACAGGCCGCGCAACTCGACGGCAGCCGCCGTCTCGCCTTTCTGATCGACGGCGGTTGGGAATGCGGCGACCTCCGCACCAAGGTCCAGGACCGTGAAGCTCTTCGCCTCGCCCGGGCCCTGTCAAAGGCAGACATGCAGCCACCTGTCCGAAAATCGGGACCACCTCAATGAGCATCGGCGTCGGCTTTTGCAAAGTCTCTAAGGACTTCGGCTCGATTCGAGTGCTGCACGGCGTCAGCTTCGATCTAGCGCCGGGCCGGATCTATGGGCTGGTCGGCGAGAATGGAGCCGGCAAGTCCACCCTGATGAAGATCCTTGGCGGGTACCAACAACTCACTGCTGGCAAAATACAGGTGAATGGGGAGACTCGGACGTTCGAAAGCTCGCGCGATGCCGAAGCCATGGGCATCGTTCTCATTCATCAGGAATTTAACCTCATCGAAGAGCTCACCATCGCGCAAAACGTCTTCCTTGGCCACGAAATGAAAAAAGGATGGTGGCTCGACAATGCCAAGATGCGCGCTGAAGCCACACGAGTGCTGAAGCTAGTCGGCCTGGCAAAGGATCCGGATACCCCTGTGAAGCGCTTGATCGTAGCTGAGAAACAACTCGTCGAGATTGCAAAGGCGCTCGCGCGCAACGTGCGATTGCTGATTATGGATGAGCCTACTGCCACGCTCACGCCTGGCGAGACCGAAATCCTGTTTCGGTGGGTGGCCCAGATCAAGGCGGATGGAGGAACTATCATCTACATTTCGCACAAACTTGACGAGGTGGAACGGATTACGGACGAAGTAATCGTCATGCGCGACGGACGTTTCGTCGCGCGCGCAGCAACGCGTGACGTCACGCGCCACCAGATGGCAAACCTGATGGTCGGACGAGAGATGTCGGATCTATTTCCACCGAAGGACCCGATGCCGGCTGGCTTGGTTCCACGCCTGAAGGTGCATGGATTGACCGTGCCAGGATGGGCCGCCGATATTGAATTTGCAGTGCAGCCGGGCGAAATCCTCGGCTTTGCGGGCTTGATCGGCGCCGGCCGGACGGAACTGTTCGAGGGCCTACTCGCGCTGCGCCCACGATCCGTCGAGCGTATTGAGATTGACGGCGTTCCCGTCAATATCCGCAGCCCACGGGAGGCAGCCGCGCAAGGCCTTACCTATCTGAGCGAGGACCGAAAAGGCAAAGGGATACATGTCGCTTTCGGCCTGCGGGAAAATCTGACGCTCATGGCGCTGGAACGCTACGCGAAGCCTTGGCTGCAGCCTCGGGCTGAGCGTGACGCCCTGCGGACGGCGGTGCAGCGGTTTGGCATCCGCACTGGCTCGCTTCACGCCCGCGCTGGCTCCCTATCGGGGGGCAACCAGCAGAAGCTGGCGCTTGCGAAGGTGCTGCATCCCGAGCCGAAAGTCGTCGTACTCGACGAGCCGACGCGGGGCGTCGACATAGGCGCCAAGCGCGAAATCTACTTGCTTGTGCAGCAATTGGCGCGCGGCGGCTGCGGAGCGATCGTGATTTCGTCGGAGCTGATGGAGTTGGCTGGCCTGTGCCACAGGGTTATCGTGATGCGCGCAGGTCGCATGCAGGCGACAGTCGACGCCCACTTGTTGACCGAAGAGGAATTGATCGCACATGCGACTGGCACAAAACATTAGATCCGTCGGCAGTTCCTCAATATTTATGCGGCTACATGGCATAGGGCCATTGTTTGGCCTAGTGCTGCTGTGCATTGTAGGTGCGCTGTTGAACAGCGATTTTGCATCCTTGGATAACGCGAGGAACGTGCTGACCCGCACGGCCTTCACGGGCATCATCTCAGTAGGCATGTGCTTTGTCATCGTTTCCGGCGGCATCGACTTGTCTGTCGGGTCGATGGCGGCATTGATTGCCGGGCTGGTGATTTTGTCGATGAATACTATGGCCGACTGGGCGATCCCACCAGTGCTGGCCGTCGCGGTCGGCATGGGTGTCGCTGTATTGCTGGGTGCCCTGTTCGGGCTTGTGCACGGCCTGCTCATCACGCGTGGGCGCATTGAGCCGTTTATCGTGACATTAGGAACGCTGGGCATATTCCGCGCATATCTTACCTACTTCGCCAACGGCGGTGCGATCACGCTCGATAACGCGTTGTCAGATATGTACAGCCCTGTGTACTACACTGATCTGCTCGGGATTCCGTTCCCAGTTTGGATGTTCATGGCGGTTGCCGCCGCGGGCGTGATGGTCTTGAACAGGACCACCTATGGCCGCTATGTCCAAGCGATCGGCTCGAACGAGCAGGTCGCGCGCTACGCCGCCGTCGATGTCGACCGGACCAAGGTGATCACCTACATGCTATTAGGCGTGTGCGTCGGCCTCGCGACGCTGCTCTACGTGCCGCGGCTCGGCTCGGCTTCGCCCACCACGGGGCTATTGTGGGAGCTGGAGGCCATCGCAGCGGTGATCGTTGGCGGCACGGCGCTGAAGGGCGGCACGGGCACGATCCTCGGCACCGTGATAGGGGCCGTGCTGCTTTCTGTTATCGGCAACATTCTGAACCTGACCAGCATTATCAGCGTTTATCTCAACGCAGCAGTCCAGGGCTTCGTCATCATTTCCGTTGCGTTTTTTCAAAGACGCAGGTGACCTTCGTTCGAACTACGCCAGACCGAGCGATGTTTCGTGAATGGCTTACAGGGAAGGAAACGGATATGGCATGCCTTACTCGACGGCTCGCCCTCACGGGGGGCGTGGCGCTGTTGGCGGCTCCGGCCGGCGCACTGGCCGCAAATCAGGTCAATCTCGGCGTTGCCATACCGACGGCAACGCACGGCTTCACCGCCGGCATCGTTTGGTGGGCCAACAAGGCCAAGGCAGACTTGGAGAAAGAGCACAGCGACCTCAGGATCACCATCAAGACTGCCGCCAATGCCGGCGAGCAAGCGGACCAGCTGCAGGACCTCGTCACAGCGAACAAGATCAACACGTTGGTCATCTTTCCCTTCGAGTCCGCGGCCCTCACGAAGCCGGTGGCGCAGGTAAAAGCCAAGGGAGCATACGTTACGGTTGTGGATCGAGGTCTCACTGATACCAGTGCACAGGATGCCTATATAAGCGGTGACAACACCGCGTTCGGAAGAATTCCGGCTGAGTACATTGCCAAGACACTCGGCGGCAAAGGTAACGTGGTTGCCTTGCGCGGCATTCCGACTACCTTGGATAACGAGCGCGTGGATGCGTTCAAGGCAGTGCTGAAGGACTACCCCGGCATCAAGCTGCTGGACGCCAAATATGCCAATTGGAACCGTGACGATGCCTTCAGGGTCATGCAGGATTACCTAACTCGCTTTAAGCAGATCGACGCTGTATGGGCCGCCGACGACGACATGATGGTGGGTGTGCTTAAAGCGATCGAGCAGGTTAAGCGCAACGACATCAAAATTGTGTTTGGAGGCGCCGGAGCAAAGGGGATGGTCAAATTGGTAATGGACGGGACAGACCCACGAATCCAGGCCGACGTGTCCTATTCCCCGAAGTTTATCTACGATGCCATCAAGCTTACGGCGGAAGCACGTCTGAAAAGCGAGAGGCTGCCACCTACAACGATCGTTCCTTCGGTGCTGATCACCAAGGAAAATGCCAAGGATTTTTACTTTCCGGACTCTCCGTTCTAACGCCAGCCCGTGTCTAACGCTGGCCATTGGGCAGCGGGCGTTCGAGATGAAGGAGAAAGCAATGGAAATGATGCTGGCGCTGAACGGACCGGGCGGCGCCGCCCGTCATCTATGTCGGGCTGGACATCGTGACAATAGCGAGCGCGGCGCCATTCCTGAGCTGGTCCTAGCATGAAGACCATCAAAGGCCCGGCCATCTTCCTGGCGCAGTTCGCCGCCGACACGGCCCCGCACGACACCCTGCGGGCGATTGCGCGCTGGGCAGCGGGACACGGCTACAAGGGCGTGCAAATCCCAAGCTGGGACGCGCGGTTGTTCGACTTGGCCCTCGCCGCGCAGAGCCGGACCTACTGCGACGAGGTGCACGGCATCCTAAGCGATGCCGGGCTGGAGTTGACGGAGCTTTCGACCCATCTGCAGGGGCAACTCGTCGCGGTGCACCCGGCCTACGACCTCGCGTTCGACGGGTTCGCAGCGCCCGAACTGCGGGGTAGCCCCGGGGCGCGCCAGGTCTGGGCCGTCGAGCAAATGCGCCTCGCCGCCCAGGCTTCGGCAAATCTGGGGCTGGTGGCGCACGCCACGTTCTCCGGCGCACTGGCCTGGCCGTACCTCTATCCCTGGCCGCAACGCCCGGCCGGCCTCATCGAGGCGGCATTCGACGAGCTGGCAAAGCGCTGGACGCCCATCCTCGATGCCTTCGACGCGGCGGGAGTGGATGTCGCCTATGAGATCCATCCCGGTGAGGACCTGCATGACGGCGTCACGTTCGAGATATTCCTCGACCGCGTACACAACCACCCGCGCTGCAACATCCTGTATGACCCGAGCCACTTTCTGTTGCAGCAGCTCGACTACCTGGCGTTCATCGACATCTACCACGAGCGCATCCGCATGTTCCACGCGAAGGATGCCGAGTTCCGGCCGAGCGGGCGGCAGGGTGTCTATTCCGGCTACCAGCCCTGGGCACAGCGTGCCGGGCGGTTCCGGTCGCTGGGCGACGGGCAGATCGACTTCGGCGCGATCTTCAGCAAGCTTTCGCAATACGGTTTTGACGGCTGGGCGGTGCTGGAGTGGGAGTGCTGCATCAAGGACAGCGAGCAGGGTGCGGCCGAGGGTGCCGCGTTCATCCAAAGCCACATCATCAACGTCGCTGCCCGCGCTTTTGACGACTTCGCCGCCAGCGGCGTGGACCTGGCGACGAACCGCAAGTTGCTGGGGCTCGCCTAGCGTGGCGGGACCGCCGCGCCGCATCCGCCTCGGTATGGTAGGGGGCGGCCAGAACGCGTTCATCGGCGCCGTCCACCGCATCGCGGCACGGCTGGATGATCGGTATGAGTTGGTGGCCGGCGCGCTCTCGTCGGACGCTGCACGGGCGCGGGACAGTGCCGCCGCCCTGCATCTGGCGCCAGAGCGGAGCTATGTCGACTTTGCCACGATGGCACAGGCCGAAGCGGCACGGCCGGACGGGATCGAGGCTGTTGCCGTCGTTACCCCCAACCATCTGCATCACGGCCCGGCCAAGGCGTTCCTGGCGCACGGCATCCACGTGATCTGCGAAAAGCCGCTGACGCACCGCTTGGAGGACGCGCTGGACTTGCAAGTCGCCGTACGGGACAGCGGCGCCCTTTTCGCCGTCGCCCACACCTACACCGGCTATCCTCTCGTCCGGCAGGCCCGCGCCATGGTAGCCGAGGGCGCGCTTGGCGAGGTCCGGATCGTGCAGGTCGAATATCCACAGGACTGGCTCACGACCCGGCTGGAGACGGCGGGCCAAGGCCAAGGCGGGCAGAAGCAGGCGGAATGGCGCACTGACCCGGACCGCAGCGGCGCGACGGGATCGGTCGGCGATATCGGTACCCACGCCTTCAACCTGGCGGAGTTCGTGACCGGGCTCGCGGTACACAGCCTGGCGGCGGACCTAACCAGCTTCGTGCCGGGCCGCAGGCTGGACGACAACGCGCATATCCTGCTGCGTTTCGCCGGCGGAGCACGCGGCACGCTGTGGTCGTCCCAGGTCGCGGTCGGCCACGAGAATGCGTTGCGGTTGCGCGTCTATGGCGCGAAAGGCAGCCTTGAGTGGGCGCAGGAGCAGCCGAACCTGTTGCAGTTTACCCCATTCGGCGAGCCGCCGCGCCTGATCCGACGCGCCGGCGCTGGCGCGTCGCCGGTGGCGGCGCACGCGAGCCGCATTCCATCCGGCCATCCGGAGGGTTATCTGGAGGCGTTCGCGCAGTTGTACTGCGATTTTTCCGAGCAGATCATTGCCCGCGCGACGGGACGTGCGCCGGACTCCGCTTGCCTGCTGGTGCCCGGGATCGACGCCGGCGTGCGCGGTATGCGTTTCATTACGACGGCGGTCACGTCCAACGCCGCCGATGCTGCGTGGACGCCGATCCAGGGCTAAGTCGCTGGGCTTGGTCATGGGGCTGCGCCTGAATTTTCCTCGGCTGCATGTTTGGGCGACACATGAAGTTTTTCTCGCCGGTCTGGTGCTGAGTGGCTCTTATTGAGTTTCGGGGTGTTGAGGGCGGGACCGGTCGGGGGGGATGAAGGTGTATTGCGTGAGCAAGAGTGGTGCATGGATTGGGCAGTGGTGCTGAGGCCAGGGTGACGTAGGGGATCACCCTCCCAAACACCGGGTGGCTCTTCTTTGCCCTACAAGCTAAGCCAGGACCGCCGTCGCCATATCCTGCGGCAAGCACCACAAGGTGACGAACTGGCCAGCCTACGACGCCAGCTTGCGCGTGCCGGACCCTACAACCCTCAGCCGGCGTGCGGCGACGCTGGATGTGCCGCGGCCGGGGAATGCCGGCGGCTGGGGCTGACCCGGAGCCCTTGCACCTTCTGGTGGACAGCACGGGCCTGAAGCTGTGCGGCAAGGGCGAGTGGCTGCTGGACAAGCACGGGATAGCCACACGCCGGTCGTGGCGGGCGCTGCACCTGGGCGTGGACGCCGCCACCAGCCGGATCGTGGCCGCCACGCCGACCTCCAAGGACGTGGACGACGCATCCCAAGCCGATCCCTTGCTCGATCAAGTGGCGAAACCCGTGGCGTCGTTCACCGGCGACGGCACGTATGACGAGAACCGCGCTTATGCCAGCGTCGCCGAGCGCCATCCTGAAGCGGCCGTGGTCGTCCCGCCACGTGTGACCGCGGTGCCCAGCGGCACGGCCGAGAGCGCACCGACGCACCGGGACTGCCACCTGCAGCACATTGCCGAGCACGGGCGCATCGCCTGGCAGACCGCGTCTGGATACAACAGGCGCGCCCGGGTCGAAGCCACCATGAACAGGTGGAAACAGGTGATCGGCGACGAGTTGCGCGCACATACCGATGAGCGCTGGGCGACCGAAGTAGCGGTAGCCGCCCATGTGATCCTCCTTGGTTCCTGTGGACACCCAGAGGCAATCTTTGAGCTAGAGGTGTTTGCTGGAGCAGCGGGCGAAGGGGATGGCGGCAAGGCCGCGGTCCGACACGGAGGACTGCAAGCGCCAGGTCGTGGACCTGGTGACCAGCACGGGGCGTATGGCCGCGTCGGTGGCGGCCGAGGTCGGGCGTCACACCCTACCCTGGTGTCGCGGTGGATCAGGCGATGCGGGCAAGCGAACAGGGCCGCGCTCGCAGCAGCGGCGCCCGTTCTCAAGCCTGTTCCTGTCCCCACGGCCGATCGGCCTACTACGCCTGGCGGTCGCGTCGAGCGCCTGATGCGCCGCCACGGCGTGCGCGGCCTCATCGCCCAGCGCTGGCGGGGTCAGGCGACGCACAGCCGCCACGCCCTCCCGGTCGCCCCCAACCTGCTGCAACGCAAGCTCTCCGAAACCAGCAGGCCGAACCAGGTTTGGCTGCCAGGTTTGGCTGACGGAATCCAACGCTCCGCCCGCGGCGTTCAACACGCCTGCAGCGACGACCAGGCGGCACTGACAAAAGCAGGCATCATCGCGTCGATGAGCCGCCGGGCCAACCCGTGGCACAACGCGCCTATGGAGAGCTTCTGCCACACGCTCAAGACCGAGCTGGTGCACCACAGCAGCTACGCCACTAGGAACGACGCCAAACGCGACCTGCTCTCGTACGTCGAAGGCTTCTACAACCGCCAGCGCCCTCATTCGGCCCCGCCCTGCCGCACGCCAGACCAGGCAGAACAGCAAGCAACAAACGTAGCGTAAACCCTCCACGAAAACCGTGGAAGATCACCATGGAAACCGATCACACGAGAGGAAACCAGCCCCATCCATGACAGCACCAGCCGCCGAGTACAAGTCCACTCTCGTCGGTGGCAGCAACTCCATAATATCGGACATCTCTACCTCGCACAGCCGCAAAGGCCACCCAATCAAAAGGTCCCAAACTCAAACGGATTTACGAGAGATTGCGCTATCGCCGCCTGCTCCTCTGCGCGACTCTGGAACATCTTGGCGCGGTAGGCCTGCCAAGCTTGCTCACTTCCGACGTAAAGACAGCGGCAGATCGTCGGGTCCGCGTAGATCCACACGTCGTGCCCGTTTCGGACTTGGTGGACGAACCTGTGGGATGGAAGTGTTCTCAGCATTGCAAGTCGCTGCGGCGTGTCCGCCGGTCTGGTGTTGAAGCCTGCACCCGCTAAAATGTTTTCCCTGTTCTGCACTTCTTGAGGTGTCGCGCAGCCGGCGAGGAGTGTCAGCATGAAAGCAAGAGCTGAAGCGAACCGGACGATGTTCATGGTCAGCTCCGTATTGGACGTTAGGCTTATTTTGCCACACCAAATCGTGAGCGCAAGGGGATGTTCCAGGCCTGACCGGGCAATTGACTGAGGCTCTCTATATTGAATTTCAGAATGGTGAGGTCAGGACCGACGCAGGATTGAAGGCGTCTGATGCCATTGACGTCGAGCCGAGAGGTTCGCCGGACATCGCCGAAAAATCCAACGAGATCCCAGCAGCGCAGACATTGCTAGTCGAACTGGGCATTGCCGGTGGCGCCATCGTCACCCTTAATGCGATGCAGTGCCAAAGAAATATTTCGAGGCCGCCGCACAAGCCGGCATCGCTTTAATCGTCGGCGTCAAGGACAACCAGCCGACCCTGCACCAGACAATCCAGGAGGTCTCGGCCACTACGACGCCACTCGGATCTGCCCGCAGCCAAGACAAGGGCTGCTGCCGCAAAGAACGCCACCGTCGCCGTCTTCGATCCCCTCACTAACCCCTGGAGCAACGGCCAGACCGAAGGGCAGGTCAACCGGCTGAAAACCGTCAAGCGCCGCGTGTCTGGTCACGCTGGCTTCGACCTGCTCCGCCGGCGCGTTCTGCTTACGGCACGGTTCACGCGCGGTGCGGAAGAAACAAACGCCAAGCCTCTTTTCATGTGCATTGCCTGAGGCCGCCGGCGATCAGGCGAGTCCCGCGCCTGCTTCGCGTCCATGCACCAGCGCCTCTCGGACGTCGTGTCGACCAGGCATTCTGTAGATGTGCAATGACAAAATCTATGATAGCCAGGGTTTCAAACGCCAACGAGGCTCCGGCCACCGAGCTGACAAGGGAGGACTGCTATACTGCACTCGACATCCGTGGGTCCGCTCGGTCGCCGCACGCTGCTGGGCGCGACTGCAGCGTTGCCGCTCGTCTTTATCCGGTCGGGCCCGGCGCACGCCGCCGAGTTCACCTACCGGCTCGCGACCGGCTCCGGGATCAACCAGTTGATCAACGCTCGTCTCGATCAGGCAACTGGACGCATCCGCGAAGCCACCGGCGGCCGGCTCGAGATTCAGTCCTTCCCCGGAACCCAACTCGGCTCGGACGACGATCAGCTCGCCAAGCTGCGGGCAGGCGCAACCGAGTTCCTTAACATCACCGGGTCGCGCATTTCGAGCATCGCACCGGCCTCCGACTTGACGAACTTGGGGTTCGTGTTCCCCAACTACGAGGTGCTCTGGCCAGCGATGGATGGCGATCTCGGCCGCATCCTTCGCACGCGCATCGAAACAGCCGGGGTGTTCGTGATTTCGAAAGCGGCTGATAACGGCTTCCGCCAGATTACCTCCGGAGAAAAACCGATCCGCACGCCGGACGACCTGCACGGCTTTCGCATTCGACTGCCGGACATTGCGATCTTCACGACCCTGTTCCAGGCGCTAGGCGCGATCCCGGCCTCCGCCGGCTTCAACGACCTCCGCCCGAAACTGCAGACGCATGTCATCGACGGTCAGGAGAACAATCTCGCCGCGATCGAGTTCGCCAAGCTCTATGAGGTCCAGAAGTACGTCGCGCTCACCAACCATATCTGGGATCCGTTCTGGCTGCTCGGCAATCCGCAGGCGATGACGCGCCTACCCGACGATCTCCAGGCGATCGTGCGCCGCGAGTTCGACCGCGCCGCGGTCGAGCAGCGCGAGGACGTCGTGCGGCAGGAGACGACGTTGCACACCAGTTTGGCGGAGAAGGGACTGGTCTTGGTGGACGTGGACAAGGCGACGTTCCGTGCCGTCCTTGACAAGGCGGGCTTCTACAGGGCGTGGAAGCCGAAGTTCGCGCCAGATTTGTGGGCGGCTCTGGAGACGGTCACTGGCCCGCTCGGTTAGACCGGGTTCCCGACCGGTCGGCACTCCGCGATCCTGGACCAGCATCACTCCGACTGGAGTTGGCGTGAAGGCGGTGGAGCCATGTCTGGCGCACGCGCTTTCCGGCCGGCGAACCACGGACGTGGCGTTCGCGGGACCTGCCTCACGCGCGTGCATCCGGTCATAGTGTGGCAACCAGGTTACAGGCGCCGAGTATTGATGGTTTGCTTCGGCTGTGAAAGCAGGAACCTAAGCTGAATTGTAAGCGACTGCACCCTCGAAGATCACAATAGATCGCTGACAGTTAGGTGGGCGCGGTGAATACCTGGCGCGAGCATATTGCGTTTCAGTGGCATCGAACATGTTCTTGTCGCATTACCCGAGATGATCGACGGTCTTCACTCCAAGTCCTGAGAGATCATCATCGCACCGAACGGCACCGCAGCGGAGGATTAGCTGTGAGAAGGGTTTGCTTCTCGGTGGTCGACTGCGAGTTCGGGCGGGTTTTGCGCTGACGATGTTTAGTCAATGCGGAGCCGCACCGGCCAGATCCGGTTTGACATTGCTGGCGCGTGCCTCTTGGATCAGATTTATATATTGTCCTAGTGACGATCTATAAAATGCTTAAAAACACTTGGAGAGGAAGCTATGCAGAAAGTGACCCGAAGCGCCAACATCATGCCGCGGCCGCCGGTCCGGTCGACGTTGCCGTCCTGCATCTCGGCCGCGTTGGCCTTGCTGATGTACGGAGGCCCGTTATCCCCCGCGCTCGCGGACGAGCCGGTCGTCAACACTGGCGTGATGCAGTTGGCGCAAGGCTTGGTGACGCCGCTGCCGACGCTGAACGCGATCATTCCGCCGCCCGAGCCGCCGCCGGGGCAGAACCCCTATGCCCTGGCCGACAAGCTAAAGATCCAAGGTTGGATCATTCCAACTCCTGGCGCAGCCGATACGGTCGACCAGGGGCTCTTCGGCGTGCGCAACAAGCTCGCCGAGAACGGCATCAGCTATTTCGGCATCTCGGCCACAACGTTTCAGGACAACCTGCTCCGCCACGCGCTGCCTGCTGGCAACAGATTCGGCAAGCACAGCCGGGACAACCAGCTCTACAACGCTCAGTTGCCGACATACATCACGCAAGAACAGTTCTACGCGATGTACGATCTCCAGCGCTATGGCATCCCCGATGGCCAGATCCAGCTCGGCTTTTCGTTGATGTCGACCAATTGGAATCCCGCCGGGGCCAATGGCTTTTTCCTTTTGGCGGCAAACTACTATCAAACGTTCCTGAACAAGAGGATCGAGATTAAGATTGGCCAGATAGCGAATTCGGTCGAGTTCCTCGGCGCGCAGGTTGGCGGCAGCCTGGCGAGCGGCGTGTTCGGGCCGAATGCCGGCATCCCGATCGAGAACGGGCTTAACTCCAGCGGCACTCCTTCCTACGGCGTGAACGTCAAGTTCAACTTGCCGAACAACCTCTACACCAAGGTCGGCGTGAACCGCGCGCTCAGCCCCGATGGAACCCTCGTCGAGCGAGCCAACAATCCAACTGCGACCAATCTCAAGGTGAACCATGCAGGCATCATCGCGATCGACGAGGTCGGCTACCGGGTCAGCTCCTCGCCGGGCCAGATGCAGATGTGGATCCGCGGCGCCGCGAGCTTCACCACGAGCCGGTACAGGGAGCTCGCCCATACGCTGAACCGCGAGCAGCCCAACTACGGCCTTTACTTCCTTGCCGACCGGCAACTCGTGCAGACGGCGCCGAACGCCGGATTCGGCTCGGCGCGGCGGGGCATCTACGCCGGGTTCACCATCGAACACGCGCCGTCGTACTTCAACACGTTCTCCACGTACTACGAGGGGCGTGTGTACGGCTTCGGGCTGATCCCGGGCCGTCCGAACGACCTGGCCAGTTTGGTCGCAAACCACAACCAGTTCAGCGGAGCGGCGGTTTCTGTCGCGCGCGACCGTGGACTGCTCGCGCATGACAACGTCAGCACCTACACGGCGGCGTATGGCGCGCCTGTGCTGCCGGGCGTCAACCTAAACCTCGGCGTGAGCTACACCGATCACCCGACCGCGGTCACTTACACCCGCAGCACCGGCAGTGCCCTCAATATCCTGCTGAACACGATCATCTTCATTTGAACGCGCCCGCGTCAACGTACCGGGCCGGCTGGAGGACCACGGCGCCGTGTCGGTGCAGCTTGGTCTCACGGTCACTGAGCTGCACCCGAGCGCATCGCCAGGGCTGCCAGCGGCGCCGGTCCGGTCATCAGGTCGTGGATAGTCCGGCTGGGAGAGGCAAGCGGGTCATGGCGACCCGGCCGGTGACACCCGTGATCTGCCGAAGGCATCCACCACGCCGGGAAACGCAGTCGTCTTGCGGCGGTGTCTTGTCTACCCAAGCTTCGACGACCCCCTCACCGGGGGCAATCTCGCGGCCGCGATCGCTTCTGGAGGTGCCGAATGGGATATAAGCTCGATCTGAACAGGCTCAGTCTCCTCACCGCCGCCGCCTTCGCCGGCTGCTGCGCGGCCGCGATAGCCGATGATCGTCCATCCTCCGAACTGGCCCGAGGCATCTCGCTTTATGGCGACCCAAGCGCCCCGGACATCTCAGGCCTATGGCTCGGAACGGCTATGGGCGCGCCCGGCCAACGTTTCCAGCCGGGACGCGGACCCGCCGATGATCGGCCACCGACGTTCTGGGCCCCCTGGCCGCTGCCCTACACCTCCGAGTTCCAGAAGATCAGCGACGAGCGGGTCGCTGCCGCGAGAGCTGGCCGCCAGCTCGGCGACCTCAGCGCGAGATGCCTGCCGTTCGGAATGCCTCGGGCGTTCGTGACCAAGCACTACCCGGACGAAATCGTCCAAACGCCGGGCGCGGTGACGGTCCTTGTCTGGGGCACCTTTCCGATCATGATTTGGACTGACGGCCGGCCGCACCCCAAGGACCTGGTGCCCAGCTACAACGGTCACTCCATCGGATACTGGGCCGGCGATACGCTGTTCGTGGACACGGTCGGGATCAGGGGAGATACCCCGATCGATGAGGCACGCGATCCGCATAGCCCGAGTCTGCATGTGAAAACGACGATGCAGCGGGTCGCGAAGGATACGCTCCACGTCCACGTCACGCTCTATGACGAAGGTGCGTTCACAGTTCCCGTGGTCACCACGAACATCTGGCAACGGAAAGCCAACGCAACCTGGCAGGTGTTGGACGACGCATCTTGCTTCGAGAACAGCTCAGGCGTTTCCGAGGTTCCCGCAGCACCCGGTTTTTTCAAGTTCTGAACGGCCGAACACGCGAGCGCGAAACTGTCGGGTCCCTTCGGATTGGAGTTGGCCGTGCGTTCAATGCCCTGCAAACGCCAAATAGTCCGGTTCCCATGCACCTCCCGTTCGAGAGCAACACGGGGCAGCAAGCGGACGGGCTCGTCATTGCGGTCTTTGCAGCGCCCGTCTTGCAGCGCCCGTCTTGCAGCGACTGCAGCCCGCCCCCGTAATCGTCGGCTTCCAAACTGGAGCGCGTCATGTCCGAAGAGCTTCAATCCTCACAATCCGGGACAACGGTCGTGGCAGACCTGCTGGATCGAAGCCCCTTCAGTGCGTTGCAATGGCGTGTGGTGTTGCTGTGCGGCGGCGTCGCAGTGCTCGACGGCATGGACCTGCAATCCATCGGCCTCGCGGCGCCCTCGATGGCTGCGGCGCTCAAGATAGAACCGCACGCCTTCGGCTTCGTCTTCAGCGCGGCCCTGCTCGGATTGATGTTTGGGTCGGCCGTCTTCGGGCCGCTCGCGGACCGTGTGGGCCGCCGGCGCATCCTGATCCTGTCCACCGCCATGTTTGGCGTGTTCACGGTCCTGACAGCCCTCGCACAGGACTTGACGTCACTCTTGCTGATACGGTTCCTGACCGGTCTTGGATTGGGCGGCGCCACGCCATCCTTCGTCAGCTTGACGTCCGAATACGCACCCCTGCGGCTGCGCCGCCTTGTGGTCGTGCTGCTCTGGGCGGGCATTCCCCTCGGCGGCGCGCTGGGGGGAGCATTGGCGTCCCAGATCATCCCAACCCTCGGGTGGCGGGCATTGTTCTTCGTCGGCGGCGGACTGCCCATCGCGCTCTCGGCGGTATTGCTGTTGCTTTTGCCGGAGTCCCTGAATTTCCTCATGACCTCGGATGCCGGCGCCGATCGCATCTTCAGCATCCTGCGGCGGATCGCGCCGAGCCACCCTCGCCAGCGACACTACGTCCTTGGCGAGCCGAAGCTGGTGGGCACGCCCATGAGACAGCTCTTTGCCGACGGGCGCGGCTTCGGCACGGTGCTGGTTTGGGGGCTGTTCTTCCTCCTCTTTCTCGTGTTGGTCACGAACACGGCCTGGAGCCCGACCCTTCTCAGCAGGAGCGGGCTTGCTCCGGCCCAGATCGGCTGGATCATGGCGGCCAGCAACGGAGGGGCCGTCCTCGGGGCGCTCCTCATTGGGCTGCTGATGCAGCGCAACCGTCCCTACCAGGTGCTTACGGCAGCGTTGGTCGCGGGCGGACTCTGCTTCACGTTGTTCGGCCTCGCATTGCCCTCGTTCGGACTCGTCTCCCTTCTTCAAGGCGTGGTCCAACTGCTTGTCGGCGGCTCCGCGTCAGGCGCGGTTGCGGTCGCTGCGATGCTCTACCCAACAAACGTCAGATCCACCGGCGTCGGCTGGGCGACTGGTTTCGGGCGGCTCGGATCGTTCTTCGGACCGCTCGCGGCCGGCGCGCTCGTGACGGCGCACGTCACCACCGGCGTCGTCTATGCCGCCCTGGGCGTCTTGGGTGGCGGTGCCGCGCTGTTCGTGCTGATGCTCGGACGCGAGCAGCACCGCAGGGGCATGACTTCGCGGACCGCATCAGGCTAGGCCATGTCGACATCCCGAAGCGACCCAAACAGGGCCACGAGAGCTGCTGGCCGCTCGCGCGGGCCAGGAAGGGGCGTCAAGTGCAGGATCTAGGCACGCACCGCCGGTTGCTGGTTCCCCAGCTCGGGGGCCTGTCCGACGTCGGAACGCTCCACTTCCATGCGCTCATTCGGTTCTGCACCGGCGCCGTGCCGGTCCCGCACGACATGCGGATGCTGTTCTTCGGAGGCGCCACTGCGACGGCATCAAGCAACTTTCTGCGAGGCTAACGTCAATGATCCTGGTGACAGCTGCGTACGGAAACCAAGGCCAGCGCTTGATCCCATTGCTGGCGAGCGCCGGCAAGCAGGTGCGCGCGATGCGTAGGTCCGGCGACCTCGAGTCGTTGAAGGCGTTGGGCGCCACCGAAGCCATACGTGGCGACGCGAGCGACCCGGCCGACCTGGCGCGGGCGATGCAAAACATCGAGACGGTCTATCACATCGCGCCGTCGCTCCACCCGTGCGAGCAGGAAATGGGGCTCGCCGTAGTCGACGCCGCCGAGTCGGAGGGCGTGCGGCACCTCGTGTTCAGCTCGGTCCTGCATGCGATCGAGAGCGAGCTCATCCAGCACCGCGCCAAGCTCGCCATCGAGCAGCGCATCATCAAGTCCAGCATCAACTGGACCATCCTCCAGCCCACCAACTACATGCTCCCAGCATGGTCCACTCCGGTCTTCGAGACCGAAGTGTTCCGCCTGTGGTGGTCGCTCGACAAGCGCCAATCGCTCATCATCCTCGACGACTATGCGGAAGCGGCGGCGAAGGTGATCATGGAGGGAAGCAAGCATTATGGCGCGACTTACGAGCTGAGCTCAGCGGATTGCCTAACCGCGCACGAAATCGCGGACCGCTTTGCGGAGATCACCGGCAAGCCGATCAAGGCCGAGGAAGTGCCGGCCGCCGAGTTCTTCATCAAGTGTCGCAAACATCCCTTGGTCGAAGCCAAGCTCGCCGTCGGAGAAGCGGTCACCGCCGAGCATTTCCCCGCGAATTCGAAGTGTTCCAGGCGATCGGCGCGTGCTACGCGAAACATGACTTCATCGGCAACCCCAACGTGCTCACCTGGCTGTTGGACCGGGAACCTACCTCGGTCGAACAGTATCTGCGGCGGGAATACGCCCCGCTCGTGCCGCTTACCTAGTGGAAAACCTGACGGAAAAGTCCCTTCTCGGTGACCTGCTTCCCGTTTCTTGGACCAGTTCGAGCTGGAAGAATCCGGTTTAGGATTGGGATAGCAGCCCGGGCCTGGGCTCCGGTCTTGATCTCCTCGATCGCCATCGCGGCCCAGCTCGCCGTCCTCATGGCTGCGCCCGGCATCATGCCAGCCCCGGCATTAGGCGGCGCGCGTTGCCGGACTCGATGGCGGCCAGATCCTCGGGCCTAAGCTCCATGGCGGCCAGGTTGCGCACATGCTCCTCGCAGGTCCGGTACGGGTAGTCGGTGCCGAACAGGATCTGCGACGGCGGGACGAGCTTCATCAGCGTGCCGAGCGCCTCGGGGTTGGACGCCTGCGCGGTGTCGTAGTGGAAGTGGCGCAGCGCCGGGTGAGGTCCGTCCGGGAGCGTCTTCGGGTAGTCGCCAAGCTTCGCCTGCACCTCGAACCGCTCGATCAGGAACGGCATGGTGCCGCCGGCGTGGCTGAAGATCACCTTGATGCCGGGGTAGCGCCCGGCGAAGTCGTTGAACACCATGGTCGCGATCGAGCGCGTGGTGTCGGTGCCCCACTCCACCACGTAGTCGGTGATGGTGGGCACCAGGCCCACGCAGCACGGCGCGTCGGTCGGATGGGTGTACAGCACCGCCTTGCGCCGGTTCAGCTCCTCGTAGATCGGAGCGAAGAGCGGGTCGCCCAGCCATTTGTCGCCGTAGCTGGTGAACATGCCGATGCCGTCGGCGTGCAGTGTGTCCATCGCGTAGGCGATCTCGGCCAGGCTGCCGTCCAGGTCCGGGGTGGGCAAAGCGGCATACAGGCCGAACCGCCCGGCATGGTCGCGCTTCAGGCCAGCGCCGTACTCGTTGCTGATGCGGGCGAGCTGCCGGGCCTCCGCCGGGTCGCCGAACCAGACGCCCGGTGCGGTGATGGACAGCATCGCCGTCCGAATGCCGGCGCGGTCCATCTGGTCCAGCGAACGTTCTGGCGTCCATGTGCTCATGATGGGTGGCACCTTCAGGTGCCTGCCCAGCCTCGCAAGGTACTCCGGCGGGTATAGGTGGTGGTGCACGTCGATCCGGAACGGCCGTTCGGCCTGGGCACAGGCGCGGCGGCCAAGGGTCGCCAGCCCTAACCCGCCGGCAAGGAAGCCGCGACGTCCCAGACAACCGCACGCTTGCCTCATGGGCATCGTATCCCCCTGATTTTTGCTCACGTTGCCGGATTGGCGGCGCAGCGTCCAGGATGTCAGGCCGGCGGCAACGGCATCGCAAGCAGCACCGCAGCCGGCGCGTCGGAGCGATTTTCGAGCGCTCGGGCCTCGCCAGGCGCCAGGCACACCGAGTTCCAGGGGCCCAGCACGGCTTCCCCGTCGTCGGTCACGATCGTCACCTCGCCTGAAAGCACGACGTAGTGCTTTTCCAGCGGCGACGCCCCCCGTTCGATGAACCCACCGGGTCCGACCTGCGACACGCCCGTCCACAGCGCCTGGGACAGCCCGGCGTCGTGCCCCTGCAGCCGCAGGCAGGTCATGCCGTGGTGGTCGGGAGGCGCCAGGTAGGGCGGCGGCGCGGCGGCGAACTGGGTGACGTTCACGGGCAGCTGCTGTGGCGGGCGGGCAATGACGGACGTTGACAAGCCGGGAGCGCGCCAGATTCATAGGGGCACGCAACCGGTGCCGGGACTGGGGCGCAAGAGCTGGGCAGCAGAACGCCAGGGAGGCAAACCGATGATCATCGACGGCCCAGACTCGGTCACCGCCGCCGTGCTCCAGGCGATGGCGCAGGGCCATGACCCGCGGTTGCGCGAGATCACGGGCGCGTTCGTCCGCCATATGCACGCCTTCGTGCGCGAGGTGCGGCTGACGGAGAAGGAGTGGGACGCCGGCATCGGCTTCCTCAACCGCATTGGCCAGGCCACGCACGACCTGCACAACGAGGGCATCCTGTTCTCGGACGCGATCGGCGTGTCCACGCTCGTATGCCTGCTCAACAACGGCAACAATGGTGCGACCGAAAGCGCGTCGGCATTGCTCGGCCCGTTCTGGCGCATGGGGGCGCCGGAGATGGAGGACGGCCAATCCATCGTCCGCTCGCCCACCGACGGGCCGGCGCTGTTCGCGCAGTGCCGGATCGTGAACCCCAAGGGCGAGCCGCTGCCGGGTGTCGCGGTGCACATTTGGCACTCCTCCCCGCGCGGCTTCTACGAGAACCAAGATTCGGAACAGGCGCCGATGAACCTGCGCGGCGTGTTCCGCACGGACGCGGACGGCCGGTTCTCGTTCCGCTCGACCAAGCCGGCCGGCTACCCGGTGCCGACGGACGGACCGGTCGGCGACCTGCTGCGGGCGCAGAACCGCCACCCGTTCCGGCCCGCGCACCTGCACGTCCTGGCGCACGCGCCGGGGTACAAGACGCTCGTGACGCAAGTGTTTGTGGACGACGACCCCAACATCGACAGCGACGTCGTGTTCGGCGTCACGCAGCCGCTGATCGGCGACTATGTGCGTCACGAGGAGGGCACGCCGCCCGCCCCGGACGTGGCAGCGCCCTGGTACACGTTCGACTACGAGTTCGTCATGGAGCCGGGCGTGTCCGAACTGCCGACGCCGCCGATCAAGTGATACAGCTCAAGGGCAAGGTGGCGTTGATCGCAGGCGGCTCCGGCGCGATCGGGGCGGCGAGCGTGCTCTTGTTCGCGGAAGCGGGCGCTGCGGTCATCACCACTCATCGGCCGGGCAAGGATGCGGAGGGCGCGGCGGTGCTGGGCGGCCTGCCCGGCGCCGGGCACCTGGCCCTGCCGCTCCAAATCGACGACGGCGCCAGCGTGGACGCGCTGATCGACCGCATGTTCGCCGTCGTCCGCGCCTTCGCGCCCATGCTGAAGGCGAGCGGCGATGGGCTGATCGTGTCCATCTCCTTCATCGCGGCGGTGAGCGGCCAGGGCTCGTCCATTGCCTACTGCGCAGCGAAGGCGGGGATCAACGTGATGACTAAATCGCTCGCCCGGGCATTGGCGCCCGCGGTGCGGGTGCTGGCCGTATCGCCCGGCGTGGTTTCGACCGGACTCGTGCCCGGCCGGGGGGAGGAGTTCAACCAGAAGACCGCTTCCACCACGCCCTTGAAGCGCGTGGCGACGGCGCAGGCGGTGCTCGCCTGCGCGACGCACCTGACGTTCTCGACCGGCCAGACGATCGTCGTCGACGGCGGGCGGTCGCTGTGACGCGCGCATCCCCGGACCGCGTCGTCGTCACCTGTGCCGTCACCGGCAATCTCGCCACGCCCGCGCAAACGCCGCACCTGCCGGTCACGCCGGAGAAGAGCGCCGATGCCTGCCTCGGCGCTGGGGAGGCTGGGGCGGCGGTGGCGCACATCCACGTTCGCGAACCCGGCACGGGCAGGTCGTCAACGGAGCTTGGGCTGTATCAGGACGTGGTCGAGCGCATCGGCCGCCGCAACACGGACTTGATCCTCAACATCACCACCGGCCCCGGCGGCCGCTACGTGCCGTTCGACGCCGATGCGGCCGTAGCCGGACCCGGCACGACGCTGATGCACCCGGAGCAGCGCGTCGCCCACATCGCCGCACTCCGGCCGGACCTCGGCACGCTCGACCTCAACACAATGAACTCAGAAGGCCGGGTGAGGATCAGGGCGCTGCTCGGCTTGCCGGCGCGGGGCGAGGCCCGCGCGGCACGAACGCCCGCCCCATGAACGCACGCGCGGTACGGGTGGCGGCCAAGGCGGCGGACCTCGCCGAACTGCCGCTGGAACTGGCGGACGTGCCGCTGCCGGCCCTGGCACCTGGCGAGGTGCTCGTGAAGGTGCACGCCGCCGGGGTGAACCCGTCCGACGTCAAGGCTGCGCTGGGCCTGATGCCGTATGCCGCGTTTCCCCGTACCCCCGGGCGTGACTTCGCCGGCGTGGTGGTGGACGGTCCGGCGGACGCGATCGGCCAGCGCGTGTTCGGCTCCTCGGGCGATCTCGGCATCCGCCGGGACGGGACGCATGCGAGCCACCTGGTGGTGGAGCACGCGGCCTGCGCCCTCATGCCGGCTGGGATGATGTTCGGGGAAGCGGCGGGCGTGGGCGTGCCGTTCGTGACAGCCATGACGGGCCTGCGCCGGGCGGGCCTGCCCAAACCCGGCGACGTGGTGCTGGTCATGGGACTGAACGGCAAGGTCGGGCAGGCGGCGGCGCAGATCGCGACCCGAGCCGGTGCGCGCGTGATCGGCGCCGTGCGCCGGCCGGAACCCTATACCGGCTATGCGAGCGGGCCTGTGGACGTGGTGGAAGGGGCCGCCGAAGACATCGCCGCGTCCGTCCGCCGCCTCACGGACGGCCACGGAGCGGATATCGTGTTCAACACGGTGGGCGATCCGTATTTTCAGGCTGCGCACAAGTCCCTCGCCATCGAGGGGCGGCAGATCTTCATCGCGGCGGTGCACAGGATCGTCGAGTTCAACATCTTCGAGTTCTACCGCGGGCGGCACACCTATGTCGGCGTCGACACGCTGTCGCTGTCGTCGGTGGTGTCGGGCGCAATATTGCGGGAACTGGCGCCGGGGTTCGCCGATGGGTCGTTGCGGCCGTATCCGATCGCCGCCGCATCCTCCTTCCGGCTTGCCGACGCGCGCGCGGCCTACGAGGCTGTCCTGGGCTCCACGCGGGACCGGGTCATCCTGGTCCCGGATGGCCGGGCCTGAGCCCGTTGGACCATGCTGCTGTGCCGGCCGGCTGACGCAGCTCTCCGCTTCGACGCCTGCAGGCTGCAAGCCCGCTGCGCTTCGGCGCTCAAGAATCCACGCCAGCTGACCCAGCCTGGCGCATCCTCAAATGGGCGCCGCGTCTGAGAAAGGGGAGACGATGGTTCCGTCCAGGGCACGCACGCCGGTTTACCGTTCGCTGTATGCGCAGGTGCTGTTCGGCATCGTGCTGACGGTGATCGTGGGCAACTTCTTCCCGGCCTTCGCGGTGGGCATGGGTGTCCTACCTGACCGCGGCGATCTTCGTGGGCGTCGTGCTCGGCCTGGTCGGCGCCCTGGCCGGGTTCAACGTCTTCAGGCTGCTGAACTACATCAAGGCCGAAATCCTGCTCACGCTTGGCACCAGCTCGTCCGACCCGGCGCTGCCGATGCTGATGGAGAAGATCGAGCGTGCCGGCTGCTCGCGGCCCGTGGTCGGGCTGATGGTGCGCACCGGCTACGTGTTCAACTCGGACGGCACGAGCATCCACATGACGCTGGCAGCGCTTTGAACGGGCAGCTGTCGGATTTGCCGGCCGAGCTGGGCACGGCCACGGCGGCGGAGTAAGCGGCGGCTGATCCTCCACAGGTGCAAACGCCCACCGAAATGGGGTCGCCAGGGTCTATGCTCCGAACCGTTGAGGCGTGCGGCTACACCCCGATCGCGTCCTTGACCCTGGCCTGCGACAGCGGCAGGTCGCGCAGGCGCACGCCGGCTGCGTCGAAGAGAGCATTTGCGATCGCGGCCGCCGTCGGCCCTTGCCCAGCTTCGCCCGTTCCCAAGAAAGGCAGGCCCGGCCGGTCGGCGATGTGGACCTCGATGCTGTCCGGCACGGCCGGGAACCGCAGGATCGGGTAGCCGCTCCAGTCCCGGCTGGTGACGTGGCGCCGGTCGAACCGGACCTGCTCGTACAAGGTCCAGCTTGCGGATTGCACGATGGCGCCCTCGATCTGGTTGCGGATGCCGTCGGGGTTGATGGGCTGCCCGCTATCCACCGCGGCTACGACGCGGCCAATCCGGATGCGCCCGGTCTCATGCTCGACGGTCAGATCGAGCGCCACGGCGCAGTAGGCGCCCAGGTTCTTGTAGCGCGCGAAGGCGAAGCCCCGGCCGGCGCCGTCCCGCGTGCCGCCGGGCCGTGGGGCCGCAGCCTGCCAGCCGAACCGCTCGGCCGCCGTTTGGATCACGGCGCGGGCGCGCTCGTCCCCCATGTGGCGCAGGCGGAACGCCACCGGGTCGGCGCCCGCCGCCGCCGCCAACTCGTCCATGAAGCTCTCGATGGCAAAGACGTTGAGGTAGGCGCCGAGCGACCGCATGGCCGACACCCGCAGCGGCATCTCCGGCAGGAAGTGGGAGACGACGTGGGCGTTGGGGAAGCTGTACAAGGGGTTGCTGTTCCGCTCGCCGCCGCCCTCCGGCATGGGGATGGGCGCGGGCGGCGGCACTGGCAGCGGGTCCGGCAACGCGGCGTTCTGGATGAACAGGCCCCCCTTATTGGGCCGTTGATTATGGGTGTTGCTCCAAACGCCATAGTCCCAATCGACGATCCGGCCCCCGGCGTCCAGCGCCGCGGAGACCTCGGCGACCATGGCGGGGCCGAACGGCTCGGCCGTGTTCTCCTGCTCGCGCATCCATTGCACGCGGACCGGGCGGCCCGGCAAGGCACGGGCGATCAGCGCCGCATCCGCCGCCGCGTCGTCGGCGCCGTTGTGGCCATAGCAGCCGGACCCCTCGACATGGATGCATCGCACCTGCTCGGGCGGCAGGCGCAGCAGTTCGGCCAGCGCCGCGCGCTGTGGGTAGACGCCTTGGGTGTGGGTCCAAACCGTCACGCCCCCCTGGTCGGCCTGGGCGAGCGCACAGGAGGGGCCGATCGAGCCGTGCATCCCATAGGGCTTGGTGTAGCGGGCCTGCAGCCGGCGGGCGGGCGGGCCGCGCCGGTCCAGCGCAGCACCTCGATGTCCCGGCCTGGCAGGTTGCGGATCACCGCGGCGATCCCGCCCTCGTCGGGCAGGACCGCCGTTTCCTCCCACTCCGCCGCGGCGGACAGCGCGCGCCAGGCTTGCACGGCCTGCCATTCGCGCTCAGCCACGACGGCGAGATAGCTGCCCTGGCGCACGACGGCGACCACGCCGGGCATGCGTTCAATGGGCGCCGTATCGGCCGCCCGGAGCGTCACGCCCGGGCTGGGCTGGCGCACCGCCCGGGCGTGCAGCATGCCCGGCAGCCGCAGGTCCTGGATGTAGGCGGGGCCGCCCGTGACCTTGGCCGGGATGTCCACGCGCGGCAGGGCGGCGCCGATCACCCGGTAGCTTGCCGGGTCCTTCAGACGTCCGCCGGGCTGGGCCGACACGTTCAGCGAGAGGCCGGCCGCAAGCTCGCCATAGGCCAGCGAACGCCCGTCCGGCGCGTGAACGGCGCCATCCCGGGATTGCAGCTGTGCCGAAGCCAAGCCGAACTGGCCGGCCGCGACCTCCACCAGCAGGTCGCGCACCTGCCGGGCTGCGTGCAGGATCGCCGCCCCGCTGTCCTGCATGGAATGGCTGCCGGCGGTGAAGCCCTCGTTGGGCGTGCGCCCGGTGTCGGCGGTGATCAGGTGCAGGCTGGACGGCGCCACGTCGAGCTGCTCGGCTGCGACCTGGAGCAGCGCGGTCTTCAGTCCCTGCCCAAGCTCCGCCTTGCCGGTGAACACCTCGATGCCGCCATCCGCCGCGACCCTGATCCACGCATCCAGTTCGGGCGTCTGTTTCAGGCTGCCGGGCAGCGGCGCGGAACTCTTGGCCGGCGGGGAGCCGCCCTGCTCCTCGGCACGGGCGGTATGGCCAAGGCTGAAGGGCACGACCAAGGCGGCGCCGAGCAGGTTGCGGCGGGGCAGGCCCGACCCAGCGCTCATCGCGCGGCCCGCCCCATGGCCGCCGCAGCCCGGCGCACGGCGCGCAGGATGCGGACGTGGGTGCCGCAGCGGCAAAGGTTGGGCGCCATGTGCGCGCGGATCTCGGCCTCGCTCGGCGCCGGGTTGGCGTCCAGCAGCGCCTGCGCGCGCACCACCATGCCGGCGATGCAGTAGCCGCACAGCGCCGCCTGCTCCTCGATGAAGGCGCGCTGCACGGGGCCGGGCGCGTCCGCGGTGCCCAGCCCTTCGACCGTGCGGATCTGGCGGCCCGGCAACGCCGCGATCGGCAGCAGGCAGGAGAACACGGCTTTGCCGTCCAGCAGCACGGTGCAGCTTCCGCACTGCCCCAGGCGGCAGCCGAACTTGGCCCCGTTCAGCCCGAGGTCGTCGCGCAGCACATACAGCAGCGGCGTCGCTGGGTCAGCGTCCACCGCATGGGGTTCGCCGTTCACGGTGAGCGTGATCATGGGTCCATCTCTTCCGCCCTTGCCGCGCGGACATCGGCCTCGATGCCGGTCCAGGGTGGGCGGCTGCTGTAGCGGGCACGCACGGTGCGCACGAGGTCGGCGATCTGCCCGTCCGACAATGCCGCGCCGAAGCCGGGCATGGCGGGCGCGGGCGCGTCGTCCCGCGGCGCGATGCCGTGCAGGATGACGTGGATGGCGTTGCGCGGGCTTGGAGCGTTCACCGTCGTGCTGAGCGCGAGCGACGGCGCGCCGGCCCGCGTCATCGGCGCGGAAGGGGCATGGCAGGCGGCGCAGGCGCCCGCGAACACGGAGTCCTCGGCCACGGCCTCGCGGGGCACGGCCTGCGGCACGGACCGCGGCATCTGGGAGGCGACATAGACGGCGATGGCGCGCACGTCGGAAGCGGGGACGCGGGACAGCTCCCGCGTGACCGCCAGCATCGGTCCGGCTGCGGCCCCGTGCTGCGCCGACAGCCCGGTTGCCAGGTACTCCGCCAATTCGTCCGCTGTCCAAGGCTGGACGGCGGGCGAGCCGGCCTGCAGCGGGTGGCCCGACCATCCCTCGGCGACGCCGCCGCCCAGCGCCTCCTTGTCCCGCTCGGCGCCGAGGGCATTGTGCGGCGTGTGGCAGGCGCCGCAATGCCCGACGGCCTCGGCCAGATAGGCGCCGCGGTTCCATTCCGCCGATTGGGCGGGGTCGGGCGTCCAGGCACCCGGGCGCAAGAACAGTAGGTTCCACCCGGCCAGGGTCGCCCGCACGTTGAGCGGGAACGGCAGCCGGTTCGGCGGCACGGTGGCCCGGACGGGACCACGCGTCATCAAGAAGGCATACAACGCGCCGATGTCGTCGTCCGTCGCCCGGGTGAAGTGCGGATAGGGCAGCGCGGGGTAGAGGTGCCGGCCCTTGCGGTCGATCCCGTCCCGCATCGCCCGGCGAAACGCCGCCTCCGGCCAGCGGCCGATGCCGGTGTCCGGGTCCGGCGTGATGTTGGTGACGTAGATGGTGCCGAACGGTGTGGGCAGGCCGCGGCCGCCGGAGTAGGGGCGGCCCCCCTCCGCAGTGTGACAAACGGAGCAGTCGCCGATGGCTGCCAGCGTGGCCCCGCGCGCAACCGCGTCGGACCGGAACGCCGTGCGGGACGGCGGCGCGACGCCGGCGATAGCCGGGTGCCATGCCACCGCGGCGGCGCCTGAAAGGCCGACGGCCACGGCCAGGCCGGCCGCGAGAACGATGCGACGGTTCATGACAGCACGATAGGGCCGCATTGACCCCGGCTCCATAGCCCAGTGCCCGCCCTTTCGGGAGATTGATGTCGAGCAGCAGAAGACGGTCGAGGAGACTGTCGCAGGATTAGGGGCCAGGCGGCGGTCGCCATGGTCGGACATGGGTCATTGGTTGGAACTTCTGTCCGAAGCCGGAGCCGAGCGTGCCATTGTAGACGGCGCAGCAAACCTGCAGCAGCAGGTGGGCGCTGCGTCGTGACCAGCGCATATGCTGCGACTTGTTCATCCGGCGGTTCACCAGGGAGTTGGCCGTGCCTTCGGTGATTGCGGTGGCAACCCGCAAGCCGGCGCGGTGCCGCTCGGCGTAGTCGACCAGCCAGGCGCGCTGGCTGGCAAGATACCCGTCCGGTGCCTGCAAGGCGGTCCATAGCCCTCGTGATGACGCGCTGGACGTTTGCCCCTTCGACCCGCCCTGAAAATGAGGCATGACCTCGCGGATGCGATTGATGCTGATTTGGGCATCCCGGGCGTTGCCATTCAAATGCGCCAGTGCAGGCGCTCGACCTCCTCGACGATCAACGGCCTTGCCGCCACCCGCGCCGGATCATCAGCCGGTAGGCCGTTGGCAATCTGCTTCAGGTGCTGCGGCCGGTGGATCTCCACGACGTCCGTGCACGGCTCTCCGCCCTCAGCCCCGGTTTTCACCAACCTCGACATCCAAGCCACGCATCCATCCTCGGTCAGAGAACAAACGCGAAAATACCCAACTTACCTTCGCACCCCCAACCTCGCGGCAGTTCCCCGCTCGCTGGCCAATCGCTACGTCGTTCCCAGCCGCGACGTGATGGACCGCAACGACGCCAGCCGTCTTCTTTCGATTTAGCGCGGCTCATCGGTAGCGATAGCTCTGAACCCTGCCGTGTCGGGGACTAGCGAACTGCCCGCCTACAGGGCGAACAGCGATCCCCAGCGGCGCACCAGACCAGGATCGAAGGTCGCCAGCCGGAGCGACGACCAAATCGCGCATGCCGTGGAGTCGAAGATAGGAATACCCAACTCCCGCTCCAGCGCCGCCGCGATTGCCGCGCCAGGTAGATTGGTGCAGAGGATACTGATCGCCTGCGGTTTTGCTCGGGCGACGTCCCTGGCCATGTTGCGCAACGTACTCGCGCCGACCCGCGCGAAGGCGAAGTTGTTGGTCAATCCTAAGTGCCGCTCCGCGACGCATTCGAGGCCCAAGTCTGCGTAGTTCTTGACGATGCGCGCCTGCACGTCACTGGCATAGGGCGTCACCAGGCCGAACCGGGTCACGCCAGCCCGGCGGAACAGCTCGACGGTCGCGAGCGAGGCCGAGGTGGCGAAAATACCCGTCTGCTCCCTGATCGCCGCGCACAGGGCCTCGTCACGCTGCAAGCCCAGCCAACTCGCGGAGGTGCCATTCCAGCAGATCGAATGCACCTGCGCGTCGGCCAGCAGCGACGCCGCGTCCTGCATTGCAGCGATGTCGAACTGTGCCGACGATGTGTCGTCGAGGCTGATGTGGGTCACGCGCAGCCGGGCGAAGTGGGCCGATACGCCGGGCAAGCCGTGCAGTATGTCGGCGCAGGCCGGTTCCACCACCGTGTTCGAGGACGGCGTGATCATGCCGAGAAGGACCCTCGTTGGCGCGACGTCTTCGGTGGCATCCATTTTGCTCTGACCCCAGTGTGAATCCTGGTGAATTGGGCCCTGAATGAACACCCGCCGCAAGCTGCTCGCCGCCGGCCTGCTCGCCGCTCCTGCCATTCTGTCCCGGGCTTCGCTGGGCCAAGCGTTGCGCAAGGTGAAGGTGGGATCGGCTTTCACCACTACGACCAATGCCGCTTACCTGATGCCCAAATACCTGAAGCAGGAGGGAATCGACGCCGAGATCATTTCGTTCCCCAGCCTGGTGCAGCGCATGCAGGCGATCGCGTCGGGCGATGTCGACGTGGGCAATGGCGGGCTGTCCGCCACCATGCAGGTCGATGTGAAGGGCTTCCCGATGTCCGTGCTGGCCAACGGCTGCGAGGGCGGGTGGATGCTGCTGGCCAAGTCCGGCATCACCCACTTCCAGGACCTCAAGGGCAAGAGGGTCGGCGTGCAGAATGGCTCCATCGCCCTGGTCAGCTTGTTGTGGAAGCTGAAACACGAGGGGCTGGACGGCGCGGTCGACCTCGCCTTCATGGACAACCAGGACCAGCCGATCCCATTGATGCGCGGCGACATCCAGGCAATCTGCTGCTTCGAGCCCTATGCCACGCTGGCGGAATTGCAGGGTTGGGGCAAGAAGCTTTGGACGCCCTACGACACCCCTATGGGCAAGACCAACCTCGGCTTCGTCGCGTCGTCCGCCCTCGTCAGGAAGGACCCGGCGCTGATCCGCACCATCGTCCAGGCGCACGTGAAGGCCACCAACGAAATGGCAAGCGACCCGGCGATTGCCGTGAAGACCACCATCGACCAATTCAAGATGACCCCCGAGGTCGCCGCCGCGTCTGCCAAGAACCTGTTCTTCACCGCCGAGTCCGGCGTCCGCTTCCAGGATGGGCTACGGGCGATGGCTGCCATGATGATCGACGCCAAGCTGCTGGACCGCGCACCCGATTGGGACCGCTTCATCGACACCAGTTTCCTCGCCTGACATGGCATCCCGCGCCTTCGGGCTATTGCCGCTGCTGAGTCTATTGGCCGTGTGGCAAATGACGGTGCTGGCGGGAGTGTATCCCACGATACTGTTGCCGGCGCCGGGCAGCGTCCTCGCCGCGTTCGGCGATGATCTGCCGGACATCGTGGCCAACGCCGCCGCAAGCGTGACCCGGGTTGTCATCGGCGTGTCCATCGCCTTCTGCGTCGCGGTTCCCGCGGGCATGCTGATCGGCCGCTACCGGACCTTGGACCGAGTGACGGACTGGTCGATCCAGATTTTCCGCTCCGTGCCGCCCATCGCCCTGATCCCGCTCGCAATCCTGTTCTTCGGCATCGGCGATCGCCCGGCGGTCATCCTGATCTTCCTCGCCGCCCTCTGGCCGCTGCTGATCAACACCATCTTCGGGGTGCGCAGCATCGACCGCACGATGCTGAAGGTGGCGCAGTCCGCCCGGGCAAGCGAGTGGCTGGTGTTCACCGACATCATCCTGCCGGCCGCCATGCCATCGGTGTTCACCGGGTTGCGCCTGGCCATCGGCGGCGGCTGGCTGACGGTGGTGACGGCGGAGATGATCGCCGTGAAGTCCGGTCTTGGCTACATGATCCTGAACGCGCAGCTGACCTTCCGGTCGGAGCTGATCATCGCCGGAATCATCGTCATCGGCGCAATCGGACTGCTGGCGGACCAGGGAACCCGCTTGCTCCGGGCCCGCGTGTGCCGCTGGCAGGAGGGCTTGGTCGCCCAAGCGGAATGAGCCCCTTCATCGAGTGCCACGACGTCGGCAAGATCTATCGCGGCAAGTCCGGCGCGGTAGAGGCCCTGCGCGGGATCGACCTCGCGTGCGGGACAGGAGAGTTCACGTGCCTGCTCGGCCTCTCCGGCTGTGGCAAATCGACGCTGCTGCAATTGATCGCCGGGCTGGAGCGGGCGACGTCGGGACGCATCGCCATCGACGGACGAGTGCTGAACGGCCCCTCGGCCGAGACCAGCATCGTCTTCCAGGACCACGGCTTGTTCCCCTGGATGACGGTGGCGCGCAACGCGGCCTTCAACATGAAGGCCCGCGGCGTCCCAGCCCGGGCGCGCCAGGAGAAAGCCGAGGAGTTCCTCGACATGATGGGTTTGGGCGCCTTTCGCGACCGCTACCCGCATGAACTCTCCGGCGGCATGCGCCAGCGCGTCGGGATCGCCCGGGCGTTGACCACCGAACCCAAGGCCCTGCTGATGGATGAGCCATTCGGGGCGCTGGATGCCCAAACCCGCGGCGACTTGCAGGAGGAGCTCCTGCGCATTTGGGAAGCCCAGCGCACGACGATCGTGTTCGTCACCCACAGCATCGACGAGGCTGTTTTCCTCGCTGACCGTATCGCCATCTTCTCCGCCCGGCCCGGCCGCATCTCCGCCATCGTCCCCGTCGACCTGCCGCGCCCGCGCGACCCGGCCGCCCGAGGCTTCACCGAGCTGAGCCGGATGCTGCGGAGCCAGATCGCCCCGGGCCTGCACGGAGCGCCGCTCGGATGAGGCTGCTGCTGGCCAATCCCAACACGTCCGTTCGTGTCACCGAGCGCATCGCGGCCGTCGCGCGCGGCATCGCCGCACCCGGCACCGAGATCGTGGCAGTGACCGCGACCGCGGGGGTGCCCTACATCGCGACGCGGGCGGAAGCCGCAATCGCCGGGCGTGCCACGCTGGAGCTGATGGCCGAGTACGGCGCCGGATGCGACGCCGCCATCGTCGTCGCCTTCGCCGATCCGGGGCTGGGCGGCGCGCGGGAGCTGATGCCGGTGCCGGTGGTGGGCCTCGCCGAAGCCGCCATGCTCACCGCCTGCATGCTTGGGCGCCGTTTCGCGATCGTGACCTTCTCCGGCTCGCTCGGGCCGTGGTATCGCGAGTGCGTCGAGTATCAGGGCCTCACGTCGCGCTTGGCCGCGATCCGCTGCCTGGACGCCCCGTTCACCGGGATCGACGCCGTCCAGGCCGAGTTGCGGGATCTTCTGGTGGCGCTGTGCTGCCGCACCGTTGCAGAAGACGACGCCGAAGTCGTGATCCTGGGCGGCGCGCCGTTGGCGGGTCTCGCGAGGCAGATCGCCGGCCATGTCCCCGTGCCGCTGGTCGACGGGGTGGAGGCGGCGGTGCGGCAGGCGGAAACCCTCGTGGCGCTTGCCCCGCGCAAGGCGACCGCAGGCAGCTTTCGCCGTCCCGCCGCCAAGCCGGCCATCGGCCTTCCGCCAAAGCTCGCCGCCATGCTGGACTGGACCTAGAGCATCACGCGGATCATGCGCTAGCGTCAGGTTTTGGAACTCGGGCGGTAGAACGGCTCGTGCGACGCCGGGTCGATGTAGCCGTCGTAGAAGCGCTTGACGTGGGGCAGCAGCGCCTTCGACAGCTTGCGGCGCTGCACCTCGTCGTCGGAGAGCGCGTGTGCCAGGTCGTCGTGGAGTGCTTTCAGGGCGCCCGCCTGGTCGACTCGGGTGAAGCGGCCGTCGGCGTAGATCACCTCGCCGGCGCACATCACGGTCCGCACTCCACCGGTTTTGGCGCGCTGCAGCACGGCGTCCAGCAACGGCATCTCGTCGTCCAGGTAGGGATAGCTGATCTGCGCCCAGTCCAGCAGCACCAAATCGGCCGCCGTGCCGACCGCGATCGTGCCGAGCTGATCGCCGAACGCCGTGGTGCGCGCGCCGCCCTGCGTCGCCATGCCGAACACCTGCGCCGCCGTCGGCACGTCGTCCGCCATGCCCGGCGTGCGATGCGCCCGCAGCACCAGCCGCATCTCCTGCAGCATGTCGCGGTCATCGTTGATCCCGGCCTCGTCAAGGCCGATCGCGACGTTGATCCCGTGCGCTTCGAAGCGGTTGAGCGGCGCCACGCCCGACCGCAGCCGGAAATTGGAGCTGCAGTTGTGGCAGATGCACGCGCCGGTCTCGGCCACCCGGGCGATGTCGCTCTCGTTCAGCCAGACGCCATGCCCGAGGGTCATGCGCTCGTTCATCAGCCCGAACCGGTCGAGGTACTCCACGGCCGTGCAGTCGCCCCGACGTTGGGCGTATTCCTTCTGGTAGGCGGTCTCCACCAGATGCATGTGCATCGGCACGTCGAACCGCGCCGATGCCTCGGCGAGCCGCGAGAGGGCGGCGTCCGAGCACCAGTGCAGGTTTGCCGGGGCAAGCTGGATGCGCACGCGCTCCTTGCCCGCGTGCGCGCCGTGCAATGACTGGAACATCTCCATGCAGCCATCCAGCGTCATGTGGAACCGATCGAACCACCCCTGCATGGGGCCGCGCAGCTCGGGGGGAAGCGAGGCGACGAACGCATTGTCGTCCTGATAGATCAGCCGGTTCTGGTCGCGCACGGCGTAGCAGTACGAGACCCGCATGCCGATGTCGTCGTAGGCACGGATCACCTCGTTCGCCTTCGCCTCCACCTCGGCCTGCGTGCCGGGCAGCCAGCCATGGATGTGCTGCACGGTCGTGATGCCCGACCCCACCATTTCGAAGGCCGAGTACAGCGTGTCGAGGTAGAGGTTCAGGTTCCGCGCGACCATGCGGGTGATGAACCACAGTTCCAGCGGCATGTCCGGCGAGCCGAGCTGCACGGGGGTGAGCCCGACATGGTGGTGGCCGTTGACGAAGGCCGGCAGGAGGATCTCACGACCGGTGCCGATTACGGGCGCGTCCGGGTAGCGGCGGTGCAGGTCCTCGAACGTGCCGATCGCGGCGATCACGCCGTCCTGCTGCAGCACGGCGCCGTCGTCGATCACCGTCGCCCCGGCGCTGCGCGTGGCGTGCAGGATCGCGGAACGGCTGCGGATCAGCGTTGCAGGCATCATGATGTCTCTCCTGTGGAAGCATCAGGCAAGCAGGGCTTCCTGCTCCGCGAAGGCACGATCGACCTCGTCCTGCAGCAATCCCGTCAGGTGCCGGCGCAGCGCTTCGGCTCCGGGGCTGAACGGGTCGCGCGGACGGGGCAGGTCGACGGGCACGACGGCCTTGATCCGGCCGGGCCGGGCGGTGAACATCACCACGCGGTCGGCCAGCGCCACCGCCTCGTCGATATGATGGGTCACGAACAGGACGGAGGCGCCGGAAGTCCGCCATACGTCGAGCAGGAAGTCCTGCATCTTGGCGCGGGTCTGCACGTCCAGGGCCGCGAACGGTTCGTCCATCAGCAGGACCTTGGGCCGCATCGCCAGCGCCCGCGCCACCGCGACGCGCTGGCGCATCCCGCCCGACAGCTCGTCCGGCCGCTTGTCGATGGCTTCCGCCAGGCCCACGCGCGCCAGGGCCTGGCGCGCCGCAAGCTGCCTCGCCGCGGCGGCGTCGCCACGGATGGACAGTCCGAACGCGACGTTCTGACCGACCGAGAGCCATGGGAACAGCGACGTTTCCTGGAAGATCAGGCTGCGGTCCGGGGATGGCGTTTCCACGCGGTCGCCGAACGACCCGATCTCGCCTCCGGTGACGCCCTCCAGCCCGGCGACGAGATAGAGCAGCGTGCTCTTGCCGCAGCCGGAAGGCCCGAGCAGCACGATGAACTCGCCGGCTGCGACGTCGAGGTCGATCGCCCGCAACGCCTCCTGTGCCCGCGGCGTGCCGGGCGCCCAGGTCTTGGCGACCCCACGGCACACCACGGCGGAGCGGGAGGAGAACGGCGCCGGGACGCTAGACGCCACGCAGCGCCTCCGTCCCCTTCGGCACCCAGTAGAGCACGCGCGCCTGGACCAATCGCAGGGCGTAGTCGAACAGGAAACCCAACACGCCGATGAGCGCGATGGTGAAGAACACCAGCGATGGGTTGAACGTGTTCCGCGCCAGCATGATGACCTGGCCCAGCCCATAGCCGACGCCGGTGCTTTCCGCGATCAGCACCACCATCCAGGCGGCGAACAGGTTCATCCTGAGCACCACCAGCATCCCCGGCAAGATCGCAGGGACGATCACCCGGGCGTAAACCTGCCGCTTGGTGGCGCCCATCGTGCGCGCGACGTTGACGAGGTTGCGGCTGACGCCATCGATCTGGGCGATGGTCGAGAGCGTCATGTGGAACAGCAGCGCGATCACCACCATGAACACGGCGGGACGATTGCCGATGCCGAACATGAAGATGGCGACCGGCAGCCAGGCGATCGGCGAGACCGGCGCCAGCAACGTGATCGTCGGCAGCGTCAGCCGTTCGAACAGCTGCATGTAGCGCACGGCGACCCCAAGGCTGATCGAGAGCACCGATGCGATGGCCAGCCCGGCCATTACCCGCCCGGTGGTGGAGGCTGCGGTAAAGAACACCGCCATCGCCGGGGTTGGCCCGGCGTCCATGCCCACGCCCACCTGCCAGCGGCTGACGGTGTTGAAGAATTTGGCCTGGTCGGCAATGTTGCCGAGGAACACGTGCGGTGGCGGCAACAGCCTTGGGTCGGCCCAACCGACAAGCCAGCACACCTCCCAGATGGCGGCGAACAGCCCGATGCTGAGGCATCCCCAGGCGAGCTTGCCGACCCACGGCGGTATGCCAGCCCGCCAGGTCATCGGATGGCTGGCGACGATCGTGACGCCCATCTAGGCGGACTTGTACTTCAGCTTGCCGTGGAGTTCAGGATTTTCCGCGATGACCTGTTCCAGAAGCGTCCAGTCGATCGCCTCGCGGCCGGGCTTCTTCTTGATGTAGCCCATCTCCATGATCGAGTTGACGCGATCCAAGATAAACTGCGTCTGGCTGCGCGCGTCCACCACGGAGGGCTGCCTGGTCATGGCGATCTTGGCATTTTCCATGCTGGTTTTGTAGTAACGGCCGACCAGGGCATCGAGTGCGACTTGCGGCGTCCGCTCAGCGATTGCCTGCGCCTGCATCATGCCCTTGATGAGCGCCTTCAGCCCGGCCGGGTTCTGCGCAATGAGGTCGGATCGGACGGCCAGAACGCAATCCGTGTAGCCGGAGCCGTAGATGTCCAAGCCGTCCGAGAGCTTCACCGAGCCTTTGACATCGTTCAGGAGCGCCGTGCCGTAGGGTTCGATGGTGCAGATCATGTCCAGCGACCCAGCCCGGAACGCCTCCACGGCCTCGGGCGTGTTGCCCATGTAGCGCACGGTGATGTCCTTGAACGGCACGTTGTTCTTCTTGAACCAGTCGTATGGCAGCACTTCGAGGGTGTCGAGCTGGAAGGTGCCGAGCGTCTTGCCCTTCAGTTTGGCCGGCATATCCAGCCCGGGTTGCGCGACCAGGACGCAGCCTTCGATCCCGCCGCCGGCGACGATCTTGACGGGGGCGCCCGCATCGTAGAGGGCGATGAAGCTGGTGTAGGGCATCAGCCCGGCATCCACTTGCCCAGCGCCCAGGAACGTCACCTGCTCGGCAAACGTCGGGGTCGGCACGAAGTCCAGGATCAGCCCGTCGTCCTTCGCGGTCTGCATGGCGTTGGTCAGGTAGAAATTGAGGTTGCAGAACCCGGAGCCGAACGTGGAGTGGATGTGGGTCTCCGCGGCATGGGCCGCCCGGCCGCACGTCATGAGGGTAATCGCGCCCGCCGCCGAACTCCGCAGCATGTTGCGCCGGGTGATGCGGCCCGCTTCGGTTGCGCGTCCGGCTACCCATGGAAGGCTGTCGAACATGGTCTTGCTCCGGCTGACGACCGACCCGGCGCGGCCGTCAGAACCTATGCAATTGTTGTGCCATCCGTCCGATCGTGATGGTCAACGACACGATTTCGTTTCGGCAAGGCCGTGGAACCCACCATGAGATTGCGTCAGCCGAAAGCGGCCCGCTTGACGAAAGCGCCCGCCTTCATGATGAGGGGGATGTGCGCGCCCTGCCGGGTCAGCAGCGATAGGTCGGCGAGTGGATTGCCTTCCACCACGATCATGTCGGCAAATGCCCCCGGTGCGATCACGCCGATCTCTCCCTCCATGCGGCATAGTTTGGCGGCCACATGGGTTGCGGCCGCGATCACCTGCTGCGCTGGCAGCACGCGGCCGCGGATGACGAATTCCTCCGATTGATGGCGGTGCATCTCCCCCAGCAGATCGGTGCCGTAGGCCATCGGCACTCCGGCGTCATGCAGCAGCCCCAATGCCTCCATGCCGGCGGCCCGCACGATTTCGACCTTGCGTACGGAGTCCGGCGGGAAGCCGAGGGAGGCGCCCTCGGTCGCGAGCATCTCGAACGTCACCTGCGTGGGCACCGCGACGGCGCCCCGCGTCGCGGCCAGCGCGGCGGTTTCGGCGCGGATCAGGTTGCAGTGCTCCAGCGAGTGGACGCCGCAATCGACCGAGCGGCGGATCGACTCGTCGGTGTAGAGATGGGCAGCGACATACGTGCCGGCGTTGCGCGCCTCCTCGACCGCCGCCCGCACCTCCTCCTCCGAGAAGCCGAAGAAGTGGATGGGGTCGGTCGGCGACGCGCAGCCGCCATTGGCCATGATCTTGATGAACGCCGCGCCGCCCTTGATCTCCTCCCGCGCGGCCCGGCGCAGTTCCGGCACGCCGTCGCACACCCGGCCCAGCGCGCCTAGCCGGTGGCCGGACTGCCGGGTCGGCCGGTCGTCGAAGGGGCCGCGGAAGTCGCAATGGCCGCCGGTTTGGCTGAGCGCCTTGCCGGAGATCACCAGGCGGGGCGCCGGAAACAGGTCCTCCGCGATTGCGCGCACGAGCCCCTGGTTGGCGCCGCCGACGTCGCGCACCGTGGTGAAGCCGCGCATCAGCATGTCGCGCATGAGCAGGGCGGACTTCGCTGTGACGTAGGAGTCCGGCAGCATCGCGTTCTGGGCCAGGTTGGCGACCACGGCGACGACGTGCACGTGGCAATCGATCAGCCCGGGCATCAGCGTGCGGCCGCCGAGGTCGATCGTCTCCGCGGCGGCGCTGGAAACGGCGGGGCCGACCTCGCGGATGTGCTGGTCTTCGACGAGCACGCCGACCGGGTCGCCGGGTTCGGGTGCCGCGCCATCGACGATGCGGGCGTTGGTGAGCAAGGTCATGGCCATCGTAGGATGTTCCTATGCCCGGTAGCGGAGCGGGATGAGCAGGTTGCTGCACGCCGTCAAGGCCAATGTCGTCGCCATCAGCACCAGAGCGAGGGCGGACGCGAACGGCCAATTGTTGTTGGCGCTGAACTCCCAGTAGAGCAGCGGCGCCATCATCTGGAACCGCGGGCCGCCCAGCAGGTAAGGCGTCGCGTAGGCGTTCATCGCCAGGATGAAGCATAGGATGCCGGCTGTCGCCGTGCCCGGCAACGCCAGCGGCCAGACGATGCGCCAGAATAGTCGTCCCGGCGGCGCCCCCAGGCTGCTGGCGGCCTCCTCCACCCGCGTGTCGATCGTCTCGATCGTGCTCTGGATCGTCAGCACCACGAAAGGCAGGTTGATGGAGACGATGCCGACGACCACGGCGAAGGGGGTGTACATCAGCTCCATCCCGTGCCCGGTCAGCCGGCGCGCGATCCCGTCGATGACGCCGCCGTGGGCGAACAGGATCATCCAGCCCACCATGCGAACGGTGCTGCCGATGAACAGCGGCAGCACGATGCCCAGCATGAACGCTGTCTTCCAGCGGCTTTGCATCCGCGCCAGCCGGTAGGCGAGCGGCAGGCCGAGCAGCAGGTACAGTGCCGTGGACAGCGTGGCGACGCCCAGCGTGGTCCGCAGCACGCCGACGTAGAAAGCGTCGGAGAAGAAACGCAGGTAGTTGGCCCCCGTCACCGTCTCGATCATCAGCTCGGACGGGTCGAACTGGTTCACGCTGAAGCGCAGCAGCAGAAGCAGCGGGGATACCAGCATCAGCATCACTACCAGCGTGGCGGGCGCCAGGAATACGGCGGCGGCCGGGCCTTGCCTGGTGGTCATCTCAGGCACGCTGCATGCTTTTCTTCCACCATTCCGACGTGGCGCCTTGCAGCTTGCCGACGATGCTGTAATCCGGTGCGATCAGCTTCGGCGCCGGGTCGGGCATGGCGAGCTGCTCGCCGATCTTGCCGCTCAACGGCGCATCGTCGACGGTTGGCTGGTAGCCCATCTTGGTGGCGAAGCCCTGCTGCGCCGACGGCTCCAGCATGGCGTCCAGGTATCGATAGGCAGCCGGCTTGTTGGGCGCGTTCTTAGCTCGACTTTCCGCAATTTCCGGTTTGTGCCGTCTATGTGGCGGTCCAGAAGATATCCTCGGCGGCGATGAATTCGAGGGCGCGATCGAGCGATAGAACCGCGCGTCCGAGGGGGCCACCGCT
>JAABUV010000713.1_pt1 | contig 50568 bp, 79 predicted proteins | sample 5559971 | NCBI WGS metagenome assembly JAABUV01 (sample SAMN10711881, study PRJNA513362) | rock metagenome | isolation source: Antarctica rocks | place: Antarctica: Victoria Land, Knobhead nord | collected 2015-12-19 | reverse complement strand
GTAGGCGCCGGCGAGGGCGCTCCGCCCGCTGCGCTGCTGCACTCGAGCGCGAGCGCGGGCGCGCTGGGCGGCAGCCCCCGCGCCGCGCGGCAGCTGCATGCGCAGCAGCAGGCACAGGCGCGCCCCCATGGGTGGCAGCCAGGCGCCCACGCGGCCCTGGTTTCGTGCCTGCGGCCTGGCCTCGCGCGGGGTGGCACACCACGCGCGGGCCTGGCGGCAGAGACGCGCGCCTCTTTTAAATGCGTTTGCACTGAAGTTGAAATGTATAACGACGTGTGACCTTGCATACTTATGGCGGCAGTGTGTGCGCGCCGTTGTCTCAAGAGTATTGGCGCTTAGCAGGCGGGGTGCCCAGCTGGACGCCATCCTGCAGTGTGTTAGCGAACGTGCAGCTGTTGGTACAGAGCAGTGCTGGTGCTGGCTGAGGATGCTCATTTGCGAGTGAGCATCACCCCGGCCTTTTCTACCCTACTCTACCAAACCCTATGACTGGGAAGCCCACTCACATGTTCTGTGCTGCGCACAGGCGCACATCCAGCACCAGCTGGCCCTGCAGCACCACCAGCAGCTGCTGGCCACCAGCCTGGGTGGCGGCGGCGGCGGCGGCGGCGGCAGCAGCAGCGCGAGCCCGCGCATGCAGGAGCTGCTGTTCCAGCGCCTGGCGGCGTCCGCGGCGCAGCGCGCGGAGCCCGGCCAGGATGACGCCGCGCCGGCCGTGCCCTGGCCGGACGACTGGCCGGAGCCGCCCGCCGGCGCGTGAGCGGCGCGCGGCCGAGCGGTCCGGCGGGCTCAGCGCGCGCGCCGCCTGGCGGCATAATCCAGCTAGGTCCTGCTCCAGGCATAGAACCCTCGAGGGGAGGCCGCGCCTGACCATGGGCATCATAGCGGGCGGGCCTCGTCAAGTGCCTTTCATGCCCCACAGCAACGCCCCTGCGCGGCCGCTGCGTGTGGGTGCCCAGCTGACTCGACAGCGTCCCTGGGCCCCCTTGCGCGTGGCTGCTGCCTGGGCCCTCAAGTGTCAACAGCAGCGCAGCACGTCCCACTCAAGACCACCCGGGCGGGGCGGCAGGCCGCCAGCGCCTGCCCCCACCCCGCCCGGGTCACCCTCTTCCCTCCACTCCCTCCACTTCCTCCGCTGGCGGGTGCAGAGCCTGATCTGGGCTATTGCGTGCGATGTTTCTGAGACTGGAACGCAACCATGCTGCTGCGCAAGCATCTGGCATCAGTGTTTGGCGGTGCGGTGACCAGACTGCGCGCGGCGCTCTCGCACCTGACCGCTGCAACGGGAAGACAGCCCTTACTGCTCGTGTGGCGCCAGGCCTCGACTGCCTGCACACCCCGCTGGAGCCACCCGTACCTTTTGTGGCGGGCGCTCCAAGAACAATCTATATGCGTCCGCTCGCCTGCTGCTGCTGACACGACATCTCTCCCTGCGAGTCTGCGGCCCACTGTGGGCGGGGTGCGGCAGGGCGAGCGCATCGGCTCTGGCTGGCGCGCATGCCCATGCTGCTTTCCAAGCCCAAACGGGCGTGGCTGGCTCGTATGCACTGTTACCACACATGGATGAGGGGGGTGTTCTGGGCAGCCTCTTGCCTCCGTTGGGACCTGGCACAGCGCTGCTGCACGGGCGCACTGTTTCCATTGTTTTCCATCCACAAAGCGGCTCATGACTGGCTCTCGGCGCGGCGGCGGGTGCATGGCGCCCCTCTCCTGGCGGGCCGGGCGGTCCGCCCCGGCATTAGTCCGGGGTGGCCTGCGGTTTAGCGGGCCGCCCGGCGCCCAGGGAGTGACCGCGCCGGTGACGTACCTCCATGGTCTGGCACTTTAGCTGGCTAGCAGTGATTGATTGAGGGCCGTCCAATGCGGGCCCGCTCCCGGCTTGTCGAACGGCACATGGGTGCCGCGCTTGGTTTCCCAAGTATCGTATTGGCGGCGCTGCCTGCAGTGCTCTTTAGCAGGCCGGGCGGGCCGAGGGCTCTGGGCGCTGACCGACGGCAGGGAAGCGAGCGCTGCTGCGCCGGGGGCACATGCGCCGGCCAGCTCCCGCCGCGGCCTGCACGGACGGGCCCTGACCAGGGGTTTTCTGCATGCTTTGGGCCCGCAGCGACGCCCAGCGCCTGGCCCTGAGCATACATTATAATGTCGACTATGCTCCTGCGAACCCTGCACTTGCCGCGCCGTGCATGTGCGGCGCGCGCATCTAGTAAGCAGGCTGGGGGGTTATTGTGCGCGTGCCGGCCTAATGTGTAGTATGGTGTGCTTGCAGGCGCTGCTGGCAGGCCGCCACCCCCAGGCTCCTGTGCCTCGTTCGAGCGCAATGATAGGGCGTTTCCAGGATTTGCTGCTGCGTCCCCCTTTTTCCCTTTTCCTATGGTTGCGGCCCTTTCTGCTCATTTCATTGGCCGCACTTGTCAGGTCGGGATGCGGTTCTGCGTATACAAGGAACTGTGAGAGGCTCGTGCGACTGCGGACGCGCGCGCGGGAGGCGCCCTCTGACGAGCAGCCCGCACGTGCGGGACGTTTTGACGGAACTGGCACATGAGTGGGGGCGTCCCTTCTGTTGTTGGGTCGGGGGATAGCTACTAGTGCTGCGGATGGCTGCTAGTGCTGCGGATGCAGATTGATGAGCGCATGCTGTGCCGCACCGGCGAAGGCGAGGCAGACCAGCTGCGGCACGGGTTTGTAATAGGACAGGGTGGCAGGCAAGGGAAGGGGACATGTGCTGTGCCTGGTACGGGCCTTGCCTTGTTACACAAGCTTGGTATAGAGAGCGTTATCCGGCTTGTCTGCGGTAAACCGCTCTATGCTGCCGGCGCCCTAATAAGAGCCCGGGCCTGTACTACTAAGGGTGCACGCTTCAGCCAAACAGCACGCCCATGCAGGACTGATGCGGGATGCCATCTTGCACACACATGCAAGCGCACAGCTGTGTGCAAATTAGCGTGCGAACCAGCATGCAAATTAGCATGCTAATCAGCATGTCAGACAGCCACATGCGCACATGCGCTGCTACAAAATTGTTGACGCATCTATATAAAACAGGTGCCAGAGTGTCGCTCAACCACATGTTAGCCGCCTCACTTGACGTCCGCCTCAACTTCAGCTCCAGCACATTGCAGCAGCTCCCAAATGCCAGGCGTCTTCTACAGTGAAGAGCATGGCAATGACATACTTTTCTTGCAGCGGAGCGTCTTGTTATACATTCTATGCAGCAGGGCTACACATGCATGCCCTATCTCAGCTGCTTTGGCCCACGTCTTGCCAGACTATCTAGCAAGGCAGCTGCATGAACCACACTTGCGTCAGCTGCCTGCTTCCTTCGCGACCCCTGCTGGCAGGCTGCCGCCGCCCCGGGCCACAGACATCCCGTCCCTGACGCATTGCTCCCTGTCTTGCAAGCACGCCACCCCCCGGTGCGACCAGCCAGCAGCCGCATCGCACCGGCAGGTGACCTATTCGCTGCAAGCTGCCGCCGTCCTGGGCATGGCATGTCGCGCATGTTTCTATAAGCGTTGGCGCGCCGGAGTGTCAAAATGAAAAGGACTGACAGAGCAGAACCAGCTGGAACCCTGCACCATGCCCAGGCTGCACCGGCGCGGCAGCCTGCCGGGCGCAGCAGCGCGGCTGGGCGTGCCCGCCCACGCTCCAGCCCCAGCGCCAGGTGCGTGAGGCACTCGCTGCGCCGGCGCGAGCACCTCACACGGCCGCACGCGCAGGAGCGCGCGCGAGGCAGCTCAGGCGGCAGCGCCGCCCACAGCACGTGCCCGTGACAGAGCGCCTCCCGAACGTGCGCGTCCCGGTATGGACGCGCGTCGAGGGTGTGGTCGTGGGCCCTGCCGTCAGCGGCCGCGCACCGGCGCGTCACGCGGTGGTGACCTGCGGCGCCGGCGGCACCGCAAACGCGCCGCAGCCGTCGTCGCGCGGCTTGGCGCCCGGCGCCTCCGAGATGGAGCGGATGGTGGGCAGCCAGCCCTGCTGGCGGCGCAGCGGCGGCCGCTCGCGCGTGCCGGGGCCGGCGCCGGGCGGCGACGAGGACACCGGCGAGCCCCACGACACTGGGTGCACGCAGTGCACCGTGCGCGGCGGCGTGCCGGCATAGTGCGCGGCGTCCGCCATATCGCTCAGCGCGCCCGGCGCAGAGCGCGTGTGCTTCAGGGTGCGGCGGGGCGGCGAGTGCAGGTACTGCGTTGCGGGTGCGCGGCCCCATGCCGGCTCGTGCTGTGCCAGCGCCGGCGCGCGTGCGCCGGCCGGAAGCGCCCCAGCGGCGGGCGGCCGCTCCGGGAACGACTCGTGACAGGGCGCCAGCCAGCCGCGCCGCGGGCGGCCGTTGCGCACGGCGTGCTCGCGCTTCAACGCAGCGCGCGACTCGTGCGTGCTGCACACGGCCTCCGCCGCCGCCGCGGCCAGCCCGCCTTTAGCGTCCGGCGCGCTGTTTGTCCTGCGCGACGCGGAGCAGGTGCAGTCAGTCGGCAGAGTCAGCGTACCGGGGTTTTTGCTGCACACAGCGCTTGGCAAGCGGCTGGGATCGCCTAAAACCATGGTCACTGCAGCCTTCGCCCCTTTCCAAGCACTTTTGTGCAGCCTGTGCAGTTCCCCAAGCTTCCCACACTAAACCAGGTACCGCAGGTACCTGGCGACGCCGACGGTGGGTGCTGGTGCGCTTGGAACATCATCTGCCGCGGAGGCCCCGGCTGCCGCCGAGCAGCTCTTCCGCCGCAACGTGCTGCCATCCGCGACCGTGCGCAAAGGGTCCAGCGGTGAGCCCCGCATCTCCTCCTGTTTCCGCAGGCGCCCAACGCAAGGGCGCTCAGCAAACAGCGTGCGCCTCTCGCCCGGTCCAGTGAAGGCCGGCAAGACCAAGCGCGCCCCAGCGGTGCCGCACCAGCTTTGCACTGGGGCGGTTGCCGGCGGGCCAGGACATCCAAGATAGTTGCGCACGCCAGCGGTTCCAGGCCTCCGGCAGCCGCGCAGCTCGCAGCGGCGGGGCGAGGCCTGCTACAACACGCTGATGGCTGATGGCTCCTGCAGCGACAGCGACAGCGAGAGGGCTGATCTCACTGCCTCACGAAAGAGGCAGGAGAAGAAGACGGAAGGAGGCTGTTGAGGGGTGCGTACCAGACGCACACAGTATGCGCCAGCGTGCGCATCCTTGAATGACTTGGACTTAAAACCTGCGACACGGAGAGGTGAAGGTCTCATCTATGCGGCCGTGCAGCTGCTGCACCGGCCGCGCCATGGCTGCGGTTCCCTCCGTGGCGCGTGTCCCGCGGCGTGTGCAGACCATAACAAGGCCTAGTGGACGGCAGAGCTGGAGACGTAGCCAGACTCTGCAGTGGCGCCGGTCCAGTGCTGGCTACGTGCTGCACCGGCTGCGTGCAGTGGCCGGGGCTGCAGAGAGTGCTGCAGCAAAGCAACAACCGGCACCCGCCAGCAACGAGCAGGTGCAGCAGCGCGCACGTCAGCTTGTAGTGCAAGAGTTCTCAGTCAGTAAGTGCCGTGGCGGCACTTGCGCGCTCAGGCTGGCCTGCACCTCGTGCCACCAGTCCTGCCTTTGGCACGGTGGCTTGTCATTTACTTGACAGCGTTGACACAGTCGTCGCCGCAAAGGCTGCAACTTTGCCGCAGGCAATTGGCCGTGGCACCAGGAAGCCAGGGACTGCAGTGGCGCTTAAGCTGTGCTGTTGTTTCATGCACTGCGAAGTCTTGTGCTCACAGTCAGAGCTAGACTTGCAGCGTGCACAAAGTATATAGCTCACTTGCGGTTTTCGAGCGCGCACAGGTCGTGCGGGGCGCGTACGAGCTGGCTGAGCGCGTGCGGCGCAACCCGGCGGACGGCGACGCGCTCACGGAGCTGGCGCTGTACCTGGACCGGCATGCGCGCGCGCACGCGGAGCTGGCGCCGCTCGTTGAGCAGGCGCTGGACTGGCTGGAGCTCGACGAGGGGCTGGGCGACGAGCCAGATGACGGGCTGGGCGACGAGCTGGAGGACGAGGTGATGGGCATGGAGCCGCAGGCATGCCGCGCCCTGCCCACCTGGAGGCGCTGGTCATTACATAATCACCCGTCATCCAAACAGCTTTCAGAGGCTTCCCTGGCTTGTGCAGCACAGCTATGTCAGCTGGCTCAACAAGGCTTGCGCAGCGACAAAAGATCGCCTCACGCAGCACAGCTGTGTTAGCCAGGCTCAACAAGGCTTGCGCAGTGGCTAATCGCGGCCTTGTACCTGAGCGAGTGCGGGGGGTGCTGGCGGACAGGGCGAAGGCGCCGAGGCGCCAGATGGTTGGGGTGAGGGCGGTGGCGGCGAATGGCTGGACGACACGGACCCAGCGGCAGTTGCGCTTGGCCCCGACGGGCGTCTCCAGGGCACGCCTGAGAGCAAACGCCAGGTGTGGGTACTGCCAAGTCTGCCCAGCAGCTTTCCTGTGTGAGGATGGCAGATGAGGGCCATGCGTGGTTGAACTTGCAGAAAACTGCCCACTGCAATGCGAGTTGTCCTAGGTGCACTTATATGTGCATGTATTCCCAGTGAGCCTTTCGGTTGCGGCCTGTTCACAGACTTGCTGAAAAGTCCACTGCGACACCTGTGCAGAGCCCAAGGGCGGGCATGCTGAGCTCTGGCCCAGAAGGTTCAAGCGCGGTTGAACACTGGGTATGGTGCCAGGCCTGCGTGCCAGCTGCCGGGTGGGCTGCATGCCGGAGGCCATGCTTGATAAAGAGGGACGCGGTCTCCTCATTGAGCAATGAGTGAACGTCCCTGGGGTGGTCCCATGGGGAGGAGGGGAGGCAGGGCGCTCATGGGCAGGCCGCGCGCCAGGTGCTCATTGACGACGAGGACATGGAGTACGGGGACGAGGACGGCGAGGCAGCCGCCGAAGTCGGCGGCCCGGTGCGCGGGGGCCGCGCTGGCCATGTAGAGCGGCGCCGGGCCCGCTTGTGCTGCTGGGAGCGTGCCGTGCTGTCCCCGCGCCCAGCATGCCGGGGTGTGACAGAGCTCGGCGGTGTGCATCCAGGCGTTGCTCACCTGCCATGCGGTCGTCTTTGTGGCTGACAGAAGACACCAGCCTGTTCCCTTAGAGGCGTTCTGCTGCGCGGTGGCTGGCAGCGCCGTGCTGCCCAGGCGCGTGTGCTTGCGTGCACGCGCCGACAGGCGCGAGGATGCTGAGTGTGTGTGCGCCAACACAGGCCGTGCTACTGGCTGGCTTTCGCGCGGAGGAGCACGCCATGGTACGCTGCAGAAAATGTGTGACATCTTGAGATTTTTAGGTGGGAGAGCCAGCTGGAATCGTGAGCGTGCATGACTGCGTGTGGCTTTGGTGCACAGAGACGCGGTGCGGCGCTCGCACGTCATGTGCCAGTCTGCAGGGTGATAAATTAAAGGTGCTTCTAACACCGAGACACTGCCGTTGGTGAGACACTGCTGATCGAGCGATCAACTCGCATGTGCAGTATGTACCCACGCCGCATGGTCACAGCAGGACTCTGCGCCGGCAGCCGCCGCCTCAACCAGGCCGCCCGCGCGGCTTGCATGCGCCTGCGGCGCTCCGCCGATGGCGCGCGCCGCGCAGGTGCGTGCTCTGCTGGACGCGGCGGGCGGGCAGGAGGTGCGCGTGCTGCCGTGCCGCGGCGACGCGCTGTACGGGCGCCTGGCCGACGCGCTCGCGGCCGGCGAGCCGGACTGGGCGGCGCCGCGGCCTGAGGGCTGGCCGCGCGGCGGCGAGTGGGGCTCGAAGCGCGTCGTGCTGTGCTCCGGCATGCGGCGCGCGCCCGGGGCCTGCGGCGCCGCCCGTGCGCTCGCACCGGCGCACTGGCGTGCGGTGTCCAGCAAGGGCGGGTGTGGCGTGACTGCGGTAGTGCATGCGTTGGCACTCGGGGTAGCAGCGACAGGGGCGTCCACCGTCCGTCTGTGATGACTTGGCACGCTTTCTTGGCGCACTTGGGCTGCCCTGCTAAATGCCCGCTGCCTCGCTGCCGGTCGCGAGCTCCCTCCTACGACCGGAGGACACCAACGTCCCGCCCCCATGCTTCGCCGTCGATGCGCGTGCGGGGCCGCCGCGCGCAGGCGCACCGCGCGCGCCGCGCTTGTGGAGCTGATGGAGGAGGGCGGCCTGCCACCGGTGTGCGTGGCGGAGGCCGTGCCGGAGGAGTATGACTCGCAGCTGGGCGCGGTGCTCGCGGCCGCCGTGCAGGCGCGTTCCCGGTCGCAGCGCCTGCCTCGCCGGGGGATCTGGCTGGGCGGGCAGCCTTGTGCCTGGTATGGAGGGCGGCGGGGCGCAGCTGGGCTGGGAGCCGGCGCTGGCGTTGAGCGCGGGCCCTGCATGGAGACCGCTGTCTCGTCCTGGCATGGCTGGTGCATTTCATCCTAATGCTTTGGACGAGTGGGACGGCTGTTGCTCAAAGGCATAGCATTGCAGGGTCTTGTTTCTGTGGATTAGATCCTGGCCAGTGAGGAACGATTTTAAGTGCCTGCAGCGGGCCTGCGCAGGCTCAGCGAGGGCGCACAGTGCCCAGGCAGGAGGTGTGGGAGACGTCTGCGCACGCTGCTGCGACCCTGCCCAATGCTGCGGAGTGGATTGCGACGCGCTACCTGGTGCGCAAGCGTCTTCTGCTTGGCGTTTTGCTAGACCACATCATGCATTGTGTGCTGGGAGCACGCGGTGTCAGTGCAAGCAAGCCAGCTCAGTCATGCCTAACGAAGCAGCAGAGCGATTCACGCGTTTGCATGTCTGTGAGCTTGGCATGCATCACTGGGCAATCCGTTCAGCAGCATCGTCCCGCCAAGAAATCCGTAGAACTTTGTCAGGCCAGTGCACCACGTTCCGTCGCCCTGAATCGTAGGTGCAATCGAGCTGACACTGTGGCGTGGGGCTCAGGACGCGAGCGAAGAGGTGGGCGGTGTGGACGACACGGCAACGGCCAAAAGCTCGGCACCCAACATTACGGCTGCCGTGCAGAGCGGTGCCGTCACCGCTGCTGGCAGTGAAGGTGCTGCGGGGCAAGCCGCCGCACGCGAAGCAGGAGCGGACGAGAGCGGCGGCGCCGGCAGCAGCCCTGCCAGCGCAGTACTTGAGGGCTCTGCAGCAGCTCTGGGTAGTGGAGGCGCTGCGCAGGCGCCTGGCGGCCCTGCCGCCGCAGCTGCCAGGGCGCCTGCAGGCGTGGAGCACGTGTCCAGCAGCAGCGGGCCTGGACGAGAGGCCGGCGGCAGCGCAGGCAGCAGGCGTGCAGCAGCGCAGGCGGCAGCCGCTCCGCGGGGTCGTGAGCCAGGGCCCGGGCCCGCGGCGGCTGGCGCTGCGCTGGAGGGCGCGGGCGCTGAGCGGCAGCGTGAGCTCAGCGATGCGGCGGACCGGGAGCGGGGGGCGCGCCTGGGGGACTGGGTGTCCGGCGCAGCGCAGGCGGCGGGCGCCCCGCCGCAGCCTGTGCCGGGCGGTCCGGCGGCGGGTGTGGGCGTGGGTAGGGCAACCGGCGGGAGTGGGGTGGCCGGCGAGACGGAGCGGGCGGTCGGCGCGCGCGAGGCGGCGGTGCTCGCGGACGTACGCAGCGCAGGCGCCAGCTTCATGGACGCGCTTGCCGCCAACGCCGCCGGCGGCCCGGCGCCCAATGCAGATGTCAGTGCGAGTCTCAGCCCCGGCGGCGGCGGCGAAGGCAGCGCCGCCGCGGCGGACGCGGGCGCGCTGGCGGCGCCCTCGCCGCCGCGGCCCGCGTCTGCTGCAGGCGGGCCGGCTGAGAACCTGCTCGACGCGGTCGCCAGCGGCGGGCAGGCGCCCTGGCGCGCGCCGGCCGCGGGTCCCGTGCCGCCGCGCGCGCAGCCTGAAGCCTCCGGCTCGACCGCCACTGCGCAAGCGGCCGCTGCGCCGCTCGAGGGCGCGCGGCCGGTCGGCGCGTCGCCCGCGGGCGCGCGGCGAGAGCCGGAGGCGGAGAGCAGCGCCGGCGCAGCGGCGGGCCGCAGCAGCGGCGGCCCTGCTTGGGGCGCAGACGGGGCTACGGCGGCGGGAGATGCGCGAGGGGGTCGCAGCATGGAGGTGCGCGCCCTGCAGTTTCACGTGCTGCGTCTCTGCGCGGCTGCGCTTGCGTGGAATGTTCAGAGTGCCTGTGCAGGGAGTGGTCTACACGCACAAGTGTGACGATTTGGCAACTGCCTTGCCGTGAGGTGCGCAGGCGGAAAGACAGCTTCGTGTAGGACGGCCAGCGGCCTGTGGGGGTGCTAGCGTGTCGCCTGTGCTGCGTGCCTGCACTGCAGCAGCAGGGCCGAAGGGAAAGAGGGTGTTGTACTCAGCAGGTGAGTAGGAGCCGCAAATGGTGGCAAATCGCGCCTGGAGTGTCATCTAGCACACATGCATGGACAGTGCAGCTCCCCCAGGCGTGCAAAATCGTGCGCGCCCGGCGCCGCGCCGGCAGGAGGAGCAGGCGGAGATGGAGAAGGTGTTTGAGCAGCTGGGCGAGGGCTTTGAGCGCGACGGCCTGGGCCCCGCGAGCGACAAGGGCGTGCTGCGCGAGCGCATGCGCTCCGAGGCGCGCGCGCCCACGCGCGACGCCCTGGCGGTGCGCCCAGCGTGGCGGCGCGCCCAGGACTGTCAACGGAATGTGCTGGTTAGGGCTGATGCATGCAGGCTGGTCAGGTGCTGGCAATGGTGCAGGCTACGAGCACCACGCTGCTGATGCTCAGTGAAGCCACGGTTATTGTGTATGTCGGCATGCCTAGTGACACGCTTGGCTGCACATCAGCCACTGCCACCAAACTTGTGAGGAGTGTGTATTTGTGTAAGCTGTTGCCCCCTGCACGGGGCGGCGCTTTATGTAGAGAAAGCGTGCGTGTGGAAGATGGCGCGGTCGTGCTGGGCACAGGCGTGTTACGTAGCCTGCCACTGCTCCGGCAGACGCGTTGCTTGCGTGCCGCGTGCTCACCAGGCACAGCGCCTGCGGCGCGCGCAGGCGGCGCTGAGCTGCGGGCTGACGGCGGACGAGCTGCACGCCATGGTGGTTGCGTGCGCGGCGGCCGCGGCCTCCCTGCAGGGCGGCGCCGCCGCGGAGGCCGGCGCCGCGAAGGTTGACGCACCCGCCGCCGACACCCCAGCGGACATGGGCTGGCGCGCCCGCGACGACTTCTCCTTCGCCGCCAGCCCGGCCGCGGACGAAGGCCGCGCCGGCGCGCCCGGCGTGCCCGCCGACCCCGGGCCCAGCAGCGCCGAGCGCGCGGCCGCGGCCGCGCGCCGCGAGGCGCGCGAGTCGCAGTCGCCGGCGCACGCTGACGGCGTGGGCAATGCTGCGGGCGGCGCGGCGGGCGAGGACGCTGACGAGGACGCCGAAGGGGAGGCGTTGGAAGCCTGGGAGCGTGAAGATGCTGCGGAGGGCGCTGGCGAGGAGGGGCGCTGGGTGGAGGCTTGGTCGGCCGGCGAGGTGCATGCTGCGGCCGGCGAGGGTGTGGAGGTGGTCCGCGTGCGCGAGAAGCTGCGCGGCGGCGCGGGCGCGGCGGGCGGCGGCGGCGCGGGCGTCGTCCGGCAGCGGGAGGTGCTGGGCGGCGGCGCGCGCGGCGCGCGCGGCGGCGGCGCCGAGGTGGTGTGGGAGCGCGAGGCGGCGCGCGGTGCCGCCGGCAGCGCGGCGGGCAGGCCCGCGCCGCTGGCGCGGCCCGCGCCCAGCAGCCCGTTCGTGCTGGCCAAGTCGGCGCTCGTGGGCCCTGCAGCAGGGCCTGCGCGCGCCCCTGCGCCCGCTGCGTCCGCGTCCGGCCATGTGCCCGCGCCTGCCGGCCCAGCGAGCGCGCCGGCGCTGCCGCTGGGCGGCCGCGCGGCGCCCGCGCCAGGGGCCCCCCGCGCGCCTCGAGGGGTCGCCAGCAGCGGGGGCGGAAGCGAGGTGGTCGGCAGCGCGGCCGCAGGCAGCGGCAGCAAGCCTGCTGCTCCATGGAGTCGCGGCATGCGCGCGCTCGGTGCTGACTGGCCGGCGGGAGCCGATGCAGGGTCGCGCATGCCGATGCCGACCGCAGCGCACCGCCCGCAGCCCACAGTGACGGGTGCAGGGCCGGGCTCGGTGTCAGGGGCAGGGTCAGGACAGGAGGTGCCACCTGCGCCCTCTGATGTGCCCGGCGGCGCGGCGCGCGCAAGCCCTGCCGAGGCAGGTTGGGTGGGACCCAGCGGCCGGCGTGCGGAGGGGGCCAGCAAGGGGGTGGACGGCGAGGGTGCAGGCGCGCGTGCCAGCCCTGGGCAGGAGGGCGCGAGCGAGGCTCGGCCGCTGACGGCTGCAGAGCTGCGGGATATCGCCCAGCGGCGGGGCCTTTCCTATGAGGTGCTGGTCGACGACGCGCGCCGGCGCGGCATACCCATCCCTGGCGCCTAGGCCTAGCCTGGGTTGCTCCGAAAAGTGCCGCTAGGCATGCACCTACCTGAACTGGCAAAGCTTGTGAGATGCTGTGGTGACTGTTGTGAGCGTGCCGTGCTTGCATGCAGCTTCTTAGTTTCATGCAAGGGTCATGTGGCTTGCGGGCTGCTAGAAATGCATGGCGACATAGGCATGATGTTGAGTCGTGGGGTCGTGTGACTTGTTGGCTGTTAGAAATGCATGGCGACAGATGCGTGTGTTAGTGGAGGCGAATGCTTGACGCTGCTTACAGCATTAGTGCTCAATGTTTGTGAGCTGGTGACCTGGAAAGGACCGCACTCATCCAGCCAAGTACCCCATCTGCTCCAGGCTCTGCTCCTCTGCCACCTTCTCCCCCTCCTTGCCAACCCGCCAGCCGCTCTCCTCCAGCAGCGCATACATCCGCCGGAACGCCTCCAAGTAACTCGCCTGCTTGTTTACACAGTCAGCATGAGCTCTGGAAAAGCGTGCGCGAAGGGTGCCGGCCACAGCACTGCTTCCAGGGCAAGCGGAGTTTAGCAGAGCGGGGTCGCCTGGCCGCACCTCTAAGTTTGTCGCTTCCGGCGGCAGCACGTGCTCAGTGAGCTTGTACAGCACATAGATGAAAGTTGCGCCCCTCGTATTATCGCTGTCAGAAAAATACTGTCCATAGCTGCTCAGCTCCTCCCTGAAGTCTATCAGCGCCCCCTCGTCGTCGCCAGCCAACATAAGCCGCAAGCCCTTGTTACACACCTGCGCAGGTGCCCCAGCAGCGTCGCCACACGACTTTGCTGCTGTGGATAGGGGTTGCCGTGCAGGTGTGCATGGGTGGCTTGCCTCATTGACGGACTTTAGCAGCTCTGTGTCTTCCTCGTCCGGCACGCTCTCATCTCGCGCAAGAGCTGCCCAGTCGCCCGCGCTCGCCTCCTGCAATACCCATCACTGTAAGTAGTTCCAATTCACACATCTTCCTGCTAGATTACCACTTGACAAGGCACACGTGCCTGTCCTAGTTTCTGCGCATTGCAGGTAGGCTCGTGCCGCTGCCGCCTCCTTGGCAGACTCCTTGGCAGACTGAAGCACCTGCCTACCTCCAGGCTCTGGACTGCTCTGCCGTGCTGGCTGCACCGCAATGGGACCAGTGTAGCACACAGTGCCAGGTCCCACAGCATAGCTGTCCACCAATGACGGAACAGATGCGGCAATGAGCAGTGCCCGGCTAGAGGCAAGCCCCCTATTTAAAAAGCCCAGACCACTGCTAAATACACCCCTGCTGAGCTTCCTCTGAGAAATCTTTCTTAGTGCTGCGGCCCCGTCTGTGTGAATTGATGAGGTCGGTGCTAAGCCTGGCTATGAGCTGAGCACAGGAGACCCAGCGGGTGGATGTGCGTGCGTCTTCACTGATGTCTGCGCCCACCCAACCTGCGCGGCATGCGCTGCTGGACGTGAGCGCGCTGGTGAGTGTCGCCCGTCAGCCCCCAAGCACTGGCACATGAACTTGCATCGGGATGCTGCGTAAGGAGGCGTTGTAATGACTGCAGACTTTTGGTGTGTTTCTCAATATGTATCCACCTGTGCTACATACAAGCAACCTTAGGAGCTGCCTCACCTGTTTCATGAGGCTGTGGCTTCTTGTCTGTGTGCGCATGCACGGCGAACATGAAGCTGGTGTGACAGCTAGCAGCTGTGCAATCCGCTGGCTCTTTTCTTAGTAACACAGGAAACCACCGCCTTGACTGTGCGCGCCAGGCCTTTTCGGTGGCGCTGCCGTTCTCGGGGTGCGTGGCCAAGCGGCTGCTCACCAGCGCTGGCGACGCCGGAGGGCGTCGCGTTGCCCGCGAACAGCAGGCTCTCGTCCATCAGGAACACGATGAAGAGGCTGCCGGCGAGGTTGCCGAAGAAGGACCTGCGCGGCGCGCGCGGCGCGTCAGGCTGTCATCACTAGGTCCGCGGCAAACAGGCTGCCGGCGAGGCTGCCGGCGACCGCCCTGCGCGGCGCGCACACTGCCTCGGCGGCTTTATTGTGCTTGTCACCACCGCTGCGCTCGTGCCACCCCCGATGGGCTGCACACACGATCGCACAAGCAGTCGTCAATGGCACCGCTAGGGCTGCACACCTGGGCACCAGTGCACCCACATGCCAGGTCGGGCGCAGGGCGGTGTCCTGGCCAATGCTAATTGTGACCAGGATGGCATGTATGTGATCACAGCCTGGAGGTGAAAGGACAGGACGCTATAGTACAGCCACCCAAGGTTGCGTCCAGGCCACAGACTGGCATGAGGAGAGCCTGCCGGTGCAGCCAGGTCGCCGCGCGCACCAGAACCAGCTCTTGATCAGCTGCATGAAGGTGGCCTTGCCCTGCGCGCAGGCGCAGGCTCGCGTCACGTGCTTGTCATGCAGGCGACGGAGCGCGCTGTCGCGCTAGTGTGCATGCGCGTGCTGGTGGTGCACCGGCTTGGGTGTACAAGGCCGCGACGTGATGATGACGGCGCGTGAAGCAAGTAACGCAGCTGCGCTCCAGAGGCGCGAGGGCGCACGCGGTTTGGCAGGAGTGAAGCTGGGCAGCAGGGCGGCCCTAGCGCACAGCACGCGGCCTCGCGGTGATTATTATTGGAGAAGTCTCAGACATGCTATCTAAGCCTGCTGTTCCGTATCGTACACGTTTGCACCGCTTTCCTGAACCTTATCTGACGCACGCAATAGAGACTGCGCGGGCCGCGCGGGCGCCGCGCCTCAAACATCGCCGCGGGCAGGAAGGCTGCGTTGGAGGTGTACAGCTCCCCGCCGCAGATGACGATCATGGCCAGGCCGAACGGCAGGCCGAAGCCTGCGAAGATGAGCTTCTGGATGCCCGGGTTGTGCTCCTTGACCTGCGGCCGCACTCAGGTGCTCGCTAAGCAGGGCTGCGTGCCCTCGCCTACAGGACCTGCAGGACCTCAGGCCTGAGGCAGGGTTGCGCCCCATTGCCTGCGGCCACGCCAGGCACTGGGCAGAGCCACGCGATGCCGGCCGTGCCATGTGCGTCTGTGTGCGGAATCAGCGGCCCTGACGCGCATGTGCCGGCACATCGGGGCATGCGCGTGTGACTGCCCCACATAAAGCGTCCCTGCCCATGGGCATCAGCAGGTCCCATTATCAGCATGTGTGACGAAGCGGCTCACTCAGGGGGTGCCGGCGACATGCGGACATGATGTGTTCCTGTGCGAGGGCGCCTGTAGCCTGCATGGGTGCCTTCCACATGGCGAGTAACTTGCCGCCGAGCAGGCGCAGGACGCAGAGCGTGCCGCTCACCTCAGGCATCTGGCCGCCCACGGAGCTCGCCAGCGCGCCGCCAAAGCTGCGGCCCAGCGTGCGGTGGTCAGTGCGGAACTAATATGTCAGATGTGGGCTCGCAAAGCCGGGAACCTGCATGCACTGCATGGCAAGCCCGAGCGACGGCATGCTGTGAGGCGCAGGCTTGGGGTGACAGGCGAAGGTGAGTGGGCATGTGCGCCAGTGCGCTTGTGCTCACGTGCTCGGCGCGGTCAGGCAGAGGCAGGATATGGGGCAGGCAGTGGTGGGGCTGGGCACACCTCAGGTAGAAGCCTGCGCCCACCGCAAGCAAGAGACGTCAGCGCTTCATTGCACAGACGACCCCAGCAAGCTCCATGCTGCCTCCGGGCTGTACTGGGCGAGCGCATCACTCCAAAGGTTGCAGGCCATGACAGCAACAGCCACGGCTGCGGGCATCACCCCAAAGGCACACGGGCGGCCAGCTCAACAGGCTGCAAGCTGGGGCTCCCTTGCCCTAGTGAGCCACGACGAGGCGCCTCTCGCAAGCGAAGGGGGCAGGTGAGACACCAGTATCTGCAGCACCAGCCAGGTGCTGAGGGATCAGGTGGGGGAGCAGGAGAGAGCCGCGCACCGGCCAGGACGCCGAGCCAGAAGGTTTTCCACCAGGACAGCTTAGCCTTCTCGGCGCCCATCTGCGTGCGCAGCACAGCCAGCTCAGCAAGCGTACGGGACAGCTGTCCAGCACTGCGTGCTGCTGCGTGGAACTTGCCGGCTGCTCCGCTCACAAACATGCTGATGCCAAAGCAGACAGGAGCGCGCTGGCAGCGGCCAGCTGATTGTCAGCCGGGGGCCTGCGCGGACCTTGACCACGGCTGCATAGATGCTCGGCGGCGGCAGGAAGCCGATGACGGGCGTGCGCTGGCTGGGCTGATCGATGACCTCCGCCTTCGCCGTGTCCCTGCGCGCGCGCAGGGCGGGCACTCGGCGCGGGCACGCAGGTGTGCGCCTGCTCGCGCTACGCGCAGGTGCTTGCCAGCAGCAATCCCTTGCATCGGTCCCCAGCAGACGTAGCTGCTGGAAGCACGTTGTGGTGCAAGATAGAGGCCGGCGGCAATACGAGCAGCCAAGGCGGTCGCAGCTGATATAGAGGCCAGCTCACTCCGGTGATTTTCAGCGCACACAACCGAGTCGAGAGCTTGGAGGTGTGAGTCTCAACTCAGCTCGCACACAGGCGACAGCCGTTGCAGGGGTGCTCAGCAGTCACGGTACAAACCACGGTGTTTGTTGGGGCTCGCCTGCGGCCGTGTGTGGACTCCCGGCCAACGTTTAAAAATGCCCGGTTGGTTGCCATATCGCCTGCTCCCTGCTAAAACTAGTATTCGCACCCTGCTACTGAAGAACTTATCCTCCAGTTCGATGTGTGCACTTGCTTGGAATTTATGCTGCATGGCGCTTGCCACTGTGCTTGTGGAGCAAATCCCTAGGTGCACCTAAGAAGCACATGGTTGTGCCATGTGCGCCTCATGGCAGGACACATGCCCAGTCCCGTAATTTCCCGCATGGGAGAGTCGGGAGTGCCTGCTGGGGAAGGCCTCAAGCCATGAATGCCCATGTCGCTCTGCAGTGTGTCAGACGCTGTGAGCGCAGCTGTGCAGGGCCCACCTGTTCTGCCTTGTCAATGAAGCGGCGGGCAACCGTAGCACATGCACAGCTAGCCCTGCCCCAGCCGTTCGCCCCTGTCGCTGCAATGTCTGGGTGTGCCACGCTGGCTGGGCCCTGTGGCAGCCCCCTCAGCAGCTCTACATGACTGCTGTTGCCAGTATCCCCTTGCGCAAGACCATCATTGCTCAGGCCAGAACACCTCACTCTCGCAAGGAGCACACCAGCAGCCATGCGCACATGGGCGTGGTTTCACTTACACCGCAACGCGCTGGACCAAGCAGCCGCCGCACTGTCGCAAACATCTGGACACACTGCGCACCTCCCTCACATGCTGCCGTGCCACTTGATGCAGTCAATCAGCCACAGTTGATTTCAGCGCCTGCAGGTATGCAGCATCAAGCAGCCTACATCGCACATGGTCGTACTCCAGCTCCTTTGCCCATGCAAGAGTGAGTGCATGTGCGTGCACTGTAATGCCGTGCAGGGCGGCGCAGCAAATTGAACTTCCGTGTTTCACATATCCGAACAGGGCCACAGCTTGCCGCAGCGCCTGCAGGGAGGCAGGGAGCGCCACTCCTGCACGGCTACGTAAGCACTCCCCCAGGCGCCGCAGCAGCGCAGCTGTCCGAGCACTGAGATTCGTTTGCAACAGCGGCGCAGACCTGGGTTGCGCGCACGCTGGAGCGCCAATACAGGTGCAGCCCAAACAATAACAACAGCCATGACATTGTTCCAGGTCCGCGCTGGATGAGAGGCACAGCCCAGCCCAGCCCGGCCTGCAAGAGCCCTTGCACAGACCCAGGCCCAGGGCGCGGTACAAACGGGCTGCGCATGCCCACAGTTGCATAGAACTTGTTCTGGGGTCCAATTCGTGGGGCTGAGCCAGGATGCAGTGCATCCCCATCCCCGTGCAACACCACAGCAGCCTGGGAGATGTGCAAGCCCCGCAGCAAGCTGCCGGCCGCAGCGCCCCCACTGAGTCAGTGAGAGAGGCGCCCCACCCCCAGCCATCGCAGGTGCACAGGGTCACAGGTCATAGCGCACGCCCCACCAGCCGCGGAAGTCGGTGGTGAGCGACCAGTTGTTCTCCTGCAGCCGCCCGTACGGCGCCTGCGCGGCCCAGCCGGACCATGCGTCAGGCATCGCGCACGCCGAGCGTGGGCCTCGAAATTCCGATCAGCCCCTTCTCAGCACGGGCGCATGCGCGCCGGCTTGTGTTTGTGCAAGTGCAGCGCTGTCCGGGCGCGCACACCGGGCGCTGACACCTGCTGTGAGCGGCCTGGCGTGACTGCGGCAGCACAGGTGCGTGCTCCTCGCCGGACAGGACCCCGCGCCGGGCAGGGCGCGGGCGCGCTGCGTGGGGCGCGCACGCCGACGACGCGGCCCGTGTCGCTGACGTGCGCGCGGTAGCCCACCAGCACGCGCACGTCCTGCGCGTCGGTGAAGTTGTACACCGTGCGGCTGAGCTGCACGCGGCCCGTGCCCTCGACCTGCATGCGCGCAGGGCCCCGTATCACGCTTCGCCCTACCCTTAAAATACCCTAGAACTGTACGCGGCCCAGGCCCTCGTCCTGCGCGCGCGCGTGGGCCCCCAGCCACATGCGCGGCGCTCTTGGAGCCACGGTGCATGCCTTCGGGGGCGGGCGCCGCGGGAGCGCGCGCAGGGCTAAAGCTCTGGCGCGCATGCCCGGCGCGCCGTCAGCGGCTGCCATGGCGCGGCTGGGCTGCAGCGGGGCACACGCAGCAGCGTGAGGATGCATCTTGCACGTGTTCCGGGCCTCATCCACCGCTGTGCCAGCGCCAGGCGCGCGCCTTCTGGCTCTGCGTGTTGTAGTCGACCTGCCCCTTGGCCTTGAGCCAGGTGCTGTCGCCGCCCAGCGCGAACGCCTTGCGCGCCACCTGCGCCGCGCAGCACCTTGAAGCGCTCGCGCCGGGGTCCGCCTTCTGCAGCTTATGCTTTGTGTTTACGCGACGTCCCGTGCTGCGTCACACGGCCGTGGGATGCGCAGGCGCTCCCCGGCGGAGCAACAGGGAGGGCCCTGCACAGGCGCCAAGCAGCCCTGACAGCACAGTTTGGGGAGAGTTTCAGGTCCACGAGCATCAGGTCTGTGAGGAGATTGAGCTTAGTGCTGACAGCAGAGCACTCTTTCAGGCGCCGAGGGGTCTGTGCGCCCATAACAGGGAGTGACGGAGGAAGCGGTAAAATGCGGCTGAGCAGGGCAGGCTGAGCAGGGGCAGGCGGCAAGCAGGCTCCTCATATTGTGTTGCACCTGGCTGCAATCCCGCACAGGCCGGCAACAGGGCCGCTCCAACCAGCAGCGTGCGAGCGCGGCCCGGCGCACCAGGCCGCAGAGGACGTCGTCGCTGCCGGACAGGTAGGACACGCCGGCGCCCAGGCACGCGCGGCCGCGGTCCTTGCGCGCCTCGGCACCCCAGGCGCCGTGCCGGCCGCGCGGCCGCGCCGCGAGCAGCTTGCGCAGGCTCGCGCAGAACTCAAAGCCGCCGCTGACGGTGTTCAGCACGCCGGTGACCTGCACGGTCGCAGCAGTGAGCCAAGCTGCCGCGTCCGGTGGTCAACGCGTCATGGACTGTCGTGTGCATGGCGACGCGCTGCTGGTGGAGGGGCCGCGCCGCCGCTGGTCAGCTAGCGACCGCCGCTCTGCCAAGCGGCCAGCGACAACACTCAAACTCTGACAGCGTTGTCACCTGCTCCCCCCTTTGATTGATCGAGTACGCGAAACCGTTCGCAACGTCATAGAGTGTGTGTGTGTGAGCGCACTGTAGGCAGAGACATGGCCCATCAGGTGCGTATGCATAAGCGCTAAAGACGCCCGATGTGTGCTCTGCGTGTCACATCTGACAGGACTCAAAGACTTGAAACATAAGCAGACAGGAAGGCAGGCGCGGCACACCGTTGTCCACCGGGGGCTCATAATACCAGCCAATGCAGCCACGTGTGAGGTGCGCACATTGGCAACAAAAGTGGCTGCTCACTGTGATACACCACACTCCTGACCCTTCTGCCTCCTGGTAGACGTATGAGGGTGCTGCTTGACCTTCTGGAGGTCGTTACCTTCAGCTGCAGGCCCTGGTTCGTTGTGAAGCGCTCCTTCACCAGGATGCCCAGCTGCTTCCCCTTGCTGTCATATGTCAGGTGGGTCTCCATAGCGTGGTCTGCTCAGTGCCTAATCCTGTCTTCCAGAGGCGCCCCTCCCAGCGGTGCACCAGCGGCTTCCACGTTATGCAGCCGCGCTGCTTTCTCTCTTCTGAGGGTCCATAGGCCAGGCGGGAGCAAGCCTATCATACTCAATCCGAGGCTGTCTGTTTGCAACCACTGGCAAATGCGCTCAAGAAGGCAAATGCGCAATGGCCCTAACCGCTCAGGGCGGCTGTTGACTGAGTCAACTTTGACTCCCTTGGCATGTGAGTCGGTTGATATGGTCCTGCATGCCCAGCTGTCTGTTTTTGGCACAGTGCCTTGATCAGCCGTTGTTCGCAGTTGCAGACTTGCAAGCGGCTATTTGCAGATATGCAATTTGCTGTTCGCCTATTAAACTGAGCATGCAGGCATTGTATTGGTTTGTAACACTGAAGCGGCATCTCAAGCGCACACCGGCTGGCGCACATAACAGTACCAGTGGTATCACAGAGACGCGTCGCCTGAGCATTAGGTGCGGCTTCCTGGGAGTGACGGGTACATGAATTTGCTCTCACAAAATTGCTCTCCCCAGAACACTCGCCACCCACTTGCAAGATAGTAACCAAGCACTCATGCTGTGTCACCGTGTGATCAGTTCTCCCAGCGATTGCTGCGAGCTGCGCGCACGCATGCAGTGTCACCGCTGACCGGCCCCACAGGGGCGCGCCAGTCCACAAGCAGCCGCGCCGACGCCTGGCTCAGCGCGCTCCTTACACCACATGCACGCACCCCCCATGCCCGACAGCCTCTCGTGAGCGGCACGCCGGCCGGCCTGTGCAGCAATTGCGCGCACGCCGGCCAGGCTCAGTACAGCCCCGCAAAGTCCATGAGCAGCCGCGATCGCATCTGGCTCAGCAGGCCGCGGGCCTCGTGTGCGGCGGCCTCGCGCAGCGCGCGGCCCTCTTGCTGCTCGGCCTCGTACTGGCGGAAGTAGACGCGGATGCGCTCGTACCAGTCGTAGTGCGTGCTGGAGGCGTCGACCAGGGTGGAGCGGTGCTTGCCGTAGCGCACGCGCCGCAGCGTGTCCACCATGAAGGGCATCCCGGAGTTGTATGTGCCTGCACGGGCCGCCCCATGGCTGTATACACGCCCAATATCTACCCTACCCTACGCTATATATTATAGGGCATGGGTAAATAGTGGATGAGTTTTGTGCTTGAGGCGTGGTTGTTGGAGCGTTGCGTGTGCATGCAGGCCTGCAGCACGAGCGTGGCGCCTTGCCGGTGCAGCCAGACGCGTTCGGGCAGGTGCTGCAGCTGGTCCGTGCAGATGTATCTCTGGAGTCTGGGTACACTTGAAAAGGAAGCGCGCGACAAGGGGCGCTCAGTGAGGCGGGGCGCGCCGACAAAGTAGTCGGCGTGCGCCATGAGCTCGATGTCGATGAGCAGGCGCAGGCTCTGCTCGCACCGCTCCGCAAAGGGCAGGCTGTTGAAGCGCGCCTGCCGCCCCGCGCGTCGTCAGCGCGCGCCGCATCGACCGTGCGCGACACCCGGCAGCGCATCCAGCCGCTCGCCAAGCGTCCGCGCGATATGTTGGAGGGCGGCGCAGGAGGCAAGATGCGCTGAGCCGTATCTCAATGCATGCACGCCGCAGCGGCAGAGCGCCTGTCTGCGTGGGACGTGAAGGGCGGGCGCGCCTGCGAGTGGCCCTCGTGGCGGTAGAAGGCCTCCATGGGGAAGATCGTGCAGTTTATGCGCTCCTGCACGAGCCGCGACGCCTCCGCCACCCACTCGTGGGCGTCGCCGATAATTATGCACGTGCCTCCCTGCAAGCGCGCAATACCAGAACGCGTGAGCGAGTCCGGGCAAGGAGGCTGTGACAGCACTTCCGAAGTTAGTGCAGAGCCATGCGCTGGGTCGCAAAGGGTGGACTGTGCCATGAGCGGTAGAACAAGATGTTGGTGACGCTACTGTGGTTTATCATGTATCAGTCAAGCTTGCGACGCCCCTCGGGCCAGCAACCCTATACCCTAACCACTCCCTAAGCTCTACCAGCTTGCACAGTGGTCCCTAACCAGGACATTGAGGTATGAGCCGCACTTAAGGCAGGGTCGGCTGCGCCGACGCACCTCTACGTCAGGGAAGCGGCTGACGAACGATTCCACATAGTCTTCAGGCCGCGTGGTGGGCCGGTTTATCTGCCGGTCCACCCCGTCATGTCTCAGGCCGCGCTTTGCGTCCACGCCAGCGAGACATGCAACAGGGGGCACGTAGGCTCACTTGTGCAGTGCAGAGCGCCCTATCCGGCCGCCCTCGTCCGGGCTCGTCGAGCCGCAGCTTTCGCACGTGCTTCGTGCTGTGGCGGGGTGTACCCGGGAGCTCTGGTCCTCCTGCAGCTTGTCGCCGCCGCGGACGTGGAAGGCAATGGTCGGCTGGGCGGCCGCCGCCAGCGACTCCAGGTGCGGCGCCACCTCCAGCGCCACCCAGGGCCGCAGCTGCCACACCTGCCGGCCCAGCTCGACGCTGCAGGGGCAGCGCTCTGAACGCCCGCGCAGCACGCGTGCATGGCGGGCTTGCTGCCATGCGCCTATGCTGCCTCGTTGTGGCGCGCGCTCGTGTGCGCACGCCAGAGCTTCACCTGCACTGCGGCCAGCACTGCCGCCCTATAGCGCCGAGCGCCGGGTGCCAATAGAGCGCCAACAGGTTTTGCTGGCCGACATGCCACCTACCCGTGAAAGCCGTGTGAACGTGTGCACATGGTACGCCACAAGCACAGCCAGCGCGCACCTTGCTGACGGCCATGGCCTCCAGCTCGTCCGACCCCAGGCGCAGGCGCCCGACGACCTCGATTATGCCGTCAATGCCCAGGCGGCGGCAGGGCGAATCCGGCGCCGCGGCCTCCGCCTTGGGCGTCCACTCCGCGACGGTGCCGTTGGTTTCGAAGAAGTCTGCATGCGGAACTCAGTGCTAAAGAGCCATTCGCAGCTGGTGATAGCTGGGGCGCAGGCCATGTCTTCAGCAGGGAAGGCCCTCAGGGCTTCACAAGCGCAAGGGCACAAGCGCTCTGTTATCCTGCCACTGTGCGGGCGCAGCCCAACAGAGCAGGGTGTTGCTAGGTGACACTGCTGCCAAGCTGCAAGCTCTCAGTAGGTCTCACGGGCTGCGCTCCGGTGCCGGCCAGCTTCCCGAGACTCCCAAGCTTGCCCCGCGCTCGTGGCCGCCTGTGCAGCGGCACTGGCGGCCTTGTTGGACTGTCAGGGGCGCGCCATGCCAGCCGCCCTGGTCGTTGCACTTGTAGGGGAACTTGTGGTTGTCCACAAACACCGTCCCGTTCTGGCTGAACACGCTGTATGTGTGGTACAGATGCCGCACGTTTGCTGCGCGCACAGCATGTGCTTTAGTCGCTCAAAGGTGCCGCTGTCAGGCGTGCTGCTCCTTTGGAAGCAGCTGGGGCGAGGCGGGGCACACCAGCAAACCCAGAGCCGTTAAACTCAAAGACTGTGCAGGCCTGCACCGCGGCCGCCGCAGCCAGCAGCCAGACGCCGAGCAGGGTGGTCCGCCATAGCGCGGCCGCGGCGCAGCGCATGTGAGTGCCAGTCCGCTGTGCGCCGGAGCCCGCAGGCCCAGAGGGCTGCGTGCTGCCGCTTGAGCTGTTCCGGGCTTGCCTGGTCGCCAAGCGCTTCGTAGCTAAGTACCTGCAATATGCTGCACTACCGCGACAGCTGCGCCGCGCGCTCTTGGGTCCACAGGCCACAGGTGGAGCGATGTGCGCCTGTGACGGCGGCGCACCTTGGCGATCGCGCTCGACTCGAGCACAGTTCGCGCGGGAAGCACGAAGTTTGAATCCGCTGCAGTAGGGTGCAGGGCCCTACGGCTGTCTCCCTCTAGTAGGCTACCTAGCTGCTAGCACTAGGCCATCAGCGGCGTAGTAGTAGGCCGCGTGCACCATGGCGCGCGGTCCCCTGGAGCCGCCGCTGAAGAAAGGCAAGACTGAGCCTGCACCCACTGCCAACATTCTGGTGCAGTTCCAGTCCGACACGGGCGAGACTGTTGGTGCGCCCGCCAAACTTGGCAGCCGTCCTGCATCGCGCTTCCACACATACAGTGCCCCGGGAGTGCTGGCCCTCTGAACATTCTTGTGTCTGGGCGGCGCCGTCACACCTGAGCCAAGTGTTGCCGCTCTATTGCTTCACCCGGCTGCGACTCACGCGCGGATGTTTTCGCAGGCCCGCAGCTGGACCTGCCGCACGACGCGACGCCGGCGCAGCTGGAGACGCTGCTCAATGGCCTGCTGCGGCAGCAGGAGAAGCTGCCCTACTCCTTCTTCGTGGAGGAGCAGCAGCTTGCGGAGGAGCTGGGCGCGCACCTGCACAAGCACAAGGCGCGGTGCCCCCCAGGGGTGCCTGGGCACCAGCATTCTCCGGCAATGTTGTCAACAGCCCTCCCAGACGAGTATGTTGATCACTGTATAAGTTCACGACTTGTTGCCTTGCAAAGACGGTGCCTGGGCTGGAGCTGGCGAGCACAGCGGAGCCCAGCGCTTAGGCAGCGCCCCCGCGTGAGCGCGTTATAGCATTCACAGCTCGCCATGCTGTCTCGCTCACTTTGTGCGGCCCAGCTGACCTTCTCTGCACCCACCTGCTCAAGGACTCGTAAAGCGGTGAGCTCTCCGAGCGCACCGGTAGCAGCGTGAGCGGACTTCCTTGGACTCGTGCATGCCTGCGAACCTTGCAGCTGTTCGCCACATGCGCCATGCAGGCTGCATGGTCAAAGGCGCGTTGCAGCCTTTCATAGTCTGCATGTTAATATCATTTTCAGCGCCTGCGCGCAGCTGTCTGTGGAGGCCGCGCTGCGCATCGTGTACCAGCCGCAGGCCGTGTTCCGCGTGCGGCCAGTGTCGCGCTGCACCGCATCGCTGGCGGGTGCGGGGCTCTGCCTAAGCACATAGTCCTGTCCGCAGCCTGCAGTCCCTCGGGGTGTGCTGGGCCTTGCATGGCGACAGCGACTGGCGCAGGAGCCACGGCAGCCGCTGTCCATGCGCCAACCGTAGCGCCCGCGCCACGCAGCTGCTGCGCTGGCACCAGCGCGACGCTGGAGGCCGTTGGCGCAGCCCGGCCAGTGGCAGGGCACCAGCCGATCAAGCCTGGCGCACCCGCAGGCCACACAGACGCGGTGCTGGCGGTGGGCTTCAGCCCGGACGGGCGCCACCTGGCCAGCGGCAGCGGCGACACCACCGCGCGCCTGTGGGACCTGGCCACGCAGACGCCGCTGCACACCTGCAAGGCGCGAAGCCGCATGCATGCGCCGCATAGCTCGCGTGCGTCCGCGGCCAGCTGATTACAGGGCTGGGAGTGTTGAAAGTTGGGAGCGTTGCCACCGGTCTGGCAGCAGCAGCAGCCGAGTCGGCTTTCTGCGCGCGGCGGGCGTTGACCGCCGCGCCAGAGTGCGCCCCGGCGCCGCATGCGAGCGCGGGCGGGCGCCACGCAGGGGCACAGCGGCTGGGTGCTGTGCGTGGCGTGGTCGCCCGATGCGGCTGTGCTGGCGACCGGCGGCATGGACGCCTCGCTCTGGCTCTGGGACCCGCGGACGGGCCAGGCGCTGGGCTCCTGCAAAGGCGTGCACCCCGCCCCCTCGCCGTGTTAGGGATTTACTACCCTACCCTACCCCTGCCTGCGGCTGGCGCGCCATGCGCTCTCCAAGGACAGCAATGCTGTGTGCGCATGCGGCCACCATGCGCGGAGGCTTTCCAGCTCGGCGCGCGGGCGCGCGCTGCGCGCGCCGCGCCCGGTCACGGCGCCGCCGACCGCGCAGGGCACAGCAAGTGGGTGACGTCTGTGGCGTGGGAGCCAGCGCACGCGGCGCTGCCCTGCCGGCGCCTGGCCAGCGGCTCCAAGGACTGCGCGGTGCGCGTGTGGGACGCGCGCACGCGCCGCTGCCTGTTCAGCATGGGCAGCCACACAAAGGCGGTGAGCTGCGTGCGCTGGGCCGGCGACGGGCACATCATCTCGTCCGCGCGCGATTGCGCCATCTTCGTCTGGGACGCGCAGGTGCGCGCGCCCGGGTCTCGCCCGCCCGGGAAAGAGCTCAGCACTGCCACTGCGCAGGCGTCTCATGGCGTACGCTCTTTGTGGGTTAGGGTTGAGCTGATCGCCTGCCGCGCGCAGGACGGCCACCTGGTGCGCAGCCTGAAGGGCCACGGGCACTGGGTGAACACGCTGGCGCTCAGCGCGGAGTTCGCGCTGCGCACGGGCGCGTTCGACCACACCGGCGCCGCGCCAAAGGAGCCCGCGGCCGCCCAGGCGCAGGCGCTGCAGAGGCGCGCCGGCCCCGCGGCGTGACAGCGGCACAGGCCGCTTGCGCCCGGGAAAAGAGCTGTGATGCTCGTAGGTACTCCGGGGCAATGTAATACAGGGCAAGCAGGAGGCTGCGGAATGCGGGCCGAGCGCCTGCAGCACCAGCTTTCCCGGCGCGTGAAGTGCATGCACTAATAGGCAATCGCATTGAGCACGCTAGGCGCACATATAGTCCCGCCACGTCTGGGCACGAACGCTCCCGTCATGATCCGCAGGGCGCTTTGCATGCATGTGCGCAAAGCTCAAAGTGACCACGATGCGATGAGTGCGCGCAGGTATGAGGCAGCGCTGGGCGGGCGGCCGGAGCGGCTGGCGTCGGGCTCGGACGACTTCACCATGTTCCTGTGGGAGCCATCGTCGTCCGACAAGCCGCTCGCGCGCATGACCGGCCACCTGCAGCTCATCAACCAGGCAGGCACCGCCGCCGCTGTCCATGGGTGCAGGCTCTGGCATCGTCGGCGTCGCTGCAATGCGGCCTCTCGTATTGCGCTCTCCAGCCTTCAGACCGCTCGAGCAGCTGTCCCCTTGCGATCTGATTGGGGACGTGCAACGCCCAGTTATGCCGCACCATAGGCACGCCAGGTGTCGCATGCGCAGCGCCCGCACATGCATGTCTGACAGGCTGGCGCAGGCAGCAACTGGTGCAGACCACGGGCAGCTCGTGTAAAAACCCTTCCAACCCTGCACCCCCGCGCCTGCAGGTGCAGTTTTCGCCGGACGGCCGCTGGGTGGTCAGCGCGTCCTTCGACAAGGCGCTGAAGCTGTGGGACGGCGTGCGCGGCACGTTTGTGGCCACGCTGCGCGGCCATGTGGGGCCGATCTACCAGGTGGCCTGGTCGGCGGACTCGCGGCTGCTGGTGTCCGCGTCCAAGGACTCCACGCTCAAGGCGCGTGCGGCGCCCGCGCCGCCGCGCCTGCGGCCGCGGCGTTCGCCGGCGGCGGGTGTGACAGGAAGCCAGGGGATGCTTGTGCCACGTACTCATTATGAACCTGGACCAACATGCCGAGGCCCTAATCCGCTACACCTATGCCTGCACCGCGGTGCCTCTTTCCGAGCCAGGGCGGGGCAGAAGGCAGGAGCCTGCGCCAGGCCGAGCGCACCCAGCAGGGCGCGCCAGCAGGCTGCCGTGCAGAAGCAGCCGACAGGCCCGCGCTGAGCGCTGTCACGGCAACAGCCCCCTCTGCCCGTGCCCGGCTGGAGAACGGGGGCGCGCTCGGCCATCTCCAGGAGCATCGGCCGAGTGAGGCGGAGCCGTGCAGCGGCGCCGCAGCCCCTGTGTGACCCTACGCTAGCCACCGGGACCCTACCCTACGCATACCCTAGCGCAACCTCCCGCAGGTGTGGGACGTGGCCACCCGGAAGCTGAAGCTGGAGCTGCCGGGCCACGCGGACGAGGTCTTCTGCGTCGACTGGAGCCCCGACGGCGCCTCGGTCGCCTCCGGCAGCAAGGACCGCCTGCTGCGCCTGTGGCGCCAGTGACACCCTGCATGAGCCATGCCGCAGCCCGGAGCCGCCCCGCCCAGGCCGGCCCAGCGGCATGCGCCCGTTGCGTGTTGGAGCGGTCTGGCATGACACGAGTTGAAGTGTTGCGGCGTCCGCGGTGTCCTCAAGGTACAGGCTAGTGTCTGGGCGTTTGCTTTCCAGCGATTTTGCAGTCACAGTCATGCCGGTGTGTCGCGCATGTTCTCAGAGTGTCCGTTCGTTTGATGTGTGTCGACCGAGGTCATAGCGAATGTGCGCGTGTGAAAGCGAGGAGATCTGCCGTTGAGACACGCTGGTCTAGCGCCATTGGTCGCAAGTGTTCCACACCATATACTCTGCCTTGCCATGCGGGTGTGCTCAGCATGCTGCCTGGCGCTGCACTCGCGTTGCATCTGCATGCACTGCAAGCCGCCGCCAGGCCCATAGCACTCGTCACTGCACGCAATGCAGCCATGCATGTCAGAGGCCCCACTACGGCAGCCGCTCCCGCGCGCGCACTGCGCGTGAGCCGCCGCCAGGGCTCCGGCGCGCGCAACGGCCCGCGGCGCAGCCGCGCGCGTCACAGCTCCTCCTGGCAGCGCTGGCAGGAGCAGGCGAAGCCGTACCCAAAGTTCAGCCGCTCCTGGCGCAGCGCAGCCGGCAGGTCCACATCCAGGTACGCGACCGTCAGCGGCTCGCCGGCCGCTATGTCGCGCGCCGCGCGCAGCTGGAGCGTGCCTGCGACCGCCAACCGCCCTGTCACCCGCCACTCCTTGCGGGGAGCTTAAGGCCGGGCAGCGGCCTGACGTCAGCCTTCCTCGGGTGGCGGGCGGCCCAGCCACGCTGGGTTGCAGACCGCGCGTCGTCAGGGGCATGCACAGGTGCGCTCCGCACCTACAGCTGAGTACAGGATGCGTTGTGCAGCAGACAGGTGCTCGTTTGAAAGCGACAGCATGCATGTTCGCATGCAGTGCACGATGCGAAGACACACCACCATTCCCGTCACACCCCACCGCGTCCCCGGGCGCGCGCCGTCGCCCGCGGGAAACAGGACGTCTAGATTAGGCGCGCAGGAGTGGTTGAAGAGGGAGCCCAGCAGGTACAGCGCCGAGCCGACCGGGCGGCCTGCGGCGCCGCTCGCGCCGGCGACGGCCGCCGCGGCCAGTGCCGCCAGGCTGCGCTCGCGCGTGGGGCCCCGCGCGGTGTCCACCCTGCCGCAGACGATTCTTTCAACGGACTCGCAAGGAGTACCTGCGGCAAGTCCTTCAGCCAGCGCGGCACGCTCGCGCTTGTCCTCCTTGGGATCCCCCAGATGAGCCTGATGCATGCAGGGCTTGCAGGGCTTGCAGGGCTTGCAGGCGGCGCGAGCGCCGCTTGGAGCGGAAGCGCACCGGAAGGCGTTGACATGCAGCCGTGCGAGCACGTCCACATACCACTCCAGCGTCAGGCGCTTTGCGGCCGCCGCCACCGCAGGCGCCGCAGCGGCGGCCGCGCTCGCCGCAAAGCGCTCCACGCCGCGCCGCAGCAGCGCGTGCGCGTCCTGCCACGGCTCTGGCGGCGGGCGCGGGATGTTGGCAAACGCCAGGAGTTGTAGGTCCTGTCCCAGCGAGCGTGCGGTCAACAGAAACTTGTGCCTCGGATGTGCACGTCCGCTGTGCCAATGCTTCGGTGGTTCATTCGCCAAGCAGCGCAGCGCCTGTTTGGCCTGCCTAGCTTGAGATGATTTTTGTGCAAACACGCATGCTTATAGATGCTCTCTGCAACAATGCACGTCCTTGTCGGCGCGCACCGTCAGCGGGTCACCCCTGCGCGGGCGCTGTACCCCGGGATGCTGCTCGCTGGGCCGCGGCGGCTGCAGCGCGGCGGTCAGCGCGCCGCACGCCAGGCGCATGGCGAGCAGCGGGAAGCGCTCGCCGCTGGCGTCGCAGTGCGCCTCCAGCTCGGCGTAGGGCCGCACGCACCGCGCCCCGGCGCGGCCGAAAGCGCATGACGACATGGCCTGCGCGGCTGCATGCGCGACGTGGTGAGCAGAGTCGCTGCATGCATCGATGCCGCTCCTGGCAGCGGCACTGCTGCATAGAATCTGTTTGTATGCATGCGCATACAATGGGGCAATCCCGGGCATGTCCTGTCCAGCATTATGCGGGCATGTGTAAGCGTGTTTGCCCAGTGAGGCTTGTGTGTGACACGCACCGGCAGGTACTCGGCGGCCGCGGCATCACGGCAGGCGTCGCTGCAGAACCAGCGCCCCCGGTGCCTGAGCCGGCCGCCCTGGTCCAGGCTGCGCACGCAGTGGAAGCACGCCTGCCGAAAAGTCACAGAGCTGAACGGTGCCGCGGTCGTCCATAGCAAGGCTCGGGCACTGACGTGGGGCTGCGTGCACGGGAGAAGCGTGCAAGAGTGCGTGGCGTTGCGCATGTGCTCGACGTCGTCAGCTGCCAGCGAGCACACGAGGGGCTGCTCTCTCAGGACAGTGCTGCCGTGAGCAACGTCTGCCCGCGCGAACACGCTGCGCCCTGCGCCAGGCACCTGCGCGTAACTGCTCGAGTCAAGGTAGTGATATGCCAGTGCAGCGCGACAGCGTCCGTGCACATTGCATCAGCTCAGCGCAGTGCCTGGGCTGGCACATGTCCAGACGTGAAGCACGGGTGTTGCACCAGCTCCCAAACAAACAACTCTGTGTGCCAGGACCAGAACACGCCCCTGCAGGGCACACCGCACCTGCTTGATCTCAACGGGTTCCTCAGCAAGCCACTGCTCCAAGGCGCTGCTGACATGCGTCGACAGCGCCCTGCATGCGCTCCCCCAGCGTCTGCTGCCGACAGAAGCGCGGCACAGCATGCCCCCAGGGCCCTCTGTCTTTCAAGAGGAGTGATCGTCTGCAATCTCTGGGTCACCACAAACTCCCGGCCTCTCGAGGCGAATGCCTGCAATGAGCAACTGTGCTCATGAACACTGGTGTTCAAGTTTACAACAAATAATAAATCAAAAAATAAAGCTAAAAAAAGGCCAGCACTAGCCATGCAGACTGCAGTGCAGAGCACATGCACAAGGCTTCAAGTGCAGGACAACTGTTTGAGAAAGGACACGCAGCTGAAGCCAGGGGCGTGGTAGTGTCAGCAAGTGCGGAGCGTCTGTGCACTCTCCCTTATGGCGTCCTCGAGCGCCGATGACATACTGGACGGTGCTAGCATCGCTTAAGCTCCAGCACAGCTAGCACCTGCCCAGGTTCAACCGTGTAGACGGCCTACACACTCACGAGTCTCAACCTGCCCGCGCAGATGCCCTGGATGACTTCCACTTTGCGGCAGCCCAGCCGGCGCGACAGTCACCAGCAGACTCTGCCAGGTGCGAACGCACTCGAGTCTGCTCATGCACGGAGTGTCGCCCGCCGATGACCTCTGCGCGCGTGTTCGAGGCCCCATCAGCCTTGGTAAGCTGGGCTGGTGGCCTGCAGCGGTGGCGCAGCTGCGCAGCCTGCGGCCTCGAGCGGACCAGCGCCTGAGAAACCTGGGCCGCCCGTGCCAGCGCCGCCCGCGGCACTGCCAGCGCCCTCCGCTGCGCCAGCGCCTGTGCGCGGCGGCGCGCGGAGCCTGGCTTTTGACCCGCTCCCGGCGCGGCGGCGGCGGCCTGCGCCCGCGCCCGCGGCTGCGCCTGCGCCTGCAGACTCGCGCCCCGCGCCGCCAGCCCGCCAGGGCTCCGGCCCTGCTGGCACCGCACCTGCAGCGCTGCGCGGCAAGGGCGCAGGGTCAGGGGCAGAGCCCTCGGCAGCCGGTTCGGGGCCAGCGCCTGGTGCGGTGCCGCCAGACGTGCACGCACTGGCGGGCGCGAGCGCTGGGGATGGCGAGGGCCCGCTCGCGCGGCTGGCAGCTGAGCTGGCAGAAGGTGCGCACACACCACCACGCGCGCACCTGTATGCGGGTTCCCGTCCTGTTGTCCTGTGGGGGACCTCCCGCCTTGCTCTTTGCCGCCCGTCCTGCCAGCTGCAGGAAACCTTGTGCGCCTTGAACCTCCGTCACCAAGCATGCATGACGGCGGCCTCGTGTTGTGCAGCGGACGCGCGCGGCGCCGCGGACGGCGGCGCGCAGCACAAGCGCGAGAGCGCGCCGACGCTGGACGCGCTCGCCGCACGCTCGGCCTCGTACTCGCCGGCCGCCGCCGGCGGCAGCGGCGCCGCGGCGCCGCCCGCCGGCGACCCGCTCGCGGACCTCACGCGGCTCGGCGAGCAGCTGGCCGCCATGGGCGGCGGCGGCGGCGGCGGCGGCGAAGGCGGTGTGCTGCACTCCCTGCACCCGCCTTGCACTGATATCGTGCCTTGCACCTGCCGGTTTCATGCGGGTGGCCCATGTCGGCGGCGACGCCGCGGCGCGCTCCGCGGACTCGCTTGCGGGCACACCTGTTTTTGGAGTGTCAGTGCGGCAGCGCCTGAGCGCTGCCATTGTCGGCGGTGCGCTCGGCTCTGTTCCTCGCTGTTTGTACCCGCCACAGGCACCCCAGGCTGCGGCATGTTCGGGCCGGGCTCAGCGCGCAGAGCATCAGCACGCCGACAGCGACTGCGCCGGCAGCGCAGTGTCAGCATGGCAGGCCGCGCGCTCCGGCTCAGGCGTCCTCGCCAGCCTCCCGCCGCGCGGGCTCGCTGTGCAGTGCAGTGCCAAAGGCGTGGCAGGCATGCTCAGCAAACCCTGACCATCACAGTCAACGGCGGGGCGGCAGGCGGCGCTCCGGGCGGCGGCAGCGGCGGCGGCGGCGGCGGCGGCGGCGACAGCGGGTTTGCGGAGATGGCCGACCTGATGCTGCGGCAGCTGCTGTCCAAGGAGGTGCTGCTGCAGCCGATGATGGACATCGGCGCCAAGTACCCGGCCTGGCTGGACGCGCACCGGCGCGCCCCTGGCCGCGTGACCCTCTTTATTTGGACCTTGCATGGTAGGCGTTCGGATTGGACGCCGGCGCCAGGGCATCCGGCGGCGCTGGACGCGCAGCGGCGCGCCCCTATGGCGATCAACCTGCGAATGTTCTTGCACAAGCCGAAGAGCAGCTCGATTCTGTCCAGGAGGTATCAGCTTGTGAGAACCATGTGTGGTCCTCCAGCTGAGCAGTGTCACACTGCTCGTACGGCGCTGCCGTGCAGAGTGTCCGCTTGGCCAGGCCCCGGCACTGGATCCGGCAGCCTTGCTGCGCGTGCGCGCTCCTCCCCTCGCGCTCATGTGTCCACAGCCTGCCCAGAGCAAGGGCAGTCGGGCGCATGCGTAACCCACAGGGTTGCTCAGCGACGAGCGCCTCCCATTTTGTAAAGCGGTCAGCCAACCAAACGCTATCTGTTTGGATCCGCTCCCCAGCCCATGCCCCGCTGCCGTCGCGCAGGGGGGAGCTGCCGCCGGCCGAGGTCGCGCGGTACGAGGAGCAGCAGCGCTACATCGGCCGCATCGTCGCGCTGTACCAGAGCGACCCCGACAACTTTGCGGAGCTCTTCTCGCTCATCCAGCAGGCGCGCCGAGGCTGCTGGCGTGCCGGCCTCTTTCCCTCCTCCAGGCCCTGCAAAACCCCAGTCCTCCTCCGGGATCCCGCCCCGCTCGCCGGCACACGCTGCCTGCACATGCTGTGACATGCTGTGGTGCCTATGCTGCAGTGTTAGCCTGGCAGTTTAGACCGGGGTGCCCTGCTGCGTGTTGGGATGCGACGGGCACGGGTGTGCACTGCACCAGCCTGAACCATTCTGTGCTCGGTAGCTTGCACATGTTGGAGTCATTCTAAGCAGCCTCTGCAGCGAGGTGCTTGAGCGTTTGAGCGCCGCAGAAAGGCGGGCCTGGGCCAGCTGCAGAAGGAGAGCGGGCTGCGTGTGCAGGGCCATGTGTGACGAGCTGCAACACGGGGGCACTGCTCGATACGGCCGTCTGCGCCAGCTGATCAGGAGGCTGCTTGCACGTCAGCTGATCTGGACGGCGCGCGAACGCTGCGGGGGCTCGCCGCGCGCAGATGCAGGCGTGCGGGCAGCCGCCGCAGGAGATCGTGGACGAGCTGGCGCCCGGGCTGCAGTTTGACGCGGACGGCGCGCCGCAGATGGGCCCGGCTGGGGGCGCGGGGGGGGCGCCCCTGGACCCCGCCAACTGCGCCGTGCAGTAGGCAGGTCGCGCGGGGCGGCCGCTCGGGCGGAGGGCGCTGCCTAATTGGGCGGTGCGTGTACCCTAGGTTAGGTGCAGTGGGGCAGAGGTCGCCGGCGGCGGGGGGTGCCGCGTCACGCGGAGGCCCGCCATGGGGCGCTCCCAGGCCTGGCAAATCCGCTGTGCACTCAGCTGCACAGGGCCACCGCCGTCTGCAGCAGCGTGCTGGTTATGCTGCTGTGCGCGCGTGCCAGGGGTGTATTCTTTTTGGAAAGTGCCGCTGTGCGGTAAGGCGTCTTGGACGGGGGGCAAAGGGCAATGTATCACAGGCACGTGGCTGCGTGTATCCTTTGCAGGTCAGTGTGTGGTGTTAGGCCAGGGGCGTGTAAGCAGGGTGGGCACGCGACGCGTGAGCTTTAGGCAGCTCACCAACCGCAGCATGCTGTCCAGTGTAAAGTCAGGCGCGCTTCCAGCGCTTTCTTACTGACAGCAGCTGTTGATGACACATGACCACCTCTGGGCACCCACGCCGCAAACACATCCAGCCCTATAAGGGAGCAACAGAGCAACAGCAACAGCGCGAATTCGTCATTTCTCGGATTCCCAGCCAGGGTAGGGCTGCGACTTTGATTTCGAGCTCGCTGTGGCTCGAAGTTCCAACGGCAAGCCTTCCGGAGTGAATCTGCGCTTCCACAGAGACTTGCAGTCTGCGAAGCGTCAACGCCTTTCTATATCGTCCGTCCCGAGGCCGCCCGGAGCTGTGACGCGCCCTGCCGTGGCACCGTCGTCCGCCTCGCTTCCGCTGCTCGCCAGAACCCCCTTTGTGGTGCGCGCTTGCCTTCTGCGAGCTGCTGTGGTCCGTAGTGCCCAGTGTGGACGGGCCAGGCTGCGGGGGTGTTGGGCACCTCGAGCATTGGCACGTCGTGTGCATAGCTAGCACCCGCGGCCCCGCCGGAGACCGGTAGTCGAGCCCGGACGTGTGGCTTCGTTGTTCAAGGCCGTCGCGGACGTGCTCAGCGTCCCCCTGCTCGACACTGCACCTGTTCCTCGGCTCCACTTCAACACGGGGATTGCGTCGGAACTACTTGCCCCAGAGCTCCTGCCAAGTCGCGGCACCGGAACTTCAAGCTGCAGGCGGTATTTCATTCAGCTACTGAGCAAGGGTGCTCGAACGCGCAGGCGCACTCCCGCGCGACCGCACGTCCTTAGCGCCGTGCGGCCCCTGGTGCAGCCGACCGAGCAGTTATGGAGGACCGGCGCCGCCGCCGGCCCGTGCTGATCCGGCTGGTCACGGTCGCGCTGGCGACGGTGGTCGGCGCGGAGCTGGTGTACGCGGGGCGCCTGCTCGCGCGCGCGGCCCCCGGCGCGCTGCAGGACGTCGAGACGCACGGCCGCCGCCTGCTGCAGCTGGTGTACTCTGACCAGCCGCCCAAATATGGCCCCATCGGCCAGCCGGGCAACTGGGGCGACGTGCCGTACATCCCGCTCGCGCAGCTGCCGGACCCCAGCGCCGCGGCCGCCGCCGCCGACGCCGGCGACGGCGACGTCCTGCCCGCCCCGTACGACGCCGCGCTCGCCGCCGCCGCGGCGGGCCCGGTGCAGCGCCGGCGCCTGGCGGGCCTGCCCGCGCTCGGCGGCCGGCGCCGCCTGGCCCAGGACAAGCTGATCAACACGGGCCAGGGCGGCCACTTTGCCACGCAGCTGCAGATTCAGGCGGTGCCGGCGGTGCCTGATGCCACGCTGGCGCCACTGGGCGTGTCGCCGGTGCCCGTGCCGACGCAGCCGGGCGCGGCGACGACCGTACTGTCCGCGGCCGCGACCTTTGCGGCCACGCCGCCGCCGACGGCCGCCGCGGCTGGCGCCGCGGCCGGCGCCGCGGCGGGCGCCGCGGGCGCCCAGGCTGCGGCCGCCCAGCAAGCGGCCGCGCAGGCTGCGGCCGCCGCGCAGGCCAAGGCGGTGGCTGACAAGATTGCCCTGCTCAAGGCGACGGCCGACGAGCGCGCGGCGGCGGCGGCCGCCGCGGCCAAGCCGGCCGCGGCCACGGGCACTGCACCGACGCCCGCGCCGACGCAGGCCGCGCCGTCGCGGCCGCCCGTCACGCTGGTGGCCGTGGACGCGTTCCAGCCGGCTGCGGCTGGGCAGACGCAGCTGACGACGGGCTGAGCGAGCGCCCCCCCGTGTGGCGCTCCTGCGTGAGGAGCTGCTCCCTGCCGTTCTGGCGCCTGCTGGTCAGCGGCGCGTCGCGGCCGCACGCCCGCCTGCAGCGGGCCGAGCGGAAGCAAGGCCGGCGGGTCTCTGTCGCGCACGCGTCTGGCCTGGGAGAAGTCTGCCGGACGGCTGACAGGCCGCGTGCCCTGCTTGCATGCCGGGGAGACACCGTCTGTAGACCATTCGCTGGCTTAGTCTGTCTGCGATTGAATTCTGGGTTGTTTGTGACAGAATTGTGCGGCCTTAGCTAGGGTCGCGGCCAGACGTCTGCGCCGGGTCCCTGCTCGCAAGCGCTTGCGTATGGTTGCAACTTTGCACTGTCTAGGCACGAGAATGCATGCGCGGCACGAGCACAGAATTTTTGACTTCTGATTAGTAGGCAAGCGCAGCTTCTGTGTTGAGTGGCCGGCCGTCGCTGCGGCTGGCCGCGTGCGGCAGACCCCGTCGCGCTGACCAGCACTCTTAGGCTTGGACAGCTAGACTAGCGTTGAGCATTCGTGAGCGGCGTGCGCCGCTTACAGTCTCGCTGCATCCTGCTCTGTGGAGGACTGTACACACTCGGCTCCTGTAAAGCGGCTGTGCTTGGGCACAGAGGGCAGCTTCCACGCCAGCCTCCGCATGTTCACCCTTCGGTACTTACACAGTAATTATCCAACATTGTGCTCTAGCACTGCACACCGACCAGCACCTAAGCAGCACCTAAGCTGCACACCCCAGGACCTGCTGCTGCAACGCCGTCATCTCTCCATCCCGCACCGCCTGCCGCCCACTCGGCGCGCCTGCCACACAGGCAAACGCGCCGGCCACACAGGCAGGCGCGCATGCCACACGCTGCTGCGCCGGCACGGCCATCAGGACACAGCCGCCCGCGGCTGCGCACGTCGGCGCCGAGGCGCAGGTCGTGCTCCTTCTCATAGTCGGCCATCCCTGGCCACACACTGCTCCACCCGCAGGAGCCCGCCAGGTCACAGGCGCCCGCGGCTGCGCACGTCGGCGCCCAGGCGCAGGTCGCGCTCCTTCTCATACTCGGCCAGCTCGGCGCGCTTGAGGAAGTCGACCTTGTCCAGGTACTGGCCGCCGCTGCGCTTGTACGCCTCCAGCTCCTCCTCCACCTGCGCGCGCGGCCGGCCGGACGTGAGGCTGGGTCGGCCCTGCGCGAAGCTGTCGCGCTGCTGGCATGCCGCAAGAGTTCAGCACGGGGCCCGGCCCCGAAAGAAACTCTGTTAAAGTCTCCTGCAGTCAGGTGATGTAGTTGAGGGCTGCAATCTTGTTGAACAGGATGCGAGCCGGCTCTCAGACAGAGCCAGCGCTTATAGCATCCTGCTTAGCCGCTGCCCAAGTCACATCTGAAACGCTGTTTATGTGGACACTTTGACATCCGCTTCGGCTGTGCAACATATGCACGCTGACAAGCTGCATGTCCCAGGAGCACATCGGCATTCAGGTTCAGCCTTTTCTCGCCTATGCTAGCAACATGCGGGGCGACCAGCACCAGACAGTGGACGTCGTGACAGTCTTGCAGGCTTCTGGGGCAGGGCGGGCCGCTGCCGCAGGCGCGCGGCAGCGCGCGGCGCGCGCCTCGGTGTTGGCCTGCTTGAAGGTGGACCAGTCGGCGCGACTCTTGTCCAGCACGTTGACCTTCTTGGCCGCCTGCAGCGAGGCCAGCACGGCGTCCAGGCCGGCGCGCCGCCGCTCCGCCGCGCGCTCCGCCGCGGCGTCCGCCTCGGCCAGCGAGCGCGTCACCTGCACGGCGCGCGGCGCGAGCGTGACAACGCGCCCAACGTGTGTCTGGAGCTCCTCCGCATTTCGCCTCGGCGAGCGGCCGCGTTGCCTGAGCGGCGCCCGGCGCACGAGCCGCAGTGCGCTCAAGGCGCGTCTGCGGCGCTACTCAGCATGGCGGGTCACATTAAGGGTGTGCGGCTGGGCTCCCAAAGTTCCATGCAGCACAGGCGGCACCCCCGCCGTCGCCCTCTCTCTGTGCTTGGCTCTCCCACTATAGAGCCCCTGTCAAGCAGTACGTCATTGCCACGGTTCCGTGCAAGAGAAGGTGCGGGCCGCATGCGCGCCTGGACATCCTGCCCGGCAAAGCGGCGCGTCTCCGTAACAGTCACGCGACCGTGCTGCGCCGCGGCCGTCGCCGACGCCGCGCCCTTGGCCGCTGCCAGCGCAGCGGCAGCCGCTGCGCGCGCCCTCGCGCCCGCGTCTGCATCCGCCGGCGGCGCGGCGGGCGCCGCTTCGGCGGGTGCCGCAGTGGCAGGCTCAGGACCTGGGCTCGGCTGCAGCGCCGGCTGCGCGCTGCTCGTACCAGCGTCCGTCTTTGCGCCCGCCGGCGCGCCTGGCTTGCGTAGCATGCCCAGCTGTGCCATCCAGCTCTGCCGCAGCGCCGCCAAACCTCTGTTTACCCTGGCAGGGTTTGCGCCTCACACGCAGGTTTTGCGCCTCACGCCCTCCCACGCCGCCCGACATCCCAGCCCTTGTGCTCAGCGCCTGCCTAGCAGCAGCCCTTGACCACAGCTGCTAACCACTTCTGCTCATACAATCTGTTGTGTCAGAAGGGCCCGCGCGCCCGGTCCTTGTCCTCGGTCGCGCGCTGCCTGGCGAGCGGGCGGCACAGCGCGGCCAGGCTGAGACCGCCCGCCGCAGGCACCCTGCCCGCGGTGGCCGTCGGAGCAGGCTCCGCCAGAACAGGCTCCAAGGCGGGCGCGCCGGCCGCGCCCGGCGTGCCCGCCCGGCATACGGCGGCGGCGCCGCCGTTCAGCTGCGCCCACAGCGCCTCTACCTTGGCTTTCTTCGCCGCCGCGCGGGGGTCGGGGCGCGGCGCGTCCTGGGCGGCCAGGGCGCGCAGTGAGACACCAGTCAGAGGCGCCAAGCGTGCACCTGCACATTGACAGCAGCACAGCGCCTGCATGTGCAGCCGTTTGCTTGCAAAATTATCCTGACCCAGTGTCTTGCACGTGAAGCACATAAGCTCGGCAGAAAGTAACACGCTTGTCACAGTGCTCGGGCAGTCCAAGCAACAATGGTGACTTGGCCCCCCTTGCAGCCCACACAGCTGCAGGGATCCCTGTGCACCATACTTGTGTCCTCTACTGCCACACCCGCCTGTGCAAGCAGCTTCACTGCGCAGCACGGGGAGGAGCCCAACGCTAGTAGCTCGCCTCTTCAGCGTCTTCAACGCCTGGCTCATCTGCTGGCTGCCGGGCCCCAAAGCGCCGCCTCTTTCTGCTGGCCGCTGAGCGCTTCTTCTCCGTATCACTGCCGCCGCCGTCCTGAGCGGGGTCAAAGTCGTCGTCCTGCTCATCATCTGACGGCAGATCGGCTGTGAGGATGTTGGCCATATTGCTGCGCTTCCTGCTATGCTCAAGCGCAGATGTGCAGTGGGCCCCGTGCCACAGCGAAATGAACAGAGACATTTCGCTGGGGGTGGTTTTGCCCCTCCTGGGGCCTGATGTCGACCAGCCCACTCTGCACCTATGTGCCATAAGCAAGTACAGACAATGCCATAACCATGTCGTCAGAATGGAGGACAGCCTCCAAGCATCAGACATATCTCTCAGCAGGCTGGACACAACAGGACATGCGTGTGAACACAAACACAACCATAATCCCATATTCAGGGGCGGCGCTCGGTGGCCACCCACATGAAGCCAGGCCTGTCCAGGTAAAATTACACCATTGCGTTCCCAGACACTCTTTTGGCCACAAGCAATGTGGAGCGTTGGTGTTGGTGAATGCGAGCGCTGGGGGGTGGCAAGCGCAGGGCAGTTCGCCGTCTTTGCAAACCTACAGACACAAGACGCCATTACCAGCGTGCGACACAGACAGCCAGTTGAGCAACAGATATTCCTCGGTTTCTCACAAGGTTCATTCACGCGGCTAACAAGTGCGCCGCGCAAGAATCCAGCCGTTCTCTCGAGAGAAGGGCTACCTCTCCCGATGGGCTCATGCGAGCGCGGCCGCGGCCGGATAAACAGCGGCCCGCTCCGGATTGAGCAGGCTCGTCACGGCGCGCTCCCCGGGGACGCTACGCCCCTTCCAGAGGCGCTCACGCGAGCGCGGCCGCGGCCGGCGCGCCAAGCGCGTTGGCCTGCTCCTCGGTGAGCAGGCTCTTGCCGATGGCCAGGCGGTCGTAGGGCTGCGCCATGGCGCGCATGAACTCGCGCGCGACATGCAGCAGCATGTCGGTGGACAGGTTCAGGTGCGCGTCGCGCAGGTGGCTCGTGATCCATCCGGGCAGCTTGTCGCGCTTGTCGTGCCGCTGGTAGCGCTGGTCCGCAAACACCTGCGCCCGCGAGCGGCCCCGTCTGCCGCGCAGCGCGCGTGCAGAGAGAGGCGCGGCGGCGCGGATGAGACGCGGCGAGTTGTGGTGCCGCAATCACCGCTGGGCAGCCCTGGCAGTGTATTTCACCGCTCAAGCAAATGCGTACCCCATACCCTGGCTTCAAATGCCAAGGGCGCCTGAGCTCAACAGCATGGCACGCCCTCCACCAAATACCCGTCCACACGGACGCGGCGCGCGCACCATCATGCCATAGTCCGCCTTGGAGCGGATGACGCGGCCGACACACTGCGCGGCCTGGCGCACCGCGTCGAAGGCCAGGTAGTCGCTCTCCTTGATCTGGAACGTCTCGCGCAGGTACTCCAGGCGCGCTCGCAGGATGCGCGACAGCGTGTACTGGTACGGCACGCCGAACATGACCACGCAGCGGCCGTAGTGGCGGTCGAAGTCGATGCCCTCGGCCACCTGCGCGTGCCCGTGCTGTGGATAGGGTCAGGGTTAGGGTTAAGGCTGCAGTGGCGGTCAAAGTCGTTACCCTCGGACACCTGCGCGCAACCGCGTTGCATCGCAGGCGCTGCCTCCGCCGATAGCACGCCGCCACTGAGCCGCCGGGCGTGCCCGCGCCATGCACGTCAGCAACGAGCACAGCAGCGCGGCCTGACATGAGCCCAAATGCTGCACCCCTGCCTCATTGCCCAGCGCACCAGGCAGGGACAGCCGTGAACCGCGCGGACGAGTGCGGGTGCGAGCGCCGCAAGCGACCTGGCTCCGACACGTGCGAAAGCATCCATGCCAGACTGACACCCCGCAGCCGCCTGCGCCACCTCTTTCACAAACATGCTCCCGCGTCGCGCCTTGCCGCGCGCGACCGACAGGAACACCGCGCCGCGCCCGCAGTCGCACGCGCGCCGGAAGTTGTCCAGCGCCAGCGTCGTCTCCACCACGTCCACCGTCTCGATGAACACCAGCTTGGCGGCCATCAGGTCCTGCACGGGGGGGGCTCGCCGCCATCAGGGCCTGCGCAAAGTGTGAGCAGCCACCCGATACTGTGTGGATTGGTTCATCGCCACGAGGCCCTGTGCGCCTCTGGTCGAGTGCGGGCTGGGTATCTGAGCAGGCATTGACACAAGCCGGGCATGCCAATGCTTTTGCCAAAGCATACTGCTCTTATATGTCAGCCCTCCACATTCGATGAAGATGAAGGCGAGGACAAAGTCAAAGACGCCGCTGCTGCCGGCCACCAAGGAGGAGGCCGGCGCCAGCCCGGCAGCCATGACGGGCTCGCAGCGCGCGCCTTCAGGATGCCCATGTCGTTCCAGCGCGACACGATGGAGTCCATGTACGAGTAGGACACGAAGAAGCAGACGATGCCGTCCGGGATGGCGGCCGCCAGGTCCACCAGCATGCGGCCGTAGTTGCGGATCACGTTCTCGTCGCTGCGCATGTCGAACTTGGTGCTCACCTGCGCGCGGGCGCGCGCAGGCGCGACCGGCGGTGAGGCGCGCGCTGCCAACGTCTGCGTTTCGTGCAGCGCTCAGGGCGCGGCGGCGCTGCCGGGCAGCTGCGCATTGCCCAGCCAGCAGCAAGGGCGCTGCGTTCAATTTGTACATGGAGAACCGCTTCACCACGCCGCATGTATTCATGTTAATGTCATGGTTATGTGTGTCACCCTGCAGCACTGCTGTCATGCAAAAACATGCTCAAATGAGCAGGAATTGCAGTCAACACACACCACGGCAGTCAATTGCCACGGACACGACGGTCGGCGGGACGCACCGGCATCTGGTCCGCGCCGCGCGTGAGCACCACCGGGCACATGCAGTCCCTGTACCCACACTGACCAATCAGACCTTTTCGTGCGCATGGCGCACACACAGTCCTGCAGCGAGGCCGCTGAACACCGTACGCCGGCACCTTTGCGAGCAGCCGCGGAGACCGGCCTCTGCCGTGCACAGCAAGCAGCCAGGGGTTTTCTCTGCGCAGCGGGCGTGCGGGGGGCGGGCCGCGCGCGCCGCGTGAGCGTCATGGCGAACGACTGGATGGCGACCGGGTGGAAGTTGAGGATGCGCGGGTACAGGTCGATGGGCGACAGCGTGCCGCTGGTGATGACCACCGTCTGGAATTTGAGGAACACGGGCTTCACCGCCAGGCTGGCGTCCAGGCAGCTCAGCTGCGCGCGCGGCCCGGCCGCCGTGGCACACGCTGGCCAGCAAGCGGCCGCGGCTTGCCCCTCGTTCGATGAAGAGGGGCAATGACCGGGCTGACCGGCGAGTGACTGCAGACTTGCCCCACCTATGGGCTGACCAGGAAGCAGCTGCAATTTTGCTCTCCATGATCAAACAGGCAATGACAGGACTGCTTAGCAATGTGGCCGCAGACTTGCCCCTCCTGTAGCAGCAGGAAAAGAGGGAGTACAAGTACAAACCAACGTGTAGCAGGTGTGAAACCCTGGCGCCCAGAGCGGCTAAATCAGGATCGGCTGGGGCCGGCCGCGCCTCTATGACAGGGTCGGGCACGGAGGGCATGCGCTCGTCGTAGGGCTCGATGATGATCGCAAAGCCCTTGGCGTAGGTGCCCACCAGCGTCGCAAAGTCCGCGACCTGCTCCCAGCGCCAGGCGCGGGTCCCCAGGTCTCGCAGGCGGCTATGGCGAGGGTTCTAGCCCCGCTTGCTGCTGAGTGCATACCGCTCATCACTGCGTGCAACACTGAGCAGCCGCAAATGCTGCGCACTCTTGAAACGCTGTGCGCTCTTGAGCAGCTTGCACGGTGCGAGCAGGCCAGGCAGGAGGACTACGTGCCAGCCCTACTGGCGCCTGGGCAAGCCATTCTCATGCCCGAGAGAGTCGCAACGCACCAGGTGCAGCGGCGTGAAGTCGTCCATGTCAGTGATCTCCAGCGTCTTCAGCAGGGACGACAGCCGCTCGTAGCAGAAGCGCAGCGTCTTGCCTGCGTGGCGCGCCTGGCGTCAGCTGTGCCACTCCATGCAGGTTGTGAGCGCGACTCGGCATCTCCCCCGCCAAGTGCTTGCCTCTGTGCGGGATTGCTGATACAAATGGTAATTTCACACCTAGAGCAACCACTCACACCGCCGCATCCTCTCTCTTGCTCACTGGCGACTCGATCTGGCGCACAGCTGACAGGCTTTCAGCCTCCCTGCGAGCAAGCCATCCGCCTGGCCAGGATGCGCGGCCGCGCGCGGCCCGGCCGGCCCCGCGCGGCGGCGCCCCCCGGCAGCGGCGCGCACGCCCCGGGCGCGCACCGTCGATGTCCAGGCGCTGCGTGAGCTCCGCCAGGAACGTGGTGGGGCTCTCCTGCACGACCGCCTGGACGCTCATGCGCTGCTTCAGGTACTCCACCAGGCGGCGCAGGAACACGCAGAAGTGCTCCGCGCGCCGGATGTTGCCGGGCACCTGCGCCGCGCCCGCGCGTACGGCGTGAGCCTTGCAGATATGTCCAGAGTTAGCAAGCCTCATGTGACCACCATGAAACGTCACGGTAACCATGATTCCGGCTGAATCAGCCAGATGACTCAGCCAGACCTCTGGAAGTTGCTGCACGCGCAACATGCATGCGCAACAGGCATGGCAAGCTCACGCACACCCCGTAGCTCTCACACATCGGCTTGGATAAAAAAATGGGCCTGACAGCCCGGCCGCACCGCCTCGCGCAGGATGTCCTCCGGCAGCGCCGGGTTGGCCACAAAGTCCTCGCCGCCCGGTAGCGGGTTGAGCACGCCGCGCTCCTGCGCGCCGCCCGCCCCGCCTCTGAGGCTCGCGCTGCGCCGGCGAGGGCGGACGAGCGCTGCCTGGCTTGCGCCGCCTGCAGGATGCCGGAGCTGACACCGGAGGCTGAGCGGCTCCGAGCGCCCCTGTGCGACCACCGCCGCCGGCCGCCTGCAGCCGCGCTCGTCGCGCTAGGGGTGTGCTGAGCGCGCACCCCCGTGCACTCCCACCCGCACTGCGCTCGATGTCTCTGTCAAGACGGATTTACATGGCACCGCTGATGCCACGCACCTGCAGCCCAGCCACTAGCCGGTTGTACTCCGTGGTCAGGCGGTTGGCGTCGGTCGCCTTGCACTTGTCCACGGCCTGGCGCAGCTTGAGCACGTTGCGCGCGGCCGCCTCCAGCGTGTGCTTGCGCATGGTCACGCTCAGCGCCTGCGTCCTCGCGCGGACAGGCATCTGACGCGCCCTGCTCGGCTCCTGGCATGCGCCAGTGCGCGCTTGCTCTGCCCTAACCACACGGCACATGTCCTGAGCGTCGCCCAGCCGGTGCGTACGTGCGCTTCGCCAGCGCGCGTTTCACAGCAGGCCTCGCGCAGACAAGAGCCTGCAAGAGTCGCCCTGCTCTGCTCCTGCGCAGGGCCTGCTGTCGAGTGCGGGCTGGCCAAAGGGACGTACGCACCGGCTGCACGAGTCTCAGGGCATGTGCAGTGCGGGTAGGAGCACAGCAAGGGCGCGCTGGCGCATGTTTGAGCTGCAGGATCTTGAGCACTCTGCCCACTAAGGAACAAAGTGGCACGGCAAGGAATGGAAAACCCACATGAGCTGCTGCACGCTGCCTTCGCGGCAGCCAGGACCAGGCGGCGGGCGCGCCTCAATGCACACGTTGTCGATGTTGTGCGCCTCGTCGAAGACCACAATGCACTCCTTCTCCAGCTCCCGGCTCACCATGTTGCTCACCTGCGCCGCGGGCGCTCACACATGGCATCCACAGTGTGTCTCAGGCACTTGCAGTGGTTCTGGGTCTCGGTCACGACCTGTGACAAGCGCAGTTGAGCTTGCACAGCCCTACTGGGTTGCCTCGCATGCGGCTCTTACCAGGTACCCTGCAGTCAGATATACCAAGCGGTGTAAGCCCTGCTGCATGACACCGGCGCAGCCTGCCATGGGCACCAGGCCACTGAAAGCATCGCAAGCGTCCCGCCATGGGACACGGCCGCCCGCGCGCCTTGGGGTCCAGCATGTATTGGTAGTTGTAGACCACCACGTTGGCGAACGCGAGCATGTGCCGCGCGAGGAAGTAGGGGCACCAGCCCTTCTTGCGCCCGTACTGCCGCAGGTCGTCCAGCGTGTACACGCCCGGGTCCAGCACCTGCCGCATGAAACAGGCGTGGGGCAAGCGGCCAGGGACTTGTGACGAGCTCGGCCTCAGGGACTTTTTAGCCGGTCTCCCGCAAGATGTGAGAATACAGCTGTGCTCCCCCGCTTGTCACCTCCCCTCGCGTATCAACTGCCTTGCTTTCCATGAAAATGCCCAGGGGTACCCCGCATGCAGGATGGCTATCAGCAAAGAGGCTGAAGCTACAAGAGGTGCAGGCACAGATAGGTAAGGGTAGGGACCGGTACGGGGCAGTGCAGCAGCCACCCAGTACACCGTGGCTCGGCCAGAATACCATGAAAGTCTACCTCCTCTCTTTGATACCTCTACTACATTCTGCACCTATTAACATAGGGCGCTGTGAGCCACATGTGCACTCCACAAGGACACATGCCTGCACGCAAGCTCAGCCCCTCTGCAGCTGTCATGCGCTAGCGCAGGCTAAGGGAGACGCACTGCGTCCGCGGCGGCGCGCTCCAGGCCCTCAAAGAACTCGCACGTCTCGATCTGCGGGTCCTTCTGCGCGGCCTCCCGCACCCAGGCCGCCGTCAGCTTGCGGCACCCCGAGTCCACGCTCTCCCGCGTACCTTCCTCTGCGCGGCGCGGCAGCAAACTTCAAGCCACCTCTGCTTCACAGCAGTGCAGGGCGGGCCCGTGGTGGCGGTCCACAGCATGTGCAAACATGAGCCGGGAAAAGCAGCAGCGCCCGGCTCGGCTTGGCGGCGGGGGCCCACCTGCGACAGCGGGGTGCACGCACAGGTTCTTGCGCGAGCTCAGGCCGAGCGCCAGGATCGGCGGTGGCGCCTGGCCCGGCCCCATGAAGTACTTTGCCCGGTACTCCACCAGCTCCTGCATTCGCCACCCTCTGCATTTGCATGCTGTACGTGGTTACCTTCTACCTCATGCATGCAATATCATGAGCTATGCGAGTGCACTGCTGGCACATCAATCCCGTCACGCACTCAGTACTCGGTGCGTCACCCCCTTTGTAAAGGCAGAAAATATGCGGTGTGCACCAGTATGCGCACCCCTCTCAAAAAACCTTGTTCAGGGACAAGGTCGCGACCAGTGGGCCAGCACCTGCAGCTCAACCAGCACCTTCTCCATCTCGGGCACCGTGCGCGTGCAGTACACCAGCTTGCCGACCTCAGGGTGCGCGAGCTGGTAGGAAGTGATGAGCGACAGCAGCGTGATGGTTTTGCCCGTCCCCGTCGGCATCTGCGCGCACACAGGCGCGCTCTGAATCGAGTTGTTACTGCCACCACACAGGACCGTGCAAGCACAGTGTAGTGCTGTAGTGAGCGTGGACGCGCACCTCCAGCAAGCAGTGTCCTTTTGCGTCGAGCGCTCGCTTGAGCTCCAGCATGTAGCGGAACTGCAGTGAAGCCTCCAAACTTTAGTAGCGCTGGCAGCAGAGGCTCCTGTGTGACCCGTGTCCTTGCCACCGCACCTGCTCAGGATAGATGTACTCGTATGGGAAGTATACAGTGAGGCCCTCCATGACAAACTTCATGGCTGCCGCTTTGCTGCCTCGGCCTGCAGGCTGAGTCTGCTGCGCTAGTTTACAGGTTCAGAGCCGCTGCCGCCTGGCCTGCTGTGCCCGGCCTGCGCCAGGCAAGCAGGCCAGGCCTCCCTCCGCTCTCACGCTCGCTTGCTGATGACAAGCATTGAGGAAGCACCAGCCTATTGCATAAAGAATTGACTATCAGCAACAAGCAACCAGCTGGAAGAGCAAAACAGCTGCACCTTCAGTACACAATTGAGTACTGCATCTGACAAGGAGGAGATGAGCCAACGGGTACTGTATAAGGTCAGACAAGGCTGCTGTGCAACGAACAAGTGGGGCTGCATCAGCAAGTGGGGCTGATGTCCTGCTGTGCTTTGCAACTTGCCCTGCATGCAGGGTCTTGGTGCTGGGGCGCTTGCACTTCACAAGGTGTTATTTATACGGCCTAGTTTCAGCTTGTCAACGGTACAAATTGTGAAGGATAGGAGCAGACTTGTTCACGCATATGCGCATCGGCAGCTGTAGACGAAAGATATGACAGCACGCACGCGCCTTGTCAAAGTGCGAAACCAAGCTCTGTGGCCAGCCCTTCTCTCTATTGTGTAACAGAGCGCAGGCTTATACATACTCTTGTGGGTGCTTACACAGCGAGGCTGTCTTCAGAAAGCGCTGGGTGGCTAGAGTGCTAGAGATGCAACTAGTAACGTCTGCTGTTGCACAGGAGCTGAAGGAGCTGTCGCGCCTTGGCGGTGACACCGGCATCACCCTGCAGCCAGACGAAAACAACATCCACGTGTGGAAGGCCTACATCAAGGTGTGCTGCTTTTTTTAGCAGGAACTCTGTATGCCACTGAGCTCACAACCTGCAACATGCCATATCCGACACGTACAAGTGCGCACTAGTTGCGTTGTCATATCGGCTGCACTTGCGTGCAGGGCCCAGCAGACACGCCGTTCGAGGGCGGCACCTTTGAGCTGCTGCTGAACGTGCCGGAGCAGTACCCGCTTGCGCCACCGTCAGTGCGCTACAGGACAAAAATTTTCCACCCCAACGTCCACTTCAAGGTGAGTAGCCACCAGCGCAGTGTTGAGGGTAAGCACCTCATGTTTGCTCCCACTTGTCGTCACCATGTAGCACTACTATGTACAAAAAGGTAGGTGTCGTGCAGACGTAAACAATACAGGAGGGCTGTGCCAAAGTCAAACGGGGTCGATAAAGCAAGCAGCTGGTGAGTGATTCTTGGGCAGACTGCTGCCCGCTCAGCACATAGCAATGAACTGAGCCTGCGCTCTGCTGCGCGCTCTACACATGCTATACGTCTGTGTCTGGAGTGGTTGGCAACCGGTCTGGTGCGTAGAGCCTGGCACAGGCGCTGTGGTTTAGGTGCCATCATGCATATGGTTTACGTGCCAACATGCATGACGTTCAGGGCACTGTGAAGGGCGTGCGAATTTCTGGCATATCTGCTTTCGTACGCTTGGCCTTTCCTGGGTTCGCAGCGCCTGCTTATGCGCCGGGCGCGCGCGCACAGACCGGTGAGATCTGCCTGGACATCCTCAAGAACGCGTGGAGCCCGGCGTGGACGCTGCAGAGCGTGTGCCAGGCGATCCTCGCGCTCATGAGCGACGCGGCGCCCGACTCGCCGCTCAACTGCGACGCGGGCAACCTGCTGCGCGCGAACGACCGGCGCGGGTACAACTCGCTCGCGCGCATGTACACGCTCGAGCTGGCCATGCCGCGCTGAGCAGGGTCGTGTGCAATGTTTATTGCTGCGATGCCGTCGTCTGTTCTCTGACCAGTGCAAATTACATGCTTGGTTGTTCATCAAAGGAGCCGTGTTGCGCTGGGCGTCGGCCAATTGTTTGTGCCAGCGTGAACAAAGCTGCATGCAGGCGCTGGCTGCGCTTGTACTGGCCACACCGTACTGCTGTACTGAGGGAGCCTGAGATAACAAGCTGTCCATGCCCCAGCGGCTGTTTTGTAGGATTATGAGCCCGTTGAAGCTGGCCGCATGTTGCCCTTCCGGCTGGCCTGTGTGCCTGGTCTGGGCGCCTGAACGAGGCGCCTGTCTAGCCAGAGGGTGCGACATGGTGAACCTCGCTGCTTTTGTACACTAGTGCGAGTCGTGTGCATTACATGTGTGCATTACATGAAAACAAGACATACAAGTGCTGGGCAAGGCGCAGTCACCAATGCAGTGATACCTCCTATAGGTGCTCACCTGCTCAGCAGCGCCAGCCTGGTTATTGGGAGTTCAGCCTAAGAGAGTTCAGCGCAAAACATAAGCCAATGAGCCGGTAGCCTTATGTTCCACCCCGTTTCGATGCGCGCGAGTAACCCCCAGCAGCGAAAAAAGAGAAGGCCCCGCCGCTGCAGCCGCGATGGGCAGGCTGCATGCCACTGCTTGCACAGGCTGCGCCGCAGTGGGTGCGCGGCGCGCGCAGCCGCCCCGCCCTGCACCTCCCGCCGCCTACCCCGGCGATGCCCTCAGCCAGTGCTGGCAGGCTGCCAACCTGTCGCGTGCGAAAGGGAGTTGCAGCGCAGCCGCAACCATGCCGTGCAGGCCGCACGATCTCATGCGCGCTTCAGACGTCGGACGCCCCACGGCGGTGCCGTGCACCCGTCAGTCAGCACCTGACAAGTGTGAGCCTGTGGAGCTCACGGCGCATTAAGCTGCCACCGCAGGCGCGGCGCCTCCCGCTGGCCCCGGCCCCCGAGAGCGTGCTGGCGCACTGCCACAGCAAGCCGCGCCCACCACATGTTACGACACCCCAGTGAAAGACCCTGCATGCCCCGTACCTGCCCATGTCTTCTGCCTGACCCCGGCGCGCGCCGGGTGGAGCACCGCCCCGCCGGCCCGACGTGGCCCCGCGTACCCTAGTACCCCAGGTCTGCCATGATGCGGTTCAGGTCGGTCGCCGCGGCGGTGTGCTCCAGCGGCGCCGGCGCGGGCGCGCCGCCGTCCGCGGCGTCGTGGGCGCCGGGCGCGGGTAGTGCGGCGGCGGCGACGCAGATCTCCGCGAACGGGTTGCTCGTGCTGGGGTGCAGGAGCACGCCGGCCGCGCCCGGCGAGGGCTGCAGCGGGGGCACCTTGTCGGGCGAGGGCGAGGGCTCCTCGCGCAGCGCGGCCAGCGGGGGCGTGAACTCCAGGCTGCGCGCGCGGC
>JAABUV010000712.1_pt1 | contig 50570 bp, 79 predicted proteins | sample 5559971 | NCBI WGS metagenome assembly JAABUV01 (sample SAMN10711881, study PRJNA513362) | rock metagenome | isolation source: Antarctica rocks | place: Antarctica: Victoria Land, Knobhead nord | collected 2015-12-19 | reverse complement strand
CTTGTTGTGAGTGCAGGACAGCGGTACTGGAACTGTGGCCAGCTCGGCCTGAGAGTGCAGCTGAGCGCACCAGGGCCACTGGGGTGCATACGTGAGTCCTTGCAAGGGCATCAGCACAGCATGGCAGGAATGCGCAGGCATGGTATGTAACCTCGGTCCATGAGGCACGGTCCCGAGCACCGGTCCTGACATCCTGTGCGCATCCAGTGCCGCCCACAGCTCTCGCACTACAGCAGGCAGTGCTGCATGTCTTGCGCGCCCACCTCGATGGTTGGATGGTCGTTCGCGGGGAGCTGCTGATCTGGCTGCGCAGGCGGGTCCGCCGCGGCGCGCGAGCGGCCCGGCGGCAGCAGCGCCGCAAGCTCCGAGCCGAAGTGCGCGAGGTCGTACGCAAAGCGGCAGAGCAGCGTCGCGCGCACCGCGCCAAGCTCGCAGCGCGCTGACAGCTGCGGCGCCGGGCGCGCGCCCTGGCGCGCGATGCTCGCTGAGCGACGCGCACGCGCAGCATGCCGACCGGCCAAGCAGCTGGGGTATGGCACCCACATTGAGCTCCGATCGTCTCACGCCATGACGCCAGGGCACGGATTCCAACAGCACTGCCTCTTGCCACCAGCCACGGCAAATTACAGCGGCGGCCTGCGCCGCGCGAAGGAACCCGGGGCGCGCTGCTTGGCGGCGCATGTGGCGGGCGGCGCGCACCGCGCCGCTGCCCGGCGCCTGTCCGGCCGGCGGCGCGCCCGCGGCGCGCGCGCGCCGCACATGCTGCTGCACGAGCTCCACGCGCACGAGCTGCTCCCCCGCCGCCCCGTCGGCGGCCGCCTCGCACTCCAGCGCGCACCGGTTGGCAGGCGAGCTCGCCAGGCGGTCCAGGACCTGGCGCGGCGCGCTGCTGCTTCATGTGCGCTTCATCCGTAGCGCCTCAGGAGTCGCTATCTGCGTGCTTTAAACCTTACCTGCCATGTCGATGGGCGCGAGGTGAGGGCGGGCCTGGCCGGGCGTCCCACGTCTGCGAGACACACCATGCCTAAAGAGCACACATGGCAAGTGCAGGCAGCAAAGCTTTCCCGTGACCGCCTGTTGCCACCAGCTCCTCCTCTGTGCTCGTGCGGGACCTGTGTAGGCTGCATGAGGCGCCTGCATGCAGCAGGCGGCAGCCGCATGACTGACCTGGATGCCGACGCAGGCGGCCGACAGCTCGCGCCGCCGCTCGAGCCCAGCGCCGGCGCCGGCGCCGCGTAGCAGCAGCGCGTCAGCGGCCAGCGTGGCAAAGCGGCGCCCCTCGGCCACAGCCTGCCCAGCAGCGTAGCTGTTGGAGTCTGTCTGAGGGCGCATGCGAGCAGGGCAGGCGGTCCAACCTGTTCATAGGTTTGTCACAGCCTTGTGTTGCGCATCACGGGGAGCAGCAAGTGGCATGCCCTGGGTGGCAGATGGCATGTGCAGATCCCTGCCCGAGAACATGGTGTGTGCAGGAACAGAAGCAGCTCTGCATGAGTTTGCAGCTTGGTGCGTCTATGCTGCAATCTTCTTCATCTTCATTCTGCCTGTTACATGTGCGGCCTCCTCCCATGCCTGCAATCCATGACACACGCTTGCACCGCCTCTCTGTGTGCTGCAGTCCAGCGTTGTTGCAGCACGTGGCGTGCCCAGGACTTTGGGCGCAAACATTGGCCGGCAGGCCTGACTGCCTCAGACAGGTGCCAGTGCAAGCGGGCGCGCACATCAATGCGCAGGCTCTGCAGCGCCAAGTGGACTTGCCACTCCAGATGCGCGCGGCCGGCCACGCCCGCCACGCCAGCCGCTGGCGGAGCGGCGGCCAGGGCAGGACCAGGGTTTGGTTCCAGGGTCAGGGCAGCCCGCAGCGCCAGCAGGCACCCCGCCGCGCGGTGCAGCGAGCCCAACTCGACCGTGGCACCCACGAGCCCACCGTCGAGCCTGACGGCTAGCCGGCCCAGGGCATGGGTGTGGTCGATCGGGATCACCGCCCCGCCCGCGGGCGCCCAGCCTACATGCGCGGCGAGGAGACCCGGTGCAAGGGCCAGCGCGAGGTGCGCGGCGCTGCAGGGCGCCGCGCGCGGCCGCCGTGAGCGCCGCGCAACGTCCACCCGCCAGGCCTGTTCCGGTGCTCTCGTTCACTCTCGGTACATCGCTGTCACGGCTAGTAGCGGCCTCTTAGTTACTACGGGGCCCGATGGTCTCCCTGAGCAGAGAATTGCGTGGGTGCAGAGCATGCCCTCCTGTCCTCAGCAGGCCGCACACAGACAAGACATGCGTGCTGCAGCCAGCTGGTATGAAGCACGCGCCGCTCACACACATTGGTTTGACCTTTGAGGACGGGACTGGTAGATGGCATGCTGGCAGGCCAAAGGAAGCGGCGAATGGGTGTGCCCGGAGTGAGATGCGGACCACATTCGATCACCTGGAACACTCGCTGCAGCGAGGGCCGGCGCCCGCAGCGCGGCCAGGCCGGGCCCAGCGGCGCCGCGCGGAGCAGGGGCGGGACCAGGGCAGGGCTTCGCGCGCTGCTGGCGCCCGGCGCATCCTCGACCGCCAGCGATGCGGCCGCGAGCCTGCACACAGCAGGCTTTACCTTTGAAGCGCTGCACTGGGCTGCACGAGAGGGCTCCATGCGGTGTGACAAGACGGCCGACGATGAATCGCGGCGCACAAGCCGCGGCCGAGCGACACAGGGCAGGCCAGCGCGCTGGGCCGCCACCATGGCACTTACCTACCATGGCCCTAGTCCTACCATGGCACTGATCCTACCGTGGCACAAAACATGCGCTGCGGCCGAGCGGGCGCCGCACCGCAGGTCGAGAGCGCCGTCCTCCAGCGCGAGTGCAACCGCCAGGCCGCGCGCTGACGCATGCAGGCCCGGCCGCCCAGAGTCCGCGGCCGGCCAGTCCAGCCCCGCCTCCGCAGGCGCGGTCAGGCGCAGCGTCGCGGCCGGCGCGGCAAGCTGAAGTGCAAGCACCGGGCGCGGCGCGTCCGCAGCCGGCGCGGCGCGCGCGGCAGGGTCGGCTGCTCTTGCGCCCTGCGCAGCGAGCGGGGGGTCAGAAAGGGGGGGCGCCCCGCCATGCACGAGTGCGGGCTCCCTGGCAGGCGCGCCCGCCGCTGCAGAGCGCCTGCTGCTCGCAGGTTCCAGCGGGCTCAGGCGCACGGCGACAGCGGCCCTGCCCTGCCGCTCCTGCAGACGCCTAGCATAATAACCAGGCAAGGTGCACAATGGAGTGGATGCTCAGTCCGCAGGTCGCCGCCTCATGATATGAGAGATATTTGCACGTGCCGCAGGACCACAGCTGAGCCGCCCAGCAGCACAGCTCAAGCGCCGGTGCGCCCAACGCGTTGGTTGGCCTGCTGCGCAAATTGCGTGCATTTTCGGCGTGCATGCACCTGCGCAGAAGGCGGTGCGGCCGCGGGGCCTGCCTCAGCAGGTGCGTCCGCCGCGCCCGCGCCTGCCCCGGCGCAGCCGGATGCGAGCGCAGCGGCGAGCGCGGCCAGCTGGCGGGCGGCACCCGGCGTCACAGCCAGGCGCGCTTCGCTCGCTGTCACGTCCGCATGTGCCACACGCCTGGCGGGCCCCCGGAAGGCCTTGGCGGCGTGCAGGGGTGTGCAAGGTTACCTTCTCATCAGGCATGCAGGTGCTGTGGGCTGCAAGCCGCAGCAGATTTGGCAGCCCTGCACTACGGCAGCACGCATGCCGCTCCTGTGCAGGAGCGGCCATGCGCTGCAACAGGCGATATGTATTGGGCCATTGCAGCCGGGCCTGCATGCAGTGCGCCCGCGCCTCTTTTTCAGCAGGTGAGCGGCGCAGCGCGCATGTCATGGTGCCAGGCTATCACTCTGCATGAACACAGTTGTTGCAAGAACTGTTTTTTCTTAGATATCATAAGTGAGTCATGAGCACACCGCTGGCCGGAGCGCCCCGCGGCCTCCTGGCAGTGCGCGACGGACGCCGCCAGCGCCAGCGGCGCCAGCAGCTCCACCCGCGCGTCGCAAACACCGCCCGGCCGCGCCGGACCCGGCGCGCGCTGCAGCGAGCCGAGCGGCGGTAGCGCCAAGTGCGCGGCCAGGCGCACGTCCACCTGCGCGGTGCTCGCGGCGGGTTGTACGCGGCCTGGGCCCCAAGCTGCTATACTCTCAGGCATGTCACATGCAACACAGTATCGAGGCAGAGCTGCCCTTTGTCAGCACGGGTCCTAAGTATGGGCACGTTGTCGAGCGGCGCGCAGACCAGGAGGCGGCGGGGGGCGCAGCGGGGCGCGCCTGCAGGTGCTGGCAGCCGGACGCGCTTCTGCGCCTCCGCAGCCAGCGCTGCCCTGCGCGGCGAGCCTCGCGCCCGGGTCGGCTGCCACGCTGTTTATAACAAAAATAACTTGTCACACGCTCAGGGCATCTCTATGCAAAGGCTCTGGCGCAGGCTTGCAGGCAAGCGCAGGCCCGCCGCGAGCATGCACAGGAAGGCGCATGTGGAGCAGAGCACTTCATGCAGCGCCTGACCTGCCCCGTCGGCCGCCTCGCCCTCGGCCGCGCCGCGCGCGGCCAGGCGCAGCGCCCGCGCCGTCAGGACCAGCGCAGCCGGCGCGCGGCGCGCCGCCCTGGCGGCGCCCGTGGCGGCGCGCCTCATCCCGGACGCGCCGTCCGCGCCGCTTTCAAAGACGCCGGCGGCAGGTTCTGGGCCCGGGTCCGGGCAGGGGAGCGTGAGCTGCAGGGCGCAGACGTCCACCTGCGCCCGGCCCCGCACTGCCTCAAGTCAGCCGTCCATGTGCTGGCGCAGCAGGTTCCCGCTGACATGATGTTCTCTGCGGATGCAGTCAGGTCCAGTGCTATGTGTGACAAAGTAAGGGATGCGGACAGGTGCCTCAGCCATATGGTGTGCTGCGATCAGCGGCCGGCCGCCGGCTGCGCCCTGCAGGCAGGGCGGCCTCCTGGCAGCCGAGCCTCACAGATACAGAGAAAGTTGTGTCTTCACAGGCACCATCCTGCGCGCATAAGGACTTGGGCCAAAGCCTGCAGAGCTGCAGTTGAGGCGGTAATAGCTGTGTGCTCTGCAGCTGCTTGCCCGAAGGACTCTCAAAATTGCAAGCTGGCCATATTGCACTGCACCATCACCTCCTTTCTTATGTGCGGCAAAGGTGACAAGCCGTCACGTTGCGCCTCACAAAATGAGTGATGGTACAGTGCATATAGTGGGTTGCCCGCCTGAGCTTGCAGTGGGGCCGCATCAGGCTCTGACAGCAGCCGCCAGCGGCCGCTGCAGCCGGCAGCCCTCGCCACTGCGCTGCGCATCGGCGGCTGCCCGGCCGCATGTGCCAGCGCTGCCGCGCCGGCCATCACGCGCTCCAGGGCTTGCCAGAACCCTACCAGCCGCGCCACGTCTGCCGCCGCCAGGCGCGCGGCCACGGGCGCCACTGCGATGCGCATCTCATTGGGCAGAGGGGCCAGCCGCGGAGAGGGTTCTCTGCAAACTGAGCCTGGCCCGGCGCGCGCCGGGGCGCGGCGCCACGACGACCCACCGGGGTGGCGCGCCCCGCCGCTGGAGCGCCAGGCGACCGCCAGGAAGTGCGGGGACGGGGCCGCCTCGGCGCCCGTACCGGCCGACTTCTCGCCGTCCTCCGCATCAGCAGGAGACTGCATGAGGCGCCGCCTGCCCCGCGCGCCCAGCCAGCCGCCTCCGCGGGCGCCGGCTGCGCCGCCGCCGGCGCAGCGGGCGCCTGCAGGGCCTCCGTGCGGCGCTTGCTCGCTGGCCAGCACCCTGCCAGGGTCTGGACAGGGCGCAAGCCCCGCGCCGCTGGCCCCGCCTGCCAGGTCCACGCGCAGCGCGGCGACGGTGACGTTCGCTTCCACCGCGGTGCACGCTGCGGCGCCGCGCGCGCCGGACACGCGCAGGCCGCCCTCCAGCCCATGCAGCGCCAGCTCGAGCGCCTCGCACGAGGCTGCCGCGGCCGGGGGGTCAGGGTCGCGTCCGGAGGCGCCGGGACGGCTAGGCTGTGGGCGCGGGGCCGGCCGCTCGTGGAATGCGAGCGCCAGCTTCGGGCAGGTAACCGCGAGGGTGAGGGCGGGGCTGGGGGCGGAGGCGGCGGCGGCGGCGGCGGCGGGCGCGCCGAGCGCGGTATACACAGCATCCAGGCACGCGCGCAGGGCGGCGGGGGACAGGCCCTGTGCGGGCGGGTGCTTCAGGGCTCAGGGCGTGCTCAGGTGCTGTGCAAGCTGCATGGTGCACCACAGCAAGGCCCCATGGGGGCGGCCGCTGGCAATATTGGCAATGCGCACAATCAGGGGCGTACAACATGAACATACTGGGCCTTCCTTCTTGATGACGTATCCGTGACTACTTGGCAGTGCACCGCTGCTTGGTGTGTGCAGAGGGCTAGGCCCGGCACCTGGGCAGGCGTGCCAGCACCACTGATTTCGTGCTCCTGCTCCAGTCACAACCACTCACTCATGGGCTCTCACCTGCTGCCGCGCACCGCGCGCCCAGACGTGCCACCGCCACAGCGCGGCCTCGTGCGCGCTCGCGCCTGCCTCGGCCGCGGCCGCCGTGCCGGCCGCGCCCGCGCCGCCGTGCGTCAGCGCCCAGCCCAGGCGCGCGCGCCGGCTGCGCAGCGCGGCGTATGCGCGCGCGTGCCGCAGCCCGCCCGCCCAGAAGTATCCTAGGGTCTGGCCAAAAGCAGCCCTGCGGCTGCCTGCCGCGGCGTGCGGCGCGCGCGCAGATGCACCAGCGGCTGCGGCGGCTAGCACGTCGAACGACGACGAATGTGCGGTCAAAGCCGCTGAAGAAGAAACGTCCCAAGAGCCAAACCTAGGAGTGACTGAAGACATGGGGCGCGCTGCAGCGCCCAGCGCCGCGCGGCGCTCGGCCAGCACGCAGCGCGCGGCGTGCCGCCACCACAGCCGCGGCGCATGTGCCACGGCTACCTGCCGCGCCCGGGCGCGAGCTACAGACTAGGTGCTGCACGTTGACTCGCTGATAGCTGCCGGCTTGTGAGCAATACCTAAACCTGGCAGTGGCCTGTGCTGCATGCGAGCTTCAAACCCCTGCGCCTGCACATCTTGACGCCAGCCCCATGAGAGATCAACTCAGCACCCGGACACCTCTCCTGTCACGCGTTATATCCAGGCTGCAAAAAATCCAGGCCCACTGTAAGTTCCAGGCCGGCCTGCATGGGACGTACAGGGCATCGGCACCGCCTCCGCGCGGGGTCAGCGGCACTGCCGCGGGCAAGCGCACCTGCGGCCGCGTGCAGCGGTGCGGCCGGAAGGCGCAGAAGCGCGCCAGGCCCGCCGCGGCCGCCAGCACTGCCGCGAGCGCCGCCGCGTCGCCGGCCACCATCAGCGCGCTCGCGGCGACCTCCGCCACGGCCTCGCCGCCCGCCGCCGGCGCGGGCGCCGGCGCCGCCGCCGCCGCGTGCGCGCCGGGCGGACGAGCGCACGCCGCGCCCACAGCGCGCACGCCTTTTGTGGGGGGCACGTCTGCTCGCCGCGCTGCGCCGCCCGCGCGCCACCGCAGCGTGGCGCCCGCGCTCCACCGGTGCACGATGCTGACCTCGCCCGCGCGCGGAGGCTGGCGGCCGTCCGCCCCGGGGGGCGGAGCTGCGGCCGCGGCGCGGGCTCCGCCTGCCGCGGCGACGCCGAGGCACAGGCCGCGCAGGCGCAGCCTGGCGTCGAGCGCGGCTGGCCACAGAGCGGCGGAAGGGCGTTCGCGCTCGGGGCTGCACCACACAGACGTGCCCTCCAGCGCCAGTTCACGCACGCGCAGCACCACGCGCGCGCCCCCGACGCCCTGGCCCTCGTCACCGCCGGCACGCGCCGCACCGCCCCCGCTGCCGGCCCGCCCCGATGCGGCCACGGAGGCGTTGCAGCCCAGGTCGTTGTACCCTACCCCAACCCTGCTGTGCGGCGCGTCGAGCGCGAGCGACAGCAGCACATCGCCCAGGTCCACAGAAAAGTTGGCGGCGAGCGCGGCAGCGGCGCGCGCGGCGAGGCGCTGGGCCAGGGTGCGGCGGGGCGGCCGCCGCGGTGCCGCGCCGAGCAGCTGGCGCGGCCCACCGCCCGGCGCGCCCCACAGAGCCACCTCCACGGCGGCCAGCGCGGCGACACGCCGCGCCGCCTCGCCGGCGGCCCGCTGTGCACCCGCCAGCTCTGGGGTAACCGCCTGCCCCCGCAGCGCGCCAGTTGATCCCTTTCTGAGCCATGCAATTGATCAGAGTTACAACACGTAGGGGAGCGCAGCTAGTCTGCTGGTCTCTCCAGCATGCAAGCGGCCACCACACATACCACAAGCCCTCGCGAGCTTGAATTGATGGGAATGCCTGCAACGCTAAGACCTTGAAGCCTGCCGTGCGCATGGCAAGAACACAGGTGGCTTCTGTAGGCGCCAGCGATGCGCCTGCAGCACCAGCGCCTGCGGCAGGGACAAGCGCAGTTCTGGCTGCTCGCAGCGCCCCATGCGGAGCCGCCCCGGCGTACACCGCTGGGCTTGCCAACCAGTCCATGTCCTGATGCTGCCAGCCAGCTGCTGCGTGCATCTTTGTAACACACATGCGTGTCGCCGTGCGCCCTGATGTGAGCATCTGCACCATTGTGACAGGGTATAGGGTTAGGACCGCCCGCCCGGCAGGGCGCGTGACGTGAGCACCTGCGGCAGGCTGCGCGGCAGGGCCGCGAGGACGACGCCCGACGCCCGCAGCGCCGCGCGGCGCCGGCCCAGCGCGCGCCAGGGCGCGCGCACCTCCAGCTCGGCCACGCTGGCTGCGCGGCGCGCGCTCGCGCGTCTGCCGCGCAGGCACTTGCCATGGCACCAGCTCAAACTCCCCAGCGCAATGGCCTGGCGAGGAGGGGGCTGTCCGCCTGGTCACGCAGCAGCCGGCACTAACACATGAGGCCTGCCCGCCCCGCTCCGAGCGTAGCGGCGCAGGGGAGGTCCTGCGCCACGCAGCACGCATGTGGGCTGGCCGCTCGGGCGGCCCCTGCTGCAGCAGCGCACCCGACGCGCACAGGAAAGGGAGGTCCAGGGCGTCCACCCAGGCCGGGCGCAGGCGCAGGCCGCGCAGCGTCAGCACGCCTGCCGCCCCGGCAGCGACGTCGCGTCGGGCGCTGCTTCCGCATTTGCCAACACAGAAACAGCTTTGGGATCCGCATCACTTTGTGTGAGGGACTTGCTGCTGCGGCCAGGCAGGGCGAGCCCCAAAGCACGCTCAGAGACACACACAGGGCTTGAGCATGCCCCTGTTTATGCATCGCTGTATCATCAAGATATGAAAAATAGTCCAATCCTGCAGTACCGGCACTGCGCTGCTTGCCAGCGAGGGACAGAGGAGCGTGCCCACCTCCTACCGCGAGCACACTAGGCAACACGCTTATAGACAAGGGAGCCAGGCCGTAGTGCCCCAGCAGGGCCTTGCCATCCAGGGGCCTCGTGCCTCGCGCTTCCCACCGGGACCGCACCAGGCCAGACGCTGAGGGACACAGAGCCCAGGCCATCGCGCTCCAGCAGCGGGCCGAGCGCCGCGGCTGCCAGCAGCGCCAGCACACGCTCATACAGGCGCAGCGCCCTGCAGCGCACGCCCCACAGACTGCCTTGTGAGGTGCGGCGCGTCTCTGCCGCAGTCGGTCAGCGCAGCTGCCAGTGTGCAGGGCACCGCTTCAACGCTGTGAGCGCAAAGTGAGGAATTGCCCTGCGCGCACTGCAGCACGGCCTCATGCGTTCTGAGCTTGCAGCACAACAGACAGTTTACACATCATGTGTAGTTGAGCGCCAATGTTGGTGCCGAATTGGCAGGGATACGCTTGATGGGGTATACTCCTGCTTCACACTAGTAGAAGTGCTTGTTGCTATCAGTTATAGCTAGCTCACGCAGGAGTGCGGCGCTGGGGACACCTGACTGCTGCCAGTGCAAGCGCAATGGCCAGCCACAGCATCCATGTGGACGGCATGACGTCAGCGGGAAGGCCCCCACGCACGCACTTGCAGACACGTTAGGCCGGGACTGTGCTCAAAGTGAGCAGGCAGTGCCAGCCTATACAAGAGCACAGGCACCTTACGCAAGCTGAGGTCCAGCCTTTTATAAGCATGCTTTAAGCATGAGACATGTGCATTGCACTTTTCGGCAGTCGGAGCCGCACAATTGTAGAGTCAACGATCATCATGAAGGGAGCATGGGGTGCAGCGTTACAGAACAGGGTTGTCACACGGCGATGCGGCCACCGCATCTGCCGTAGTTTCTCCAGCAGGAAGACATCAGAGTAGTGCCGTGCTGCGTGCATTCGTGCACTCCATGGCTGAGGCACAGGAGGCTGGCGCTTCGCAGGCCTGGCCGGGCGGTACAACGAACATGGAGTGCGAGCGGATGGTGGAGAATGCGCTGCTGCGCAACCCGACCGTCAAGTTCATGGTGGAAAAGATGGAAGAGGTGTTTCGCCAGCCTGGTGCTGCCTTGCGTGTCGCTTACTACTGCGCGTCCAGGAGCATGACACGCTGCACGCCACCGTGCAGGCAGGGTGCAGTGTCAGCCGGAGGTTCTTCCGCGTAGAAAAGTGCGACGTGCAGGTCGGCGGCGGCTTCCGACCGCCGGACGGGGTGCGCGGCAGGCAACATCGCGCCGCCTCCTTGCCAGCAGTGCATATGCTCACACTGCGACCTGCCCCACTCCACGCCTGCAGGACTGCTGGGACCAGCAGCTCCTGCCAGCTTTCACTGGGAGCAGCCGTCCCAGTCTGTTCGCCTTGCACACGGCCTTGCACACGGCCGGGCGCTCCTGCAAGCCGGCCCAGGCTTGGGACTGCCGGGCGCGCAGGTGGTCATCTGCCACAACCACCTCAGCAGCCAGGAGGAGGTGGCGCACGCGCTGACGCACGAGCTGGTGCACGCGTACGACCACTGCCGCGGCCGCGATCTGGACTGGACCAACTGCGAGCACCACGCGTGCAGCGAGGTGCCGCCAACAAGCTGCCGTGTTTGGGGCGGGCCACAATACTTGCGAATAGACTACTTGCAGAGCCTGGTTACACTGAGGCTGGCTGTCTTGTTTCTTGCTGCACATAGTTAAAGCTTAGGGGTCCGCGCAGAGTGTCGTTGTGGGTAGAGTCACAGGGGCGATGTATGCGCATGTAAAGCTCCCTGCAACCTTGGCTCGCGATCTCTACGGCTCTTCCTTGCAGCAGTGCCTGGGTGTCAGGTGACACTGGATATCCAGACAGGAACGCCAACAACTTGTGGCCAAGGGACTTGGGCTCTCTTGCAGATAGGCGCCCTCTGCCTGTCCTAAGCAGCTGTGAGCTCCGTGCAGGTACGCTCGGCCAGCCTGAGCGGCGACTGCCACTACAAGCTAGAGGTCATGCGCGGCCACTGGCAGTTCCGCGGCGGGCACCAGAGCTGCGTGCGGCGGCGCGCTGAGCTGTCCGTCGCCATGAATCCGCACTGCCGCGCCACGGCGAGGGCCGCGGTGGATAACGCTTTCGAGCGCTGCATCGCGGATACCGCGCCCTTCGATCGTATACCGCCGTGACTTGCATTTGTGGTGTGCTTGAGCATGTGGTGCATGCTGCGTATGTTCGGCTGTTCTGCACTCTCCTCAGTTTTGTACAGAGCACTGAGCATACATGCGTAGCAAGCAGCCTTACTACTTGCCCACTGCCACACTTTTATTGTGGGTGCGCTTTTGGATGTAATTGAAATATGATCGCCTGTCAACATACGCAGTAAGCAATGACAAGGCATCGCCCGCCTATGAATTTGAAGGAGTACAGCATTGCACACAGGCACAGCCACACAACACTTGTTTGCACTGTTTGTGCAACTGGTGTACATTGACTGCTATGCAGAGCAGACACAGCACTGGCAAAAGGATGCGCGACACAGTGCATGTATGAAAAAAAGTTTCACAAGTGAGAAGTTGTAGTAGGAGCAGTTGTACTAGGACACAATGAGACACGGAGGGAACATAGAGGAGGCTAAGGAGGTGAAAGCGGCTGGCACATGGTACATGTACACCTGAGAACTATAGCAACGTTGCCGTCATGGAGCATGTTTGGCAGACCTGGCAGGCTTTGCTGCCAGCACACCTGCTGTCTGCAAAAAGAGTGCACAAACAACAGAGACAGGAAGCGTGTCTCTTTGAGGCAAAGGACTCGTTACGAAAATGTGCATCGAAGTGCAACCCAGTGCCATGCTTGGGGTGGCATGCACACGGTGAAAGCGTGGCCATGGCAGATCCGTCAAGGCTCAAGCCCAGGTATGCCTCCTCACTCCTCCACATTGCCAGCTTGCGTGCGTGTCCATGTGGCATCCTCCACTGGTCGCCAGCGTGGGCGGTAGCATCCCAGCATCGCCAGCACTCGCTTGTGCAGCGGGGCCGGCCCCGTATCTGTGACCTCCTGAAGGCAGGCATTGGAAAAGTTGCTAGATTTACTGCTGCATGCAAGTCCTGAGCTCTGTGCGTGCGCTTCTGGACGGAACACGACACAGGCAATGAGCTACACATCAGCATATAGCAGAGCAGGAGACGCGAGGTCCGCATGGTGAACAGGCTTGATCTTTGGCGGCAGCGCAAACCGCAACTCTGCTGCAAGCAGTATGCTCATGACACAGACAGAGCGGCCTCGGCAGTGCAGCTCTACACAGGAGGTGCGGAGTAGTGCGGTGTAGCAAGCATGGCAGTGTCCTCTCACTTTTGTACCTCAAGGACTCCATGCAAGACATGCACAAGGCCTACCTTCAGGCTGTGTATCTTCACTTTCTCTGCCAAGGATATGACAACGCGGGTTCCGCTCACCGTGGAAGCGCGCCCCTTGGCAGTCACAGGCTTAGCGGCCTGAGCGGCACCGGCAGCGCCGCCAGCATGTATGGCAGCGTCCCGCGCTGGTTCATGCTCTTCAGGGCGCTCTGTAGCAGCATCTGTAGCCGGAGCTCGCTGCGTCCAGGAGCTGCCTGCGCTGCTCAGAGCGGATCGCTCTGAAACTGTGAATAGCTCAGCGGTCTGCAAGGGCCTGTACGGTGCAGACAGGCACAATGCATGCGCCCGTTCACTCACAGGAACCCCCATGTGCAAGCTGGAAACAGGACGAGTTCAGCGAGTTCATGCATGAAAGAGTCTGCAGAGGAACACCTTGAGCTGCTGCTATGGGCTGCGGGAGATGGACCGGCACACCTTCGCTGGACAGGAAGAGCTCCATCAGCTGCTGCATGGGGTAAGGCACTGCCGCATGCGCAAGCCGCAGGCGGCGCCACAGCGCGCGCCAGTTCCTCATGTCCTCATTCCACGTTGCTGCCTCGCCTAGCTCTTCAGCAGCTTCAGTGTTTGCCTCCTGCTCCGCGTGGCTCGATGTGATGCCTGCGCTGCTTGCTGGCCTTAGGATAATAAGGTAAGCTCACAGAGCAAATCTTCACAATGGCATCACATGTTCATCACTGGGCGCAGGTCTCTGTGCAGCAGGCGGCTGTGGATGGCAGCGCGCCTGCTTCTGCCTCATTTGCACCAAAGTCGATGCACGGCCCACTGCCTGTCCCGAACATTGCAGCACCAAAACATGATCAATGCGCGGCGCCATACGATCATGCAGAGGCTGCACATTCTGGCTGCATAATGTTCGCTCCATCAAACTTTGTCTCTCTTGCAGACATAGCCTGGTGCATGCAGGCCAAGTCCGCATAATTCTCAGTCTCTACAAACGAATGTGTTCTCACTGCAGCATTGTCTATAAGCACCAGGTTCATGTTGAGCAAATGCCGCACCAGCTGGGGTGTCCTTGCTGCTGCTGGACTCGTGCGCAGCCTCAACATCCGCGAAAGGGGCCTGCGCCAGTTCACACAGCAGATTGATTACGCGCGTGCATGTGATAGAAAAGTGACTTTGAGGTTTGACAAGCTCATGCAGTACATCAGCCACTGCTCACCTATATCCAAAGCACCCTGACCATACGAAGTTATGACAGGAAGGCAGACTAGAACAGTAATTTTCCACTGTAATGTTTGTGCATGGTCCAGGATGTGGCCAACAGGCACAGTCCCTCCAACGACGCAAGGACCTGGACGATGGCGGTGACCGCAGACAGATCCAGGCTGGCGTCCACCAGGCCAGTGAGTAGTGCGGACTGCCCTTGCACTGACTTCATAAGCTCACTGCGGATGGCCTGGTACCTGTGGATGTAAACCGCAGTGCGTTACAACAGTCATGCTGCACCATGCTGCACCACAAAACCCATGTGCATGTTTCAGGGTCCAGGGCAGGCACTGCAGCTTGCATGACCAGCTCGGCATTGCAATGCAAGTGAAGCAGCTTAGACACTCAAAGTAAAACAACGGTGCAGCCCACCGCACCGCTCAAAGATGTGGGGCAGCATGCGGTGGTGGTTGACGACGGCCTCCATGACCAGCTGCTCTGCCTGGCTCCCAATCACCGGAAGGTCAACATCAATGCTGCCGCTCACCGACAGACGGCAGCAGTCCTCGCCGGCCTCCTCCACCAGCACCACGCACTCGCAGCGCATCTGCGCAAAGCGTATGCGGTTTTAGTATCTGCATCCATTTTATGACACATGCAGCACGATTCACCTGCGAGATAGCACTGCAGCAAGAGTCCCCCACCAGCCACCTACATGAGCGCGGGGCGCTGGCGTAGCGAATGCGCTTCAGATGCGGAGGATGTGGCATGCTAACAATCAAGCTTCCGAGCAGCATGACTGCTGCCGCACGCACCCGCTCGCGCAGCAGCGGCATGGTCGCCGTCACCGACACAGGGTAGTAGCCTGCGCCACAACATGCAGCTCTTCACAGCCACAACTGGCGCGGATGATGCTCATCATGCTCATGATCAAGGTGTCAGGGGCTGGGTCCGACATCACCACGTGCATTAACCGCTGTTGCAGGGCAATGTGTAGGCACGCACATGCAGCATGCGTGCATGCTTGCCCTCCGCATGTGCGATAGCATGAGGGGAATGCTTTGGCCGCAAGATGCTGACAATCAGGCTTTTTCCGGGCATGCATGCACGCTCTCTACACTGGTGAAAGCAATACCGACAAGCAACCTATCACCCGTTTGTGTTTGCAAGCTCGATCAGCTCTGCTGGCAAAGTGAAAAGCTGTGCATGAGACCCTCTGCAAGCACGTGCACGCGTGCCAGAGCCTTGTTTAGAAAGTAGGACAGTTTGCAGCAGGCTTTCTGACATGACCGGGAGGCGTGGAAGCCCTGCGGGCACCCCCCTTGCATGCAGGCGCGCCTGGGCGCATCTGCCGGGGGTCGTATGTGCATGTGACGTAGAATACCAGGTCATCTGGCTTGATGAATGCCTGCGCCTTCTTGGGCACGAGGCTGAGCACAGGCACAGCCCAAGCTCAGACCACGCTGCTGGTAGACCCATCTGCAACTTGCAGGCGCATTGCGCTGCACGACAGCATGCGCCATAGGCACATGGTCGTGCTGCGCTTGCAAAGCCCTGTAATGGTGGCAGGTCTGGCGGACAGGCTGCCGCGGGCTCGCGTCAAGCATTACTGGCTGACCTGCAGAGTCAGACAATACTGAGAGCAGTGCGTGACCTGCTGTAGTCGGGGCGCGTCATTATCTTGTCAATACGCACGCCATCAGCCTCCCGCCAGCTCTCCACCTTTTCCACGGCGCCCGCACCCATCACCTGTCACCCACTTTGCTGAGTGGCAGCACCGTGACACCAACGTGCCTGCGTGTGCAATCAGGAAGAGCACATTCAAGGCATCAGCAGACAGCCAGGAAACAGGCGCCTGCCTCGGCGACAAGGGAACGGAAGTGTGCGGTCTCGCGCTCGAGCATGAAAGATGCTGCCTTTACCGGCAGGTGGACCTCGCACGACTCGGGGAAAGCCGGCATGCTTGCTGTCCTTTCAGATTCACTTTCACACACGAGCGAGGCGGCCAGCTCTGCAACATGCAAGGGGTTGAAAGGGTTGGCCCCTGAAAGCGACATGCAAATTTTCTGCGACAGTTTGGCCCAAGTCACCACCACTCCTCGCTCACGCACTGCAAGTAGATCAGGTTTGCGGGGTCCTCATCGGCAGTGCAAGTGACGGCACCAAGCGGCACTGCAGAGGAGTTTTAGCGCTTGCACTGCTGATGGATTTGCATAAAGTACAGGTAGTGAGCTTGATAACCGTATGTAGCCTGGCCTCTGACTTGGCAAGCGCACTGAAGAGTAACATAAGCTTGCTCACTAACGCAGCCATTGACACAGCGCGGCAGTCAGTGACCTGGCGCTGCACACGTCGCACTGCTCAGTATCTGCTCCGGGTCGGCAGGGGCAGGGCAAGGTTGTGCAACCACCAGCTGTTGTCGTGGCTTTGGGCCAGCCGGGCCCGCAGCAGGCCGCGGCAGCCCAGCCGCAGCCGCGCGCGCAGCGTGAGCGCGGCGTGCGTCATGAGCACCACGTGGCTCCCGGAGGATGCAGCGTTGCCGCCGCACGCGACGGTTGACGCCGCAGCAGCGCGCGAACCAGGCAGCGAGCCGGTCACGGCACCGCCGCACGATGAGGACCAGCCTGACGGCAGGCCGGGCAGGCCGCAGCGGCCGAGCAGGCAGAGCGCCGTTGCGGAGGCACACCTGCCTGGGAGCGCACCGCAGGGCGGGACCGACGTCGCCCGCAAGCTGCCCAGGGGCCCGGCCCGCGTCGAGCCTGGCCCGCCAGAGGCCAAGGGCGGCGGCGGCGGCTTCGCCGCCGGCAGCGGCGGCAGGCTCCTGTTCGAGAAGGTGCTGACATCGTCGGACGTCAGCGGACCGAGGCGCGTGGTCGTGCCCAAGGTGCGCACGCACGCGGAGCGCAGGCAGGCGGACCGCGTCCTCTTTGCTGCGCACTGGTCATAGCGCGGGGCGCCCCGCTGAGCGCGGGTGCTGTCCATGGACGCGGGGCGTGGGGCGTGCTCGCGTGCCGGGCTGTTGGTCATCTGACATAGCCCAGCAGTTGGCGTGCCCGTGTCGGGAGGCTGCTGCATGTCATGCAGGGGAATGCATGCCCTGACAAGATTTGATGGACTGCAAGGCATCGCACCATGATGCGCTTATATGGAGCCCCACCCTGCTACATGGATGATGGGACAATGTGGTACAGGGCTGGGTGCAAATGCAGCTGAGCATGCTGCTTCACCACTGGACCACTGGCCCGCCAGCTTGATCCCGGAGAATGCCTGTGTGCGTGAGCAGGCGCATGAGCAAGGCTGCATCCCCGGTCCGCCACGCGATCCGGCTGCAGGCAGGCAGCGCACAGCGCATACATTCAGTGAATTTCCATGTTCGCGCCACCAGGTGCATGCGCTGGCACATTTCCCCTCCTTGGACCGCGAGCGCGAGCGCATCGTGCCGGCCGTGGATGCGAGCGGCAGCCGCTACCAGCTGCGCTTCCGCTACTGGGTCAACAACCAGTCACGGATGTACGTCCTGGAGGGCTGCCAGCCGCCCGACGTGCGCGCCTCTGCTTGGCCCCCTTGGCAGCCACTGCAGGCGGCGCTTCGAGCTTGCAGCCGCGCAACGTGCGTGCCTTCGCTGGGTCGCAAGCTCGGGCCGCGCTCTGAGGCCCTGCTGCCCAGTCCGAGTGGCGAGCAGGCGCGCCCCTGCCAGCGGCGTCATGGCCGCCCCAGACCCGCGAGCGTGCGTGCGCGCATGCGCGGCGCTGGCCTGACGCGCGGCGCGCGCCGGCGCGCGCAGGCCGCCAGGCGCCACAAGGCGGGCGACGTGATCATGTTTGCGCGCGGGCCGGCCGGCGAGCTGGTCGTCGGCAGCCGCAGGGTGCGCCCGGGCGAGGTCAAGGAGAAGGGGCCGCCGCGCAAGCGGTACGAGAAGCCGAAGCCGCCCAAGCGCCGGCCGCGCGACGAGGCCGCCGCCGCCGGCAAGCCAGAGCGCAAGCGGCCGCGGATAGGCGTCCCTGACCCTGCCCCGGGCCAGGGCGGCGCGGCGCCGCCGCGCGCGCCCCGCATCGCCGCCGGCGCCGGCGCCGGCGCCGGCGCTAGCGCCGCCGCCAGCGCCGCCGCCAGCGCCGCCGCCAAGCGGCCGCGCGGGCGGCCGCAGGGTGCGAAGCCCGCGGCCGCGCCAGCGCAGGGCGGCGGCCTGGCGCGCGGCCCGCGGCCGCCGCGGGGCGCGGGTGGGGGCGCGGGCGCGGCGGGCGCGGCCGCCGAGGCGCCTGTGCCCGACGGCGTGTTCCGCGCGCACCCGGACGGCCTCACCGGCGATGTCGCGCACGGCAAAGTGCTGCCGCAGGCGCGGCCCCAGGCGCCTCCGTCGAACCAGCCCATTGCGTGCTTTGCAACGCCTCGTGCATGCGCGTCCAGTCACCTGACCCTCTGCTGCCCTTTCCGAGGCGTTAAAATGAAGTGCAGGCTCCTGTTGTGGACATGTCAGCCAAGGCGCCGTTGATGCCGCTGTCGGCGCCGCCTGCCTGACAACGCAGCGGGGCGTGCCGCGCTCAGCAAGCCCGCGGGCGCGACGCTGCGCCGGACCTGGCGCCGCCGCGCCTGCCAGAGCCGGGGCCGCGCGGCTCGGGCCGTGCGCCTGACAGGGGGCCGGCGGCGCGCGCGCGCAGGGGGGCCTGTGGACGGCGGTGCTGAACGTGGCGGGCGCGCTGTACCAGGCGTTCTTTGACTCGCGCGCGGCGGCGCTGGAGGCGGCCAACGCATCCGGCCTGACCGCCGGCCTGGCCGCATGACGTACAGCCGCCGCGCCTCTGAGCGGCCGCATGGCCTGCGGCCTGGCTTGACGCGACTGTGCCGGCGGGGCGCGTGGCGCATGTGCCGGCTGTTGCAACAGCGCCTGCCTGTGGCCGCGCCAGCTGGGCGCTCAGAAGGCATGCCTGCTCTGAGTGGCTGCGTTTGCATGCGGGGGCGCTGTACAGGACATGCCGGAACTCAGGTCCCCGGCCTGGAGTGCAGCCTGGCCGTCACCGTCGCGCCCCTCGCAGGGCCATGTGAAGCGGCTGTTGTGACATTTGATACCAGCGTGAGTTGTCCCTGGCAGTTGTGTGCCTGGCGAGTGTGCTGTGCAGGCACCTGAGACGTGCTTGCTGTGCGAGCAGTGCGTTGGCACTCCCTCTTCAGCCTTGCATGCTGTCACTTTGAAAGTTTTGCCAGGGCTTGCTGTGGTTAAAGCTTGAGGGCTATGGCGTTGTTACCATGCCACCGCGCCTGTCTGTCAATGCCTGTATGTCTGTCAAATGTCTCCAACTGGCTGCTGGCCACGGCCCTCTGAGGAGCTGACGCTCACATGTGTGGTCCGTGTGGTGGAGCGCCAGAAAGTGCATGCTGCCATGCCAAGAGCGCTCATTCTGTGATCTCACATGTAAAGAAGCGAGAAGCGATCCAATATTGACTCACCTGAACGTTCGGGACATGCGATCATTCATGCAAGGATCTGCAGGTCAAGAGACATGCGTTTCTTATCCACCACCGTTCTGTGAAAGCGCAAAGCATGCCTCGGCGTACGCTGATGCCGCACGGTGGTGCACCCAGCGCCTGCTCTGGCGCCCGCATCCGCAGGGCGGATCTGACAGCCCGGGAGGCGCAAGCGAGGCTGACCAAGTCAGCCCTTGCTGAGCGCCACCTCAAGCTCCTGCCGCATCTCCTGCAGCTGCCGCTCGAAGGCTTGCCTGCCGCGCACCTCCCGCGTGAACGCCAGCCTGCGCGCGGGAGGGCATACAGGATTAGGGTGCTCCGCCTGCTTGGGACCGTGTATAGGGTTCATTGTCAGGGTCGGGGTGCCCCACCTGTATTCGTGCCAGCCGGGCTGCCGCGTGCGCTCGTCCTCGGCCTCCGGCAGCCCCCACTCCGGCCTCACGAGCACCTGCCGCACGCGCACTGCTCCTGTGTGCAAATCAGCGCGCGCGCCGGACATTGCTTGACGCACGGAAATAAACAGACGGTGTCACCAGGGTGGGGTGTCACTGAGCAGCCACGGTCCTATACCGTTGAGCAAGCGCCGCAATGCCTGGCGGCCTCGCACTCGGAGCCTAGGGCCCGCCGGCACCTCCTAGCGGGGAGTCGCGACCGTCCCTGCGCAGCGGGGGGCCCGCCGCCACGCGGCGCAGCGCCTAGGTCCAGCTTAAGCAACGCCCTAATGTGCATGGACCGGCAAGGCGCCAGGCCCTGCAAGGGGTGCAAGGGTGTAAGCGTATCGAATCAAACCTGCTCGCCGAGGATGGTGAAGCCCTGCCGGTCGGCCTGGAAGAGCGCCGCGCGCGCGACAGGCGCGTGGCAGTGCGCCATGCAGAACAGCACCAGGCTCTGCTGCAGCGCCGCGTCGCGCAGGCCGTGCGCCAGGATTGCTGCCTGGTCCGCCGCTGCACGGCCGGCACAGGGCACGGGTGAGGGTCCGGGCTGTTGGAGCAGGTGCGGGTGACCGTGTCAGGAGTATTGCAGGCAAGCAAAGGGGGCAGCGGGCATCAGAGTGGGAGTCAGTACGCTAGCAGGGAGTGCAAGAAATCTCGCATGTCGTGGCGCGGATGGTGAGGCAGCTGCAACCAGGACAGGGCGCCTCTCCCGCGCGTCCACGCCGTGTTGTGCTGCAATGCTGTCAGGCAGGTGCATCCACAGCGCCATTGCCGCCTACCCTGGAAAATATCCAGCACTCTCCTGGTACACCTACCTGCATACACACAGACGCACAGCCATCATGCACATCGGGGCCTGCCGTACCCTGACCCCGGCGCACCGAGCGGGTCCAGGACGGCGCCGAGCACGTCGCCCATGCCGAGCGAGTGCTTGAGGCTGTGCGTATCCACGTAGCGGACCTGCAGCGTCTGCAGCCGGTACGCGAGCACGCCGTCCGCGCCGCGCGCCTCAGCGGCGGGGTGCGCCTGCCGCATGACGTGCTCCACCTGCGAGCGCGCGCCCGCGCGTCTGGCTGCCAGGCATGAACCAGCGGGGTGCAGGCGCGAGGGCGAGCTCCTTGCCCGGAGCGGCTGCACGTGCGCCAGGGCCTCGTGCCGGCCCCCCACACCTGGCAAGCACCAGATTCGGGCGCCAGCTTCAGCTCGACACAGCAAGCCTCTCCCCAACCCGACGATGGCGTGCGGAGCAGCCGTGCGGCGGGTGGGCGCCTCGGCGGACCTCGCTGCGCGGCAGCTGCTCCAGCGTGCCCATGAGGCTGACGCGCGCCGGCATGCGCCCCGCCAGCTGCGCCAACTGCACCAGCTCCTGCGGCAACGTGTCTGCTGGCACCGCAGCTGGACCCGGGGCACCTCCAGGTGCTGCACACTCATCAGGGGTATATCACCCAAGACTGCACTACCAGCATGCACATCCGCACAGCATGCACATGCATGAACACGGCAGCATGCAGCCGCAAAGCAGCCCTGTCCCAAGCTGCATGTCACTCAGCGCCAGCGCACGACACGGCTCGCCCCTGCAGGCAGGACCGCGCATCGGGCCAGCGCGCACGGGCGGGTCGGTCGCGCCCACCGTGAGCGATGAGAAGCGGTTCATCGACAGGTTCTGCGCGCAGCGTCATAGGGCTTCAAGCCCTTGCCTTGCATGCATCATCACCTCAGGCGCCCTACCCTTTTAGGGTAGGGCACGGAGACCCTACCCTACATGCGTCACATCACCTCCGCGCTTCCGGCCGCTGTGTGCCTTCCTCATGGGCCGGGCAGCTGGCACGGCCTGCTCGCTGGGCGACAGGGCTGGCGCCTGCGACGCTCCCAGCGGACACCAACCCGAGGCGCTCGCCTGTATCTGCTCGAGGTCCTTCTCCTTGTGCAGGAGGACGACCGGCTCGGCGCTGCGCGGCGACACGTAGTCCACCAGCGTGGAGTGCACCTTGCCACCCTCCTCGTTGCCCCGGCCTGCCTCCGCAGGCATCGTGGTCAGCTGCCCGCGCCAGTTGCCCGCCAGGATAGCCTGCTTGTGGCGCAGCGCCAGGCGTCAGAGCGGCAGGCGTATACAGAGCCTGCAACACTGCGTAGCTGTGACATGTTCTCTCACTTGTACGTCCATCAGCAGTGGTTCTGCAGTGCCTCACGAGTGCGTCACGCTAGGCAAAGAGGAAAACTTTGCACGTCACTCCTTGTTCGCCTGGTGCACGCCAAGTATAGAAGGGTGAGGTGCAGACGGGCTAACAAAGTAAATGCTGTGTACCTTGCACCGCTCAGCAACGGGCAGCCCAGTGCTCCGCATGAACTCCGGGTCTGATATGTCAGCATAGCGCCGCACAGAGGAGTGCCTACTGGCTGCGTTTGCACACGCGCTTGCACCCCAGTCCCTGAGCGATAGCAGCGCGCTCTGCACGCCGGCTGCGTGGAGGCCCTGCACAGTCACCCGCCGCAGCAACATACTTACAGCAGGTAGGCAGATGGCAGATACAGGCATGAATTAGCAGAAGCGGCACGGCTACATTTAAAAGGCAGCCTTGCACTGGAGTGGAACCGGGACCCTTGGCTCCTCCCAAGGCGTTTTGCGGCCATTCTCATCCGTCCTCTGCTGCTGCTGCTGCACTGCCTGGTGTAATAGGCACGTGAGGGGGAGGCTGCCGGACACTGTGCACACAAGGCGTGCGCCGCGCAGCAGAGATCTGCCCGGCCAGGATGGGGCCTGGCGCAGATGGCGTGGAGAAGCGGCTGGCCGTGAGCCTGGACGATATCATAAAAAAGAGCAAGGACAAAGGCTCAGCTGGCAAGCCGTCGGCGGGGCGCGCCGGGCCTGGACAGGTGCGCACTCTGCGGTGGGGTGCACTGAGTAGCCTGAAGAGCCTGGCGAGGTGAGCGCGGCTGTGGGTGAATGCCACAAGGCACAAACCGCTCCAGCCGCGACAGTGCGCATACACCGCGCATGACTTGGGCGTGTCAGGAGCTTGCAGACAAGCCCCAATGCCTCACAGCCCGCTTGAAGTGCAGACTGACCTAGACGCAGTCTGCTTGGCGTTCACTGCCTGTCCTCGAGGTGATGTGACAACCGGTCCCTGCTCGCGTGTGCAGGCGCAGCGCGGCCGCGGCCGCACCGCGAGCGCCGCTGGCGGCCGCGGCAACGCTATGGCCGTCTCGCGGGCCAACCAGGACCGGGCGTCGGCGCTCCGGCAGGTCCGCCGCGCACTGCGCACCTTCCCGCTCCCCAGCACGCCGCGGCCCAGGCAGTGATCAGATGCTGAGTGGCGCGAGCTGTCGAGAAGAGTTGCAGCGCAGCAGGCTCAATATTTTCGCAGTGCTAAGTCTCGTCAACCCGTTGCAGGGCAAGCTGGCCGAGAAGCGCGGGCTGCCGCCCAGCGGCGCCGCGCGCCCAGCGGCCAAGGCCTTGCCAGTGAGCGTGCCGCGGGCTGCTGCCCGCGGCGGGCGCACCGCCGGCCGCGGTGCCGGGCGCGGCGCGCACGGCGCCGGGCAAAATGTTGGCGCAGCAGCGCGCGGGGTGGGGGGCGCGCGCGCGCGGGAGGTGGGCCGCGGCGGCGGCCAGGGGGGAGCAGTGATCATGCCGACCAGCATGCGGATCACCATCTTCAACGAGCTGGTGCGCGTCTGTGCGCGGGCTTGAACTCGCACGCAGGCAATCTGCAAGCCAGGGAGGCGCGAAGAGTGTGCTTATAGTCATCAGCGCCTGGCCACATTGTGCAGGAGACCTGCTTGCTGGTGTAGTAGACTTGCCTTGCTGGGGGTTCTATAGCCAAAGATCCTGTGCAGGCACAAGGTGCGTACAGCACAGCCAACCCACACCGTCTCCATCTTTGTTGGTGCTTGACGAGGCTGCGCGGGGGCGCAGGCGGACCGCAGGCCGCCCGCAGTGCCGCCCCACGTAGCGGACCAGCAGCGCTTGGAGCAGCAGTGGGCGGCCGAGACGCTGCGGCCGAGCGCCCTGTACGAGCCTGCGGCGGCCAGGCCCGCGCGCGTCGCGCCCTACCCCGCCCCCGCGGCGGGCGCGGCCTATGCCGCGCCTGCGGCCGCCGCCGCGCGCGACGGCGGCGAGTACGGCGGCGGCTATGGCGACGCGCGCGGCGGGGGCTATGGCGACGCGCGCGGCGGGGGCGGCCGGGGGGACTGGGAGGCGGCGTATGCAGGCAATGGCTATGCGGGCGGCGGCGGCCGCGCAGGGCCGCGCAGTAGCGGCGGCGGCGGCGGCTATGCGGCAGCGGCACGCGGCGGCGATCCCAATCTGGTGATGGAGATGGAGGCGGATGATGCTGCGCAGGGGTACCAGGAGGAGGAGGGCCGCTATGGCGGCGTGCTGGCACCGGTGCGCCTCGCTCCGTCTAGGGGCTCAGAATGTGTCATCCCAAGGGCTTCTGCTTGGCATGCTGTCTAGAGACTCCTTAAATAAAAATCTTCTTACAGCCGCAACTCAGCTCGAGGCCTCATGGCTGCAGTTGCCTGGCGGAGCTGCTAGTTCTGAGTCACTTGATAAGACATGGGTCTCAGGATCAAGACGTGCGAAGGCGCCCTCGCGATAAGCGCTGACGGCCGTCAGACCGCCCATGTCTGAGTGCATGTTGGCAGCGGACAGACAGGACCATGCCAAAGCAGCATGCTCTTGACCGCAGGTGAAGGCGGCGCGGACAACGCCGGTGCCGCGCCCGGCTGCAGCGCTGTCGCCCGCGCCGCAGCGCGCGCCGCCGCCGGCGGCGCCCGCGCCCAGCTACGGCGCCACGCTGCGCATGGACACCGAGCCGCCCGCGCGCACCACGCGCCATGGCCTGCTCATCCGCTGACCCTGTCCGAGGGTCCGTGTCAGGGTTCAGCGCGGTGCCATCGCTGCCGGTGCTGCCCGCGCCCAGTTCTGGGCGCTCCGCTGCGCGCAGACGCTGAGCCGTTCGCGCGCGTTGTGCAGCACCGCCTGCCGTCATTTCTGTCTGGGATTCGACTTGCTGTCACCAGTTGCAGCCGTGTGGCATGTGAGCAGCGCAACTTCACCCTGCAGCACGGCAGCGAGTTGCATTTCTGTCTGCAGTGCTTGCCTCGCGCGCGCGTGCTTGCATGCAGCCTAGTCTCAAAGACCGCGTATGTGGTCGCAGGCTTGGCTGCTGGGATGCACGTTATTGCTGCGAGGGTTGTGTGCGGTTGCACACTTGGCGGACTGTTTGAGGGGGGGGGGGGGAGGGGGCGACCAGCTGCTGCCTTGCATGGCATGGAGACCACCTCACAGACCTGCAGTGGGGATGCAGATGGGAGACTAGCGTGCAAGCCCGCTAATCACTCAGCCCACATTCATGAAGACATGGTTCGTCTGCCTCGGGTTTGCAGTGCAGGAGTTTTTTATCTCAACGATGGTCTTGGCGTCACTTCATGCTGCCCTGTCTGCTGTGTCGCCAGCCTGAGGAAGGGGTTTTTGGAGGCGCGCCCATCAGGGCTGGCGCTCACCCTACATCAATGTCCTGTGCTGCCAGCATGGGGCCAACATCAGTGCAGTGAACCTAGAATTGTTTTCTATGTGACTGATCCAGCCGCAGTAAATGCATGCTGTCCCAGCCCGCACTGGTGCCTCCACCGCCGCAGCGGGCATGCCACCTACGCCCGTCATGGGCCGCCCACAGCTCACGTCTGCACCCTGTACCAAAGCCAAGCCCGAATTCAACTTGTTCAACTCTGCCCATCGCGCCGGGGCCCGCGTGCGACCTGCGTCTCAGGCGGCAGCAGTGGCGGCGGGTACCCGCGCGGCTCACTGCTGGGCGCGCGCCACGGCTGATGCGCCAGCTCGGGCGGCAGGTCCGCCAGCTCGGGCACCCAGGCGTGAATGTAGCGCGCCTGCGCCGCACGCATGCGGCCGTGCTTCATTCGCCGCTCGTCGTACTGGACCGAGAACGCGACATGCATGCTATTAACAGCAAGAGCGGCGCCATCCCACATGCAGTTGCTCTTGCCACAGTGAACAGCCACGCTTATGTGAATTTACGTGTCGAAATTGCGCAAGTCACGTGGTGAGGAGAATTGCACGCAACGCGTGTCAGCCCATGCAGCCGGAGGCGCAAGGCCCACCCGCGCTCGCGCCACATTTGTACATGCTGCCGCGTATGCACACCTCTGGATCGTACTTCTCGCCCTGGGACACCGTTCGGAAGATGCGGTCGCGCGGGTCAAGGCCCACGCCGGAGTTGTAGGCCCAGTTGCCGGTGTTGACGGCCTCGTCATGGTCCACCAGCAGCGCCTGCCGCGCGGCGCGCGGCCGTCGCATGCAGGCACTGCCGACTGCGCTGCGCACCTCAGACTGTCATGTGGGTTGTGGGCCAGCAGCAGGTGACACCATGCACCGAAGCCCTCCAAACGGCCCACGAGCAGCCCACGCAGCTTGCGTCTGCTCCACTGCCCAACCCCCGGGGCGCACCAGTGCGTTATTGGGCGCAATGGATAGCGTGCAAGACCTGCTGGGCGCGCGTACATGATGCCGGCGCTGCCCTGTGAGCATTCCGGCTCCTGCCCTGTCTGAGTAGCACAGGGTGGTGTGCCCATGCAGCAGGCGCGTACCTGGAACACTGCAGCGCCCAGTCGCCAGTCCATGTGCAGACCCTGAGCAAACCCTTTTCTTCAGTCACACATGCCATGAAGCCATCACGCCTGCCTGCACGCAACAGGCTACCAAATGCACATGTCACACTGCTGACAGCCCTGTTGAGCGCGAGCAGATGCTGGACGGCCGCCGCGCCTTGGCAAACAGATTGGCCATGTTCTGGCGGCCGCGGTTGTTCATGTAACCGGTTGCGCCCAGCTCGCGCATGGCTGCGTCCACAAATGGCAGCCCTGCGTGGCACAGGACCGCAGGTTGAAGGCTGAAGGTTGGTGCATGCAGTTGCATCATAAACATTTATGTGTGGTGAGCGGCGCAGCTGCACCCATCACTTGGCTCTGCTCAGGCGCACAAGCCCCAGGGTGAGGCTGTCCAGGCATGCAGTCCGAGGCGGTCCAGGCCAGAGACTAGGCAGAGCGGTGTGGACCACTCAGGCCCAGCACTAGGAGGAAAGTGGCAGTCGCAAGCACTGCAGCACACCCGCCGTGGCATGGTTGCATGCAAAACATGGCGTCCCCGCAGTGCCCTGTCCAGGAGTGCTGTGTGGGGCGAGCGGCGGACAGAGACCCGGCACGTGCCACTCATAGCACGCAACATCCCTGCCGTCCAACACATCCGGCTCTGCGCAAGGTCGCGCGCCTGTGCGGCCGCGCACCCACGCCTGGAACGCGTGCGCGTCTGCGGGCGCCCAGGGCTGCGGGGGCGCCTCGCCATGCAGCCCGCCCGGCCGCCGCAGCGCGCCCCACTCCCGCAGCGTCGAGAAGATGAAGAAGTCCCTGGCAACCGGCACGCGTTAGCCTATCCCCTACCCTATTAGTGTTGTTGTGATACCTACCGTGCACAGCAAGCTCCCAGGGCGGCCGCATCTCAACCAGGGCCGTGGCGCTCAATTAAAACACGCCCGCCCGACTGCCGCAGCGCATGGGTCCTGGTGCATGCAGGCACAGCCCGAGCGGCATGCGCAGTCAGCCGCGCCAACATGTTGCGAACAACCATTGGCGGCAGGCACGTCATGAGAGCCTACTGCTTCGCTACCTATGTATATAACAAACAGGGTCCCTTAGCCGCAAGTTACTGAGAGCGCGTTTGTGGCTGCTTGACCGCCGCAGCAGCCATGCCGTCCACTACTGCTCAACACATGACTTGCTTACTGGCATGGTGTTGCTGGCGTAACGAGCAAGCGCCAGCAAGCCAATTAGGCGCACTAAGCATAGCCGCGGCACCTGATCTGCAGGTGCATGGCGAGCGTGGCCGCGCCGCTCGGCGCATCCGGAGCAGGGCCAGGCTCAGCGCCGACGCCCAACTCAGCCCCGCGGCTGTCACGACCGCGGCCTCCCTTTCTAGCACTGCGCGTTTCTGTGCTGGCACCGTGCGCCGCCAGGGCATGACAGGCGCTGGCCTCATGACCGACGCTGGCCTCTGCAGCAGACCCTCCAGGATTTGGGGCCGTCGTGCCGCCCCTCCTCACATCCGCGCTGACACTGGGGCCCTCGTCGCCGGGCGCGGCGCCCTGGTCGCCGCGGCCGCACGCTTTGCCCGGCCCCGCGCCGTTGGGCCCCGCATCGCCGCCCGCAGCCCGCCCCTGGTGCGCCGCCAGCGCGGCGTGCACCTGCCGCGGCGACAGCGCGCCCAGCGCCAGGTACGCGCTCAGCTTGGCGCTCGCGCCGCGCGCCGTGCTGGCCGTCATGCGCGCCTCTCGGAAGCCCTCGATCAGCGGCGCGGCGCTGCCGCCTCGGTCCTGGCCTGCGGCGCCGGGGTCGCGCTGCGCGCCGGCTGCAAGCCGCAGTTCCCTGAACTCCTCGCCCGGCGCGTCTGCAGCGGGCGCCTGCAAGGCAGGGCCGCCGGCGCCGCTGCGCGCGGCTGTGGCGCCTTCTTGCGCAGGGGGCCGGCCAGGCACGGCTGCGCTGCAGTGACCGCCGCGCTCATCGCAGCCGAACAGGAAGCCGTGCAGGTGCTGCATGCCCGCCGCTTCGCCGCCGCGCAGGCCCGCCATGGCGCTGCGCGCGTCCTCCGCGCCTGCGCATGCAGGCTGAGCGCTGCATGCGGCTGAGTGCGGGGTCGGCTTGTATGCTTCTGAGGAGGCTACGCGGGCCATGTGCATGCTTTTGGCCAGGGCAGAGGGCTAAAACTGTGCACAGCATGTCATACTGTGCCTAAGCCCATGCAGCAGGCATACACATGGAGGTGTGGGCAGCTACATGCAGACCGTGGGCGCCATGCGCGCATGACCTCGTCCATGTGCATGTCTCATCCATGCAGTGCGCGAGCCTGGCATTGCTTCACACATGCATGCGCAGTGGCAGCCACGGAGCCGGGGGCAGACCAAAGTCACCAAGGTGGCAGCCCGCTTGCACCATGCAGCCGTCAGCGCACCCGTGTAGCTGACGCCGCTGAGCTCCTGCAGCGTTGCCAAGGAGGTGTCGGAGGCGCCGGCGGCCGCATAGGCTGCCGCAGCATTAGCCGGGATGTCCCGGCACAGCCCGTCAGGCAGAGCTGGTGGCGGCTGCAGCCGCTCCGGCCGCAGCAGCGGGGCGCGGATGCGCCCATGCGTATCCACGCCCTGCACGGACCACACCAGACCACACACTTGGCCGTGCACCTGACATGATTTCAGGCTTGATGCTTAGGTGACTAGATGGGCCCCGCCATCGCACACGACCAGACCGCTGTGGTATTCGCCACAAGTGGTACAAGCAATTAGATGCCTATCAGAGAAAGAGCTATGCACGCCCCGCTTTATGGACCGAAAATGACATAGAGTTAACGACCCTTACTGAAGGGCGGGCCATTTCTGCACGCATTGGCGCACAGCACAAGCAAGGCTGGCTACATCACTGCAGCACCTTGATTTACCTTGATGAAGTTGGTCATGATGGCGGGCACGGCTGCCAGTTTGCTGAGGTCAACTCGGTGCTCTTCCAACGCTGACCCTAATGCTGCAGCATCTCCTGCCGCCTCCGAGCGCGGCGCCTGGGTGCCTGCGCCACACCCTGTTCAAAGAGACAGGACCTTTTTTTGAAAGAGGGGTTACAGCCACATACGGACATGCTCGATGCCTGCCAACCTTCTACGCGCCGCGTTACATTGTATCCTTGGTATACTCCAAAATTAATGTTAAGAACTACATCGAGCGAAGTAGGCTTGCTTGGCCGCATTGACGCTGGCAGCGAGGGCGATTCTGGCGAGGAGGGCGGCTACTGAAGGCAAGCACGTCATGACGCATCACAGGAGGGAGGGCACGGCCCAGGCACCGGCCGCCGCACCGCCGGCGGCCTTGGACCGCAGCGGCTTGGCGCCCAGAGCTGCGCGGAATGCAGCGGCTGAGGGCAGGTCGGCTGGGTGGTACAGCGTGGTGCCCCAGTAGCTGTGCACAGCGGCGGCGCCTCCGGCAGCACGCGCCGCCTCCGTGACGGCGGCCGCCACATCTGCCTGGAGGCGTGAACGCACATTGTCGCCCATGCATGCGTCAGACCTCGGTCTGAGTGCAAAGCAATATGCAGATCATCTCGCCGCAAGCCAGGAAAACTCAAGCACAAAATAATAATTGACAATTACGCTGTGAAGGCAGCCTGATGAGGCGTTAAGTTCACTGAGGCTGTAGTGCAGGACTATGCGTGCAACAAGAGTGTCTGTCATGCGCGTACTTGAGCGTTGAAAAATGTGCTATGAGCCAGAGGCCAGAACCTCGGCGCACCTCTTCCTGGGCTGAGTCAAAGTCTGTCTCACTAAAGTGGAACAGGCTGACTCGCTGGCAGCCGTTCTGCATTGCACCTGCTGTCAGGGCGCGCGCGGCACTGGCAGCGGGCTCCAAGCAAAAGCGCAGCGCTGCGCCATAGCTGCCCTCCAGCTCCACTTGCAGCTCGCGCAGTGCGTCTAGCAGGAACCTGCACGGACAACTGTACAGTCTCCACCCACTTGCACCAGGGCGGACCGCCAGTAGCTAAATTTGTGCCTGTGTCTCAGAAAGACATCGTTCTCTGCTGCAACACACAGTCAGGTGCCGGACCAGAAGCAGGACACGAGCCGCGCCAAAAGCAAGACAACGGCCAGAAAGTTGCAAGGTGCACCAGTAGCCTTCCAGAGCAGCAGCAGCAGGGCCACGCACGCGCACTGGTGGGGCCCCAGCGACGGCAGCTGCTGCACCAGCTCCAGGCCCGCGCCTGCCGCAGCTCGCGGCCGCAGGCGGGACGGGTCCAGCGCATAGTAAATCAGCAAGTTGGTAGCGCTGCTCCTGCTCGCGGCGAGCAGCGCCTCGTTGTCCGCCACACGCAAGCTGTTCCGCAGCCACACCAGCGCCAGCGAGCTGCCGCTGCCCATGGTGGTGCCAGCGCAGCGAGCTGCAGGTTGTCGCCGAGCGCATCCAGCAGGCGCAACTCCCCTGCTCCCGATGTGAAGGCTGGCTGCCTGCATGCGCATGCAGGGACTTGCTATGTTTGTCGGGAGCGCCAGGCAAGATATATGAGAGACATGCGCATAGCATGCCATGATGGGCATCGCAGTGACCGACCCATGGACGTACCCAGCTCCCTCGTATGCAAAAAAATGCTTTGAGTTGCGAGGCAGTAGGACAGGAGGAGCCTGTCGCAAGGCCAAAGGGCCGGGGGGCAAGCGCAATCGCAATGGCGTCAGACGCAGCGGCTAATGCCAGGCCAGAGCGCGCGGAGCGCCTTGGTTGGCTTACCGAAAGCTCCGTGCAGCCGCGCAAGCGGCGTGCTATCGAGGGTACACCACCGTCGACTGCTTCTGCTGTTGAGGTCTTCTGCCAGTACACAGCAGTGAAACAAAGTGCAGGCGACTTCATGCGGCAGTGGAGGGCGCATCAACTGACGAGCGAAAGCAATCCTTGATGCTATACGCTGCTCTAAGCCTTTCAGCCTTTGCACACCTGACTTGACACCAACGCTTTTGCCACTCAGGTGTGGGCACGGCGGGGCTGGTGGACCTCAAGGCGTCCCTGTACCGCCAGGAGGAGCAGGCGCGGCTGGCGCGAGAGGGCGGGGTGGACCCCGCGGACACCAGCGGCCGCCGCAAGGCCGGCATCGACGTGTCAGCGTTCACGCGGCGGAATGCTGGTGTGGAAGCGCGCGATAAGCGCGACCGCGCGCAGCTTGAGGTAAACGCAGCTACCTGCCTTGTTCACAGCTTCTAGCTCTGTTATTAGGACCGGCCACTCTTCCTGTGGTCTTCGCATGAGCTGTGAAAGTGACCGGCGCTGAAACTCTAGCACATGCAAGCACTGCATCCGCTGCTGTCTAGTGTCTGACTTGCTAATGCCTGCCGGACTGCGGCAGAGAACGCCGCAGCACACCGCCAAGTCTCTGCAAGCACGAGGCACAGCTTTCTGGCATGAACAGCAGGCCTAGCTGCTCCCGCACGGCCTGCGCTGACACAACGTGTGCCGCCGACGTGCAGACGCCCGATAGCCAGCTGGAGGCAAGCCGAAGCGCGCTGGAGCGCAAGGCCGAGCTGTACGAGCGGCTGGCGGCCGGCCGCGACGACGACGACGACGATCTGTACAACGTTGACTTTGTGCGCAAGGAGCCCCGCGCGGAGGCGGCGGCTGCCCCGCAGGATGGCTACGGCGCGCCGCGGCGCGATTGCGACGATGACAGGGGGCTGTACAGTGGTCGCGGCGGCGGCCTGGCGCGCGACACCGCGGCGGACGCCCTTGAAGCAGACGGTGCGTGCTCGCTCGCAGCTTGCCAGAGACGACTCTGTCATTCAGGGCAATATCACAGTTGCTACATTGATGGCATCATCACAATGGTACCTTTATCAATTACACACCACATACCTGCATGCAGCCAGCGTAAAACATGTATATATACAGAGGGTCCCAGAGTAAAGGGGCTGACGGCGCTCACGCTGCATGCTGCCCATGTGAGATGGGGGCGCCGCATCTCTCGCAGCGGCGATGCTGACGCTGACGGAGTCTGCGCCGCCGGTGCCTCCGGGCGTGCACAGACTCGCATGCGCTGCCTGCCCCCACATACAGGGCGTCAGGGAGCCTGCTTCGGAGGCAGCGCACCTGCAGGGCCGCCCCCGTGCGAGCACCCCTGCGCGCCGCGCAGGCCTGGTGAGCGAGGACATGGCGCGCGAGCGCCAGCGCCGGGCCTGGGAGGCCGGCGAGCACGGCGTGCTGGCGGCCGAGCTCGCCGAGGAGGCCGCACAGCGCGAGCGCATCCAGGCGCGCCGCCGTGCCCTTGCACACGCGCTGTGGGTAGACACCTGCACGTGTCCTCTGCTCTGTCCTCTCTTGCAGTTGGTTGCTGCGCTGAACGTGAGAATCAGCAGCTGGAAAGCTCAGACGTCTGTGGTGTGCCTTTTCATTGGCAACAAAGGGCGGCAGCTCTATGTGACTACAACTAGAACTGCAAAGATACCCAAATCAAGTGTGCATGCATGAAGCCTTGCTGCATACCAGTGCTTCTCATGTGCTGGCTACAAGTAATGCAGCCAATGCTACAGCAGCTGACCAGCGGCATGCTGTACCTCTGAGTGTGCGCGTCACGCACTGTAGCATCAAGCTGTACAACATTCAGTATCTATTGTGGAGATGTAAAGGAAGCAAGCAGGCATGCGATGATGCAGGCCGTGGAGGAGGCTGAAGCTGCCACGAAAGCTGGCCGGCAGCGCGCTGCTGCAGCTAAAGAGCGGCGGGAAGAGGTGACAGCGCGGCAGCGCGAGGCCCTCAAGGTGGCCTTCTTGAAGCGCCAGCTGGCTGCATTGAAAGCGGCAAAGGCGCCGGCCAAGCGCGGCTAGGAGGTCCAGGCCGTTGCAGGCCCCTGGAAAACCCTTGCTAGTGTGCTTGTTAACCACTCTTCACTTTCTGTATGTTGCAGCTCACATGCAAGGGGAGTCAGGTTGAGAAGAGAACCAACAAATTTGGCCTCTGCGCTTCAAACCCAGAGATTGCTGTTTGCTGTCTGGTGTGTCAATCAGGTGTGTGCGCTTATTCCTCATCATGTCAGGAGCGTGTGCAATTGCAGGTCTTCAGAGAAGCACAACAGCAATTTGGCATGCGCTAAATACAGGCCATCATAAGCAAATGGCTGCAATGGCACTTACACCACCAGCTGCTCCACCGCAAGCATCATTTGCTCGTCTAAGCAGTGCTCAACATTTTGCCCACTTTTGCAACCTTTGCCATAACGATGTTTGCTTGCGTATATTCCCAAGTAAACACTCCAAAGATGGTTCTGTACGCCAACCCATGGCACATGACAAGTGCCACAATGATACAGGTAACAGTGCACGTACGCGCACAGCACAGCTGCCATGCTACAAACTGTCACATATGAAAGTGCACCCCGGCCAAGTGTCGGAGCAGTGGAAGTAGTTCGTGGCGCAGTTTTTCCAAGACCAAAGGGCACAAGGCAGCGGTGTCCCACCGGGCACGTGTTTGCCAGTCCTTTCTAAAGGCAAGAAGGCTGGTTCGCTCCGTCTGCACAAGAACTGCTTGCACACTAGCAGCGCAGCCTGACAGTGCTAGAGCTGCCGCCCGTCCGGGAGCTTTATGTGCACGTTCTTTTCGCGCGCTTGCCGCTCCACCTCGGCAAGCAGCATCCAGCCGGAAGGCCTCGCGGTCTTCCCGGGTCTCTTCCAGCCGGTCAGCCTCTAGCTGTGTCACCCTGCACGCGTGGGACAGGCTCAGTGGTGTTCCTGTGAGCTGCGTGTGTTCATGAGGCAGTATGTATGCGAAGTCCTGGAGTCCAGCACGCACTGAGAATGTATTCAAAGGTCAAGCATGCAGTGAGGTGAAACAGTATGGCGCGGGCAGCTCTTAGCACGCACTTGTCATAGAAGCCTGTCTTTATCATAAATAGCTCCATGCAGCCGCCTGCCTACGTTAACAAGCGTCTCGCATGTGAGCGTGCATCAAGTGCAGCAAAACACTCGAAAGCCATAGCTCGCCGGGGGTTACCACGAAGCACAGCCCCGCTACCTTGGCATAGAAGACGTTTGAAAAGGTCATCCGCAAACGCCTTGCAACAGGCTTGCAAAGCCTATGGCACCATCTCACAGTTTTGCGCCCGTGTCAAGCAAGTTCAAGACAGTGTTCGCCGCAGGAAAGGTGATCAAGGAAAAGCCTCTACGTGGACCCACCACACCAAGTGACAGCCGAAAATCAGCCAACTGTGGGAGCTTGGTAACTGGTCAGAGCACCGGGGAACTAGGGCCCTTGCGCGGCGGCAAGCGGCGGCACAGAAAGAGGAAGCCTCGATTGAGCTGTTGCATTGGCGGCATAAATACAGTTGAGATATACGGTTGAGGCAGCAACAGCACCCTCTGGGTTGTACGGTGCACAAGCTTGCCTGCTCTGCAGTACTGGCGAAAAAAGGAGTCGCATGCGCTCAGCTTTCCGCCCCTTCCGCGTGCTGCAAAGGCAGATAGATAGGGCCATAGCATCCTACGAGAGTGGCTGCTGCAATGCTGCGGACCTGCGCGTGTTTGCTCGCAGTGCATCCTCGGTGCGCACTGCTCCGCTTTCAAAGTCCTTTGCGTGGTTTTGCTTTGTGTCATGACTTTGTGCTACAGCATACTGAGTGCTGCTGTCCTTGTTGGTGCAGGCAGCAGACGCAAAGATTTATGCGGCCATCATATTGGAGCGGCTGCCGGTGCGCTATGGGCTGCTGCAGCCAGTGCAGCATAGCAAGAACTTTATAACAAGAATAAGCAGCAAGTGCAGCCCAGGCACAACCTGACTGCCTTGTTCAAGGGGTGCACGGTCGCCGCAGGTCATCACCCCGGACCCGCCGGAGTGGGAGGTGGAGTACCAGACCTGGAAGGCGACGCGCGATGCGCCATATTTCAAGCGCATGCCGAGCGAACTGACTGAGATGCGCAACCTCGGCGGCGAGGGCGGCGATGAGGACGAGAGGGAGGACGCGGCCGAAGCGAGTGAAGATGAGGAGGGCCCCGGGTTGGGACGCAAACAGCGCTATGAGCCGGCGCTGCGATGGACGTCGGCAGACCGGGGATGTGCACTCGCTGGAGCGTGCCCTTGATCAGCGCCTCTTCATGCTGGTCCGTGCCGCCGGTGCGCGCATACTCATGAGCACATGAGATACGAGTTGTCTCTGCGACATGCACTTGCGGTGCATGCAGTCCAGCAGAGTGCAATGGGTGCGTCAGTCCAAAACAGGATGATGCATGCATGTGGAACATATCATTCGACGCTACGTGTCTCTTCGGCACAGCTCAGACTCATGGCTATGGCCTGGCTATGCAGTGGCACACAATGTACAGTAGCAGCTCTGCGTGGCGAGCATCGTTGCAAGCGGTGCAAAGCCAACGTGCACGCGGCAGGCAAGGACGCGGCGTGGAAGTTTCCGCACGCGGCGCACGGCGGCGCGGGCGAGACGATGCGCGGCGCGGCGGGGCGCGCGCTGGACGCCGCGCTCGCGCCCGACGCCGAGCTGCAGACCTGGTTCGTGGGGCGCTCGCCGTGCATGCACCACGCGTGCCCGGCCGGGTGGACGGCCACGGGCGGGGGCCAGGGCGCTGGGGCCGCGGGCGGCGCGAGCACGCTCTTCTTCCACCGCGCGCAGCTCATCCGGGGCGTGCCCGCGCTGCGCGCCGGCAGCGGCCTGGTCGAGTTCGTCTGGCTAACCAAGGCCGAGCTGGGGACGCGCCTGGCGGACGCGGACCTGGTGTCGCAGCTGCAGAAGGCGCTGTGACAAGCGCTCGCTGGGCCGCCCGGCTGTGCGCTCTGGCGCCCGATCGTGGAGGCGGTTTGTCTAGTGCTATTGCTGTCAGGGGCGGTGCAATGAAGGTGTGTGAAAAGGCGCTGGCACAACGCTCCGTCTTACAGTTCACGTGGTCCATTCCCTCCTCTTGCACATTTTCAGTGTCTTCCAGGCACACGTTCACTTGCTGGTTCAGCGGCATGTCTCGTTCAGCAGCAGGAGTGTAAGCGTCTGCCCAGCCTGCACAGCATCAGCAGTCCCGCGCTGCAATCCTGCAGAGGATGGCGTCCACCACTGAGCCCACCTTGAGCTCTTGCGGCGCCAGCTTGTGCAGCTGCGCGCCCATACGGCCTCACAGTCAGGTTTCCTATGTCTGCAACCTGGACAGCGGGTACAACCCATTGACTTCCCCAGGCGCATGCAAGAGACAGCACGTGTGCTGTGCCCATTTGCATCACACATTGCATCACTACAGGACCTTCGTTGCAGCGCAGCACTCCAAGCTGATGATAGACCACACCCGACTCTTTCTCAGTGCGTCCAAAGCAGTTACTATGCACTACAAGTGGTCATCGTTGCTCGGTGTTTGTCATTCGGGCTGTGTCAGCAGTTAATGCAACATGAGTCAGGGCAAGGGCCGTGCGCACAGCCTACCTTTGTGACCAAGGCGCTGTCAGTCAATGATGGCAGGTCCGCAAGCGCAATCTGCGTGCCGTGGACGAGCCTCCGCGCTGTTTCCAGCTGCATGCCACAGCAAAGTCACATGCAGGCTCCTGCAAAGTGTCAGCTGACTCCAACACCCCGCAACATGCACTGGTCTGGTCTGGACACTGCTCAGGTCTCTGCACTGTCACATGGAGTGTCAGTCCTCGCTGACAGCCTTGCTCTATCAGGCAGGCCCACGTAGTGCATTCGTAGCGGAGGCTCCACGCACGTCTGCGGGGTCGCTGTTGAACCGCGCGACGAGCAAGTGCCTGCACTCTGGCGACACGCCAAAGCGCACCAGGGACTCCTTTATCTGCAGCAAGAGGGGCTGCAGTAAGCTTAGCGTGACAACAGCTGGGGCGCAAGCGCGTGGCCATGCTTGCAGCGCAGGCTGAGGCTGCAGGTTGGAATACGCATGCGCACTGCTGAGGTAGACAAGCTTGCTTTGCAACACCCCCTCATCTCTGTCACACACAATCATGAGTGCGTGCCACAAGGAGGTAAGCGCGCACGTGCTTTGAGCCAGATAAGTTTACCACGCACTCAGAGTGCAGTGACCGCGTTCGCAGCCGGCCGCGGTGAGCTGCTGTGGCGGCCTTGTGCGCCGCCGAGTGCAGGACAACCAGTTCTGGGACCTGTGCACAGTGCTCTCAGGCCGTGCCAAAGGGACGTGCCAAAGGTTGCTGCGATTGCTAACACGCACCAGCACCGCGTTGAGTATTGCGAACTCTGTGACAGCTGCTCCCGCCAGAACCTGCTCCTGTATCTCTCTGCAGACTGGAATCTGTTAGTCATAGCATCACCAAGGCCGAGACGTGCAGGGAGGCACTAAGCGGTGCTGCGCACCCGCAGTTTGTTACGTCTCTAAACAGCCACACGGTAACATAGTCCGGCAGGCCCTCGAAGGTGAGCCTCTCCTCCATGCCGCTCTGCGTGAAGCGCAGCGTGCCTGACAAGTTTGATGGAACTGGCACACTCGGAGAAGCAATGCGTCCAGGCGCAACAAAGGCGTTGCAGCTATCTGGTACAAAGGCAACAGGATCACACGTGGTGAGCAACTAGGACTGTGAGCAGAACCGGTGGGCACTGCCACTGGCCACTGGGCAGACCTAAGACGGCCTGCCTGAGTCGAGGTGAAACCCTATCCACCTGCTAGGAACTGGCTGCGAAGAGTTGCAATAACACGCAAAGCATGTCGTACGTGTACATGTACATGCTATGTGTACATGCTGTGTGCACAGGCTCTGCGGAGAGCAAGGCCACACAGCATGATTCGCACTGCGAATTTTGCAGCGCAGTTGTGCTAGGGCAGGCAGCGAGGCTGCCGAGGGCCAGCATCTGCATGGCAAACAGCTAAGAGCACAAAACACCAAACGCGCCTGAGGCAGGAACCAGATCACCTTGCTGCGTCCCGTCAGAAGCAAGGATGTAACAGATACAATGACGACAGCCCCGCCGTGCATGACGGACGGTCTCTGACAAAACCAAGTTCTCCTACCTAAACAGCAGTGCAATGCCAGAAGCGCATGAATAGTGCGCGCATGCCTCTACCAATATGACGTACAGAGCACTGCAAACAACTAATGAGAACGCATGCTCTGTCAGCAGGCACAAAGCCAGGACGCAGCGCGCAGCAAACAAAATGGTTGTACTGCCGGATACAAGAACACCTAGCAAGAGCAAGCAGGCGCATTCACTGACCTGCGCAACACTCCGCTAGACGCCGCACCTACAAAGCTGGCATCACGAAAGTCCGGGAGCAGAGCGGCGAGGGCGCTGTCTCCATCCCAATCACCGCAGGTGCAGAAACCAAGTGGAGAGGCACGCGTTGTGTCGGCAAGTCCACTATCTCTCCAAGGGTCAGGAAGGGCGCAGGTGACCGAGGTCCTGCCGTCTAGGCCAGGACCCGTAACGCAGTGCCAATGGCGGCACACCTGCTACCTGTTGCCAACCGGGTGCGCATGCACAAAGCCGGGAACTGCTTGCTGGCGAGCACGCGCTGAGCAGGGCGGCAAACAACGCAGGCGGCACACAGCCTGCTGCTCCCCGCAGCATGCAAGCGTACACCGCACTGACCCGCAAGGCAGCCCAGGCAGCGCGCCCTGCGCTGCCGTCCGTCGGCGGCCAGTTGCTGGCGGATCACGGCCCCCGGGCCACACACGCGCATCCCAGGCGACAGCGGCGCGCCCGCGGGGCGCGCGCCGGCCGAGCGCGCTCCGCGCTAGCGCGGCGCGCCGTGCGCGGCGCAGGCGGCGAAGCCCTCGATGTGCGCGCGGCAGAAGGGGCAGAGCGGCGGCTTCTTGCTGAGCTCGCACAGGCGCAACGCGCAGTCGATGCAGAGCCGGTGGCGGCAGCCGCGCACCGCCACGTCCAGCGGCTGGTCCAGGCAGATGCCTGCGCGCGTGCGCGGCGCGTGGGGCGCGCGCCCCGGCAAGCAGGTGTGCCCCCTGAGGCGCCACAGCTGGGCGCCGCCGCAGCCAGTCAGTAGAGTGACAGGCGCGCGCCTGTGCTCCGGCATTTCACCACACACAGCAAGAAGACAGGCTCATACTGTACGGGTGTAAAACCAGCCATTCATCTTGGGGCTGTCTCCTACCCCGCCTACCAGGGATCTCTGTCCACAATTACAACTCGCCAGTCTGGACATTGAGACTCTCCCAGGCGATTTGTGCCTACATGGTACCACCACAGACCCGCAGCCAACGAGCGCACCGCAGTCCTCATCGTCGCCCTGGAACTCGTCAAAGCCCGCAATGGACGCCGCGCGGTAGATCCTGGCCTCCGCGGGCGCGCCCGATGCGCCGCCCCCCGCCACGCGCCTGCGGGGCGGCAGGCACCGTTCGCTCACTCTCCGGCTCAACGAACAAGTCACTGCCGTCTGTGCTCATCCACCTCGAAACGGCTTATGAGCAGCTTCACCTGAACAACCACCTTGATGGTCTCAGGCGAGCATGGGCAGCGGGTGCCTTGTGCATGCCAAGGAGGCCGCCATGACAACGCAAGCGCGCCAAGCTCATGTATGGAACGACCCGCACGGGTAGCCCCAAGCGGCTGGGCCGGGCCGCGCGGCGACCCGTGGTCGTGCTCGCCGCACGGCGACACCGGCGCGGCGGGGGGCGCGCGCGCGCCTGAAGCTGCTGAGCGTGCGCCGCAGGCTGATGCCCGACAGGCGCGACGAGAGCCCCAGGCCGACGGACAGGCTGCGCGCCAGGCCGCCCTGCACGGCCGCCTCCACCTGCGCGTCCAGGCCGTGCGGCCGCGCGCTCACCTGCGCGGGCCGCGGCAGCGCCGGGGCTGGGCGGCTGCGGGGCCGTGCGGCGGTCGGCTGCGCGTGCCGAGGTCACGCTGTCCGAGCGCGCGCTTCTTCCAGACTCTCCGCGCGTCTCGGCGGGTCGTTCCGCCTTTGCAGCCGAGCGCATCGCATCCTCCCAGAGCGCCAAGCACAGCCTGCCTCTGCCCTCCCTGACGCGGCTGTGGCAAGCGCGGAGCATGCAGCGCGCGTCGCACCCCACAGCATGCGCCTGCTCATGACGACCAGTAACCATGGCATTGGCAGACCAGCATGGGCCGCCCATGCTGCTCCATGTTCAGCAGCGAGCCTGCCTGGAGTGTGCCGGTTGCGACAACCGGCTGACACATGCTGTGCCCGGCGCTGCACACGCATCACCAAGCACCCTTCATAGGAGCCAGCGGGGCTACCCACCGAGCGCGACGGGCTCGACGACGGGCGCAGCCCCTGCACGTCGCTGGCGACAGGCACCGGCAGCGACGTCTGGCAGCCCTGCGAGGCGCTGAGCGGCAGCGTGAAGCGCACCACCGGCATGACGCCTGCGAGCCCACCGCGCGGCCGGGCTCAGCTGGCTCACAGTCTGTGCGCCCACAGGTCGCCCGCTCCGGCAGCGCACCATGTGGCATGATTTGCACTGGAGGGCATAGCCACAGAAGGCACAGCACCGGGGCAGTCTGACCGGAAAAGTGGCTACAACTGACACTCACGCAGGCCCGAAGCATGCTTTCACCTTCGCCTATGCTAAAGTGATTCCAAGCGCCGTCGTCGCCGCCGCCGTCAAAGCCGCCGCCGCCGCCGCCGCCGCCGTCGCCGCCGCCACCGCGGACCCCCAGGCTCTGCGAGCGCCGCGCCGGCGGCCGCCCGCTGGCTGGCCGCGCACTGGCCGGCCGCGCGGCGGCCAGGGCGCTCGGAGCCAGCGCAGGCTCCTGGGGGCCGGGCGGCCCTGCGCCGCCCGCCGCGCCGCGCGGCGAGTCCGGCTCATCGTCCACAAAGTTGCGGAAGGGGCTCTCCATGACTGCGGCCGGGCCCCAGCGCGGCTGCGGCCAGGTCGCCTCAGGGTCGCCAGACCCCGGCGCAGGGCGCGCGGCGGCGGGCGCGCCGCCGGGCGCCGGCGGCAGCGCCCACGTCACGCCGTCGCTGGCCGGCGCGGGCTGCCGGGCAGCGTCGGCAGGGTCGGAGCCCCCGGCGCTGCGCGCTCCCAGCAGGCGCCTGCCGGCGCCCGGGGCCGCGCTGGCCGCAGCGCCCTGCCGCTCCTCCGCCGCAGCGCAGCTCGTCCCGCCCGCGTCCACGCCGCCGCCTGCCTCCGCCTCGAGCGGCGGCTGCGCATGCGCCTGGGCCTGCGCAGGCACCTGCTGCATGATGCACCGCTCTGTGCATTTGCGGCGAGGACAGCCTCCGCGGCGGGGCACCGGCGGGGCCGCTCAAGCACAGGGCCCTTTAGATGGGCAACAGCACAGTCTTGACGTGCACAAAAAATGTGCAGCACATTCGTAAGCAGCAGGTCGGCGGCCGCGCGCGCCTCACGCCGTTCGCGCATGCACGCCGCCGCGTCCTTCTCCACCTTGAACGTCTCCAGCCAGTCCAGCAGCTCGCGCCGCAGCGCGTACGCGGCCAGCGTGGCCAGGCGCTGCGGCCCAAAGCCTGGCGCAGGGGCGGGCGCATGCCCCGCTGTCATTGTCGTGGGAAATCACACATGTCACTCCTTTTGGTCTTTGTGTTGGAACTCGCTGTGGCCTCTGTGTTGGCACTCGCTTGGGCCTCTGTGTGTCATGCGCCCCATATCAGCACGTCAGCGAGCTGGCAGCCGACGCTGCCAGGCGCCAGGGCACAGCGCTTGGTGCACAAGCAGGCCCGCCGAGCATGCTGGCACAACGAGGCCATGCTGGAGCCCCGCGCGCGCCGGCGCATACCTGGCGCCACCGCTTCCCGAGCTTTGCCCGCTTACTGCCGATACAGCAGACGCATATGTACTCCACTGATGCGGGAGGTAAGCTGTTCTACCCACAGCTGTTTGTGCTGATGTGTTCCCCAGTCAGGCGGCATGTCAGGCTCGCAACTTCACACCGCCTGCTCAAGCCGGGGCAGGTATGCCACCTGACCAACTAGCACGAGCTCGGCGCGCACCCTGGTCCGACTCGCGCGCGGTCTCGAGCGCGGCGTCGATGTTGACCGTCGGGTTGAGCAGGCTGGCGGCCGCGCGGTGGCCGCGGCCCCAGGCGACGTGGTACGGCAGCATGCGCGCGGCGTCCGCCACACTGCGCGCGCGTCCGGGCGCACCCCAGCTCATGAGCACGATGCGTGGCACGGCTGTAGTGCCTCGCAGAGCAGGGCGGCTGCAGGCGCCGCTGCCCCGCGGACCATCCTGCAGGGGTTGGGAAGCACACTGCCGCCGCAGCCCGCGCTGCCTGATCCAGGCCTGCAGGAGGCATGGCCTGGGGCATGCAGAAAGAGGCAGGCGCTGCTCCGCCGACGCCCAGGCGTCAGAGGCTGGCCACCGGCCATGTGGCGCGAGCCAGCCTGTGCCCTGTGATCCGCCTGCGGACCTGCGCAGGTCGATGCGGCCGTCGCCCTCCCAGGCGCGGCGGGCGGGGCCGTCGCCGGCGCTGCCAGGGCGTGGGTCGGGGCTTCCCCATGTGCCCAGCGCATCCGCCTGCGCCTGTGCGCGCGCGCGTCCCGGCTCAGCGCCTGCTTCACCACGCGCCCGGATGCGGCAACAGATGCGGCAGGACGAATAAAAAATAACCATAATTACTCGCCCTGAGCGGCTACACTTTAAGCCATAGTACTACACCAAGCTCCAACCACATCTGCAGCATGACCTGCACCAGCGCGTTGCAGACAGGGCGCGGCCGCCGGGTGCCACCGGCAGGCGCGCTCCAGGGTTGAAGCACAGCGAGGCCCTCGAGCCCAGATTGAGCATGTGGAAAAGAAACACGCGCTCCACCCGCAGTGCACCACAGCCCCGACCTCAGGACTAGAGCCGGGCGCCCGAGCGACGCGCCTGCAGCATGGCCTGCAGCAGCGCGATGTGGCCGCGCGCGGCCGCCAGGTGCAGCGGCGTGGAGCCGGGCGGGCAGGCGAGCAGGCTGGGCATGTCCAGGTCGACCGTGCGGACCATGAGCGAGGCGCCGGCGGCCAGCAGCGAGCGCGCGCAGCCCAGGCTACCCGCCGCGGCCGCGATGTGCAGCGCGGTCAGGCCGTTCTCCGCGCGGCTGTCGATGTACCTGGCGCGCGCGCTCCAGGGCCTGGCTGGCGATTTTGGGGTGAGGGTTACTGCGCTCGTGCATGACATGGGCGCCGCGCTCCAGGGGGCTGGCTGGGGGCGGAGCAGGAGTGGTGGGGCTGAGGTTGCTGCAGCCCGTGCATGACACGGGCCGCACGCTCAGGCGCTGCGGCGGGCCCAGGCTGCCCGCAGCGCTGCAGCGGCAGCGCAGCCAGGTCATGAGTGGCACGCAGCTGATACCACCTGGTGTCGCTGCCACACTGGCGGCGAAGACGGCTGCGCAAGTGCTAGAAGTGGAAACTCAACGGCCGGCACTGTCCGGCAGCGAGTCTGGCTCGCCCAGTTTGTCGCAACCTGGCGGTGCAAGCGACAGCAACCGCTCCACAGCAAGGCGGCGCACAAGCAGCGCCCGCATCAGCAGCGCGCGCACAGGCCTCCCCAGGCAGCGGGCGCAATCCGCTGCATGGGACAATGGCGCGCGCATACGCCTATGCCTACCTGCACTGGCCGCTCATGTCCAGCACGCGCACGCAGCGCAGCGGCACGCTGCCCTCCTGTCGCGCCCGAGCACATGGTTTGTCAATCACAGTCACATGCGCGGTTCAAGGCACCACCGACCGGCGATCATTGAAGCGTGCCGAATGTGCTGAGACTCACAGGGTCATCCATGTGCAGAGACCCCAGAGGTCACTCAGCGCACAGCGCCCAGATGCCTGCATGATACGCTCACATGCGCAGCAGGCAGCGCAGCCATGTTTTCAAGACACAGAGTAGGGCCATGGCGATGCACCCGGGGCACCAGGAGGCTCAGAGCGTGGGCGCCGCATCAGCGCGCAGTCACTGCGGTCACGCCAGGCCAGCGAGGCCGGATCCGCGGGCGCGCCTCAGTGCGCAGGCGCCCGGCGTCGCTGAGCAGCGCGCGCAGCGCGCCCACGTGCGCGCCGGCTGCCGCGTGGTGCAGCGCGTTGCGCCGCTGCGCGTCATCCACCGCGAGCGCGTCCGCGCCCAGCGACAGCAGGTACGCCGCGCACTCGGCGTGCCTGCGTGGGCACAGACAGGAGCTGAAAGCCATAGTCCATAGATTGTGAAAACCCGCGGGTTAAGAACGGGGGCTGCTTGACAAGGGGCGAGCACCCTGATCTAACCCCAAAGGGTGACAAAGAGGGGCTGCTTCCATGCAGCGCGTGCTGCTGTCTGGACCGCGTGGCAGCCCCGCATCGCCGCGCCCGCCGCTAGCGCACCCCTGCTCGCAGGCCAGGATGAGCGGCGTCTGGCCGTGCGCGGTGCGCGCGTTCACGACGTGGTCGCGCAGGAAGCGCGACCAGCCCAGCGCGCCGGCCTTGGCGTTCGTGGCGTGTGCGCCGCCATGCGCCGTGTCTAAGCACTCCAGCGTCGTGGACATCAGCGTCTCGACCACCGCGCGGAGGACATCCGCATGCCCGCGCTCTGCGGCCACACGCAGACACACCAGGGCAGTTAATAGGCAAGTGCTTGGTGTTGCCGGGCGGAATTTGGGTAACCGTGTCAGGCTGCAGGCTCCTGCACAGGGACCGGGGCTGGCAGGGGCCTGTGCACGGCATGTTGCGCCCTGCCGACCAAAGCCTCTGTATATACTGCTGGACGGCAACGCGCGGTGCCCGCATGCTGTGCGCTGCGTCTGACTCGGTGGAGGGCAGCGGCACCCGGGAGTGTCTCACGCAACCGCCACCGCGGCTGCTCTCATAAACCCCCCAGGCAGAGTTCCTTTTTGCACAAGCCACTGGAAGCTAATTCCATCAGTGCCACTCGCACTTTGTTGAGGTTTTGAGGTTGAGCTGTTTCTATATCCATATAGGTGCATAGGTTCGCGCATACTAAAGCAGCGTGCAGCGCTACAGTGTGACGCACTGGCTATGCGTGTTGCCGTTGCTCAGCTGCGCTGTGAGCCTACGCTGCACGCCCAAGCAGGCAGGTAGACTCCTGTCGTACAAGCCGCAGAGCTGCTGCGCAATCTCTGAGCGCGGGGTCTCAGCGTGCGCACCAGCAGCATAGTGCATGGCGTTCATATTGTAGTTCAGGAAGGTGAAGGACGCGAGCTCCGGCTTAGCCTCCAGGATCTGCCGAGCAGTTGCGTTAGGTATTACTATACTCAGCTTGTGAAGGTGCCCCGGCACTACCGTCAGCTCTCGGCGCACTAACCAGGCAAGCGACAGCGACATAGCCCTGTAAACACCAACCCTCGCCGCTATTTCTAGCCTTGCAGGGGGCATCTCCGTGAAAGCTTGACACCCCAACCGCCGGGCTGCACCTCGCGCACTGATGCGGCGTCACCCTGGTGAGCGGCGGCCAGCAAGTGCCGCCCATTGCCTGACAAGCATGAAGCGACCGCCCCCATCCTCTGCTGCCTGCGTCGTCCCCTACTGGTTACCTATTGTGCAGCGAGTTCGGTAAGCAATTCGCTCATACCTGCACATCTGAGCATGCACCAAAAGCGCTGAATGAATGAATGAGTAACAACCGTATATGAGCTCTTTCATTTGAGGCTAGGCACTCGTCTTCTTCCTGCTCTTCCGGCTCCTAGGAGCAGGCCTGAGGGTCTCCCTCGCTTTTCGATCTAGCTACTGCGTCGCTAGATCAATTACCAGACTGTTTGGCTTGGATCGAAAGTCGCTGGTTGGTTATTGTACACACCAGGAGCTGCGTGCACATAGGGAAGATAGCGCAAGGCAGCTTTGGTACTTTCACTTTAGGAGAGCATGAGCGAAGGCGAAGCGCCAAGTGCACAGCTGCAGCAGTTCGTAAAGGACCAGGAGGCCACGGCGCAGCTTTCACAGATCACATCTCACATCACAGAGGTCTGCCTGCTCGAGGTTTGCTGCTGTCTCTGTAGGCACGCCTGTGCTTGCGCTTTCACAACAAGGCTCTCTATCCACGTTGCTGCTGCTGCGAGCTCGTTGTCCTCCTCGGCGCTGCAGCACGCAAGCGCCGGCTGCAGGTGTGCTGGGATAAGTGTATGGGCACGCCCGGGCGCACTCTCACCTCGCGGGAGATGACGTGCCTGAGCGACTGCGCCAGACGGTATATCGAGTCAGCACAGGTGCGTGGAGAGGCAAAGCTGTTTGCGCTGCGGTGCACTTTGACACCAAGGAAGGGTGTGTTGCTGAAGCCAGTGTGTCTTGCGCAGTTTATTACGCAGAAGTATGCACAGAAGGATGCCGGCGGGGGAGGAGGAAGCAGGTATTGACGCTGTGGGCAGAGTGGTGAGCCAGGAAGTACCTGGTCTGGAGCTACACGGAGCCTGGCTGGCGAACGCCCGTGCAGTGGTGCAGCTGTGACGCAGCACTGTGGTGTCTCCTTGGCTGGGCTTCAGGCACCAGCGCTCGCGCAGATGTGCACCAGTGAAGCAGAGGGCCTGCACTTCTGGCCGGCCTGCTGATCACGTGCGGGGTCGGGGCTCGTCACAGAAGGGGCCTTCTATTTGTGGCCGGGCAGGTGTGCTCTTGGAGAGCCCTGCAGTGTGGCAGCACGCGCACAGCATGTGGTATTGCCTGAGCAATAGCAGGTTTGCCCTTTTGTTTTTTTAGTCACGTCCAAATGTATGGATGTCCAGTCGTCTGTATGCCAGCATACACGCACATGAAGACGGATGCATGCTGCTACATGCTGCTGTCACATGGATTGGACTGTCCTTGCCCATCGCATAAGGGTGCAGGCACCTCTGCCACTGCCAGTGCTCATTTCCTCTGCAGACAGCAGCTTGCCCAACCTGCAAGACGTGTGCCATGCGTGGCAAGAGCCGACATGGTGCAAAACAGTCATCGCAGTACAGATGTTTACACAGGCCTGTTCAACTCGTCAGCGGAAAGACAGACATAACCAATATGGTTGTGCATGTGCTAGCAATGCAAAGACTAGAGAAGGGGGCGTTCACGGTGACTGGGATGTTGTGCAATAGCATGCTGCAATCACACGTGGGCTTTCATAGCAGCGTACTGCATCTACGGATGCCAACATGCACTCCTCAGGTGCCGTGCTTGTGAATGACACACAGCGCCAGCAGTACGAATTTTGCTGGTGCAGAAACCCTCCGCAGATCAGGGCACATGATCAAACACAATGTGCTTCTACACGCGGCGCAGATAGCGCAGTGACCACACCATGACCCACACGACCGCCATTTGAGCCCTATACCAACCGTACTTGGGTCTGACAACCTGCAGTGCAGGGCCTGCATGCAGCACTGCCTGAGCGGCAGCCGTTTTGGTCAGACGCGATGCCTGCTAACACACCACCGAGCTAAAGCCCACCTTGCCGGTCCCAAGGCTGCCCGGCTGTCAGACCTCGCCCCCCGCCAGCAGCGTGGCCAGCGCGGCGTCCGCCGCGGTCAGCGCGGCGGCCGCGGCGACGTCCTCCGCGGCAAGCGCCGCGAGCTGGCGGCTGAGCCGCGCGGCCTCGCGCGCGCGCGCGCGCCCGCCCGCGTCGGCCGCGCGCCGCGTCCGCGCCGCCTGCGCCGCGCGCCTCAGGAACGGGGCACACTTGGATGGTGCGCCCGCATGCCAGCGCACAGCACGGCGCGGTGCCCACCGGCCGCGCGCCGGCATGGGCCGGCAGCGACCGCGCGCAGCAGGAGGCGTTGCATCACACGCGGGCCCGCGCGCGCCTGGCAGGTCGCCTCGGCCAGCGCGGCCTTGCGCGCCAGCTCGCGCGCCGCCACCAGCACGAGCGGGTCGTCCGGCATCAGCGCCTGTGCCTGGGCGGGCGCCCGCCGACCCACCCCCGCCCCTGCCTCGCCGCCGCCGCCCGCGTTCGCCGGCGGCGCCGGGGCGCCCACCGCGTGCGCGCCCTCGAAGAGAACCTGGCAGCCGGGCAGCGAGGCGGCCCCCGCGCTTGCGGCGCCCTGCTCGGCGCCCGGGCTGCCCAGCAGGGCGCCCAGGTAGGCACGGTTGGCGGCGATGCGCGCGTTGCGCGCCAGCTCGATGGCGGTGAGCACCTGCGCGCCGCTTTTTCTTTTATAAACAAAGGAAAAGCTGTAATTTCTGTCTTCTTTCCTGCTCAAAGCGGCAGGTACATGGCATCCCCATATCTTCATGTCAAGATTGCTAGCACAAGTAACTGAGCAGAGCTTTCATGTCAAGATTGCTAGCACAAGTAACTGAGCAGAGCGAGTATGCCAAATTGTATGACCCCATACTCAAGCGCATCCGCATCCAAGGGACCGAGGACGCGAGTGAAGTGCGCCTTGCAGCAGCGCGCCCACCGCACCTGCCACTCGCCCTCGGGCGCGGCGGCGCCGCCGCGCGCGCCCGCGCTGCGCGGCGGCAGCCGCGCGGCCGCGCGCGCCGCCGCCGCCGCCGCGCGTCGCTGTTTCTCCGAGCGTGGGGGTGCATAAGCATTTGCGGCGGGGTGAACACAGCGCGCGGCCGCCTCGCCGCCTGCGACCCAAGGCGGCCGGCTGCCCGCCTGCGGCGCGCCTCCTGCGGTCACGCCTGTGGCTGCTGCCGCGCTGCTCGCGGCCGCGCTCAGCTGCGACGGCGGGCGCGGCGCACTGGCTACTGACAGCCCCGCGCCCGGCGCCGCGGTGCTCTTGTTGCACTCCAGCTGGGCGGGCGGTGGCGGGGCAGAGGCGGCCGTGGCGACTGCACGCGACGCTGCAGCCTGCGCTGCTCCGGCCGCTCCGCCCAGCGCCGGCCGACCGCCAGAGCACGACTCTGCTGCGCATGGACCGGGCGGCGCCATGCGCGGCGCCGCCGCCTCGCTTCCCGGCCAGGCAGGGCGCTCGGTCGGCGCTGGTGCCGCCGCGCTCGCTCCGAGCGGCCGCGCCAGCGAAGCTGCTGGGCCGGGTGCGGTCTGAGCAGGCCCTGCGCCCTGGTCGCCAGGCGCCCCCGCCAGCGCCCCCAGCGCATTCCCCGCCGATACGGAGCTAGCTCCGGCCTCAGGGCGCGCGGCCGGCGCCGCTAGCGCCGCCCCTGCCGCCCCGGCCGCGCCCGCCACCGCGGGGCCCGCGCCTGCCGTGGCAGGCTCGGGGGGCGCCTCACACCGCGCGCCCGCCAGCGGCGCAACGCCCACTGCGCTCGCCTGCGACGCCGCCGCCCCGCTTGGCCCGCCTGCCGGCGGCGCGGCCTCCACCCCAGCCTCTGCCGCCGTCTCGGGCTCGGGCTCCGTGCAGGGCGCTGCGCCTGCCCCGCGCGGTCCCGCGCACACCAAACCGCCGGCGACCGTGCTGGGCAATGTGCCCGCGGCGCCGAGATCCGCGCCCTGCTCACACGCCCCAGGCCCGCCGTCCTCTGTCAGCTCGGCCAGGCACGCCGCGGCGGTCCGCGCACACCCCGCAGCGCCCTGGAGCCGCGCGCCGTCGCGCACCGGCGCCGCCCCGTCTGCGCACGGGCGCAGCCCGCCAACGCATCCGCCTCCCTCGGCGCCCGTGGCCCCCGCGGCAGCACCTGCCGCGGCTTCCCCCGCAGCAGCAGCGTCAGGTGCCAGGCCAGCGCCGGGGTCGGTAGCGCCGCCGCCGCCCGCGACGGCGGACGCCGCGCTGGGCGCTGGCGCCCCGCATACGGCCACAGCGGGAAGCCCGCCCGGCCGGACGCGGCGGCGGCGGCGGCGGCGGCGGCGGCGGCGGCGGGCGCATCGTCTTCCTCGGCGGTGCCTGTCGCGTAGCGCGCGCCGGCCGCCTCGCGCTTGCTCTGCGGCGTCAGGCAGCTCGTGTACGGCGGCCTGCGGGCGCAGCTGTGGTCTCTGCAACGTGAGCGCGTCTCAACTGTGTACTTCACGGCATTTATCACTGAGGTTTTCACTGCATACTATGAGCTACCGCTTCCTCACATGCCAACTCTTGCGGAGCGCCCAGCAGTCAAGATGCGGCAAAAGGAATATCATGGGAACCTGCTGCGCTGCACTGTGTGCTTCCCCGCCCGCGCACCGCAGCTGGGAGCAGGTCCAGTCAGCGTCGTCGCGCACGGCCAGCACGGCCTCGTACGCGATGATGCGCCACAGCCCGCACGCCCCGCACATGATCCTGCGCGCGCTCGCTTCTGGTCCCAGCTTGCAGTCCCAACCGAGCAGGAAAAACAGAGCGACAGACCGCCTTGTACCTTTCGATATGAATGCGCGCGGCGTGCTGCACGAGAACGCCTGCATGACAACCCCGCATGCAGGCGCCCGGGCTCTCGCATGCATGGCAGGCGCCTCCAAACACGCAGCCGTAGCCGACACAGATGCGACTTGTCGGCGCTCCATCGGCGCTCGGCGTGCGAGCAAACGCATGCGGG
>JAABUV010000711.1_pt1 | contig 50577 bp, 41 predicted proteins | sample 5559971 | NCBI WGS metagenome assembly JAABUV01 (sample SAMN10711881, study PRJNA513362) | rock metagenome | isolation source: Antarctica rocks | place: Antarctica: Victoria Land, Knobhead nord | collected 2015-12-19 | reverse complement strand
CTGGAGTCCAAAGGCGAGCCTTTGGCGGAGTTTGAGGCAGAGCCTCAACCTTGCCTGCTTCCTTGGTGGCCCGTCGCCGTCAGCCCGCGAACTCGTGGCATGGGGGGCCGTCGATCCCGGCGTCGACGGCGAGCACCGCGCCGTCCGCGTCGCCCGGGGCGTCGAGCCCGACCCGCGCCGTGGTGACGAACAGGGTGCGCGACCCCGGGCCGGCAAAGGCGCAGCTCGTGGGCTGCGCCGCCGGCAGCGCGATGGTGCGGTCCACCCGCCCGTTGGGGGCGTAGCGCAGCAGGCAGGCGGCGCCCCAGCGCGCGGTCCAGACGAAGCCGTCGTGGTCGATCGCGGAGCCGTCCGGGGCGCCGGGGCCGCCCTCGACGAAGGGGCGGGGCGCGCCGAGGGTGCCGGAGACAGCGTCGAACGGGTAGGCGTCGATGCGGTTGCGCAGGGTGTCGGCGAAGTAGAGGGTCGCACCGTCCGGAGTCCAGCACAGGGTGTTGGCGATGCCGATCCCGGCGCCGTGGCGCGAGGTCGTGCCGTCGGCGTCGATGCGGAACAGGCCGCCGGTGCTGGCCGTGACCGAGACGTGGCGGCCGTCGGGGAGGATGTTGTTCCACATGGTGCCGAGCCACAGCCGGCCGGCGGCGTCGCAGCGCGCCTCGTTGGCGCGGTTGCCCGGGTCGGGGTCGGGCGTGGCCAGCGTCGTGACCCGCGCGGGGGCGTCGTTGGGTGCATCCCCGGACGCGGCGTCGGGCGCCGCGTTGTCCGGATCAAACAGTGCGACGCGCGAGGCCAGGGTGACGACCAGGCCGCCGGCGCGGCGCGGGATCGCGGCGGAGACCGGCTCGGGCATCGTCCAGGACCGCGCGGCCTGGCCCGGGCGCCAGCGCAGCACCTGGCGGGCCGGGATGTCGACCAGGGTGAGCGCCCCGTCGCGCGCCGACCACGCCGGGCCCTCGCCCAGCACGTGCCGGGTGGGCAACGCCACGCTCACCTTCATTCTTCGTCTCCCCCTGCCGCCATCCGCGAGGCCGCGGCACCTCCAGCGGCGAAGGGTCAGCGCCCGTGAAGATCACCCGCCTCGTCACCTACATCGTGCCGCCGCGCTGGCTGTTCCTCAAGGTCGAGACCGACGAGGGCGTGTCCGGCTGGGGCGAGCCCGTGGTCGAGGGGCGCGCGGAGACCGTCGCGGCGGCGGTGCACGAGCTGGCGGACTACCTGGTCGGGCGCGACCCGTCGGCGATCGAGGACCACTGGACGGTGCTGTACCGCGGCGGGTTCTACCGCGGGGGCGCGGTGCACATGAGCGCCGTCGCCGGGATCGACCAGGCGCTGTGGGACATCAAGGGCAGGTCGTTGGGCGTGCCGGTGCACCAGCTCCTCGGTGGGCCGGTGCGCGAGCGAATCCGCGTCTACTCGTGGATCGGCGGCGACCGCCCGGACGACACCGCGCGCCAGGCGGCGGACGCGCAGGCGCGCGGCTTCACCGCGATCAAGATGAACGCCACCGAGGAGATGCAGTACGTCGACAGCCACGCCAAGATCGACGCAGTCCTCGCCCGCGTGGGCGCGATCCGCGACGCGGTCGGACCGGATTTCGGCATCGCGGTGGACTTCCACGGGCGCGTGCACCGGCCGATGGCGAAGCAGCTCGCGAAGGCACTCGACCCGTTCCGGCTGATGTTCATCGAGGAGCCGGTGCTGAGCGAGCACGCCGAGGACCTGCGCGAGATCGCCAACCACTGCGCCACGCCGATCGCGCTGGGCGAGCGGCTGTACTCGCGCTGGGACTTCAAGGCGATCCTGTCCGGCGGCTACGTCGACATCATCCAGCCCGACCCGTCGCACGCCGGCGGCATCACCGAGACGCGCAAGATCGCGGCGATGGCGGAGGCGTACGACGTGGCCGTCGCGCTGCATTGCCCGCTGGGGCCGATCGCGCTGGCGGCCAACCTCCAGCTCGACGCCGTCTGCTACAACGCGTTCATCCAGGAGCAGAGCCTGGGGATTCATTACAACACGGGCAGCGACCTGCTCGACTACCTCGTGGACCCGTCGGTGTTCCACTACGCGGACGGGCACGTGCGGATCCCGCAGGGGCCGGGGCTGGGGATCGAGGTGAACGAGGCGCACGTGATCGAGCAGGCCAAGGTCGGGCACCGCTGGCGGAACCCGATCTGGCGGCACAAGGACGGGAGCTTCGCGGAGTGGTGAGCGGGCAAGCAAGCAAGGTTGAGGCTCTGCCTCAAACTCCGCCAAAGGCTTGCCTTTGGAATCCAATACTTAAGTCAAGCCAGTCCAGGGGGGCTCCCCCTGGCGGGTCCCCGCTTCTAAGCAATGGGGCAGAGCCCTGGCCTTGCTTCCCGTGACGGCTCCGCCCGCCCTGGTGCTGGGCGACTGGGGCACCAGCAGCCTGCGGCTCTGGGCGGTGGCCGCGGACGCCGCCGTGCTGGCCGAGCGGCGGTCCGGCGAGGGCATGTCGACGCTGGCGCCCGGGGCGTTCGAGGCGGTGCTGCGCGGCCATCTCGACGTGCTGGGGGCGGCGCCGGTGCTGCTGTGCGGCATGGTGGGGGCGCGGCAGGGGTGGCGCGAGGCGCCGTATGTCGCGGTGCCGGCCGACGTGGGCTCGATCTGCGACAGGGTGGTGGGCGTGGCGGCGGGCGGGCTGGACGTGCGCATCGTGCCGGGGCTGTCGGTGGGAGGCGGGGCGGTGGGAGGCGGGGACGCGGTGGCGCGGTGCGACGTGATGCGCGGCGAGGAGACGCAGTTGCTCGGCGTGCTGCTGGGCGAGCCGGGGATGAGCGGGACGGTGGTGATGCCGGGCACGCACTCAAAATGGGTGCGGCTGGAGGGCGGGCGAGTGAGCGGGTTCGAGACGGCGATGACGGGGGAGCTGTACGCCGTGCTGTGCCGGCACTCGGTGCTGCGCCACAGCGTCGGCGAGGCGCAGGGCGCGGCGTCGGGCGATGCATCGGGGGAGGCGTTCGCGCGCGGGCTGGCGGCGGGGCTGGCGGCGCCGCAGCGGCTGGTGCTGTCGCTGTTCGGGGTGCGGGCGGCATCGCTGCTGCACGGCCTGGGCGGCGAGGACGCGGCGGCGATGCTGTCCGGGCTGCTGATCGGCGCGGAGGTGGGGGGCGCCGCGGTTGGAAGCGCGGAGGTCGGGCGCGAGGTGGTGCTGGTGGCGGGCGGCGTGCTGGCGCGACGCTACGGCGAGGCGCTGCGTTCGGCGGGCTGCCGGCCCCGGGTGGTGGACGCGGAGGCGGCGTCGCGCGACGGGCTGCTGCACGTGGCGCGGCGGCTGTGGCCGGAGCGGATGATGGGGGTGGCATGATGGGGACGGTATGATGGGGACTGGGGGCGAGTGGCCGGCGCTGCGGCGCAACCTGGTGGCGATCCTGCGCGGTGTCAGGCCGGAGGAGGTCGTGGCGATCGGCGAGGCGCTGGTGGCGGCGGGGTTCGACGCGATCGAGGTGCCGTTCAACTCGCCGGAGCCGCTGGACTCGATCGCCCGGCTGGTGCGCGCGCTGCCGGCCGAGGTGCTGGTCGGTGCGGGCACCGTGCTCGACGCGGGCTCGGTGGACGCGGTGCACGGGGCGGGCGGGCGGCTGATCGTCTCGCCGAACATGGACCCGGCGGTGATCGGCAGGACAGCGTCGCTGGGGATGGCCAGCCTGCCCGGGGTGTTCACGCCGAGCGAAGCTTTCGCGGCGCTGGCGGCCGGGGCGTCGGCGCTGAAGTTCTTCCCGGCCTCGGTGCTGGGGGCGGAGGGCGTCTCCGCGGTGCGGGCGGTGCTGCCGCGCGGCACCGTGCTGGGCGTGGTGGGCGGCGTGGCGGACGCGCACTTCGCCGCATACGCCGCGGTGGGAGTGACGGTGTTCGGGCTGGGGTCGAGCCTCTACAAGCCAGGCCTCGACGCGGCGGGGGTGGGCGCGCGCGCGGCGGCCGCGGTGGCGGCGTACGACGCGGTGTTCGCGGCCTGAGCGGGGGCGTCCCGCGCCGCGTGGCTGGCAAGGTGTTGTTAACCGGGGGTGCGTAGGCTGGGTGAGGCCGGCGGTGGTTGGGGCCGGCCTGACGAGGGAGCTTGCGCCATGTCGATGACCGTCGGATCGCCTGCCGCCGCCTATTTTTCGCCGGGTCCTGCGGCCCGGCCATCGCCTGCCCCCGCAGCAGGCGGGGCGGGCGCGGTCGATATCGTCGCGCTGAGTGTGGCGGCCAAGCTGTCCCTGACCTCGACCGCGGTGGCCAGCGCGGCCGAGGCGACCGAGGGCGCCGTCGGCGCGGCGACGGCGGCGCTCGCGACGGGCCTCACGGTCTAGCCGCCTGCGGGAGTCGGCAAGGCAGAAAGCAAGGCTGGGCTCTGCCCAGACCCGCCAGGGGCGAGCCGCCCCTGGACCGGCTTTACTTAAGTATCGGATTTCAAAGGCGAGCCTTTGGCGGATGAGGTAAAGCCTCAACCTTGCTCGCTTCCTGTCCCCGTCGCCGGTCCGGCGGGAGGGCGTGGCGTGCATGCCCTGGAAAATGGCGGAGGCGGCCTGTAAGCAGGTTCCGGATCTGCAAGCAGGAGGGGCGTCGCCATGGCCGTGAAGATTGCCATCAACGGGTTCGGGCGGATCGGGCGCCTGGTGCTGCGCGCGATCGTGGAGAGCCGGCGCGACGACGTGGTGCCGGTGGCGATCAACGACCTCGGCAGCGTCGAGGCCAACGCCCACCTGCTGCGCTACGACAGCGTGCACGGCCGCTTCCCCGCCGAGGTCGTCGTCGACGGCGACAGCATCACCATCCGCCACGGCGGGCGCACCATCGGGCCGATCCGGGTCTCCGCGGAGCGCGACCCGTCCAAGGTGCCGTACCAGGGCGTCGACGTGGCGATGGAGTGCACGGGGCTGTTCACGTCGAAGGAGAAGGCGTCGGCGTTGCTGACGGCGGGGGCAAGGCGGGTGCTGGTGTCCGCGCCGGGCGACGGGGTGGACGCGACCGTGGTGTTCGGCGTCAACGAGGACGTGATGACCCCGGAGATGACCGTGGTGTCGAACGCGTCGTGCACGACCAACTGCCTGGTGTCGATGGTCAAGGTGCTGCAGGACAGTTTCGGGGTCGCGCGCGGCTACATGACGACGATCCACTCCTACACCGGCGACCAGAACACGGTGGACACGCTGCACAAGGACCTGCGCAGGGCGCGGGCGGCGGCGCTGTCGATGATCCCGACCAGCACCGGGGCGGCCAAGGCGGTCGGGCTGGTGATGCCGGAGCTGCGCGGCCGGCTGGACGGCACCTCGATCCGGGTGCCGACGCCGAACGTGTCGCTGGTCTCGCTCGACGTGAACCTGGAGCGCAACGCCACCGTGGCGGAGATCAACGCGGCGATGAAGGCGGCGAGCGAGGGGCGGATGCGCGGCGTGCTCGACTACAGCACGGCCGAGCTGGTCAGCAGCGACTTCAACCACGTGCCGGCGTCGTGCTCGTTCGACGCGACGCAGACCCAGGTCGTGGATGGAGGGGCGATGGCGCACGTCGTCGGGTGGTACGACAACGAGTGGGGGTTCTCGAACCGCATGGTCGATACCGCGGCGCGGCTGGGCAGCCTGTAAGGCAAGGCCAGGGCTCTGCCTTGGACCCGCTGGGGGCAGGCGCCTTCAGACCCGCGCACGTCAGGGTTCGAGGCACGGGCCGCACGAGTGTGCCGTAGGCTCTTGCAGAATGGTTTCCAAAGGCCTCCGGCCTTTGGCGGGTCTGGGCAGAGCCCAGCCTTGCTTTCTTCCTCGGGAGGCCACGTCCATGGCATTCAGCACGATCGACTCGTTCAACCCCCACGGCCTGCGCGTGCTGCTGCGCGTGGACTTCAACCTCCCCATGCGCGACGGGAAGATCACCGACGTCTCCCGGCTGCAGCGGGTGGCGCCGACGATCAGCGAGCTGGCGGACAAGGGCGCGCGGGTGATCGTGGCCAGCCACTTCGACCGGCCGAAGGGCCAGGTGGTGCCGTCGATGTCGCTGCGGCCGATGGCGGCGGCGCTGGAGGAGGCGATCGGCCGGCCCGTGGCGTTCGCGCCCGACTGCATCGGGCCGGTCGCCGAGAACGCGGTGGCGGCGATGCGCGACGGCGACATCCTGCTGCTGGAGAACACGCGGTTCCACGCGGGCGAGGAGGCGAACGACCCCGACCTGGCGCGGCACCTGGCGCGGCTTGCGGACGTGTATGTCAACGACGCGTTCTCGGCGGCGCACCGGGCGCACGCCAGCACGCACGGGGTGGCGCAGCACCTGCCGTCGCACGCGGGGCGGCTGATGCAGCGCGAGCTGGAGGCGCTCGGCGCCGCGCTCACCGACCCGGAGCGGCCGGTGGCGGCGATCGTGGGCGGGGCCAAGGTGAGCACCAAGCTCGACCTGATCGGCAACGTGCTGGGGCGGGTGGACGTGCTGGTGATCGGCGGCGCGATGGCCAACACGTTCCTCGCAGCCCAGGGGGTGCGGGTCGGCAAGTCGCTGCAGGAGGCGGAGATGCACGCGACCGCGCTCGACATCTTGGAGCGGGCGAAGGCGAGCGGGTGCGAGATCGTGCTGCCGGTGGACGCGGTCACGGCGACGGAGTTCCGCGCGGACCCGCCGACGCGGGTGGTGGCGATCGACGAGGTGGCGAGCGACGCGATGATCCTGGACGTGGGGCCGCGCACGGTGGCGGCGCTGGTGGCGCGGCTGCCGGCGCTGCGCACGCTGGTGTGGAACGGGCCGCTGGGGGCGTTCGAGACGCCGCCGTTCGACGCGGCGACGGTGGCGCTGGCGCGCGCGGTGGCGGCGGCGACGAAGGCCGGGCGGCTGCGCAGCGTCGCGGGTGGGGGGGACACGGTCTCGGCGCTGCGCCACGCGGGGGTGCTGGAGCAGATGAGCTACGTGTCGACGGCGGGCGGCGCGTTCCTGGAGTGGCTGGAGGGCAAGGTGCTGCCGGGGATCGCGGCGCTGGAGGGGACTGTGTTCCCAGGGTGAGGAAGGCCAGGGCTCTGCCCTGGACCGGCTTCACTTAAGTAATGGATTCCAAAGGCGAGCCTTTGGCGGAGTTTGAGGCAGAGCCTCAACCTTTCTCGCTGCCTTCCTGTTAACCGGCCGGCAACGAACACCTGCTAGGAAGGCCGCATGTTGTCACTGTCCTCGCTCTCCGCGTTCTCCCAGTCCATCGCCGCGCGGGCCGCGCCGCCGAGCCCGACGCCGGTCGCCGCGCGCGATGCCGTAGCGCGGGCTGCCCCACTGCCCGGGGTGTCCGCTGCCCCGCCGCCGGCGTCTGGCAGGCCCGCGCCCCGGGGGTCGTTGCTTAACCTGTCGGTCTGACGGCGGCGCAACGGAGTCGTGCCTGCGCGCTGCGCGCGGGCCGTCCATACGTTTCGTTGCCTGTAACAAAGTTCAACTTTATCGCGCACCGTTGATCGGGGAGGGGGTGTCGGGCAGGGTGCCCCATGCCCGAGTTCACCCTTCGCGTCCCGGACGGCGACACGCGCGAGCGATCGGTGTGCTCGGCGTGCGGCCATGTGGACTATCGCAACCCCAAAGTTGTCGTGGGCTCAGTCGTGGCGCGGGGCGGGCGGGTGCTGCTGTGCCGGCGCGCGATTGAGCCGCGCCGCGGGTTCTGGACCTTGCCGGCGGGCTACCTGGAGCTGGACGAGACTCCGGAGGAAGGCGCGCGGCGCGAGGCGGACGAGGAAGCGGGCGCCGCCATCGTCACCGACGGGCTGCTCGCGGTGTTCAGCGTCAGCCGCATCGGCCAGGTGCTGATGATGTTCAGGGCGCGGTTCGCCGACGAGGGCGCCGAGCGGCTGATCCTGGCGGGCGAGGAGAGCCTGGAGGTCGGGCTGTTCGCCTGGTCCGAGATCCCGTGGGACGCGCTGGCGTTCCCCACCGTGCGCTGGGCGCTCGACGCGTGGCGCGCTGCCGGCGACGGCCCGCTCGGCGCGCCCGCCGGCAATCCGGTCGAGGACCGCCGCGGCACGCAGCGCCTGCCCGCCGAAGGAGGCCTGTCATGACGCGGGTGGGCGCTGGTGGACATTGCCTGTCTGCTCGCTGGCGGCGGGTCGCCGTGGTGGCGCTGGTCGGCGCGGGGCTGCCGCTGGCGCCGGGCGCGCGGGCGGGGGGTGCGTCGCCATATGCCGTCTCGGGCTTCGAGCTGCCGATCGTGGTGCCGGGCGGGACCGCGGTGGCGCCGCAGCCGAACACGGGTGCCTCGCTATACGAGCGCGCGCCAGTGCCGAACCAGAACGCCTTTGCGCCGGACGCCGACGCGGGGCCGAGCGATCCAGTGCAGCCCTCGGTGATCCGCAGGGCCGGCCGTGTCGGCGAGAGCGACGGCTACTCGCGCGGCTCCTCATCGACGTCGGCGCAGGAAAGCCGCATGAAGCCCAGCCTCGGCTTCGCGCTGCACGTGCCGACGGAGTAGGCGGTTGCTCCAGGGTCTGACGACCCTCGTCCTGTTCCAGTTCGCGGGCGAGGTGCTCGCCCGCTCCCTCGGCCTTGGTCTGCCCGGCCCGGTGATCGGCTTGGTGCTGCTGTTCTGCGTGCTGGTGACGCGCGGGCGGAGCGGGGCGGAGCTGCGCGTCGCGTCGTCGGGGCTGCTGCGCCACCTGTCGATGCTGTTCGTGCCGGCCGGGGTTGGCGTGGTGACGCAGCTCGGGGCGCTGCGCGAGAACTGGAAGCCGGCGGTCGCCGCGATCGTGGTGTCCACGGCGCTCGGGCTCGCGGTGACGGGCTGGGTGATGCAGCGGCTGTCGCGCGGCACGACACAGGGTTGAGGCGTTGAGTGAGGAAGCAAGCAAGGCTGGGCTCCGCCCAGACCCGCCAGGGGGGAAGCCCCCCCTGGACCGGCTTTACCCAAGTGTTGGATTCCAAAGGCGAGCCTTTGGCGGAGTTTGAGGCAGAGCCTCAACCTTCCTTGCCTTCTTCAAGGCGGGGGCGGCGGTGAATCTGGCACATGTCTGGGTGTATCTGGAGACGACGCCGCTGCTCGGCCTCGCCAGCACCCTGGTCGCGTGGCAGGTGGCGGTGGCTCTGTCGCGCCGGCTCGGCAACGCGGCGGCGGCGAGCCCGGTGCTGCTGGCGATCTCGATGCTGGCAGTGCTGCTGCTGGCCACAGGCACGTCATACGGGGCGTATTTCCAGGGCGCGCAGTACGTGCACTTCCTGCTCGGGCCGGCGACCGTGGCGCTGGCGGTGCCGATGCACGACAACTGGGCGCAGATCAGGCGCTCGGCGCCCGCGCTGCTGCCGGCGCTGCTGGCGGGCTCGGTCACTGCGGCGGCCAGCGCCATGCTGGTGGCGCGCGCGCTGGGGGGCAGCCGGGTGATCGTGCTGTCGCTGGCGCCGAAGTCGGTGACGACGCCGATCGCCATGGGCGTGTCCGAGCAGATCGGCGGCTCGCCCTCGCTCACCGCGGTGTTCGTGCTGATCACCGGGCTCACGACGATCGGGCTGATGGGGCCGGTGATGCGCTTGGTGCGGGTGCGGGACTGGCGGGCGTTCGGGCTGGCGGCGGGCACCGCGGGGCACGGGCTGGCCACGGCGCAGGCGCTGCTGCTCGACGAGACGGCAGGCGCGTTCGCAGGGCTGGCGATCGGGGTCAACGGGGTGGTCACGGCGGTCGTCGTGCCGCCGCTGGCGGGGTGGATCGTGGGGTGAGGCCCTCGCGCGGGCAGCAAGGCCAGGGTTCTGCGCCATGCGTCAGGGCGGGGACCCGCAGAGGGCGAGCGCTTCGGGCACGGCTCCGGGAGGACGGCAGGTTCGCGAGTGCGTGACCGACCGGGGACGGTGCGACCGGGAGGCATGTGCGGCGTTGTGGGCGGGCAACCGTTGGGAGGATACGCGAGATGGTCGAGAGCAGCCAGATTCAGGAGCACGCCGAGGTGATTGGGGCGGACGGGGTGCACGTCGGCACCGTCGATCACGTGCAGGGTCAGCGCATCAAGCTGACGAAGAAGGATTCGGGGGACCAGCACCACCACTACATATCGCTCGGGCTGGTGGCGGAGATCGAGGACGGCACGGTCAGGCTGTCGGCGAACGCCGATGTGGCGGTGACGATGGAAGAAGGGGAGTAACGCCGGGCGTCCCGGGCCAGTGCCGCACGGAGGCTCGCCGGGTGTCGGCGGGGCTTCGCGCGGGGTGGGGTGGGCTCCGGGGCTGGTGCGAAGTCAGTGGACCCATGTTCGATTGTGGAACGTGCAACGAATGGGTGGTTTCCAAGACCTGGTGCCGGAGGTCTTCGAGTGTGACCGGTGAAGCAAGCAAGGTTGAGGCTCTGCCTCAAACTCCGCCAAAGGCTCGCCTTTGGAATCCACTCCTTCAGTAAAGCCGGTCCAGGGGGGGCTTCCCCCCTGGCGGGTCTGGGCAGAGCCCAGTCTTGCTTGCTGAGGTCGACGCATGATGCCGGCCCTGCGGTGTCTGTCACTTTTGTGATCAGACCCTGCAAGGGATTCGGGCACCCGGTCTCGCCATGCACCTCAAGGCCCGGCTGCCGCCGGATTTTCGGCCAGCGTCAGGACGGCAAGGCCGCTGCTGGACGACAGCAGCGCCGAAATCATGGGCTGCGGGTCACGTTGTGCCCGGCCCGCGATCGATGCGGGAGCGGTGCGAGTCCCACATTACCGCGCAGGTGGCACGGCGTGTGCTTTCCGGGGTCTTCAAGGCCGCAGCAACGCAGCCTCGACGCGCTCAAGGCACCGCGCGCCGATGTCCCGGCCGCCGCGGCACCCGCACGCTGTCGACAATCTTGCCCCACCCGCAGGAGTTCTGCATGGCCACGGCCAAAGCCACCCGTATCGACCTGTTCAGCTTCTCCACCCCGCAGATGCGCGCCTTCCACCTGACGTGGATCGCCTTCTTTGTGTGCTTCTTCGCGTGGTTCGCCACGGCGCCGCTGATGCCGGTCATCAAGGGCGACCTCGGCCTGACGAACGACCAGGTCTACTCGATCGGCATCGCCGGCGTGTTCGCGACCGTGCTCGCCCGCTTCATCATCGGCCCGCTGTGCGACAAGTACGGGCCGCGCCTCACCTACACGGCGCTGCTGTTCTTCGGCGCCTTTCCGGTGATCGGCGTGGCGTTCGCCTGGGACTACACGTCGTTCCTGGTGTTCCGCCTGCTGATCGGCATCATCGGCGCCAGCTTCGTCATCACACAGTTCCACACCTCGGTGATGTTCGCGCCCAACGTGGTCGGCACCGCCAACGCCACCGTGGGCGGCTGGGGCAACGCGGGCGGCGGCGTCACGCAGAGCGTGATGCCGCTGGTGCTGGCGCTGGTCGGCGCCTGGGGCTTCAGCAAGGGCCTGTCGTGGCGCTACGCGCAGGTTCTTCCGGCCGCCCTGATGCTGATCACCGCGGTGCTGTACTGGAAGTACACGCAGGACACGCCAGAGGGCAACTTCGCCGACATGCGTCGCAGGGGCCTGTCGACGATGGTCGGCAAGAAGGGCGGCTGGGACGTCATGAAGGAGGCGTCGAGGAACTACCGGGTGTGGCTGCTCGGCGCGTGCTACGGCGCGTCGTTCGGGGTCGAGCTGTTCGTCCATTCCATCGCGGCGACCTACTACTTCAACCGCTACCAGCTCTCGCTCGAGGATGCCGGCCTGGCGGTCGGCGCGTTCGGCCTGCTGGCGCTGTTCGCGCGCGCCCTGGGCGGCCTGCTGTCCGACAGGATCGCGCAGACGAAAGGGCTGGACGGCCGCACCTGGCTGCTGTTCGGCCTGATGATCGGCGAGGGCGTGTTCCTGATCGCGTTCTCCCAGGCCGGCGCGGTCGGGATGGCGGTCTCGATGATGCTGGTGTTCGGCCTGTTCACGCATATGGCGTGCGGCTCGCTCTACGCGCTGGTCCCGTTCATCGACCGCAAGGCGCTGGGCGGCGTGTGCGGCATCATCGGCGCGGGCGGCAACATCGGCGGCGTCGCGGCGGGGCTGCTGCTGCGCTTCACCGGCAAGCCGGCGTTCTGCTTCATGGTGCTTGGCGTCGCCGCCATCGTCTGTGCCTGCGGCGCGGCGGCGATCCGCTTCTCCGTCAAGCACAAGCAGGACGAGCAGGCGCTCTACGACGCGGCCGTGGCACAGCGCATGTCGTCGTCGATGGCGATCGCGGCCTGAGCCGCCGGCTTCACCAAGCCCTGAGAGGGCCGACCGCGGCGACGCGGCCGGTCCTTTGCTTTGATCGGTCAAGCAAGCAAGGTTGAGGCTCTGCCTCAAACTCCGCCAAAGGGCGAGCCCTTTGGAAACGTTTACTTAAGTAAAGCCGGTCCAGGGGCGGCTCGCCCCTGGCGGGTCTGGGCGGAGCCCAGCCTTGCTTTCTTTACGCAACCGCCCGCGCCGAGCCGAGCACGCTGAGCGCCACCGCTTCCGCCGCGCGGATGCCGTCGATCCCGGCCGACAGGATGCCGCCGGCGTGGCCTGCGCCTTCCCCGGACGGGTAGAGGCCGGCGACGTTGAGGCTGCGGCCGTCGCGGCGTCGGAGCATCCGCACCGGCGAGGAGGTGCGGGTCTCCACGCCGGTCATCACCGCATCTTCCATGGCGAAGCCGGGGATCTGGCGGTCGAAGACGGGCAGGGCCTCGCGGATCGCGGCGGCGGCATAGTCGGGCAGGCATGTCGCGAGGTCGGTGGGGCGCACGCCAGGGCGGTAAGAGGGCGTGACGCTGCCCAGCTCCGTGGAGGCGCGGCCGGCGAGGAAGTCGCCGACGCGCTGGGCGGGGGCGGCGTAGGTGCCGCCGCCGGCGTGGAAGGCGGCCTCCTCCCAGCGGCGCTGGAAGGCGATGCCGGCGAGCGCGTCGCCCGGGTAGTCGTCGGGGGTGACGGCCACGACGAGGCCGGCGTTGGCATTGCGTTCGTTGCGCGAGTACTGGCTCATGCCGTTGGTGACGAGGCGGCCGGGCTCGGAGGCGGCAGCGACGACGGTGCCGCCGGGGCACATGCAGAAGCTGTAGGCGGAGCGTCCGTTCGCGCAGTGATGCACGAGCTTGTAGTCGGCGGCGCCGAGGAGCGCGTGGCCGGCCTGGGCGCCGAAGCGGGCGCCGTCGATCAGGGATTGCGGGTGCTCGATGCGCACACCGAGCGAGAACGGCTTGGCGCGCATGGCGACGCCGTCGCGGTGCAGCGCCTCGGTGGTGTCGCGGGCGCTGTGGCCGATGGCGAGGACGACGTGGTCCGTCGCGATGCGGCCGCCGTCGGCAAGCACGACGCCGGCCACGCGCAGGCGGGGGCCGTCCCAGGGCTCGGGGTCGCCGCCGGGCTCGGAGGCGGTGGGCGCGTCGGGGCGCGCGCCCAGGGGCTCCGGGCGCAGGTCGAGCGAGGCGACGCGGCTGGCGAAGCGGTACTCGCCGCCGAGGGACTCGATGGTGGCGCGCATCCGCTCGACCATGCCGACGAGGCGAAAGGTGCCGATGTGCGGCTTGCTGACGGTGAGGATCTCCTCCGGCGCGCCGGCGAGGACGAACTCGTCAAGCACCTTGCGGCCGTAGTGGCGGGGGTCGCTGACCTGGCTCCACAGCTTGCCGTCGGAGAAGGTGCCGGCGCCGCCCTCGCCGAACTGCACGTTGCTCTCCGGGTCGAGGGTCGAGCGGCGCCACAGCGCCCAGGTGTCCCGGGTGCGGCGGCGCACCGGCTGCCCGCGCTCCAGCACGATCGGGCGCAGGCCCATCTGCGCCAGCAGCAGCGCCGCGAACAGGCCGCACGGGCCGGCGCCGATCACCACCGGGCGGGGCGCGTCGGGCGCGCGCCCGCCCGCGTGGGCGACGAAGCGGTAGCGCGTGTCGGGCGAGGGCGCGATGCCGGGGGCGGAGACGGCGCGCTCGTCGCGGACGGCGACGTCGAGGGTGTAGACCAGGCGGATGTCGCCGCGCTTGCGGGCGTCGTAGCCGCGGCGGGCGACGTGGTGCTCGCCCACGTCGGCGGCGGGGATGCCGAGGCGGGCGGCGAGCGCGGGCACCAGCGCGCCGGGGGCGTGGTCGAGGGGCAGGCGAAGCTCGGTGACGCGCAGCATGGGGCGGAGATCGGCGCTGGGCGGGGCGGGCGCAAGGGCAGGCAGCAAGGCCAGGGCTCTGCCCTGGACCGGCTTTTCTCTAAGAGTGGATTCAAGAGTGGATTCCAAAGGCGAGCCTTTGGCGGAGTTTGAGGCCCATGCTTGAAAGCGGGGCCTCAACCTTGCTTTCTGCCTATGCTTGGAGCCGGCGGTGTTCCCCGTGGTATAGGCTGTTCCAGGATCGTTTACCCGGAGCCGCTGCATGGCCTCACTTGCCCAGACCCGCCGCGCCGCGCCGGGCGGTTCCGCCGACCGGCTGGCCTCGCCGGAGATCCGGCTGCTGGTGCGGCGGCGGCTGGCGGAGCTGGGCGGGGTGGTGCTGGGGCTGTGCGGGGTGGCGCTGCTGGTGGCGCTGGCGAGCTACAACCCACGCGACCCGTCCCTGAACACGGCGGCCTCGGTGCGCGTGACCAACCTGGTGGGGCCGGCGGGGGCGGTGCTGTCGGACCTGCTGCTGCAGGGCTTCGGGCTGGCGGGCGCGCTGCCGGGGATGGCGATGCTGGCCTGGGCGTGGCGCATCGCCTCTGGTGGCAGGCTGGGGCGGGTGTCGGTCCGGGTGGGCGCCACGCTGCTGGCGCTGCCGATGCTGGGCGCGGCCCTGGGGACGCTGCCGGTGGGCTCGGGCATGGCGGGCACGGTGGGCAGCGGCCTGGCGTGGCCGACGAGCGCGGGGCTGGGCGGGGCCGCGGGGCGGGTGCTCGGGCTGGGCGTGCTCGGCGCGGCGCGCGGGGCGTTCGGGCCGGTGGGCACGGGGCTGGTGTGGGTCGTGGGGCTGGCGGTGGCACTTGGGCTGGTGCTGCTCGGGCTCGGGCTGACGCCGGGCGAGTGGCGCGCGGCGGGGCGCGGGGCGCGGCGGGGCATGAGCGGGGCCGGGCTGGGCCTGGCCGGCGCCGGGCGCGGGCTGGCGGATGCCGCGCGGCGTGGTGCCGCGCCGGGGTTGCGGTTCTGGGCGTGGCGGCCAGGCGCGGGGCGGCCAGGCGCGGGACGGTCCGGCGCGGCGGGCGCCAGTGCGGCGTGGAGTGGGGCGGCGTGGGGCGGTGCGGCGGGGCCGGGCACGTCGCGGCTCTCCGGGCTGCTGCCGCGCGAGAGGATGGCGGAGGAGGGCGCACCCGGGTCGGCGTGGCCCGGCGGTGGCGGGAGCGGCTCCGTCCCGGCAGGCACGGAGCGGCGCGAGCCTGTGCTGGGGGTCGGCGGCGCGCCGCGTCGCGTGCCGGTGGTGGCGGTCGGCACGGGCGTACCCGCTGGCGACGCACCCGCCGGCGACGTGCCCGCTGGCGGCATCGCGGCTGGCGAGGCCGGCGGTGGCGCCACGGTCGCGGCCGGGCCGTTGGCCGAGGGGCAGGACGACGGCGCGGAGCAGGTCGCGGTGGCCAGGACCGCGCGGGTCAGGCCGAGCGGGGTGGTGGCGGCGCTGCGGGCGGTGGCGCCGCGGATCGTGGCGGCCGGGGCGGCGGGCCGGCTCGCGCCTGCCGCGCCGATGCCGCTCGCGTCGCACGATGGCGGGGCGGCGGCCGAGGGTGCCTGGCGGTTCCCGCCGCTGTCGCTGCTCAGGCCGGCGCCCGAGCGCGGCGCCAGCGGGCCTTCCGAGGAGGCGCTGCAGTCCAACGCCCGGCTGCTGGAGACCGTGCTCAACGACTACGGCGTGCAGGGCGCGATCCGCGAGATCCGGCCCGGCCCGGTGGTCACGCTCTACGAGCTGGAGCCGGCGCCGGGCATCCGCTCGGCCCGCGTGATCGGGCTGGCCGACGACGTCGCGCGCAGCCTGTCGGTCACCGCGGTGCGCATCGCCACGGTGCCCGGGCGCAACGTGATCGGCATCGAGGTGCCCAACAGCTTCCGCGAGACGGTCTATCTCAGCGAGCTGCTCGGCGCCGAGGAGTGGGCGCAGCATCCCTCTCGGCTGTCGCTCGCCCTGGGCAAGGACATCGCCGGGCTGCCGATCGTGGCCGATCTCGCGCGGATGCCGCACCTGCTGGTCGCGGGCACCACCGGGTCGGGCAAGTCGGTGGGCATCAACGCGATGATCCTCAGCCTGCTGTACCGGCTGAGCCCGGAGCAGTGCCGGCTGATCCTGATCGACCCGAAGATGCTGGAGCTGTCGGTGTACGACGGCATCCCGCACCTGATGGCGCCGGTGGTGACGGAGCCGGCCAAGGCGGTCACGGCGCTGAAGTGGACGGTGCGCGAGATGGAGCGGCGCTACAGGGCGATGAGCCAGCTCGGGGTGCGCAACGTCGGCGGCTACAACGACCGGGTGGCCGAGGCCGCGGCCAAGGGCGAGGTGGTCACGCGCCGCGTGCAGACCGGCTTCGACTCGGAGACCGGGCGGCCGATCTTCGAGGAGCAGCCGCTGGCGCTGGAGACGCTGCCGTTCCTGGTGGTGATCATCGACGAGATGGCCGACCTGATGATGACCGCCGGCAAGGAGATCGAGGCCGCGATCCAGCGCCTCGCGCAGATGGCGCGCGCGGCGGGCATCCACGTCATCATGGCCACGCAGCGGCCCTCGGTGGACGTGATCACCGGCACCATCAAGGCGAACTTCCCGACGCGCATCTCCTACCAGGTGATCAGCAAGTTCGACAGCCGCACCATCCTGGGCGAGCAGGGCGCGGAGCAGCTCCTGGGGCAGGGCGACCTGCTTTATATGCAGGGCGGCGGCAGGATCGGGCGCGTGCACGGGCCGTTCGTGGGCGACCGAGAGGTCGAGGACGTGGTCGCCTTCCTGCGCGCGCAGGGCGAGCCGGCGTATCTCGACGAGGTCACGGAGGGCTCGGACGACGAGGACGGGGCGAACAACGCGCTGTCGGGGATCGCGGCGGCGGGCGAGGGGGAGAAGGGGCTGTTCGACCAGGCGGTCGACGTGGTCTCGCGCGAGGGCAAGGCCAGCACCAGCTTCATCCAGAGGCACCTGTCGATCGGCTACAACCGCGCGGCCAAGCTGATCGAGCAGATGGAGAAGGAAGGCATCGTCAGCCCCGCCAACCACGTCGGCAAGCGCGAGGTCCTGGTAAGGCGGCACGAGGACTGAACGGGCGGGCTTGTCAGGCAGCAAGCAAGGCCAAGGCTCCGTCCTGGACCCGCCCCATACTTGAAGGTGGGACCTTAACCCTGCTTCTTGACTGCGGCCCAACAGCACGAGGCCATTGCCCAGGCAAAGTGACGATGTTGGTCATGCCAACGCAAGCCGGAGGGGCGCATGGCTGACGGGAAAGGCCGCGGGGCCAACGAGATCAAGACGCCGTTCGTGTTCGTGCGCCACGGCGACCCGCCTCCCCTCGACTGGATGGCGCGCCACCCCGGCTGGGTCAGGTTTCCCGCGACGCTGGTGCCGCGGCCCGTGCCGCAGCGGGTGGTGCCCGGCACGCCCTGGGACGCGGCAGGTGCGGGCGAGGCGGCCGAGTTCGGGCCGATGTCGCGGCCGGTGTCGGTGGGCGCGCCCGTGGTGCGTCGCCGCAGGGTGCCGGTGCACCGGCTGCCCACCGGGGCGGGCGGCATGGACATGAGGGACGCGGTCGATGCCTACCGGCAGGCCAGCGAGACGATCGACAGGGCAGCTTCGACGTATCTGGCGTCGGTTGCCGGCAGCGCGGGGGTTGACGGGCACAAGCCGGCCGGTCGTGCGGCCGCGGCTCCGGACGGCCACGAGGGTGCGGCTGGCGGGGAGCCCCACGACCAAGTGCCGCTGCACCGGCTGCCGCCGCAGCCGCAGTGGCCCATCGAGGAGTCCAAGAGCCTGGACGCGGCCTATCGGCAGGCCTGTAGAGACCTGGACAAGGCGGCGCTGCTCGAGTCGGCCGAACCGCTGACGGCCGACCAGTTGCGCGCGATCATGCCGCAGGCCGGCGCCGCGGCGGACCTCTACGTCGATGCGCTGAACTACGCCATGATCATGCACGGCATCAACACGAACGTGCAGCGCGCCGCCTTCCTGGCGCAGATCGCGGTGGAGAGCGGGCAGCTCCACAAAACGGAGGAGGACCTGTACTACACTACTGCGCACAGGATTACGGTTTTCTGGCCGAGGCTCTTTCCAACCGATGCTGCGGCGGCACCCTACACTCGCAACCCGGAGGCACTCAGCAATCGGGCGTATGCCGGCAAGAACGGCAACGGCAACGAGGAAAGCGGTGACGGCTTCCGCTATCGTGGCCGTGGCCTGATGCAGGTGACAGGCCGCGCCAACTACCGCGCCAGTGGTTTCGAGAACAATCCCGATGCGATGGCCGAGCCGCAGAATGCTGCAAATAGTGCGGCGATATGGTGGGAGAACAACGGCATGGACACTCGGACGTCGGCGTTGCTCGACCGGACGCAGTTCGATGCCGTGACGCGCACCGTCAACACCGCCAAGCGTGACGCGCAGGAACGATGGAACACCTACCAGCGCGCCCTCGATGCATTCGGAGTCCCCCGATGAAGCGCGCGACACCCGCCGTGCTGCTCCTTGCAGCGCTTGCGGGAACTCACCTGGGCGCCGCATCGGCTCGCCCAACCCGGCCCAAGGCGCCCATGTCCCTCTGCCGAGTGCCGGAGAGAGCGTTATTCACCTGCAAAATCAGCAGCAAGGTGGTGTCGATCTGCGGCCAGCCCCGAGGCGAGCACGCTCAAGGCGGAGCGGTGTATCGTTTCGGGCGCCCCGGTCGCATCGATCTGGAAGTTGCCAACCTGCATCATGCCGAGCACGGAACCTCTGGCGGCGGCGACGCCGAGGTCTATGCCGACACCCCGACCCACCGCTACGTCGTCTACGACACGATCGTGCGGACCGGGTTTGGCCCGAGCGGGCATTTCGACCCGCAGGAGGTCTTCGGCCTGCTGGTGCAAAGCGGTGGGAAGACCGTGTCCAACCGGACATGCACCGAGCCTGTGGATCTCGACCCGCTGGTCGGGACGCTGATGCCGAAAGGCGACTACGTGGACCACGACGTGACGCTGCGGCCCCTTCCCCCGGAGACCGAGTGATGCCAGGGAAAAGGCGAGCATCGTCTATGGTTTCGAGAAAAACCTTCACGATGACCAGGCCGCAGAACGCCGCCGACTGCGCGGCGGTGTGGTGGAAGAACAAATGGCTGGACGATCGGACGTTGGCGTTGCTCGACCGGACGCGGTTCGATGCCGTGATCCACACCGTCAACACGGGTGACCGCGACGCGCAGAAACGATGGGGCACCACCCAGCGCGCTCTCGATGCGTTCGGGGTCACGCGATGAAGCGCCCTTCCTACGCCCATAGGGCGAGCCTTCGTATCTCGAAGAGGTGACGGAAGGCAGCGACGACGAGGACGGGGCGTCGGCGCTGTCGAGGACCGCGGGGGCGGGCGAGGGAAGAAGGGCCTGTTCGACCAGGCGGTCGACGTGGTCTCGCGCGAGGGCAAGGCGAGCACGAGCTTCGTCCAGCGTCATTTGTCGATCGGCTACAACCGGGCGGCCAAGCAGATGGAGCGCGAAGGCATCGTCAGCCCCGCCAACCACGTCGGCAAGCGAGAGGTCCTGGTGCGGCGGCGCGAGGACTGAGCGGGCGGGCCTGCAAGGCAGGAAGCGTTGGGGCTGCTGGTGCCAGAAGCCCTTGAGTGTGGCCGGTCAAGCGAGAAAGGTTGAGGCTCTGCCTCATCCGCCAAAGGCTCGCCTTTGGAATCCACTCCTTATACGCTCGGCTGAGTTGGCTGACACGTAAAGAGGCTCCCGGTCCTCATGGAAGCATGGGTCACTTAATAAAGCCGGGCGTATTAGATAAGGCCGGTTCAGGGGCGGCTTGCCTCTGGCGGGTCCCCGCCTTTAAGCAATGGGCAGAGCCCAGCCTTGCCTGCCTTATCGCTCGGGCACCCACAGTTCCAGCGTTCCCGGCGACGGGCTCGGCGCGAAGCCGCTGAACGAGCGGACGCGCCACGGGCTGTGCGCGCCGCCGAGGCTGCGGGACAGGGCGCGGGCCGCCTCGGCGTCGTCGTCGAAGAAGTAGCGGATCTCCGCCGCGCCCGGGGTCGCGGCCACGGTGCGGATCACGGTGCGGGCGAACTGCGGGTCGAGCGTGCGGGCGAGGTCGTCGGCCACCACGGCGCCGCGCCGCGACCCGCCGCGGTAGTGGATGAACACCCGACGGCGGCTGAACTCGGGGTTCGCGACGGCGATGCCGGGCGGGGGCGGGACGACGCCGGGCGGGGCCTGGAGGACGCGGGTGCGCGGCACGTCCGGTGGCGCCGCGACGCGGGGCGGGGCGGGCGGCGGGGGAGCGGGCGCCGTGCCCCCTGACGGGCCGGCCTGGTCCAGCTCGGTAAGCAGGTGGCGGAACGCGGTGGCCGGGGGCAGGGCCGGCGCGGCGGGCGCGTCCAGGGCGGGAACGCCCACAGCGGGAGCGCGCAAGGCGGGTACGTTCAAGGCGGGAACATCCGGGGCGGGAGGCGTGGGCCCGGCGGCCGTGACGATCGGCTCCGGAGCCGGCGCGATCGGCGTGGCGGCGGGCATGGCGGGCGCCGGGCTCGTGGATGCGAGGCCTGTGGATGGGGGAGCCGCGGGCGCGGGATCGGGATCGGGTGCGGGCGTCGCGGCGGTGGCGACCGCGGTGGGGGGTGTCGCGCAGCGCCACGCGCCGTCGAGGTCGATCACCTGCTGCCCGCTCCGGTCGGTCAGGTGGCGGGCGTGGATGCGGCCGCCGTCCTGGCCCGGCAGCAGGGACACCTCCAGGCGGAACGGGGCGCCGGGCTGGGTGGAGCCGAAGAAGGTCTGGCCGCCGATCGCGACCTGCACGCTGCCGTCGCGCGGGCCGGTCTGCGCCGGCGCCGCGCCGTCGAGCCCGGCCACCGTCAGCACCAGGGCGGGCCGCGCCGGGTCGAGCACGCTCGCGGCCGGGTCGGCGCCGAAGCGCAGCAGGTAGTCCTGCCGCCCGCCCGGCAGGGTCAGGGTCGCGCAGAGATGGGTGTCGTCGGCGGGGGCCTGCTGCGCGAGGCGCGCGGACACGGCGCCGGTGGCGTCGAGCTGGACGGCGACCTCGCCGGGCCGCACGTCGGGCAGGGGCGTCGTGAGGTCGCGCGCCTGCGCGGGCGCGGCGTGGCCACCAGCCCAGAGGCAGGCAAGGGCGGCCGTGGCGCGCAGCAGCCGGACCTGCGGGAAGGGAAGCGGCAAGTCCGGGGCCTTTCTGGGTGCGCCGGCAGGGCGGCGGGAGGGAGCAGGAAGACAGAAAGGCCAGGGGCTCTGCCCCCCATGCTTGGAAGCGGGGACCTCGCCAGAGGCTCGCCTTTGGAGTCCATTACTTAAGTAAATCGGTGTCCGGAGGCCCCACGCTTGAAGGAGGGGGCCTTTGGCGGGTCTGGGCAGAGCCCAGCCTTGCTGTCTGTCTTCAGTGGAAATGGCCGGCATCACTCCTCGCGCAGGAAGCCGTGGCGGCCGGTGTCGCGCATCCCGAGGACGACCAGCAGCGACACGCCCGCCATCGCCGTGGCGTACCAGCCGAACCATCCCGCCACGCCCTGGCTCTTGAGCCACAGCGCCACGTATTCGGCGGAGCCGCCGAACACCGAGTTCCCCACCGCGTACGCCAAGCCGACGCCGAGCGCGCGCACCTCCGTGGGGAACATCTCGGCTTTCACCAGGCCGCTGATCGAGGTGTAGAAGCTGTTGATCCCCAGCGCGCCCACCACCAGCAGCAGCGCGGTCCACGGGGTGTGCCCGGCGGCGGCGATGGCGTCGAGCAGCGGCACGGTGGCCAGGATCGACAGCACCCCGAAGCAGAGCAGCGAGCGCCTGCGCCCGACCAGGTCGGAGAACGCGCCGAACAGCGGCTGCGTCGCCACCATCGCGAACAGCGCCAGCGTCATCACCCAGGTCGCGGTGCGCGCGTCCATGCCCGCGGTGTTGACCAGGTATTTCTGCATGTAGGTGGTCCAGGTGTAGAACGCGAGCGAGCCGCCCGAGGTCAGGCCCACGACCTGCCAGAAGGCGCGGCCGTTGCGGCGCAGCAGGGCGAAGCTGCCGGCGTTGCGCCTCGCGGCCTCGTCGGTGCGGATGCTCTCCGGCAGGGAGCGGCGCAGCCACAGCGCGATCAGGGCGAGCGCGGCGCCGAGGCCGAACGGGACGCGCCAGCCCCACTCGCGCATGGCGTCGGGCGAGAGCACCTGCTGGAGCACCAGCATGCTGAGCGCCGCGAGGAGCTGGCCGCCGACCAGGGTGACGTACTGGAACGAGGCGTAGAAGCCGCGGTGGCGTGCGATCGCCACCTCGCTCATGTAGGTGGCGCTGGTGCCATACTCGCCGCCGACCGAGAAGCCCTGCACCAGCCTTGCCAGCAACAGGATCACCGCCGCCGAGCGCCCCAGGGTGGCCGCGGTGGGCAGCACCGCGATCGCCAGCGAGCCCGCGCACATCAGCAGCACGGAGAGCAGCATCGACGCGCGGCGGCCGCGCCGGTCGGCGTAGCGGCCGAAGAACCAGCCGCCGATCGGGCGCATCAGGAAGCCCACCGCGAAGACGCCGGACGTGGCGAGCAGCTCGCTGGTGCGGTCGCCGGAGGGGAAGAACGCCGGGGCGAAGTAGATCGCGCCGAACGCGTAGACGTAGAAGTCGTACCACTCGACCAGGTTGCCCGACGAGCTGGCCAGGATCGCGCGCACCCGGGCCAGCGTGCCCAGCCGGTCCGTGGCCAGCGGGTCGGCGGACGGCAGGGCGAATGCGGCCGCAGGGTCCAGGAGTCGCTCGGTCATGCACGGCCTCGGCGGTTGCGGCGCCGGCGGGCACGGGCCGGGCAAGCGCCAGCGAGCGTCATCCGGGCGGGGGCGTCAAGCGGGGCCGGGGACGCAACGACCGGCAACTTAGGCAAGCAAGGTTGAGGCTCTGCCTCAAACTCCGCCAAAGGCTCGCCTTTGGAATCCACTTGTCTCACTAAGGCCGGTCCAGGGGCGGCTCGCCCCTGGCGGGTCTGGGCAGAGCCCAGCCTTGCTTGCTGGCGCGTCAGCCGCCCGATGCGGAGACGCGCCAGACCGTGTTTCCCAGGTCGTCGGCAATCAGCAGGGCACCCGTGCGGTCCAGCGCCAGGCCCACGGGACGGCCGCGCGCCTGGTCCTTGTCGTTGAGGAAGCCGGTGACGATGTCCTGCGGCGGGCCGGCGGGCCGGCCGGCGTCGAAGAGGACGTAGATCACCTTGTAGCCGTTGAGCGGGGAGCGGTCCCAGCTTCCGTGCTCGCCGACGAAGGCGCCGCCGCGGTAGGTCTCCGGCAGGCCGGCGGCGGTGTCGAACACCAGGCCCAGCGGGGCGACGTGGGAGCTGAGCGCGTAGTCGGGCACGATGGCGCTGGCGACGAGGTCGGGGCGCTGCGGCTGGACGCGCGGGTCGACGTGCTGGCCGTAGTAGCTGTACGGCCAGCCGTAGAAGCCGCCGTCGCGCACGGAGGTCAGGTAGTCGGGCACCAGGTTCGGGCCCAGCTCGTCGCGCTCGTTGACCACGGCCCACAGCTTGCCGGTGCGCGGCTCGAACTGCAGGCCGTTGGGGTTGCGCAGGCCGGCGGCGAAGATGCGGAAGGCGCCGGTCGCGCGGTCGACTTCCAGGATGTCGGCGCGGTCCAGCTCGGCGCCGATGCCGTTCTCGGTGATGTTGCTGTTGGAGCCGACGCCGACGTAGAGCTTGGTGCCGTCTGGGCTGGCGACCAGGCTCTTGGTCCAGTGGTGGTCGATCGGGCCGCCCGGGAGGTCGAGGAGCTTCGTGCCGGGGTCGGTGATCGTGGTGTCGCCCTCGGTGTAGGGGAAGCGCAGGATCGCGTCGGTGTTGGCGACGTAGAGGTCGTGGCCGACCAGGGCGACGCCGAACGGCGAGTTGAGGTGGTCGAGCAGCACGGTGCGCGTGGGCGCCACGCCGTCGGCCTCGGCGCGCACCAGGGTGATGCGGTTGGCGCCCTTGGCGTGGGCGCCGGAGAACGCCTCGACCCAGCCCATCACCAGGTCCTTCGGGCGGTTGACCGGGGCGGGCGGGCCGCTGGTCTCGACGACCAGCACGTCGCCGTTGGGCAGGACGGTGAGCGAGCGGGGGTGCACGAGGCCGCGGGCCAGGGCCTCGACCTTGAGGCCCTTCGGCACGGTGGGCGTCTCGCCCGCGCCCCACGCGACGTTGGGCGCGATCTTCATGGGTGGCAGCAGATACTGGTGCGCGCCGGGCAGCGGCGGGTTGGCGCCGTACTGGGTGATGGCGTCGAGCTGCGCCGCAGGCGGGCCGGAGAAGGCCCAGACGGTGCCAAGGCCGCAGGCGAAGGCGACGAGCGCCAGCAGCGACACCACCGCCGCGCGCGGACGGGCGCGGGGGGTGGCGGTGCGGGCGGGGTCGGTGGCGGGGCGGTACAGCCTAGAGGCGACGAGGATGACGACGACCATGGCCGACAGCGTCAGGCCGGTGGGCACGACTGCGGTGTAGCCGTCGCGGCTGTGCACGAAGGCGTTGACCAGAGACAGCACGGCCGCCAGCGCGTCGCCCAGCACGTGGGGCCAGGGCGGCGTCAGCGGGTGGGTGCGGCGACGGGCCGCGAGGTCGGTCAGGCCGGCGACAGCGACGACGGCGGCGACCAGCAGTCCGGCGGCGATCAGCCAGACGGAGAACGTCTCCCAGGTCACGGAGGCGGAGCGCCAGTAGGCCAGGTCGGTGACGAGGGCGGCGACGAAAAAGGCGTGGGGCACGGCCTCCAGCCTGGGGTAGAGCGGCCGCCTCGCGGAGCCCGGCAGACTGTGGGACATAGGCTGGACTCCTGGGTGGGCGCACGTCGTGGCGCCCGCGACATGGCTGCGACGGGATTGCGCGGGGAAGGTTCTCTCAACGTGCCGACGGCCCTGTGGTTTGACCTGTCGGCAAGCAAGGCTGGGCTCTGCCCAGACCCGCCAGGAGCGAGCCGCCCCTGGACCGGCCTTACTTAAGTACTAGATTCCAAAGGCCTGCCTTTGGCGGAGTTTGAGGCAGAGCCTCAACCTTGCCTGCCTCAAGGGTTGTGCCGGCTTGCGACGGCAGGACGACGAACCGCCCGTGTCGCGCGCTGCGCTCGGCGATCACGTGGTCCGCGAAGTGGCGCAGTGCGCTGGCGCGCCCCTTCAGCACCGTGACCTCCATGCAGTTCTCGTGGTCGAGCAGGCGGCGTGTGTTCGAGACGAGCACACGCCGCCCGCGGGAGGATGCGCGCCGCCAGCCTACTCGGCGGCCTTCGCCTCGATGCGGCTCGCCTTGCGGCCACGCCTGGCCGGCGGCGCCGTCACAGGCGCCTCGCTGTTCACCTTGGGCTTGCGGCCCAGGCCGATCGACTTGGCCAGGGCCGAGCGCCGCTCCGCGTAGCTGGGCGCGACCATGGGGTAGCTCGGCGGCAGGCCCCAGCGCTCGCGATAGGCGTCCGGCGTCAGGTTGTAGGACGTCATCAGGTGACGCTTGAGCATCTTGAGCTTCTTGCCGTCCTCCAGGCAGACGATGTAGTCCGCGAAGACCGACTTCTTGAGCGGAACCGCGGGCTCCGGCCTCTCGGCCGCCTGTGCGGGCGCGGACCCGAGCGTGGTGAGTGCCGCATAGACCTGCTGGATCAGGAACGGCAGGTCGCTGCTCTGCACCGAGTTGTTGGAGACGTGGGCCGAGACGATCTGCGCGGCGTATTGGAGGACGGGCGACGATGTGCTGTCAGAAGGCATGATTGATCCGATACAGGATGGTGCACCCTGCATACTGTATCAGGACGCCTGGCGTAAGTTAATTTGCAATCACGTTGATCGAGTGTCCTGCGATGTCGCCACCCGGACGCAGGAGCAAGCCTGGCGTGACCTGCGAGGCAGGCAAGGGTGAGGCTTTGCCTCATTCGCCAAAGGCTCGTCTCTGAAAGCCGTTACTTAAGGTGCGCCGGGTTCAGGGGCGGCTCGCCCCTGGCGGGTCCCCGCTTTCAAGCAATGGGCAGAGCCCAGCCTTGCTTGCCAATGGGTCAGCTCACGCCGTCCGCGATGATCCGGCGCAGCACCGTCTCCACGCTCGACGCGATCATGCAGTCCCCGGCGTCGTTGGGGTGCGGCGCCAGGGTGAAGCTGTCGAGCTCCGCGCGGATCTGCGCGGGCACGGCGCCGTCGCTCACCGCCGCGTCGAAGTCGGTGTAGTACCACCCGGAGCTGCGGATGCGGGCGTTGAACTGCTGGCGGACCGCGTCGGTGGCGAGGGTTTCGTTGAACGGCATGGCGGTGCTGGCCACCGGCGTGACGCCGAGGTTCGCGCACCACGCGCCCAGCGCGACCAGGCCGCCCAGGCTCGCCGAGTAGCCGGCCTGCGTGCCGTGCAGCAGGTCGTTGGGGCTTTCGCCCTTGATGAACGCCACGCTCGGGCGCGCGGCCGCGACCATCTGCGCGAGGTTGGCCTGGAACGAGGCGGAGGACATGCCCTGGTAGGCCAGCTTGCACACGGTGATCGGCAGCGACGGCCTGGACAGCGCGCAGGCGGCGATGTGGAACGGGTCGTTCTCCATTGTCGCGGTGCCGTAGCCCTGGAACAGGCTGTCGCCGCCCGCCATCAGCGACAGGCCGGGCACCGTGGTGTGGAAGATCACCCCGGTCGGCGCCAGGAACTCGTTGGGGCTGGCCTGCACCAGGCCCGGGGCGCTGGCGCAGTCGCCGCCGATCGCGCCGGTGCGCACGATGCGCCCGTTGGACGCCAGGTCGAAGGCCCCGCCGCCGGGCGGGTACTGGCCCAGCACGCCACCGGCCACCGCGCACGACATCGGCCCGGCCGAGAACGAGCGCGTGAACAGCAGCGGCAGGGCGCCGTCGCCGCGCGGCAGCGAGGCGATCGGCATCACGTCGCTCACCAGCAGGCCGGCCACCCGGTCGTTGCCATGGAAGCGCCCGGTGGTGCCCTGCACCGCTGCCGGCACCGTGCCCGAACGCTGGCCGGAGAAAGTCACGGGGCGCAGCAGGGTGGCGTCGGGCGTGCCGGCCGCGTTGACCGGGTTGGCGGCGTCGCCGAGGGTGGCGCTGGGCGCCGCGGCCGCCGCGCTGACCACCCGGGGCACGGTGTCGAAATTCGTCCAGAACAGTTGCACGGCGTGGAACGGCGTCTCCGCGGTGAACGCCCCGGTCAGGGTGAAGCCGCCGCCCGACGTGCCAGCCGACCCCCAGAACGGCATCCGGGTCTGCAGCGTGCCAAGGCGCGTGGCCGCCGCGGCGGAGCGCGGCAGCGTGGGCGCCAGCAGGCCCGCCGCCGCGAGACGGAGCAGGGTGCGCCGGCGCAGGGCGCGTGCCTCGCCGCAAGCCGGATGGACCAGGTGCACGCTGCTCTCCCTATGCTGCGCGCGACCCGATCCGGGGCCGGGGTCGCCGCCTGGGGAAGCTTCCGCCAAGTTCGATAGCAAACCGTTAGCGGCGCTCGGGTGGGACCAGGAAGCAAGATAAGGTTGAGGCTCTGCCTCAAACTCCGCCAAAGGCTCGCCTTTGGAATCCACTACTCGAGAGAAGCCTGTTCGGGGGCAGCTCGCCCCTGGCGGGTCCGGGCGGGGGCTGGCACGAAGATGCGTCGTCTCAGCAGGGGAGGGAGCCGCCCGCGATGACCGAGTCCGAGCTGGGCGAGCTGCTGCGCGACTGCCCCGTGCTGCACCACATGGCCGCGCGGGGCGCCTGGCCCTCGATCCTGGCGCACGGCCTGCTGAGCACCTCGGCGCTGCTCGACCTGCACGGCGTGGCGGGCGAGGCGCGAGAGGCGGTGGAGTCCGCGCGGCGGCCGGAGGGGGTGGCGCTGGAGCATCCCGTGCTCGGCCGCGCCGTGATCCGCGACCAGAAGCCGCTCGACGAGGCGGGCCTGCGCCGCTGCCTGGGCGACGGGCTGACGCCGGTGGATTGGTACCGGCTGCTCAACCGGCGCGTGTTCCTGTGGCCGTCGCGGGCGCGGCTGCTGCGCCTGCTCGACGCGCGTCCGTATCGCGGCGAGGCGCACGAGGTGATCGAGTTGGACGCGGCGCGCGTGGTCGCCGCCTGCCGCGCGCGCATCACCCTGTCGGCGATCAATAGCGGTGCGACTCGGCCGTTTCCCGTGGCGCGGGGGCTGGCGACGTTCCTGCCGATCGAGGCGTACCCGTACGCGTACTGGCGCGCCCGGCGGCCACGGGGCGAGCGCGTGGTGGAGCTGGCGGTGGAGCACGGCGTGCCCGACATCGCCCTGCTCGTGCGGCGCGTCACGGTGATGCGCGGGGCGGAGACCCTGGGCGTGCTGCACGAGGCAGGCCCGGGATGTTCCGGCGCCCTGTGTGCCGCGGGCGGCCGATGAAGCAAGCAAGGTTGAGGCTCCGCCTCAAACTCCGCCAAAGGCTCGCCTTTGGAATCCCTTATTAAGTAAGGCCGGTCCAGGGGCGGCTCGCCCCTGGCGGGTCTGGGCGGAGCCCAGCCTTGCTTTCTGGCAGGTCAGCAGGGCGGAGTCCCGGCCCTGCCGGCTTCGGTTGCACCCATGCTGCACCGCCACGATCGCGTGTGCGCCGGGTGTCGCTGCCACGACTCCGGGTGTGGGGACAGCAATGAACCCGCGCGCGCCAGTTCGCGTGTGGATTACCGGCTTGATCGCACGTACAATCGCATGTAAAGCCGCCCCGGAAGCATGGTTTGTCTCTCGAAGCGAGATTTTGTTCGTTAAAATGCATCTGCGGGGCTGGGAAAGCCGATCCATGGTAACATCTGTAGGCGCGGACAGGAGAGCCATGTGAGCGACGCTTTGACCAACCAGGCAGTGCAGCCTGCGTCGGCCTTCGGCCCGGCGATCGGGCTGAACGTGTCCTCGGACGCCCCGGCTGCCGCGCTGCTGGCGGAGGTGCACGCGCTGGGCGTGGTCGGCGTGCGCGCCACCGTGACCAGCGCCGCGGAGGCCGCCACCCTGACGACGCTGGCGCAGGGCGGCGTGCGTCTCGACCTGGTGCTGGCGCCGGGGCAGAGCGCCGCGGGGTTCGTGGGCCTCGCGCAGCAGATCGCGGCGGCGGCGCCCGGCTCGCTCGCGTTCCTGGAGGGGCCGGACCTTGTCGCCAACCCGGGGTACACCTACACGAGCGGCGGCGTTGCGCTCGCCGGCTACATGGCCGCGAACCAGGCGACGGCGGACATGGTGCGGGCTGCCGGCGCCGCGGGGCTCGGGGGCGTCGCCACCGTAGGCTACAGCTCGGCGGCCGGCGTGCCCTCCAGCGACTCCACGACCCAGGCGCCGGTGCAGTACGTCAACATCAACCCCGGCGACGTGGCGCTGGCCGATCCGAACACCGCCTTCGTCGCGGCGCAGGACGCGGCGCAGAGCACGAACCGGGGCGTCGCGCAGTACGTCGTCACCAACGTGGGCGGCGCGAGCCCGGGCTTGCTGCTCGATGCGGTGCTCGACGCGCAGTACGTGTACGGGTTCTTCGGGGCGCCGGGCGGCGGCACGGTGGCTCCGGCCACCTTCCTCGCGGCGGCGGGCGGGACGGGCGGGCCGGTGGCGCTGTTCAACGCGGACGGCTCGCTGGCGGCGGCGGGGACGGCGTATGCCAATCTGGCGGCGATCGTCGGCGCGGGGCGCTCGGGCAGCGCTGCGGGCTCCACCCTGTCGGTCGGCCTGGCGCCGGCGGAGACCGGGGTGCAGTACGACGAGCGCATCGTGGTGTTCGCGGGCCCGGGCGCCAGCGACGACGTCGTGGTGTGGGGCGACATGCAGGCGCCGTCGGGCGGCGGGCACGGCCCCAGCGTGCTGAGCTTTGGCGCGGTGCAGTCCAGCGTGTCGGTGTTCGACCCGACGCAGGGCACCGCGGCGATCGCCACCTACAGCAACATCTCGGAACTCGACATCGCCAACTCGCCCGACGGGCCGCTGGTGGTGCAGGTCTCGGGCGTCACCGGCTCCGGCTCCGGAGCGGCGGCGACGTTCCTCGGCGCCAACGGCGGGGTGTATGCGGTGACCACGGCGGCGGGCACCACCTTCCTCACCCCGGCCGGCGGGGCGGTCGCGGTGAGCGCGTCGGCGTCGGGCAACGACGTGATCAACAGCCGCGGCAGCGACACCATCACCGCCGGCGGCGGCACCGACGTCGTATATGCCTCCGGGGCCGCGGCCACGGTGAACGGCGGCGCGGGCACGCTGATCTTCGTGGCGGGCGGCGGCAACTACAGCGTGGGCGGCGGCGGCTCCACCGCGATCCTGTACGGCGGCGCCGGGCTGGACACGCTGATCGGCGCCGCGGGCACCGGCAGCATCCTGGTCGCGGGCGCCGGCAACGCCACGCTGGTGGGCGGCAGCGGCAGCGGCGCGGTGATGTTCGGCGGCGTCGGCACCACGACCTTCTTCGGCAGCGTCGGCGGCAGCGACACCATGATCGGCGGCGTGGGCAACAACACCTTCACCACCACGCACGGCGACATCGTGTTCGGCGGCCCCGCCACCGCCAACGACACCTTCAACCTCACCGGCGGCGAAATCGTGGTCGAAGGTAACGGTTCGGACACGGTCACGTTCTACGCTGGCGCGTCGACCGTGTTCGGCGGCGCGGGGGCCACCGCGTTCACCGCGGCGGTCGGCTCGGGCGTCAACGCCGCGGTGATCGGCTTCACCGCGGCCGACCACCTGACCCTGGCCGGGGCGAGCGCCGCTGTCGTGGCCAGCGCCGTGGCGCAGGCCGCGACCGGCTCCTACGGCACGATGCTGAGCCTTGCCGACGGCACCCGGCTGACGCTGTTCGGCGTGACCTCGCTGGACGCATCCCAGGTCTCCGCCGGCTAGTTTCACTGGACCTCGCCGGCCCCGGCACGCTACGCGCTTCGCACCTGCAATATCGCCTGCGCCTGCCCGACTGCCTCTATAAGACTGCATCTACCAGACTCCGCCTATCAGACTGGGCGCGCCCGTCCGCGACTGCCCGCCCGCGACTGCCCGTCCGTGACTGCCCGCCCGTGACTGCCCGATTGCATCCAGCCGCCTGCGCCCGCCCGATTACGAACACCGGCCTGCGACGACACGCACCGCTTCTGACGATCCATGCTGACCCAGAGGACCCACGATGCACACGCGCACCATGCTGATGGCTGGCGCCGCCCTTGCGGCTCTCGCGACCGCTTCCGGAGCCTGCGGCTCCTTCGCGCCCCGCGCGGTGGCGGCGGAGCTGCTCGACCCGGTGCCGCTGCTGACCAGCGGGCTGGCCGCCAACCCGTCGCCGGCCTCCGGCTGCACCCCGGCGGCCGAGACAGGCCATGTGGACGAGTTCCGGCTGATCGTGCGCAACACGGCGCGGCCCGACGTGGGGCCGTACACGGTGCAGCTTCCCGGCTACGCGTCGAATCCCGGCAGCGCCGCGGGCGATTCGTACCGGCCCTACCTGCTGCAGGCGAGCGCGGGCGACACCATCCGCCTCGACCTCACCAACCAGCTCGGCGCCGGCGACGAGGTCAACGTGCATTTCCACGGGCTGATCGTGGCGCCGCACTCCGCCAACGCCTCGGCCACGCCCTGCGCGCTGCCCGGCGACTACGTGTTCACCCAGACCGACCCGGGCACCACCACCTCGTACCGGGTGGACGTGCCGGCGACGCTGCCGGGGCGCCTGCTCGGCGCCACCAACTCGCCGACCGCGTATCCGTCGGGCCTGACCTGGTTCCACGCCCACATCCACGGCAAGACCATGGACGACGTCGCCTCCGGCCAGGCGGGGCTGGTCTCGATCGGCGATACGGTGGGCTCGCTGCTGGCCACCCCCGGCGCTTTGGCCGCGGACCAGGCGGCGCTGCGCGCCACGGTGACCAAGTACATGGCGCTGCGCGACATCCAGGTCGCGGCGCCGTCGGGCTCCAACCCGGCGATCGCGCCGGCGGGGACGCAGGCGACCTGGCTGCGCGGCGCCACCTCGGAATACGACTTCCAGGCGTGCCGCGAGGGCTCGTTCCCCTCGCCCAAGGTGGCCGGCACCACCAACGTCACCGGCGGCAACGGCTGGTGCGGGCATTCCGGGCTGCGCTACATCAACGCCAGCGTGAACCACTCGCACGACACCAACGGCATGAGCCCGGACACGCGCTGGCTGTTCACGGTGAATGGCCAGATGTTTCCTGACGTGACGATCGCGTCCGGGTCGAACCACTTGTGGCGGGTCGCCAACCTGAGCGACAGCCAGACCTACGTGCTGCAGCTCACCGAGGACAGCACCGGGCAGCAGCAGCCGATGCAGGTCGTCACGGTGGACGGCGTGGTCACGGGCACCAGCGGCGATCCTTCCAGCTCCAACAAGCAGCTCGGCGTGACGCTGAAGCAGGTGCTGCTGATGCCGGCGACGCGCGCCGAGATCTTCGTGCCGAACTCCGCCACCACGGCCGACCGGGTGCTCACCCTGTCCAGCGCGGGCGCGTCGACCGGCGTCAACACCTCGGCCAATCCCAGCTTCGACGACTACCAGGGCATCAACACCCCGGCAATGAACCTCGCCCACGTCATCATGAAGGGCGGCCAGTCCTCGGCGACACAGCCGCTGTCGATCGTGCTGCCGGGGGCTGCGGCCAGCACGCAGGCCAACACGCGCGGGCTCACGGCGACGTCGACCGCGGCGTTCGCGGCCCCGCCGGCCAACTGCATCTCGCTGCCGCAGTACGGCGGCACCTCCTACGGGTTCCGCAGGCGCATCGAGTTCGCGATCGGCAACAACCTCGAGATCGGCAGCACGGTGATCAACGCGGCCACCGGCCGCTCGCTCGATACCTCGCTCGACTCCACCGGGGCCGGGGCCAACACCATCCCGCAGACCTTCTTCCCGATGGCCGACATGCTCAACCCGTCGGCCGACCGACACATCTGCGCGCGGCTTGGCGAGCAGGAAGTGTGGGAGGTGGTCAACTACAGCAACGAGATGCACAACTTCCACATCCATCAGGCGAAGTTCCGGCTGAGCGTGCCGGGCGACCGCGGCGTGCCACCCGGCTACACCGCGGCGATGGCGTTCACCGACCCGACCAACATGGTCGCCGCCCTGGCGCCGGAGGTCGCGGGGCAGAGCCCGGTGGCCAACGTCGACCTGTGGCACGACACGCTGCCGGTGCCGCCGGCCTCGACCAACGGCGTGCCGGGGCGGGTGTTCGTCACCATCCCGTTCAGGGCGCAGCAGCAGGTCGGCAGCTTCATGTATCACTGCCATTTCCTCTACCACGAGGATCTCGGGATGATGGCGGTGGTGCAGGTGTACGACCCGCTGGCGCCCACCCGTGTCACCGAGAACTCGGTCGACGACGCGATCCGCGCCAGCATGTGCACCGTGCCGGGGTCCTCTGTGCTGCCCAGCCCCGGCGACAGCCTGATGCAGCGGCTGCGCAGCCTGGTCGGCCCGGCCTGACGCGGCGCGGCGCCGCTCCCTGAGGGTCGGCGCCTCGGTGCCCGGGGTTGTCCTGGTTGACGATCGCTCGCGCGTCGGATGGGGCTGGTCGTGACTTTGCGCGCCTGGCGTGCTTTCTCGGGGGTTCATCTTGCCGGGAGCGTGCCATGAAGACCGTTGACCTGATCGACCACGTCGCGCGTGCCGCCGGGCTGGACCGTCTTGTGGCGCGGGTGGCGGTGGAAGCGACGCTGTCGGGCATCGTCGCCGCGGCGCGCAAGGGCGACGAGGTCAGCCTCGCCGGATTCGGCAAGTTCAAGGTCAAGGACAGCCCGGAGCGGCAGGGGCGCAACCCGGCCACCGGCGAGGCGATCACCATCGCCGCGTCGCGCAAGCTCGGGTTCGCGGCGGCCAAGCAGGTCAAGGACGCGCTGGCGGGGTAGGGCGGCGCCAAGGCAAGCAAGGTTGAGGCTCTGCCTCAAACTCCGCCAAAGGCTCGCCTTTGGAATCCACTCCTTAGAGCGTTTTCGGGATTGACGGGTTTGTATCCCGCACATGCTGCAAGGCGCATAGCCAAGCCTGACGTTCGACCATGAGGCCGTGCGACCCAAAAACGCTCTAAGTAAAGCCGGTCCAGGGGGGGCTTCCCCCCTGGCGGGTCTGGGCAGAGCCCAGGCTTGCTTGCCTGGCGTCGTTTGTCCGCCGGCCGGAAGCCCTGTACATGGCGTTCTGCAACCGCAACGGGGCAGGGACCATGGCCGTCACCAACTGGACCGCGAGTTCGGGCACCTGGACGGTGGCGGGGGACTGGTCGGCTGGGGTGCCGGGCGTGGCCGACACGGCGGCGTTCGACGACTTCCTGGGTGCCGGCACGCTGGCGCCGGGCACGACGACCACGCTGGACGGCTCGGGGGAGACGGTGTCTGGCGCCGGCGTGGCGGGCACGCTGGTGGTGAGCGACCCGGTGACCTTCCTTGGCACGATCGCCGACGTGGTGGGCATCATCCAGCAGACGCCCACCGCGTATGGCGGCACCTACAAGCGCGATCCGGTCCCCGCCGTGGTGCTGAGCGGCGCGGGGGCGGCGTGGAGCAGCAGCACAGGGCTGGTGCTCGGCACGGGCGCGTCGCTCGACGTTGCGAACGGCGCGGCGCTGTCGGTGGGGACGGCCGCGATCACGCTGGAGGCGGGGTCGCGGCTGTCGCTGTCTGATGCGACCGTGTCCGGCCCGGTGAACCTGGCGGGCGGTACGCTGTCCGGGTCCAGCACGTCGGTGGGCGGTGCCCAGGCGCTGGGCGGCAGCGTGCAGATTTCCGGGACAGGCACGATCCTGGCCAGCAGCTACTACAACTATGGCAGTCCCTACGCCGCCAGGCCGCCATCGTTCGTGCTGTCCGGCCCGGTGTCCGGCGGCGTGCTGTCGGTGGGCGGGTCCACGCCGGTGCCTGCCAGCAGCCCTGGCGCCGGCACCAGCGTCTCCGCGTCTGCGGTGGGCACGCTGGTGCTGTCCGGCGCGGACACGCTGCCGTCGGGCATCGCGGTGTTCGAGGGCGAGACGCTGGAGCTTGCCTCGGCGGGAGCGGCGGGCGGCGGCCCGATCGCGGTGCAGGCCGGGGCCGCCCTGATCGTGGACGCCGGCGCGGTCGTGGCGCAGTCGATCACGACCGTCAACCTGCCGATCACGTCGGGCGGCAGCGATGCCATCGTGATCAACGCCGACGCCTCGCTGCTGATCTTCGAGAGCAACAGCACCACCGCGAGCGCCGGCGACTACGGCTACCTCGTCAACACCACGACGCTGCGCTTCATCAACGGCGCGGGGCGCTCGACGGTGATCGGCAGCAACAGCGACGCGGCGGGCAGCGGCGTCATCGACGGCGGCACCGGCAGCGTCACCGTGTTCGGCGGGCGCAACCAGGTCATGGGCGGCAGCGCGGGCAACAACCTGCTGGTCAGCACGGTAGGCGACCCGTCCGTGGCGACGGCGTTCGGGCCGCTGATCGGGCAGAGGCTGATGGGCGGCGGGTCGGGCGACCTGCTGGTGGGCGACAGCGGGGGCGACCAGCTCGTCGCGGGCGCGGGCAACGAGACGCTCAGCAGCTCGGGCGAGACGGAGGGCTCGTACGGGTTCGGCACGGGGGCGCTGATCTTCGGGGCGGGGGGTGCGGACGTGCTGGCCGGGGGGGCGCTCAACGACACCATCGTGGCCGGGAGCGGGGCGACGACGATCTACGGCGGGTCGGGCTCGAACATCCTCGACGCGGGCAGCGGGGCGGACGTGATCGTCACCGGCGGGCGCGGCGACTACGTGCAGGGCGGCAGCGGGGCGTCCACGGTCTACGCCGGCCTGGGCAGTAATACCCTGGTGTTCCTGGCCGGGCACGGCGGGGGCACGGAGCTGGTCAACGGCTTCAAGGTGGGAACGGACCGGCTGGCGCTGCGCGGGTTCGGGGGCGGGGGCACGCAGGCGGGGGTCACGAGCACGCAGGTCGTCGGCGGCAGCACGATCTTGACGCTGGCGGACAACACGCGGATCACGCTGGCGGGGGTGGGCAGCCTGGGGGGTGCGTCGTTCGGGTAGGCGGCGCCGGGGCTGCGCGAAGGCAGCAAGGAAGGTTGAGGCTCTGCCTCAAACTCCGCCAAAGGCAGGCCTTTGGAATCCATCACTTAAGTGAAGCCGGTCCAGGGGCGGCTCGCCCCTGGCGGGTCTGGGCAGAGCCCAGCCTTGCTCGCCTGCTTTTGTGTCGACGATCCTAGGTGGGGCGGTCCTGCGCCCGGTTCGACACCGGTGACATGCGGCACGGATGTGCGCGAACGCCATTGCATGTTGCACGCATGACGGTTACAAACACACAAAATACTCTTTTAAAGAGTATTTTTTCCTGGAGAAACAATCTTTGGTCCGCGCGCGCCTGCACGGACCCGTGCGGCGCGACGTCCAGGCTCGGCCTTCATCCGACCATGCCCAGGAAGCATCGCCATGCCGACCGAGACCCTGGCCGCACGCTCCGACCCGGGTGCCTCGAACTCCGTGCCCACGGTCACCGGGGTCACGGCGTCGGGCGCGGGCCTCGTCGACGGCGCCGGCGACCTCGGCATCGGCAGGACGGTGACGCTGACCGTGGCCACCAGCGGAGCGGTCTCCGTCACCGGCACGCCGACGCTGGCGCTGAGCGACGGCGGGACCGCGGCCTACGTGGCGGAGGCCAGCACCTCCACCGCCCTGGCGTTCACCTACACAGTGGCCACGGGCGACGCCTCCAGCCCCGACCTGGCGCTGGCCGGCGGCGCCTCCAGCCACCCGGGCGCGATCGGCCTGCCCAACGGCGCCACCATCGTCGGCCCGGGCGGCGCCGCCGACCTGAGCGGGGCGGACGGGGCCAACCCGGCCGGCCTCCTGCGGATCGACACGGTCGTGCCCACGATCACCGGGATCGCGACGTCCGGCACGGGCATCGCCGACGGCGACGGCGACCTCGGCATCGGCGCGACGGTGACGCTGACGGTGGCCACCAGCGAGGCGGTCCTGGTCACCGGCACGCCGTTGCTGACGCTGAACGACGGCGGCAGCGCCCGCTACACCGGCGGCTCGGGCAGCGGCGCGCTGCGCTTCGTCACCACCGTGGCGGCGGGCCAGTCCACCCCCGACCTGGCGGTGAGCGGGATCGCCCTGTCCGGGGGCACGATCGCCAGCCTGACCGGCAACGCCGCTAGCCTGGTGGGCGCGAGCAGGGCCAACCCGGCCGGCATCCTGCAGATCGACGCCTCGGTGCCCGGCGTGACCTCGGTCGTGGCGTCGGGCGCCAACATCAGCGGCGGCAGCGGCGGCGTCGGCCTCGGCGCGGTGGTGACGCTGACGCTGTACACCAGCCAGACGGTGACTGTCGCCGGCACGTCGGTGCTGTCGCTGAACGACGGCGGCACCGCCACCTACAGCGGCGGGTCCGGCAGCACCGCGCTCGCCTTCGTCACCACGGTGGGCGCGGGCGACACCTCGGTCGCGGCCCTGGGCGTGACCGGCGTCGGCCTGCCCGCCGGGGCGGCGATCACCAGCCTGGTCGGCAACGCGGCCGACCTGTCCGGCGCCAGCGCGCCTGCGGCCGGCATCGTGCGGGTCGACACCGTGGTGCCCGCGGTGGCCTCGGTGGCGGTCTCCGGCACCGGCGTGGACGGCGGCGGCAACGGCCTGCTCGGCGTGGGCCAGACGGTGACGCTGACGCTGGGCACCAGCGAGGCGGTCACCGTGGTCGGCACGCCGGTACTGGCGCTGGACGACGGCGGCACGGCCACCTACACCGGCGGCTCCGGCAGCAACGCGCTGACGTTCAGCCACGTCGTGAGCGCGGGCGACACCTCCACCGGCGACCTGATGGTGGCCAGGATCACCCTGCCGTCCGGCGCCTCCATCACCGGCCGGGGCGGCAACGCGGCCGCGCTGGGCGGAGCGACGGCCAACCCGTCCGGCACCCTGGCGATCGACACCACCGTGCCGGCCGTGACCGGGGTCGCGGCCTCGGGCGCCGGCATCAGCGGCGGCAGCGGCACCCTGGGCGTCGGCGCGGTGGTGACGCTGACGCTGGACACCAGCGAGGCGGTCGTGGTCTCGGGCGGCGCGCCGGTGCTGACGCTGAACGACGGCGGCACGGCCCGCTACGTGTCGGGCTCGGGCAGCGCCGCGCTGGTGTTCGCCGGCACCGTGGCGGCGGGCGAGGCCACGGCCGATCTCACCGTGACCGGGATCACCCTGCCCGCGGGGACGACGATCACCAACGCGGCGGGCAACGCGGCCGAGCTCGGGGGTGCTGCGGCCAATCCCGCCGGCACCCTGGTGGTCGAGACCGCGCCGGCGGCCGGCGTGATCACCGTCACCGGGGCCGCGGGCGCCACGGTCGTCCTGACCCCGGCCGCCGGGTCGAACCTGGTGAGCGCGCCCGCGTCCGGCGACGTCGTCGTCGACAGCCGGGGCGACGACACGATCAACGCCGGCGGCGGCAGCGACCTGGTGTACGCCTCGGGGGCCGCGGCCACGGTCAACGGCGGCGCGGGCAACCTCGTCTTCGTGGCGGGCGCGGGCAGCTACGTGGCGGGCGGCGGCGGCGGGACCGACATCCTGTACGGCGGCCCGGGCAGCAGCACGCTGAGCGGCGGGGCCGGGGCGAACAGCATCCTGGTGGCGGGCAGCGGCAACACCTCGCTGCTGGGCAGCGCCGGCAGCGCCGCGGTGATGTACGGCGGCACCGGCAGCACCAGCTTCGCCGGCAGCGCGGGCGGCAACGACACCATGGTCGGCGGCGCAGGGCCCAACAGCTTCGCGATGACCAGCGGCGACGTGGCCTATGGCGGCCCGACCGGGCCGGACGTGTTCGACGCCGGGCGCGGGGCCAGCCTGATCGTGGAGGGGCCAGGGGCCACGCGGGTCGACCTCGGGGGCGGCGCGCTCACCGTCTTCGGCGGGCGCGGGGCGGATACCTACGTGGTCACGCAAGGCGTCGGGGGTACTGCCAGCATCATCGGGTTCAAGGCGGGGGATCGTATCACGCTCGTCGGCGGCTTCAGCGCGGCGCAGGCGGTGGCAGCGGTGGCAGCGGTGGCAGGGGAGGCGATCGGCTCGTTCGGCACCGTGCTGCGGCTCGTGGACGGCACGACGATCAACGTGTTCGGCGTGACGGTGATGGCGGGGCAGGTGAGCGCGGGGTAGGCAAGCAAGGCTGGGCTCTGCCCAGACCCGCCAGGGCGAGCCGCCCTGGACCGGCGCTTTCTTCAGGGAAGCCGGTCCAGGGGCGCTGCCCCTGGCGGGTCCAGGGCAGAGCCCTGGCCTTGCTTTGCTTTCCGACAGGTCATTCCACAGGGCCGTTGATATTACTTAAGCAAGTGGATGCCAAAGGCGAGCCTTTGGCGGATGAGGCAGAGCCTCAACGCTTGCTGCCCTTCTGTCCGCCCGCTCCGCCCGGCCCCCGGCCGCGCGCGTTCCGGCCCTCTGGAGAGCCGCCCATGGCCGTCGAGCCCTGCATCATCAGCGTCGCGATCACCGGCTCCGTGCCGATGAAGTCGGACAACCCCGCGGTGCCGATCAGCGTCGCGGAGCAGCTCGAGTCCACTCACGCGGCGTTCGAGGCCGGCGCCAGCCTCGTCCACGTCCACGTGCGCGACGACCAGGGCAGGCCGAGTTCGGACCCGGAGCGCTTCGCCGCGTTCCAGGAGGGCGTGGCGCGGCTGTGCCCCGGGATCGTCGTGCAGTTCTCCACCGGCGGGCGCGGGCGCGCGGCGGAGCAGCGCGGCAGCATGCTGCACCTGCGGCCGGACATGGCGTCGCTGGCCACCGGGTCGGTGAACTTCCCGACCATCGTCTACGAGAACCACCCCGCCTTCGTGCGCGAGCTGGCGCGCGCGATGCAGGCGCACGACGTCAGGCCGGAGATCGAGGTGTTCGACCTGTCTATGATCTACGCCGCCGCCGACCTGGTGCGCGAAGGCCTGCTGTCCGAGGCGCCGCACGTGCAGTTCGTCATGGGCGTGCGCAACGCCCTGCCGGCGCGGCGCGACGTGCTGGAGTTCGAGCTGGCGCAGCTGCGCGCGGTGCTGCCGCGCGCGACGTGGTGCACGGCGGGGATCGGGCGCCACCAGCACGAGATGAACCGCTGGACGATCGAGCTGGGTGGGCACTGCAGGACCGGGCTGGAGGACAACGTGCGCCTGGACCGCGACACGCTGGCGCCGAGCAACGCCGCCCTGGTCCGGCGCACCGCGGCGCTGTGCGCCGAGGCGTCGCGGGCGGTCGCGACGCCGGCGGAGGCCCGGCGCATCCTGGGGCTGCGGGCGGCCTGACACGCCCGGCTTCCTTGACCGACGCAGGCCGACACCCTGCCGTGCAGCGATGGTCAGACTGAAGGACGGGTCGACGGGCTGAAGCTGCCGAAACGATCCATGCAGGGCCGCGCCAAGCTCGGCCTGCTCCGCCAACGCCTGCTGCTCGCAGCCGTGGCGACCGCACAAAACGCGGAGGAGCCCTGGAAGCGAGCCGTCGGCTATGCAGGACCAGACACACGTCTCCGCAATCGCGATGAAGACACAAACTCTTGGAGTCTGGCCTGGATTGGTAAGCCAGGTTTACCGACCCAGTCACCATCGGGCGGGTTATCAGCGGCCGGGACTGTTTCTATCTCCCGCATACCGACGCGGGGAAATCCAAGCGCGGCTGCGCTTCTCCTTGGACTCCATCCACCCCGAGTGACGCTTGGCCGTCTGCCGCGATGCGACGCGGCCGGCAGCCACATCGGCCAGCGGGATGAAGCCGGCTTTGTCGCCGACGGTAGTTCCGTGGACGTCGACACACGTCACCACGGCGCAATGCTGCTGCGTCACCATCCGTGCAATCGAGGACGACACCATCATGCAATACAAGCAACTGGGCGACACAGGCCTGATTGTCTCGCGGCTGTGTCTCGGAACCATGACCTTCAGCGACGGCAGCGGCGTCTACCAGCACATCGGCAACGTCGATCAGGACGGCGCGGACGCGCTGGTGAGGGCGAGCGTGGACGCGGGGATCAACTTCTTCGACACCGCCGACATCTACTCGCACGGCCACAGCGAGGAGACGCTCGGCCGGTCATTCCGCAACCTGGACCTTGGCCGGCGCGACGTGGTGCTGGCGACCAAGGGCTATATGCGCACGGGGCCGGGCCGCAACGCGGTCGGCGCCTCGCGCGGGCACATCATGGATGCGATCGAGGCGAGCCTGAAGCGGCTCGGCACCGACTACATCGACCTCTACCAGATCCATCAGAGCGACGCGGTGACGCCGGTGGAGGAGACGCTGCGCGCGCTCGACGACCTCGTGCGGCAGGGCAAGGCGCGCTACGTTGGATGCTCGAACTGGCCGGCGTGGAAGGTTGCCACCGCCTTGGGCATATCCGAACGGCGTGGCTTCGCCCGGTTCGAGACGGTGCAGGCCTACTACTCGCTCGCCGGCCGCGACCTGGAGCGCGAGATGATCCCGCTGCTCGACCATGCGAAGGGCGGGCTGCTGGTCTGGAGCCCGCTCGCAGGCGGGCTGCTGTCGGGCAGGTTCGACCGGAACAACCAGTCGCCCGAGGGATCGCGCCGGTCCGGATTCGACTTTCCCGTCGTGGACAAGGAACGCGCCTGGGCCGTGATCGATGTGCTGCGCCCCATCGCCGAGGCGCACGGGTGCAGCCCTGCGCGCGTGGCGCTGGCCTGGGTCCTTTCGCGACAGGCCGTCACGTCGGTCATCATCGGCGCCAAGCGGCTCGGCCAGCTCGAAGACAACCTCGCCGCGGCGGACCTCGTGCTCGGCGCCGAGGAGCTTGCTCGCCTGGATGCGGTGAGCGCGCTGCCACCCGAGTACCCCGGCTGGATGATGGCCGCGATGGGAGCAGACCGGATGGGGCCGGTCAATCTGTGGGAAGGTGTCGGCACGTCGGGCAACTGAGCCGCTGGTCAGGCGGGCCGCGAGGCGGCAGGCTGTTCGGAGGCCTGCCGCCGAACGTGATCGACAAAGGCGCGCAGCTTGGGCGCGTGATTCCGCCGGTCGGGGTAGTAGAGGAAAAAGCCGGGGAAGCGCGGGCAGAAGTTCTCGAGAACTGCCACCAGTTCACCCTGGTCGATATGGCGACTGAAAGTCTCCCTCATGCCAAAGGTAAGACCCCCGCCCGCGAGAGCGACATTGACCATGACCCGCATGTCGTTGGTTGCAACCTGCGGGCTGAGCCCGACATCGAAGCCGCGCCCGTTCTCCTCGAAATCCCAGCGGTAGGGGGCCACGTCGGGCGAAGGCCGCCAACCGATGCAACGGTGATCGACCAACTCGCGGGGGTGCGCAGGGATGCCGTGCCGATCCAGGTAGGCAGGCGAGGCCACCACCAGTTGCCGCTGATCGCGTGACGCAGGAACGGCGATCATGTCCTGCTCGATGATCTCGCCCAGCCGCACTCCGGCGTCGTAGCCGGCGGCGACGATGTCGAACTCCTCGTCCGTCACGGTCAGGTCCAGCGCTATGTCGGGGTAGGCGTCGACGAAGCCGGCAAGCAGTGGGCCGGCGAGGAACCACTCCGCAATCGAAGACACCGCCAGGCGCAACCGCCCGCTGGGCGCCGCGTCGCGATCGCGCGTGGCGGCCAGCGCGCCCTGGATGTCGGAGAATGCGGGCAGCGTCGTGTCGCGAAGCCGCTCGCCCGCTTCGGTCAGGCGTACGCTGCGGGTCGTGCGCTGAAACAGCGCGATGCCCAATGAGTCCTCCAATCGTCGCAACGACTGACTGACCGCAGGCCGAGTCACGCCTAGCCGGTCCGCTGCGGCCCGGAAGTTGCGGGTTTCGGCGATGGCGAGGAAGACGTTCAGCCCGGCAAGATCAACGTTCATTGGTGATCTTCGCCTACTACCCCATACCCCGCAGGGCAAGCTGAGGCTGCGATCGAATCTCCTTGCGTGCGTATCGGCCAATCAACGACATCAATTCAAGGAACCATCAGCGCCGTCTCATACCAAAGGCCCTCTGTGTCGACCCTTCAGGAAGCAAGGCCGGACTCTCCCTCCGCCTGCCGTTCCAATGGCCCAAGCGGGCCATCGGAACCTTTGGCAGGCTACGCCCAGACCCGCCAGGGCGAGCCGCCCTGGACCGGCGCTTTCCTCAGGGAAGCCGGTCCAGGGGCGCTGCCCCTGGCGGGTCCCCGCTTTCAGGCATGGGGCAAAGTCCTGGCCTTGCTTCCTGCCGGCTCACTCCGCCACGTCCGCGGCGCCGCTGCACCCTGCCGCGTGGATCGTGCCGTGCGCGGAGCCCTGCGGCGCGTGGAGCGTGAAGGACAGATCCAGCAGCCTGTGGTCCGGCGAGACCGACGCATCGGCTTCGGAGGGGGCGTCCGGGTCCAGGGCCGGGTGGCGCAGCGGCACCCGCCAGAGGCGCGGCGCCCCGGCCGGCGCCGGGTCGAGCGTCAGGCTGGCGTCGCGCCGGAAGCCGGGCAGGAACACCGGCACCGGGGCGGGACGGTCGGGCAGCCAGCGCGCCCAGTGGAACGCCAGGGCGAGGGGCGTGCGCAGCCCCGGCGCCGCACGGGCGAGGTCCAGGTCGGGGCGGCGCTCCGGGCGGGCTGCGTCGTAGTCGGGCAGCCAGGGCGCGCCGAAGCTCGCGGGGTCCCAGTGCGCCTGGAAGCCGGGGTGGCGGTCGCGGAGCCCTGCTGCGGTCTTCGCCTGCACCCGCCAGGCCCGCAGGGCGTCGCCGTCGCGGCGGAAGACGTCCCAGGACTGGCGCACGACGCGCCCTGCGGAGAGGGAGCGGGTGTTGCCCGCGATGCGGAGCAGCGTGTCGCCGCGCCAGGTGGTGGTCTCCTGCACGAGGTAGCGCACATCGAGCAGCCACCAGGCGGTGGCGCGCAGGTCGAGGGTCACGTCCACGGTGCGCTCGCCGTCTGGGACCACCGAGACGAGGGTGGTGGCGACGACGTGGCCGGCGTGGTCGGTGGTGCCCTCGAAGCGGCAGCGCTCGGCGGCGCGCAGGGGCGGGGCGAGGGCGAAGGCACAGAGGAACGCGGCGGAGCGGAGCGGGGGCGTCATGCGGGGCAGTGTGGCGGGAGGCGGCGAGGAAGCAAGGTTGAGGCTCTGCCTCAAACTCCGCCAAAGGCTCGCCTTTGGAATCCACTACTTAAGAAAGCGCCGGTCCAGGGGCGGCTCGCCCCTGGCGGGTCTGGGCAGAGCCCAGCCTTGCTTGCTGGCAGGCCGGCGTCAGTCCTCCACCCGTCCCCTGAGTCGCTTGGTGGTGGATCGCTGCGCCTTGCCTTCCAGGCGGCGCCGCTTCTCCCCCAGCGACGGCCGCGTGGGCCGGCGCACGGTCTGCGGCTCGGCGGCCTCGCGCAGGATCTCCACCAGCCGGGCCACCGCGTCGTCGCGGTTGCGCTCCTGCGAGCGGAACCGGCTGGCGGCGATCACCACCACGCCGTCCAGCGTCAGGCGACGCCCGGCGAGCCGCTGCGCCCGCACGCGCACCCGGTCCGGCACCGAGGGGGAGCCGCACAGGTCGAAGCGGAGCTGCACCGCGGTGGCGACCTTGTTGACGTTCTGCCCGCCCGGCCCGGAGGCGTGGACGAAACGGAACATCAGCTCGCTCTCGTCCAGCGACAGGCCCGGCGCGTAGGAAATCGGCATCGGCCCCACCGTGTCGGCCCGCGCCGGCGGCGGGCCTGCTCAGGCCGCGCAGCCTAGCCTGGCAGCGCGGGCCGGGCCAGCGGCAGCCCGAAGGGTGTCGCGCGTCGGCCTGAAAGAAAGCAAGGCTGGGCTCTGCCCAGACCCGCCAGGGGCGAGCTGCCCCTGGACCGGCTTTCTTCAAGAAAGGCGATCCAAAGGCCCAGCCCTTGGCGGAGTTTGAGGCAGAGCCTCAAGCTTGCTTGTCTGCCCCTTCACTCCGAGACGCCGGCGGCGTCAGGCGGCGTCCTCGCGCCGGTCGCGCACCTTCACGTAGGCGAGCTGGGCGTGGGTGTCGCAGTACGGCTTGCCGGCCATCGACTCCGCGTCGCAGAACCGGAACGAGCGTGTGCCCGGCTCGCCGATCGGCCAGCAGCACGGCACCACCCGCTGGCGCCGCGGCGGCGTCGCCGGGCGCACCGCCGCCGCCGCGCGCACCGGGGCCAGGCGAGGCGCGCTCGCCAGCGAGGCGGGCTCGTCCTCGGGCGCCGTGGCCGCCGCGGGGGGGCGGGCTACGACCTGCGTGGCCGACCCAGCAGCGACCGCACCGGGTGCCGGGCCGGCCGCCCGCGCGGGCGGCGGAGACGGGAGAATGTCGCCCGAGCAGGGCTGAACGCGCGGTGCCGGCTGGCTGCCGGGCCGCTCGTCCTGGCCCCGTGACGGCGGCACGGCGTCGGGCTGCTCCATCGAGGGCAGGGTCGGGCCGGTGGCGCGGCGCGGCACGGCGGGACCGACGCCGCGGCGGATCGGGGACGGACGGGCCGGCAGGTCCAGGCGGTGCGCCTTGCCGACCACGGCGTTCTTGGTGACGCCGAGGCGGCGGCCGATCTCCGCGGTGGACAGCCCCTCGTCCCACAGGGCACGCAGGCTCAGGATGACGGCATCGGTCCAGTCCATCTGGTATGCTCCGGGCTGCGGCGACCACTACATGCGGTGCAGCCTAGAGGAGCGTGGACCGGTTCTCAACGCGGCGGACACAGAAACTTGTGGACGGATCAGGTATAACCACAAGATCTGGTGGGTAAGTCGCAAGGGGCTGGGGACGCCCGGACGTGACCGCCAAGCCCTGCGGCGTGCGGTCACGCCGTGGCCGGATCAGCCGTGGTGGACGGTCGTGGTCTCGCGCGTCGTCGTGGTGCCGGCGGCCGTCGTCACGCCGGGTGCCGCGATGGTGCCTGCGGGACGGTCGGCGGTGGCCTCCATCGAGGCGTCGCCTTCGTCGGCCATGTTCTTCTTGAACGACTTAATGCCCTTGGCGAAGTCACCCATCATCGAGCTAATCTTGCCGCCGCCGCCGAACAGCACCAGCACCACTGCCAGCACGATCAGCCAATGCCAAGGGCTCATACTTCCCACGTTACTCTCCACAGCAGGGCCGGCGGCGCGGCTGCGCCTCCCGACCGGTTGAACACGGCATACTGCCTCGGCAGATGGCGCAGGGGCCTGGCAAAGGCAAGTGCGCGCAGGAAGCAAGGTTGAGGCTCTGCCTCAAACTCCGCCAAAGGCTCGCCTTTGGAATCCACTACTTAAGTGAAGCCGGTCCAGGGGGGCTCCCCCTGGCGGGTCCAGGGCAGAGCCCTGGCCTTCCTGCCTTGCCGTCAGCGCGTCTGCTGGATCGCCGACAGCAGCCAGCGCCCGCCGCGCGAGCGCAGGAACGTCCACAGCTCCGTGACCGTGACCCGCTCCGTGGCGCTGCCGTCCACGACGCGCCCGCTGCCGTCCAGGGTGACGTCGAGCATGGAGAAGCGCATCGCGACGGTGGCGTACTCGCGCGCGCCCTCGGACCAGGCCTCCGACAGGTCGCCGCGGTCCAGGTTGACCGCGGTGACGGCGTTGCGCACGCCACGGCTGGCCTGCTCGGCGAGTTGCTCGCCGAAGTAGCTGACCATCTCGGGGGTGGCGAGGCGCTGGAGGCCGGCGAGGTCGGCCGCGGACCAGGCGGCCTGCACGTCGCGCAGCACCCCCTCGAACGCGCGGTAGTCGTCCGGCGTGATGGTCAGCGCGGTGCCGGGCGCGGCGGCCTGGCCGCCCGGAGCCGTCCCGGGCCGCGCCTGCGCCATATTGCCGCGCATCATGCCGCCGAGGCCGCCCAGCGCGCCGCCGAGGCCGCCGCCCAGGCCGCGCCCGGCAAAGGCAGGCTGGGCGCCGCCGGCGAAGCGGCGGTACAGCCAGCGGCCGATCAGCACCACGATGCCGATCTGCAGCAGCAGGCCGAAGAAGCTGGCGCCGCCATCAATGCCGCCGAACATGCCGTGGCCGAACAGCATCCCGCCGATGCCCGCGCCCACCAAGCCGCCGAGCAGGCCGGAGGTGAACATGCCGCGGCGGGACAGGCCGCCGCCGAAGGCAGGCTGCGCGCCGAAGCCGGACTGCGGCGCGAGGCCGGGGCTGGGCGTGAAGCCGGGCTCGGAGCGCGGGGTGAGGCTGCGCTGCATCGGCTGGGCCGCGAACGGCGCGACGGCGGTGGGCGGTGGCGCGGAGAAGGTGCGCGCGCCGCGGCTGCCGAACGAGCCGCCGAAGCCGGGCCGCGCCAGGGCCAGGCCCGGCGCGAGGGCCAGGAGAAGTGCCAGGACGGAGAGAGTGCGGCGCATCGGGGTGGTCCGTTCCAGTGAAGCAGGGATATGGGAAGCGGCCGGGGGCATTGCGACAGGAGAAGAAAGGCCAGGGCTCTGCCCTGGACCCGCCAGGGGCAGCGCCCCTGGACCGGCACAATTTAGGAGAAGTGCCCCTGGTCCTCGTCGAGGTTTCCAAAGGCGAGCCTTTGGCGGAGTTTGAGGCAGAGCCTCAACCTCGCTTCCTTCAGGCCCCCGCCAGCGTCATGCCGTCCACCCGCACGGTCGGCGAGTCCGTGCCCCTGCGGAACACCAGGTCGTTGGCCGGCTGCATCCGCGCGAACATCTGCACGAGGTTGCCGGCGACGGTGATCTCGGACACCGGCTCTGCCAGCGCCCCGTCGCGGATCATGAACCCCGAGGCGCCGCGGCTGTAGTCGCCCGTCAGGCCGTTGATCGCCGAGCCGATCAGCTCGGTGATGAACAGCCCCTCGCGGATGTCGCCCATCAGCTCGGCCGGCGTGGCGTCGCCCGGCGCGAGGTAGAGGTTCGTCGACGACGGCGAGGGCGGGCTGCCGGTGCCGCGCGCCGCGTGGCCGGTGGTGGCCATGCCGAGCTGGCGGGCGGTGCGGCTGTCGAGCAGCCAGGTGTCGAGCACGCCGTCGTCCACGATCGCGCGGGTGGCGGTCGGCGTGCCCTCGCCGTCGAAAGGGCGAGAGCGCGGGCCGCGGCGGCGGCGAGGGTCGTCGATGACCTGGATGCCGCGGGCGAACACCGGTTTGCCGAGGCTATCCTTGAGGAACGAGGTGCCGCGCGCGATCGAGGCGCCGTTGATGCCCGCGACCAGGTGGCTGATCAGGCTACCGGCGCAGCGCGGGTGGTAGACCACGCTCAGCGTCGTGGTGCGCGGGCGCGTCGGGCTCAGCCGAGCCAGGGCACGGTCCGCGGCGGAACGCCCGATGGTCGCCGCGTCGTCGAGGTCCTCCAGGTGCACGGCGGAGTGGTAGTCGTAGTCGCGTTCCATGGCGGTGCCGCTGCCGGCCAGGGCGGTGGCGGAGATGGAGTGGCCGGTGCGGGTGTAGCTGCCCGCGAAGCCGTCCGACGTCGCCAGCCAGACTCGGGTGCGGCCGTAGCCGGCCTCGCCGCCCTCGGAGTTGGTGATCCCCGGCACGGCGCGGGCGGCGTCCTCGGCGGCGGCGGCGCGTTCGGTGAGCGCCTCGACGGTGGGCTCGGGGGTGGTGTCGCACAGGTCCAGCGCGTCCAGGCCCTGCGGCAGCGTCACCTCGCCCGATAGGCCGCCGTACGGGTCCTCCGGCACCACGCGCGCCATCGCCACCGCACGCTGGGCGAGCGCGTCGAAGCGGGCGGGGTCGAGGCTGGAGGCGGAGACGATGGCCGAGCGGCGGCCGACGAACACGCGCAGGCCGAGGTCCACGCCCTCGGCGCGCTCCAGGTGCTCGGTCTGGCCCAGGCGGCGCGACACCGACACCGAGGTCCCCGCCACCAGCACCGTGTCGCAGGCGTCGGCGCCGGCGGCGCGGGCGCGGGCCATCAGCGCGGACAGGTGCTCCTCGGCACGGCCCAGGGTGTCGGCGGGGGCGGCGAGCGCGGCGCTCACGCCGCGAGCCGCTCGACGATGGCGGACAGGCTCGGCACCTTCTCCGCCGGGCCCATCACCGCCAGCGTGGGCGCGCCCCGGAAGATGCGGGCGGCGGCGCGCTGCACGTCGGCCACCCCCACCGCGGCGAGCTTTGCCACCGTCTCGGCGGTGGGCACGGGGCGGCCGAACACCTGGATCTGGCGGGCGAGCTGCTCGCAGCGGCTGCCTGTGCTCTCCAGCGACATCAGCAGCGACGCCTTGACCTGCGCCCTGGCACGGTCGACCTCGGCCTGCCGCACGGTGGACTGCACGAGGCGCAGCTCCTCCAGGGCCACGGGCATCAGCTCGCCGGCCTCCTTCTCGCCGGTGCCGGCGTAGATGCCGAACAGGCCGGAATCCATGAATGGCGCGTTGAACGAGTAGACAGAGTAGACGAGGCCGCGCTTCTCCCGGATCTCCTGGAACAGGCGAGAGGACATGCCGCCGCCGAGCAGCGTCGAGAGCAGCAGCGTCGGGTAGTAGTCGGGGTCGCCGTACGGCACCGAAGGAAAGCCGAGGGTGATGTGCACCTGGTCGAGGTCGCGCTCCTCGCGGAACTCGCCGCCGGTGTAGCGGCCGGCGCTCGCCTGGTGCGGCATCACGGCGGGCAGGTCGGAAAAATGCTCGCCCACGAGGCGCAGGACCTCGTCGTGCTCCAGGTTGCCGGCGGCGGCGACCACGGCGTTACCGGCGGCGTAGTGGCGGCGCATGTAGCCGGCGATGCTGTCGCGCGAAAGGTCACGGATGATCGCCTCCGTGCCGAGCGTCGGGCGGCCCATCGGCTGGTCGCGGAACGCGGTCTCCTGGAAGTGGTCGAAGATGATGTCGTCCGGCGTGTCGTTGGCCTGGCCGATCTCCTGCAGGATCACGCCGCGCTCGCGCTCCAGCTCCTCGGGCGCGAACGCGCTGTGGGTCAGGATGTCGCCGATGATGTCGGCGCCCAGCGCCAGGTCCTCCTTGAGCATCTTGACGTAGTAGGCGGTCTGCTCGCGCGCGGTGTAGGCGTTGATGTGGCCGCCCACGTTCTCCACCGCTTCCGCGATCTCCGCGGCGTTGCGCCGCGCGGTGCCCTTGAACGCCATGTGCTCGAGGAAGTGCGAAACGCCGTTCTCCGCCGCCTCCTCGTTGCGCGTCCCGGTCGCGACGTAGGCGCCGAAGCTCACGGTCTCGACGCGCTCCATGCGCTCGGTGACCACGGTGAGGCCGGAGGGCAGGCGGGTGACGCGCACCGCGTCCGACGCGCCCGGAGCGGCGGCGCCGGCCGGCATCGCCGTCTCGGCATGGGAGGCTCCGGCATGGGCGGTTCCGGCATGAGCAGTCTGGGCGGAGGCTGTCCCGGCGTGCGTGGAGCCAGAGGCGACGGTCATGCGGCGTTCCTTCGGACGGAGGCGCGCACCAGCGCCTCGATGGCTGCGAGGTCGGCGGGCGCGCGGGAAAAGCGTTCCTCGCGCTCATATAGGTCGGACAGGCGCGCCGGCAGCGGGGGACGCCGCCCCACCGCGCGCTCCACCGCGTCGGGGAACTTCGCCCCGTGCGCCGTGGCGAGCGCGATCACCGGCAGGTGCGGCGTCGGCAGGGCGCGGGCGGCGGCGATGCCGATGGCGCTGTGCGGGTCGGCCGCGTAGCCGCACTCCCCGTCGAGCCGGCGCATCTCCGCGATCGTGGCCTCATCGTCCAGGCGGAAGCCGTGGAACAGGGTGCGCGCGCGCTGCCACGCCGTGGCGGGCACCGGCATGGCGCCGTCCGCGCGGAACGCGGCCATGCTGCGCGCGGTGGCGGCGGGGTCGCGGTCCAGCAGCTCGAACAGCAGGCGCTCGAAGTTGGAGCTGACCTGGATGTCCATCGACGGCGACAGCGACGGCTCCACGCCGCGCGCGCTCATGT